>Ga0310690_10003062_pt1 | contig 25847 bp, 17 predicted proteins | sample AusTroGonzalo_MG_2_FD_207661 | JGI IMG/M metagenome (GOLD analysis project Ga0310690, IMG submission 207661) | Bovine rumen microbial communities from tropical cattle in Woodstock, Queensland, Australia - Gonzalo_04 (v2) (version 2) | ecosystem: Host-associated > Mammals > Digestive system >... | reverse complement strand
CATTACGGATCATCATCAACAGATACAGAAGGAGCGGGAGCAGCATTCCTAAGTATTGGAGCTGTAGCTGCAGCTGGAAGTGTACCAATGTTAATCATTGGTTCTATCAAACAGAAAAAATCATTAAAAACCTATAACTCCCAGTGTGTATCTGCTCCTATTACTTTCAATTTGACATCTGGTCAAAATGGTTTGGGTGTAGCTATGAATTTCTAAATCATAAGTTGTGTTATTACACCTTTGGGAGTGTACTTTATACATAAATTAGGAGATAAAGAAGAAAGAGAAAGTGACGGCAGCAATGTTGTCACTTTTTGAATTGGAGCGGATTCGAGGCTTTTAGTCAACGACCCCGAAGGAATACCGAGAACGTCGCACTTACCTCGCACTTATGACGCACTTATCACGCACTTATCACGCACTAAATTTTGCATGTTAATACGTTGGTATTATATACATAGTATATAATACTGGAATGTTGATACAAAAAGAGGAAGAAAGGTGTAAAAATTGACGGAAATAGGCAAAAAGGAGTACAAAAACGCTCCTTTTTTCATATATGCTTGCATATATGGATTTTTTTTTGTAATTTTGCGCCCGCTTACGTTAAGGCTTGTGTGAGTCGCTACCCCGTAGCTCCTAAAACACTCCGCCTTACGCTACGCTCTCCCCATAGCAAACAGCCTATGGCTTGGTTTACTCTGGGGACCCCAATTATGTAAATAGAGATGAAAATAGCAATAATCGGATACGGGAAGATGGGGCATATGATAGAGGAAGTTGCCCTGGAGCGCGGTCACGAAATCGTCGGGATAATAGACCCGACATTGGTGATTGGTGATTGCTCATTGGTGATTGATTTTGACAGCGAGGCTTTTCGGAGTGCAGACGTAGCGATCGAGTTCACCACTCCGCTGACCGCCAAGGATAATATTTTACGCGCGTGGGCGCAAGGTGTGCCCGTGGTGTGCGGAAGTACTGGTTGGAATGCACAGGAACTTTTGGACGAAGATAAGCGGATTCACGACAAACCCATGCTTATTTGGAAGAGTAATTTCTCTGTAGGGGTCAATATGTTTTTTGAGTTGAATAAAGAGTTAGCCGCAGCGATGAAAGCTCAACCGCAATACACGCCCTCTATCACCGAGACACACCATATTCACAAATTGGATAAACCGAGCGGAACGGCAAAAACACTCGCAGAAGACATAAGAGTACAGAATACAGAATACAGAATACGGATAACATCGATACGCGAAGGGGAAGTACCTGGAACACATGAGGTGAAATGGGATAGCGAAGAAGATACAATCATTATCACGCATATCGCTAAAGGGCGCAGAGGATTTGCGCTTGGAGCGGTACTTGCGGCAGAAAGTTTAATTTAAGTAAAAAAACATAGATAAACCCTGATTATTTATAGTACTACGTACCAAAATCTTTATTCAACCGACTTATTTATAAATAAATTTAACATAACTCGTTCGAATAAATCTTTCAAATTCTACGAATTCCATATAAATAATCAGCTATAAACACAAATAAATTCATTGCAAATGAAATCATTCAGAGATAGGATCAATGAGACGACGCGCGGAGGATGGATTCGCGCTGGAGTATGGAGTGCGCTGTATGTGGCGTTCGTTGTGTGGGTTGCATGGGGCGATTGGAAGAGTCTGGGTTGGTTGGTACTGCTGCCGATCATTGTGGACGCGTTCACGACGAAGTATATCAACTACAGTTGGTGGAGAAAGTACAAAGACACGAAGCCGGCGCTGTACACGGTGTGCAGTTGGGTGGACGCGATCGTATTTGCGCTGGTAGCGGTGTATTTTATCAACCTCTATATCTTCCAAAACTACCAAATCCCGAGTTCGAGTCTGGAGAAAACGCTGCGCGTGGGTGATTTCCTGTACGTCAGCAAGATGGCGTACGGTGCTCGGGTGCCGCAGACGCCGTTGTCCATGCCGCTTGTGCAACACACGATGCCCGAATGGTTAGGCGGGGGTAAGAGTTATTTCGACAAACCGCATTGGGAGTACAAACGTCTGGCGGGTTGGACAAGTCCGCAGAAAGGCGATATCGTGGTGTTTAACTTCCCTGCGGGCGATACCGTGTGCCTGAAAATGCAAAACCCGGACTACTACACGCTCAAACATTATTACGGAGATGCAGTGGTACGAACCCGCAAAGATGTGTTCGGCGATATTGTGGTTCGACCTGTCGATAGACGCGAAAACTACGTCAAGCGCTGTGTGGGTACACCGGGGGACAGCCTGAGAATTGTGGATAATGTGATTTGGACGAACTCGTCGCTTTCACGACGAGCAGCAGACAAAGAATCCTGCGGATGGATTCGTGAGCCGGAACGGGAAGGGGTACAGTTGAATTATTTTGTGCAGACAGACGGGCATGTGTTCGGGGCGAAATATATGGAGAAATTGGGCATAAGTGTGGCTGACCGCGTACAGATAGACGCGCAGACTTGGCATTTCCCATTGACGCAAGCGATGAAGGACGAGTTGAGTAAGAACCCGCATGTGTTGGCAATTGTGGTGGAACCCGAAGAGCGGGGCGGCGATGTATATCCGCTGGGGCACAATGATTGGACGCGAGACAACTACGGACCGATTTATATTCCGCGGAAGGGAGATCGAATTATGATCACGGAGGAGAACTATTGGGTGTACAAACGGATTGCCGATGCGTACGAGTTCAAGCCGATGACCGTTGGGCAGGAATACACGTTCGAAATGGACTACTACTGGATGATGGGTGACAACAGGCATAACTCTGCTGATAGCCGGTATTGGGGTTTTGTGCCGGAAGACCATGTGGTCGGACGACCAGTATTCATCTGGTTGAGCATCGACAAAGACCGAAAAGGAATCCGTTGGAGCAGGCTTGGCAATGCTGCCAAGCGTTAAATGGTTAAAGAGTTAAAATGGTTTTTATTGCATAAAAACGTTAAACTATTATGACTCTGCCTATAGCGTATTTAGCACCGAAGGAGTGGTACAAAGCGTACCTGACCTGTCCGGAGAAAGTGGAGATAGAGGGGTTGGAGAGTTTTGAAAAACAGACGTGTAGGAATAGATGTCTGATTCGAGGGACAATGGACAATGGACAATGGACAATGGACAATTTGATTCGATTAACTGTACCGGTTAAGAAAGTAGAGCATAAGCAGTTGACGAAGGATATAGAGATTAGCTATCAAAGTAGGTGGCAACACCAACATTGGATCAGTTTGGTCTCAGCTTATAAGCACACGCCGTTTTTTGACTACTATGCAGAGTTTTTTAAGCCGTTTTACGAGAAGGAGTATAAATTCCTTTGGGACTACAACAACGAGATCCATCAAACCATTATGGCATTGTTGTTAAACAGTCCGAAACGCGTCGAAGGCTTTGCGTATAAGGCAACGAGCGATTGGAGAAACGAAGAATTGAACCGTTGGTTTGGAGACGGAAGAAGTATATTAGACGAACTTTTTGAGTTTGGAAATGAGACAAAATATCGATTGGAGTAAGTTGGGATTTCATTATACCGAGCCGGAATATATTGTTCGGGCGGGGTATCATGATGGCGCGTGGGAGGAACCGTACGCCACGAAGGACAAATACCTGCATTTGCATGTGTCGGCTACGGCCTTGCAATACGGGCAAGAGGCTTTTGAGGGATTGAAGGCTTTTCGCGGGGTAGATGGGAAAGTGCGTTTATTCCGTTGGAGAGAAAACGCTCGACGCATGGCACGTAGTGCGGAAGGATTGTATATGGAGCCGGTACCGGAGGAACTGTTTGGGAAGGCGATACGGCTGGCGTTAGCGAAGAACATGGATTTGTTACCTCCTTATGGAACAGGTGCGACGCTCTATTTCCGACCGCTGTTGATTGGTACGACCCCGCGTTTGGGTGTAGGTCCGGGACGCGATTTTGAGTTCATTGTGATCCCTTCACCGATAGGCCCCTATTACCCGGGTAAGTTCCACTGCACGACCTTCATCGTGAACCGCCATGTGGATCGTGCGGCTCCGTTGGGTACAGGACAATTCAAAGTGGGAGGTAACTACGCTTCTTCTTTCCGAGCAACCGAACCCGCACACGCACAAGGCATGGACTGTTTGTTCCTGGACGCGAAATACCACCGGTATATTGATGAGTGTAGCGCGGCGAATTTTATAGGAGTAAAGAAAAAGGACAATGGACAATGGACAAAAGACAAAAATGCTTTTGAGCAGTATGAATATTTAACTCCGAAATCTGCAGCTATCCTACCCTCCATTACGAATGACAGTCTGATGGTGTTGGCGAAAGAGAAAGGGTTGAAGGTGACGCGGCGACATATACGGTTGGAGGAGTTGAGTGAGATGAGTGAAGCGGCTGCGTGCGGTACGGCTTGTGTGATCAGCCCGATGGATAAAGTGATTGACCCGCAGAAAGGTGTCACCTACTCTTTCGGCAACGAACCAGGTCCGGTATTGACGGAGTTGTATCACGCGCTGAAGGATATTCAATACGGAAGGGCGGAAGACAAACACGGATGGTGTGAAATCATTGAAGATTTAAGATTTAAGATTTAAAATTTTATAGTTTATGTTTAAGAATCAACCAAAAGGATTATTTGCGTTGGCGTTGGCCAACACAGGAGAGCGATTCGGTTACTACACGATGTTAGCCGTATTCGCATTGTTTTTGCGTGCTAATTTCGGTCTTTCGGCCGGAGCCGCGGGTGCTATTTACTCTACTTTCTTGGCGTTTGTGTATTTTCTGCCGTTGATTGGTGGTATCATCGCCGACAAGATCGGTTACGGTAAGTGCGTAACGATCGGTATCATCATTATGTTCTTGGGTTACGTGCTGCTCGCCATCCCGATGGGCGGCGTAGAGTACGGAAGTACAGCCGTTGCCATGACCGGAATGATCGGTGCGCTGGTACTGATTAGTTTCGGAACAGGTCTTTTCAAGGGTAACTTGCAGGTAATGGTGGGTAATCTGTATGACGACCCTGCATATGCCGACCGTCGTGACGCCGCTTTCTCGCTGTTCTACATGGCGATTAACGTAGGTGCTATGTTCGCCCCGACCGCAGCAGTGAAGATCATGGCTTGGGCACACGAGTCGCTTGGTGTGAGTGTGAATGACAGTTACCATTTTGCTTTTGCCGTTGCTTGTGCTTCGTTGGTTTTGAGTATCGCTATTTACTATGCTTGCCGTCCTTGGTTCAAGCATGTGGAGAACACCGCCAAGCAAGCTGCAGCGAGTGGACAGAAAGTGGAAGAGTTGAGTCCCGAGCAGACGAAGAAACGTATTGTGGCTTTGTGTCTCGTGTTTGCGGTGGTATTGTTCTTCTGGATGGCCTTCCACCAGAACGGTTTGACCTTGACCTATTTCGCCGATAAGTTCGTTGATCCGGTAGTGACGGGTGTTCAGACGATGGCGTTTAATATCTGGAACCTCGTGCTGGTAGCGATCGGTGTTTATGCCTTGTTCGGTATCTTCGGTGAGGGTTCGCGCAAAGCAAAGACCATCTGGGCTTGTGTCGGTGTGGTTGTGTTAGGCGTGCTGGCTTATCAGTACATGAACCACCCGGAGAGTTTGGGTATCTCTGCACCTATCTTCCAGCAGTTTAACCCGTTCTATGTAGTGGCTCTGACGCCGGTTAGCATGGCTATCTTCGGTGCGTTGGCCAAGAAAGGAAAGGAACCGAGTGCTCCGCGTAAGATCGCGTACGGTATGTTGGTTGCTGCAGCCGCTTATGCTGTGATGGCTTTCTGTTCGATCGGTCTGATGACACCGAATGCCCAAGAGGCAGCGCTGGCAGCAGGTGAGAGTCCGCTGATGGTGAACGCAAACGTGCTGATCGGCACGTACCTGGTGTTGACGTTCGGTGAGTTGTTACTCAGCCCGATGGGTATCTCGTTCGTCAGCAAGGTTGCTCCTCCGCAGTACAAAGGAATGATGATGGGTGGTTGGTTCGTTGCAACCGCGCTGGGTAACTTCCTGGTGAGTGTCGGTGGCTTCCTCTGGGGTAACTTACCGTTGTGGCTGGTATGGAGCGTGTTCATCGGCGTTTGTCTGATTGCAGCAATCTTCATGTTCTCCATGATGAAAAAACTGGAAGACGCAACAAAATAGTTGAAAGTTGATAGTTGAAAGTTGAAAGAAGTTTCTAAGTTAATAGTAGAAAGTTCATGAATGAATTAATTAAATATTTTGAGTCGTTGGAGGCTCGTATTGCAACGCTTGAGGCGCGTGTAGCACAACTGGAGAAGGGTCAACAGACTATAGCAAATGGTTTTCAGGAGTTAAGTGTTCACTCGCAACAAATGGGAGAACATATTTTAGTCATCAAAAACCTCCTACAAGAAGCTCAAGAAAAGGGAGAGTTGGTTATTGAGCCCGAAGTAGCGGAGCCTGTTGCTGAGCCGGAGATTCCGGAGCCGATTATTGAGCCCGAGCCGGAACCTGTAGTAGAACCCGAGCCCGTTGTAGAGCCGGAACCGGAAATAGAGGTTGTAGAGGAACCGAAAGTTGAGGAGGAGGTTGCTTCGCCGAAGGCTGCTATCTACGGTAAGGCCGTGGATGATATCCGTCAGGCTATCTCGCTGGGTGACCGGTTCTTGTATCAACGGGAGTTGTTCGGTCAGAATGCCGAGTTGATGCAACGCACCTTGACCGAACTCAATGAGTTGGGTTCCTTCGATGAGGCGATGCTGTATATCTCCGAGCGTTTCCAATGGGACACCGAGAGTAACACGTACCAACAGTTTGTTGTGACCCTGCATCGCAGGTTTGGCTAAACCGTTAAACTGTTAGGATGTTATACATCGTTCCGACACCGGTAGGCAACTTGCAGGACATGACGTTCCGCGCGATTGAAGTGCTGAAATCCGTGGATCTGATTTTGGCAGAGGACACGCGCACCAGCGGTGTGCTGCTGCAGCATTTCGATATCCACACGCCGTTGAAGAGTCACCATAAGTTCAATGAACACGAGACGAGTGCGGATATCGTGGAGCGGCTGAAGGCGGGTGCGAACATTGCGCTTATATCCGATGCCGGTACACCGGGTATCAGTGACCCCGGTTTCTTCCTGGTTCGCGCTGCCGCCGAAGCGGATATAGAGATTCAGTGTCTGCCGGGTGCAACGGCTTTTGTACCGGCACTCGTGGATAGCGGTTTACCCAATAACCACTTCTATTTCGAAGGATTTTTACCGCAGAAGAAAGGTCGTCAGACGAGGTTGCAATATTTGGCACAACTGGACGAGACCTTCATTGTCTATGAGTCGCCTTTCCGCTTGGTCAAGACCTTGGAGCAGTTGGCAGCGGTATGCGGCGAAGAGCGTCGGGCAAGTGTATCCCGCGAGATCAGTAAGGTACACGAGGAAACGGTGCGCGGCACGTTAGCGGAGTTGATTAGTCATTTCAAACAAACCCCGCCGAAAGGCGAAATCGTAATTTGTGTAGCAGGCAATGAGTGAGATGAAATCCTTGGCAAAGGACACCGCCATCTACGGGTTGAGTAGTATCATAGGTAAGTTCTTGAACTACCTGTTGGTTCCGCTGTACACCTATGCCTTGGCACGGACGGCAGACTATGGTATTGTCACGAATATATACGCATGGACGGCATTGTTGCTGGTGCTCCTAACCTATGGCATGGAGACCGGGTTCTTCCGCTTTGCTAACCGTGAGGACTATAACGCGAAGGATGTCTATAAGACCGCCTACCTGACGCTCTTTAGCACAAGTGCATTTTTTGCACTTATGGTCGTGGTGTTCCAACACCCTATCGCGAATGTCTTGGGTTACGCCGACCATTCGGAGTTTGTGGCTATGATGTTCGCTACGGTTGCAGCGGACGCGTTTGCAAGCATCCCGTTTGCGTACCTGCGGTATCAGAAACGACCGATAGTCTTTGCAGCACTGAAATTGCTGTTTGTACTGCTCAACATCGGTTTTAACCTGCTGTTCTTAGTGGTACTCGGCAAGAACGATGTGTTCTATGTGTTCCTCAGTAATATCTTAGCGACGACGATCCAGACGCTGTGCCTGTTGCCGTTCACAATGCCCAAAGGTGGTCGTTTTGACGGAAGAGTGCTCAAGGAGATGCTTCGTTATTCCTTACCGCTCTTGGTTCTCGGCGTTGCCGGCATCATGAACCAGACGCTCGACAGGATTTTGTTCCCTTATCTCTATACGGGCGACGACGCACAAGCACAACTCGGTATCTACGGGGCTTGTTTCAAGGTAGCGATGATCATGATGATGTTCACCCAAGCGTTCCGGTACGCCTACGAACCGTTTGTGTTCGCCAAGCATAAGGACCGGCAGAGCGTGGAGGCCTACGCGGATGCGATGAAGTACTATATCATCTTCTCGTACCTGATTTTGTTAGGTGTCATCTTCTACCTCGATATCTTCCGCTATATCGTCTCGAGCGCCTATTGGGAGGGATTGAAGATCGTGCCGATTGTGCTCTGGACCTATGTGTTCCAAGGCATCTACTTCAACCTCAGTTTCTGGTATAAGTTAACCGACGAAACCAAATGGGGTGCGTATTTCTCGCTCATCGGTTTAGCGATCACCTTGGTGCTCCAGATCGTCGGTGTACCGCATATCGGTTATTGGGCAAGTTGCGGAAGCAGTTTCGTGTGCTATTTCGTCATTATGCTGTTGTCGTATTTCATTGGACAAAAGAAAGCGCCGATACCCTACGACCTCAAGAATATCGGTGCGTACACAGCTTTGACGTTGGGTCTGCTAGCTGTTTATTATGCGATACGCCTCTATTATATTCACAACATGTGGCTCCTCATGGCGATCGGTACGATCCTCATCGGTATCTATCTATTTGTATTAACACGTAAAGATTTTCCTATAGCAAATGTTCTCAGGAATCGTAGAAACAATGGCTCAGGTCGTTAAGATTGAGGCCGAGCAGACTAATAAACACTTCACGCTTCGCAACCCCTTCGGAGAGGAGCTGAGTATCGACCAATCGATCGCGCACAACGGTGTGTGCCTGACGGTCGTTAAGATAGAAAGGGACCTCTATACCGTCACCGCCATGCAGGAGACACTTCGTCTGACGAACCTCGACCTGCTGAAAGTCGGTGACTATGTCAATGTAGAGCGTTCGATGCTGATGGGCGGTCGTTTGGACGGGCATATCGTGCAGGGTCATGTGGACCAGAAAGCGGTGTGTATCGAAGCCAAAGAGACGGACGGCAGTTGGTACTACCGCTTTGAGTACGACTCGTCCCGCGAGATGATCGAACGCGGTTATTTCTGCGTAGACAAGGGTTCGGTCACTATCAACGGTGTGAGCCTGACGGTCTGCGAACCGGACATACAAGGCGACAAAGGCTACGTCTCTGTGTGTATCATCCCCTACACCGAAGAGAACACCAACTTCAAATATATCCAACCCGGTACAGTGGTCAATATCGAGTTCGATATCCTCGGCAAGTACCTCAGTCGATATGCCGCGGTGCTAAAGGGTTAAACCGTTAAATTGTTAAACCGTTAAATTGTTATTATATGAATCAAAATTCTTTATCGTTTCAATTAGGAACCTCCGTAGCGCAGTATTTGATGCAATACGGACAGAAGGAACTCAACTATGAAGAGTTCAAGGCAGGCATCGACTATGTGATGAACCTGTCAGCAAAAGCCAAAGAGGAAGGCGAGAAATTCCTTGCAGAGAATGCCAAACGCGAAGGTGTAAAGGTTACTCCAAGCGGTTTGCAATACGAAGTATTGGAAGCAACCCTCGGTCAGAAACCAAAAGCTACCGACACCGTGCGTGTACATTATGAAGGCACCCTTATCGATGGTACGGTTTTCGACAGCAGTTACAAACGTGGCGAGTCGATTGCATTCCCGCTTAACGGTGTGATCAAGGGTTGGACCGAAGGCTTGCAGTTGATGTCGGTGGGTTCAAAGTACAAACTCTTCATCCCTTACCAACTGGCTTATGGCGAGACCGGAGCAGGTGGTTCGATACCTCCCTACGCAGCCCTCATCTTTACCGTAGAACTTTTAGGAATCGAGTAATTCGTCATAACGTCATGACGTAATAACGACATAACGAAACAAATAAAAAAATAACAACAAATGAAAAAATTAAGTATCTTTTTGTTAGCCGCGCTGGCAATGATCTCGTGCGGTAACAGTTACAAAGCACAGAATGCTAATTTGACCAATGAGACCGACTCGGTGAACTACGCTTTGGGTCTGCTCAATGGTCTGCAGATCAAGATGTATTACTTGAGCAACGACAGCAGTGACGAAGCCGTGGCTGAGTTCATTGACGCGTTGGAAGAGGCTTATCTGGGCAAAGAGGAAGAATTGAATGAAGTAGAACGTGCCGGTCGTCAGTTTGGTGGATCGGTGAAGAGTTTCGAGCAGAAGGGTCTGGCTGAGAACGAAGCATGGACGCTGAACGAGAAAATGTTCTTGCAGGGTCTGGTGAACGCCCTCTATGAGGACACCACCGTGATGGATTCTCAGACTGCAGAGGCATATCTGATGAGCAATTACGCAGCCGGTTCTAAAGAAGGCGAAGAAGGTGGTAAGGTTGTTTACGCCAAGTGCCCGAAAGCCGCTAAGACCGTTGAACTGAAAAACCGTCTGGACTCGCTCAACTATGCGTTTGGTTTCATGAACGGTACACAAGTGCATAACTATCTCTTGTCGAATGACACCACCGGTGAGGCACTGGATCAGTTCATTGCGAACGTAAACAAGGGAATGAAAGAGAAAGTGCGCAACCCGCAGATGGTGTCGATGGGAAAGAACATCGGTAAGGCGATTCGTGAGCAGGAACCCGTTGGTTTGATGGGTATCGAAGGTCTGGAGACCAACTACGACATGATCAAACAGGGTTTCATCAACGGTCTGTACAACTACACCGAGCAATTCGATATGCAGTCGGCTAACCAGTACGTGGACTCTGTTATCTCGCATATGCGTTATGGTGACACGAAAGCTGAGGGAGAAAAGTTCTTGCAGGAGAACGCGTTGCGCGAAGAGGTTAAAGTGACCGAAAGCGGTTTGCAGTACGAAGTACTGAAAGAAGGTAAGGGAGCCAAACCGACTGCCGAATCGACCGTCAAAGTACACTATGAGGGTACGCTTATTGATGGTACTGTTTTCGACAGCAGTTACCAACGCGGCGAGCCAATCGAGTTCCCGCTCAACGGTGTCATCAAAGGTTGGACCGAAGGACTCCAACTGATGTCCGTAGGTTCGAAATACAAACTCTATATCCCGTACGAGTTGGGTTACGGCGAGCGCGGAGCAGGTCAATCCATTCCGCCTTACTCAGCCCTCATCTTCACGGTTGAACTGCTCGAAATTAAGTAATCACGTGATCACGCCATCACGATGGGAGTAATAGCTAAGCAATCGATACGTGGTACGATAGTGACCTATCTGGGCATCGCCGTAGGCGTTGTCACCACGTTCTTCGTGTTAACCCGTTTCCTCACGACCGAGGAAATCGGGTTGGCACGAGTGCTGGTCGATGCAGCGACGCTCTTTATCGGTTTGGCGCAGTTAGGCACCAGCGCCAGCGTCATTCGTTTCTATCCATACTTTACTGAGAAAGACAGCGAAGAGGACCACGGATTCTTCTTCTGGGCACTGGTCGTTCCGCTGATCGGATTTATCCTGTTCGCCATTGTCTATTGGGCCTTCAGCGTTCCGCTCGGCGCATGGTTTGGCGATAAGTCTCCGCTCTTCGTGGAGTACTACTATTTCGTACTGCCGCTTGCTTTCTTCATGCTCTACCAAACGGTTTGCGAATCCACCTGTAACGTACTGATGCACATCGTGGTGCCTCGTGCCGTACGGGAATTAGTGGTACGCATAGGCCTCTTGGCGCTCTACCTGTTCTACGCCTTCCGCGTGCTCTCACTCGACGGGTTCGTGATTGGTCTGTGTGCCAATTATGCGCTCGCCGCACTGATCAACCTCATCTATTTTTTCTCCCTCAAGCCGATTGTTCTCAAACCCGATTGGAGTTTCTTGCGCAATAACAAAAACCTTGTCCGTCGGTATCTGACCTACACGGGATTCCTGATCATATCTGCCCTCACCACGGTTCTCGCCCCTACTCTCTCGTCGTTCTTTATCACCGCCAAGATGGGTCTCGATAGCACGGGTATCTTTGCGATCGCAACCTACATGGCGGTCATGGTGAGTGTTCCAAACCGCTCCGTAGCTGCTATTGCTTCGCCCCAACTGGCACGCGCCATCAAGGAGAACAACCACGACGAGTGTTCGTTCCTATTACAGCAGGTGACGCGAAACATGCTGCTCATAGGCGGGTTCATCTTGCTCATTATATGGGTCAACATAGACCTGATATTTCTGATTCTACCTAACGGTGCAACCTTCGCTTCGGCGAAGTACGTTGTACTGATCTTGGGTGTCAGCCAATTGGTTTTGGCTACATTCTCTATCTGTTTCACGGCGCTTAACTACAGCCGTTATTATGCGTTCAGCCTGCTGCTCTCACTGGTGTTGACGGTGAGTGCGCTGGTGTTGAACAACTATCTCGTACCGCTTTACGGCATGGAAGGGGCGGCAGCCAGTAACCTCCTTTCGTACGGACTCTATTACCTGCTTATCATCGCTACCGTTGTGCCGCTCTGCCGGTTCAAGATCATTGATAAACGCTGGTGGTATATATTGTTGCTGTTGGCGGTGCTCTTCGCTATCAACCAAGCATGGTTGATATATATGCCGACGCTGCCTATATGGGCAGACAGTCTCCTCCGCTCCCTTATCCTCATCGGCGGCGGTGCACTCATAGCCTATAAAGCAGAGTTGTCTCCGGAGATTAATCAAACAATAACCTCTCACCTATAACCTATCACCTTTACCAATGCGCTATTTCATGACCTTCACATATAACGGTACTTCTTTCCATGGTTCGCAGACGCAGCCGAACGGAAACACGGTGCAATCAGAGATGGAAGCGGCTTTGGCTACTATCCTGCGTCAACCCGTGCCGCTCACTTTTGCCGGCCGTACCGATGCAGGCGTACACGCAGATAAGATGGTAGCGCATTTCGATTGGATGAATCAACTGCCGGCTAATCTGGACGCGCGGTTGAATAACCTGCTACCCGACTCGATTGCTGTCCGTGACATTCAGCGCGTGATAGACTTGGCACATGCGCGTTTCGATGCGTTGGAACGCACCTATATGTACCGAATCACGACACGCAAGGACCCGTTCACGTACATCAACCATGCACGCGTAGCGCCGGGTCTCGATTTCGAGGCGATGAATGAGGCAGCCCAATATCTTATCGGAAGGCAGGATTTTTCTTCTTTCTGTCGCGCGCACACGGACGTTAAAACCACTATCTGCGATGTACGCGAAGCGAAATGGGTACAAGAGAACGAGTTTGAGACGTATTTTATGGTCTCCGCCGACCGGTTCTTGCGTAACATGGTGCGAGCAGTGGTGGGCACGCTCTTCGAGGTGGGCAAAGGTAAGATGACCACGGAGCAGTTCCGGCAAGTCATTGAGGCACACGACCGCTGCAAAGCCGGACATTCGGCGCCCGCAGAAGGCTTATCATTAGTAGAAATCATTTATCCTAAAAACATATACTTATGCGAAAACTAACATTCTTGCTGCTTGCTGCAGCCGTTTTAGGCGCTTGTACATCGCCGCAGTACCAAACAACGACGCAACACGAGGTTAATTATTTGACCAAGTCAGCATCATTCGACATGCCGAAAATCGCGGTGCCTTCGTTCCCCAAACGCACGTTTAACGTGGTGGACTTCGGAGCCGACAACACCGGTGTGGCACTGTCCACCGAAGCTATCCAAGGCGCTATTGACGCTTGTACGGCAGCAGGAGGCGGTACAGTCATCATACCCGAAGGTCTTTACACCACCGGTCCGATCACGCTAAAATCCAATGTGCGGCTCTATACGGAGAAGAACTGCTTCGTGCAGTTTAGCCACGACCTCGACCTCTACGAGATCTACGACGAGTGGTTCGAAGGAATCCCGACCAAGCGTTGCACCTCTCCGCTCAATGCGCTGAACGCAGAGAACATCGCTATCACCGGGCACGGTACGTTCAACGGTAACGGCGATTGGTGGAGACCACTCAAGAAATCCAAGATGGCGCCGGGACAATGGAAGAAACATCTTAAAGAGAAAGGCGGTATCGTAGCGAACGATATATGGTACCCGGACAGTGCGTCCCTGCTGGCGCAGAGTTACTGCCTCGACCAGAACGTGCCGGTCATCACCGATGACTCGCTCTGGCAAGTAGTGAAATCATTCTTACGTCCTGTCCTGCTCCATTTCGTGGGTTGCAAAGGCATCCTACTCGAAGGTGTCACGTTCGAGAACAGCCCGGCATGGAACCTCCACCCCATGTGCTGCGAGAATATCATCCTCAACAACCTCTCTGTCCGTAACCCATGGTACAGCCAGAACGGTGACGGTGTGGATATCGAGAGTTGCAAGAACGTGGTCATCGCACATTGCTCATTCGATGTAGGCGACGATGCCATCTGTATGAAGTCCGGTAAAGATAAACCCGGTCGTGACCGCGGCATCCCGACGGAGAACGTAGTGGTGGATGACTGCGTAGTCTATCACGGTCATGGCGGTTTCGTATGCGGTTCGGAGATGTCGGGCGGCATCAAGAATGTAGAAGTGCGCAATAACCTCTATATCGGTACCGACGTCGGTCTGCGTTTCAAATCGACCCGCGGTCGCGGAGGTGTCGTAGAGAACATCTACATCAACGGTGTTAACATGGTCAATATCCCCAACGAAGGACTGCTGTTTGACCTCTTTTACGGCGGTAAAGGTGCAGGCGAAGAGACCGAAGAAGAACTCGCCGCGCGTATGAACGCTGAAGCGCCTGCGGTAAGCGAAGAGACACCTGCGTTCCGTAATATCGTAATCGAGAACGTCAAAGGCGCAAACATCAAACGCGCTATCTATTTCAACGGCCTGCCGGAGATGAAGATCCAAAATGTCACGCTGCGCAATATCCAAATCAGTGCGACCGAAGGAGCACTCTTCCGTCAGACCGACGGGCTCATCATCGATAACGTAGATATCAAACCCGAGAAAGGCGAAGCCTTCCAACTCGCCCCGACAGTAGAGAATGTTAAAATCAATTAGTCTAACAGCGAAGCGGTCTAACAATGAAATGGTCTCACAGCATTAGCGGTCTCACAGTCGTTTTAACGACGATCTTCCTAGTTTCCTGCGCCCCGCGCGTAGCCACCTCCTTCTGGCGAATCGCGACACCCGCATATTCCGACATGCCCGGATATCGTGTTCTGTACGAAGGCAAGAAAGAGCGTCACTGCTATCCGATCACCGAAGCATGTGAACCGGCATGGGATCCGGAATATGACACGTATCATATGTTCCATCACCACGGTGTGGCGGTGGAGTCTGAACTGATGGCGTATCGCATCTATTTCGACAAGAAGCAGACCATCGATGTCTATTGTAAACGCAAGCCTCAACTGGAATTGGCAACCAGTTATTGGTATCCGAATGACTCGCTGCTGGCGGAAGGGTATGGCGATGATATCCTGCGCGTAGGGGGCACGGTAGGTGTCGGAACGGTGAAGTACTGGAACGGCAAACTGTATCACATCGAAGACGTAGGCGAACGCCAACAATGGATCCTCAAACAAACGAAGAACAAGGCTACTATTGCTGTGAGTGATGTCGATTGGTCCGTTCCTAATGGCAAGCAGGATGACCCGGAAACCCGGCAGATGGTGAACCTTGCAGCCGAATACACCATGCGTGCCGGTCATCGCGATATGCGTTGCGATGTACGCGTCTCTGAACCCGTCAAGGGGCTTTGCACGGGAGTACAAAACATCCCTGCCAAAGCCCCAAATGACCAATCACAAATCACCAATTACCAATTGGAGAACGGAGTTCTCCTTGCTTCCTGGGGTACTGATTGGCCTGTCAACGACACCGTCAAATATGCCAAGGAGACCGTTGGCCTCGCTGTCTTCATTCCGAAGGCCTACGCCGGAGAACTCGTTCACGATAAGTCCAATAACCTGTGCCTGCTGAAAGGCACAACCCCGCATTTCTACTTAACCGTCTGCGGAGCCACAAAAGAAAACCACCCCGTAGCAACAACTGCTGAGGAGTGGTTCGCTTATCTTCGCAAATGGGCGAAAACCCTTAAGTAACTTAGAATGCATTCGGCCGACGCTCGGGAGCATGGACAGATCCATGCCCTTCACTACCGGCAAGCCATTCTTGCATAAGTACACCGGTATCAAGCGTAAGCACCTCTATTATGGGATATTTGTATTCTCTCTTTTTCATTTGCGGGCACAAAGGTACTGCTTTTTTCTGATATACGCAAATATTTCTTAATATTTCACACTTTTTCCGACTATATCGTACATCTTACCTTCCGGAGTAACGATATAGATCACATTGTCGATAAGCACTTTGCGACATCCGCTAATCTCTAACCGCTCACCGCTAACCGTTTCTATATCCGTCGTCACCTTTGGTGCATCAGCTACAAGACGCAGACCGAATCCTTCGGTTGTACCCTGCGTCAAATCAAACGTGAACGGACTCATCGACAGGTTCCAAACGATATTGTTCTTGTACGTCAGGTACAGCGAAGCGTCTTCCGGTGCCTCATCAATAGTGAGCGTGTACTGACCTGCCTTCGGAGCGAACAGCGACAACGGAGTAGAAGCTTGGTCATTGCTCATAGCAGCATTCACGGCACATAAGTTATGTCCTCCCTTCGTGGTCCACATACGTGCCACATTTGCCTCGGTCAGTGTACCCATCTTGAGCACGTCTTCACCAATCACATATGCCTCAGAAGCTTCCTCGTTCGCACCTACCCAGAGATGATCAACGGCCTTATCCTCATCTGCCGGAACAAGCGACATGCTGAATTTCTCAATAGCACTTCTATAGCGTGCCGGAGCCATGAAGCGATCATTATTCTTTGCGGTATCCAACGTAATAGTCTTAACCTCATCTACCTGCATAAAGAACGATGTTCCTACTGCAATCGAATAGTTATGTGCCTCTTGCGGTTTGTAGCACTTATTAGCGTGGTCATATATCTGTACCACGGTTCCTGCCGGAACGTCTAACTCGGTATGGAACAACGATCCGTTACCGAAACCGTTCCAACCATTATCTACGTCAGCGCCTAAACCGGAGTACGAAGTAGTGAACGAACGATCACCGGTCAAAGAAGCACCTTTCTTTTTCTTGAAGACTAACTCATTCCAGCCGTGACGATAGTCCACCGTAATGGTATATACTCTACCCGGCTCCATCGTTCCGCTGTACTTATTCCAATCCTTACCGTTGACCGCACGTTTAGCCTCGTCATAAGTCATTACAGCGAAATCATAACCATTCTTAAGCGGTGTCGCCAGATTAGTCGGCAGATATATGCCTCCAACGATATCTACTTCGAACGGAACCACGAAGTCATACCAACCATATGTAATAGCACCCTCCGGATCTAAAGCCAATTGGAAATAAGCATCGCCGTTTATATTCAACTTATCACCGCTCATCTGACCCGATGCCGCAGAGGTTCCTATAGTACCTAACTTCGCATCCAAAGTGAAGTTATTAACCTGCAATGTACCTGTTCCTAAAATCATCTTACCACCGTTCTCAATATGTACATTTCCATAGGTCGTGCGGGACTCGGAGTTATGGTTACCAATACGCAACACACCGCCGTCCTTAACCACAACATCAACGCCTTCCTTGATAGTCAACGAACCGACTGTCACCTCCGTCTTGATCTCTACATTTTCATTAATCAGAACCGGATCATCTATTCCTGTAGGAATAAGATTTCCTGCCCAGTTAGCCTCTTCTGTCCACGTAGAATCGTTATCTCCTGTGAAGACGTATCCGCCCGTCACTTGTACCTGCAGCAACGAAATCTCTTTTACCTCATACCAATCGCTATTATCCGGCACGAACAGAGCCGTTGCAGTCCGCAATCCCGGACGAAGAACAGTAGTCGGTTCTTTCCACATAACCTGACCGGTTACTTCTACATTCGGAACATGGACATAGTCCATCATCGTTACCGATCCGTGGATGTGTGAGTGCTCCAAGGTTAACGGGAACTCAATGCCGTCAGCCGTCAACGTATTACTTGCAATCACCGGCACATAACGAAGCACTGTCAATGCAACAGGACCGCAATTAACTTCGTTGTAGAAGTTAGCATTCTGCGGAACGAAGATCACATTATGCGTTGTAGGACCGGGTTCATTAATCGTTGCACTATTGGCATCTTCCCAGTTGAAACTGCCCTGGATAGGCTGTCCATTCACCTCTGCGCTACCACCCGTGAGAGAAGCGTCCGAAAGAATACGTCCTACATACATCGTACCACCTACAGGTAATTCCACGATGTCAGGAGTCCAGCGCAAAACAGTAAATGTTCTGCTCTCCGATACCGGCAGATAAGTATCATCACCTGCCTGCGTAGCCGTGATCGTTACGCTCTCGCCGGCTTTATGGAGAACCAACTTATTTAGATTATTAACAGAAGCAATCTCATTGTTCGATGAACTATACGTAACCTGCAGACCCGACGAAGCCGTTGCATCAAACGTATAATCCGCATTACCGTACATCTCGGTTGCGTCGAACGACCAACTGATCGTCTGCGAAGCCTTCGACACATGCGGAGTTACCATACAAGTAGCCGTGTTGTACCAATCGCTATTCTCCGGTGTGAAGGTCACTTCATAAGCCACATCGCCTACTACCAAAGCCTGTGTGGGGTTCGTCCAAGCAAATGTTCCTCCAACAGAAGCCTCACCATTCTCCGTCCAAGTCGATGCAGACAAAGTAGCCGGTAAGGTTACATCAGAAGCTTTCGGAGCCTTGATAATAGTCGGAGTCACTTTCTCTATATGGAACGTGTACGAAACAGGATCCGCATCATAGTACTTAGCGTTACCTTCACAGCTTGCCTCTATCGTTACATCGCCATCTTTGATAATGGTCAACAGTCCTGTTGCTGCATCTACCGATGCCACTTCACTACCTGCCGTAACCGCATAACTGATTACACGACCTGCAGCTGCAGCGGAAGTAACAGCATCAAATGTTACATTATCCGTGGTCTTCAGATTCAATGTCTCCGGCTCCCATGTGATCTGCTGATGATGCTTATCCACGTCTGCCGACAGATAAACCACTACTGTATCCGTTAAATTATGAACGAGCAAGGTATCTCTATACAGATCCACATCGTTGGACAGGAAACGCACGCGTACGGTCGCTGTACCCTTATCGCCACACTCATTGCCGATAGTAGCAGCCGATACTATCGAGAACTTATCGCCATGCTTCAATTCTACATCCAATTGGTCGGTGATGTTCGAGTAGTTCACCGTGAAAGTCTTCTCCACTGCTACACCCGGTTTAGCCTCTGTTGTCGTAAGATGAATGGCGTGCGACTTCTTATTCTTCGTATTCTCCAATTCCAGATAACGAGCAAGTGTCACATATGCACCCGAGAATGCATGGATACCGGTCGATCCTGTCTTCTTGTATATCTTCACTTGCGTAGCTTCACGACTCATCGGGATCGCATCGAATGCCTTGCGATTCTCATAGTTCAAATCCAACTCCAAGCCATCCTCGCCGGTCAATTCGTGCCATTCATTACCTATCTTTTCTGCTGCAAACAGATTTCCTCCCGTCCAATCAACAACAATATGAATCGCTTCTCTCCATGCTTCGAAAGAGAGGTATCCCGGTTCTCCGGAAAGGTCATAAACCTCCTCTACACCCGTGTACGAATTGATCTCTGTGGACATCGATGCCGACTTATCCTCCAGTACCCACATCTCGCAATCCAAGGTCGGTTCACGAACAATAACGTCACGCACCACCGTCGCCTCATACAACGAATCAGCAATACCATCAATATGTGCGGTCAAAGTCGTATTACCTTGTCCTACCACATGCAGAACATTGCCTTCTAATACTTCCACTACCGCAGTATTACCGCTCGTATAGGTTATAGCGCGATCTATGATATCCACTTCTTGCTCGGTCTCCGGATCATAGTAACTTACGGTTGCATCTAATGGAAAATCTGCCGTATTCTTTTCTGACAATACTGCATCGTCCGACCATTTCAGACGAGTGAAACCCTGCGTCCAATTAATGTGCTGAACAGCCAAATTCGTCACCAAAACATCAATAGTCGAACTATTGGAGTTATATACCAAACTCTCCGTACCATCATACAAAGCGGTAATAGTCGCGTTGCCTTTCTTAAGCGGTTTCAGTACATTACCCTCTACATCAACTACCGTCGAGTCACTCGAAGTATAAACCAATTCCACAATCGCCTCAGCCGGGTCGGTGACATTCTCGCCACGCGACATCGGGCTCAAATTCTCCTTCCATGTGATTTCCGGAGTCACTTTATTCGTCGTTCCCGTCAGAGCAATCGATTTGGAAACCACACCATCGGAAATAACCAAATTGGCATTGTGCGTACCGCCTGCATCGTGCTTGTAATAAACCGTCACAGGGACACCTACTGCATAATGATCTTTGGACGATGCAATAGAGCTCGGACTAACCGAATACTTACCGTCTCCGCCCTCAATACTCAAAGTCAACGGGTTGACATTATACCAACTGATATTGACACTCTGACTGCTCGGATCAGAACCCGCGTCTGCGCTACCAAAATTCAGGCTTGTTGCTCCAGCCAATATCTCCGTACGCTCGCGAACGATAATATTCTCATAGTAACCCGCATATGTTCCATCGAAGAAGAAACGCAAGTACTGGGTAGAAGGATCCAAAGTTTGAGTTTTGCTATGCGTACTTGTATTACCTAACGCTCCATCACTGGTCCATACCTCTGTCCAGTTGGTTCCATTCGCGCTCTCGTAAACGATGAAGGACTTACCTGTTGCTCCTATAGCGGTAGAAGATGCCATGCTTTGGCTATACGTAAACGTCACATTTTTCGGAACACCTGTAAAATGAATATCATAATATAAAGGATTTGCGGTCCAAACCTTCAAACTATTTTGGTCAAGTGTGATCTTTCCGCTTGTGCTACAACTGATACTACCCTTATTCGCTTTACCACTATATACAGCATCACGAACGGCTTGTGTATTCATGTTGATTTCTACGTGATCCGGCAATTTCGCCACATCCACATAGAACGTTTGCGTCTTACTATTCCATTTATAATTACCAGCTTGCGTAACTGTAATGCCCACATTGGTTCCCGCCTTCTCAAACGTACGCAAAGCGCCATTCGTCCAATTGATAACAGATGCATTATTGGAACTATAATTGAATGTACAATCCTCCATTTCATTGGTAGAAGAAACGGGATGAGCAAAAGCCATGTTATAGTTTACCGTCGCCGGCAAGTTCCATGTAAACTCAGGATCATACTTATTCACATAGATCGTGCGTGTGATCGTATCGCCGGTCCATTTATCCGAAGTCGCCTGAGCAATAGTCAGCACTGCCGAACCCTTTCCCTTTGCGACCCATTTGCCATCTTCCTTTGCGATCACATCTGTGTTGTTGGAGGAAACATATACCTCTACATTCGCATCGCCATTTGCCAACTCATAAATCGAACTCTCTGCAACAGTATCATCCACCATCCAAACATCGTTATCGTTAATCAGCGTTGTCAACTCTGTCGCGTGCTTGCTTACATATAGGTGCAAATTGCATTGATGTTGGAAAGTAACAGCATCTCCCGGCTCATTAAAGAAGAACGTCTCATCGCCTGCGACCGTTGCCGTCAAAACACCTGTCGCATTATTGTAGGTAAAGTGCGAAGGCTGAGTCGGATATTCAAAACCGGTTGTGATCTTGTCGAACGTAAACTGCGCAGTCTCATCCACCTCCAAATACAGATTGGTCGTCTCGTTTTTGTCCAACAAAACAGCATTCAAATAGAACTCCGGAGTGCGCTTCACCTCTAAAGTATAGGTCTTGTCGGCCGTTACCGACTTATAATGACTCGTTTCTTCCGTCGTTACGTACAATTTCGCAGTCTGTACCGTGTTATAGTCCGTGCTCACCATAATCTGCTTATCGTTGCTCGGATTCAAGCTAAACCAAGAAGGATTTTCAAACGAATAATCAAAATCTACCTGATTCAACGGTACATCCACCCCATTATACTGCACTTTCGCCATATTACTCAGCGTATTTCCCGAATAAATATGCTCCGGCTCTGCAAAGACCACCGTCGGCGTACGTTTACCAACAGAAACCGTAAACTCCGCTGTTTTTGCATAGTAGCGTCCCTTAGCGGCAGAAGCAACAATCGTATATGTACCTAATGCCTTAGCATAAAAAACACCTGCGGAAGTCAAAGATACATTGCTATTAGCTGTCTTCAACGAATACGTAATAGTTCCATCTCCGGCAACATCATCTGCACCCTTATATGCCGTCAACAATGCAGCAACGTTCAATGTGGTCTTATCATTGTCACTAACCGAGATGTCACATGTTCCGTTATCAAATGTCAACGTCGGCGTCAAATCCACACTTGCCGTAACAGTACCGGTATTCTGCTCGTTACTTTTTGCCTTCAAGGTTACTGTAGCTTGGTGATTACCCTTCGAAGTATTCGAATTAGCCGTAAATGAAAGAGTTACCGTAACTTTCTTGTTATTATTCGTATTATCGAAACTCCAACTCGATACTGTCCAACCGCTATTTGCCGTTACAGTCGGAGCATTAAAATCATCTTTACTATCCGCGTTATTAGAAACAGGGAAGGTCAGCATACTTGTCTTCGTTTCCGGATGATTGAAAGAAATTGCACTTGCGCTACCCGCAGAACTTACCGTTACCGGTACAAACTTTGCATAACGGGTTTCGTCAAATCCGCTATTTGTCTTGCTTCCCGTTAACGGATTCGAAGTAGAAGAAGCCGTTCCGGAAACATTAGTGCTGGTGTACCAACCTCCAAAAGAATAACCGTTTGAAGGCGTAGCAGAAAACTTATATTTGCGATTAGTATTCGATGTTGCTAATGCATGGTTTTCAGAAGCCGAGGTTGAAGATGTTGTCGTAGATGTCGACGAACAACTCTTTTCCGAAGATTCGCTTCCTATTAGTGGACATTTGATGACTTCCGCCGTTGCCGTTCCGCTTCCCGATGCTACGCCAACTGTAACTTTCCAAGTCCACGTTTTCCCCCACACATTGCCGACTCCTACCATCAGCATAATCAGCATGGTAAGTAATGGTAAACACGGGGTAATCCTAGACCATTGACGTGGGTTTCTCGGTCCATTCTCGGTGCAGTTATGTACTAAGTCAATTTGTTTCATATCTTTTTATAACCTTAAATTCTTATTACTTTTATTTTGGGTCATTTTGGACTCTCAATCTCCTTTTTGCTAACTCTACTTTGCAAAATATACGATTTTTAAGATTTTTTGTACATTTAACATTGTTTTGCTGCCAAAAAAGCATGCAAAATTAATATTTTTCTTTGAATTGTGCAAATTTTTACGCGTATATGCGCGCGAATAATAATAAGGTGTAGCCGTTTCTTAATAATTTGCACATTTTTATGTTTTAAAACAGATACAAAAAGAGAAGGACTCGCGCCCTTCCCTAATTCACTAATTCTCTAACTCACTAATTCGTTATTCCACTCTCTTTCCGTCCAGACCATACAGTGTCTCGCCGCGACGGATATACATCACGCCGTTACGGAAAAATTTCTGTACATCGACATCAGAACGCTGAATATTCTCCAATCCGGTTGTACCACCTTGGTTTTCCTTTGCTTTAACGGTCAAGGTGAGCGTTACGGTTGAGTCACAACCGGCTATGTTTGATGTCTCATAAACGATAGTATAGGTACCGGCAACAGAATCTTTCAGCGCGATATAATTCCACTCAACATCGTCACCCTCCGTAATGGTCTTCTGCTCGCTGATCATATTCGTATCAAGCACCGTTACCATCACCTTATACAACGTATCGCGCGTAGCGCCTTCTGCCGATATATTTTCGCTGTCTTCTGACTTGAAGTACCACTTGCCGCGGAACTGAGCCGAATCATTTGCACAGAATACCAACGGTTCATCCTTTTCCAGTGTAGCTATCTTATTCACGGTCAGCGTCAGCGTCACGGTTGAGTCACAACCGGCTACGTTCGTCAATGTCGTAACCACCGTGTGAACGCCCACCGTCGAATCTTTCAGTGCGATACTATTCCAGATTTCATCGTCACCTACAGTGATCGTCTTGGTGTCTGTACCTGTCGTCGGTTGCAGAACGGTTACGGTCAGCGTTACTATTGAATCACCGTCATACTGATTTTTCGTATTCAGGGTGACAACTTCTGTTGTTGCAGTAGTATATGTTGTGCCGTTATATTCCTCAGAACCTCCTTCACAGAAGGATATTTCTTCTGTGCCAAATGATTTCCAATGAGCAGTAAGCGTCACATTGGCAGTAGGCACATAATCAAAATCTGCATCACCAATTTTCGTTTCATTCAAGAACCAACCTTCGAATTGGTAGCCCTCTTTCTCTACTGACGGCAAAGCAATCGAACCAGTATTCCACAATGCAAACAACTGAATGGTAGCATTGTCTTCGGTGGTAAGATTAGAAACACTCTGCTCGTTGTCATATTGCTTCTCTCCGTCTGCACTTGTAGCCCATCCGACAAATGTATATTCAGCGGTCTTGGCAGCAACTTCGCTCACTTTAGCATCAAACGAAACCGTATATTTCTGCTCAAACGCATTTGCAGATAGATTTTTTGTCTCGTCATACGTAAACTCTTGATTCTCCATGCTTCCTTCGGTACTTCCGTTTCCATCAAAAGCAACCTTGTATGTAATAAGCGTCCAGTGTGCATAGAGTGCCAAATTAGATGCAGTAGTCACAGCAGTCGAAGCTTCAACCTTTGTAGTTCCATCACTCTTAAACCATCCTTCAAACTTATATCCGGTACGAGTCGGCGTCGGCCATCCTCCTTCTCCGTACGTAGAATCAAAGGTGACATTTTTGGTAGTAGGCGACACGCTTCCACCTTCCGGATTAAAGGTCACTTTATATGTATTCGGTGTAAACTTAGCCCAGTACTCGTCTGTACGATCTACACCTTTCGCAGAAGATGTGCTATAGGGATTACTAGTCTGTTTGCCTTGCGAGCAAGCACTATTGGTGTACCAACCATCGAAGGTGTAACCGGTAGCTGCAGTCGCAGAAAATTTACAATAGGCCCATGCCAATGCGACATTAGTAGCTTGCGCCTGCACCTGTGTAGATGTTGTAGTTGAATAAGGTCCATCTGCCAAGGCATCAAAGTAATTAGAGTGTATCTCCACTGAGGCCTCTCCTTTTCCTGAACCGACAGCAACCTTACCATAAAGGATTTCGCCATTTATTTGGCTTATGCCAAACAAGGCAATTACAAATAAAGTAAAAATTTTTCTCATATTGTACCTATAATTTTATTTCGATTCTTAAAATTTGCACCAAAAAACGCGCAAAAGTACTGCTTTTTTTTGATATATACAAAAAATTCGTGCACTCGCGCGCACGAATAATAATAAGGTGTAGCCGATTCTTAATAAACGGTCAGATCTTAGCCAACTCAAGGCATGCCAGAATGAGCGGAGCAACGCCTTTCGGATCGTCTTCCCGAATACGCTCATGCACATAATATTCATACGTTCCATCCCGATAAGGATTGCCGCCAAGACCCGCTACCGCACAGCAGTCGATAAGCGACAACGTACCATC
>Ga0310690_10003061_pt1 | contig 25854 bp, 12 predicted proteins | sample AusTroGonzalo_MG_2_FD_207661 | JGI IMG/M metagenome (GOLD analysis project Ga0310690, IMG submission 207661) | Bovine rumen microbial communities from tropical cattle in Woodstock, Queensland, Australia - Gonzalo_04 (v2) (version 2) | ecosystem: Host-associated > Mammals > Digestive system >... | reverse complement strand
TGTAGGCCTAACCTTTATTTCGCCAGGACTCATTCCACGTCTATCACTCCTGACGTTGGCATTTCCCATCTTCCTATGTGTCGATCTACTCTTCATCTTGTTTTGGTTGCTCTTCCATGCCCGTTTGGTTTGGGTACCCATCCTGGGAGCGCTTGTAGTTGGCGGGTACATCCTCGACTATTGTCCGCTGCACTTTGGTGCCAACGACTATGACATCGAAGGAACTTCCGATAGTACTATTACCGTCATCTCCTACAACGTCGGACACATGACGACCGATGAACAACGGGCCGAACTGCTCAGCTTCCTAAAAACTACTGATGCCGATATTGTCTGCCTACAAGAAATCAGCAAAAGCTTCTTCTCTGACAGAAAGGCTTGGCTTGACTCCACTTCCTATTGTTCTCTGCAAAGCGGAGGCGTAACCATCCTCACGTGTCTTCCCCTCTTGAGCGATACCATCCATATTGAATACCCCACCCGCAGCAACCACAGTCTCGCTTGTTGGATAGACTGCGGCGGTGACAGTTTACTCCTCGTCAACAACCACTTGGAAAGCAACCAACTAAGCACAGAGGAGAAAGAGGAGTACACCAATGCTATTATTGACCCTCACCGCCAAACCATCAAGAGCAGTTCACGCAAGCTCATGAGCAAGCTAAGCGAAGCGGCTGCCTACCGAGGGGCACAGACCGACAGCATCTGCTCCCTCATCAAGCGCAATGCCGACCACGCAGCCATTGTATGCGGCGACCTCAACGAAACGCCCATATCATACACCTACCAACGGCTTGCCGACTGCCTTGCCTCTGCCTACCGGGAGGCAGGCAATGGTCCTGGCTTCACCTATTCCCAACGCTCCTTTCCCGTACGCATCGACCATATCTTTTTTTCTTCCCATTGGATGTGCCAATCGTGTTGCATAGACCGGACTATTTCTTCCTCAGACCACTACCCTCTTATCGTCCGTTTGTGCAAAATAACGCATTAATACACTTTTTTTACATAAAAATTCGCTCTTTTACTCTTTGTTTACGGAAAAAGATGTATCTTTGCACGCTATTACGCCTAATAAGGTAAAAAACAAACAAAATAATAAATAATTTTTCTAACAATGCAAAACAAAGGATTTGTAAAGGTTTTCGCGGTCCTGCTGACGCTGGTCTGCCTCTTCTACCTGAGTTTCTCCGTCGTGACCAACCACTACGAGAACAAGGTTGCTGCACTCGCAGAAACAGAAGGTCAGGCTGCTGCCGACCGCTACTTAGACACTCTGCTCAACAAGAAGGTTTACTGCAATGTATGGACATTGAAGGAGTGCCGCGAGATGGGCATTGGTTTGGGTCTTGACCTCAAGGGCGGTATGAACGTCATTCTGGAGGTTAGTGTTCCTGATGTCATCAAGGCTCTTGCCGACCACAAGGAGGAGACAGACGAAAACTTCCGCAAGGCCGTCGAACAGGCGACAAAAGAGGCTGCCAACAGCCAAAGTGACTTTATTACCTTATTCGTCAAGGACTACAAAGCTCTGGAGCCCAACAAGGCACTGGCCGAACTTTTTGCTACACAGCAGCTGCGTGACAAAGTGACCACCAAGAGCACCGACAAGGAAGTGGAGAACGTGCTTCGCGCCGAAGTGAAGAGTGCCATCGACAACTCTTACAACGTGCTCCGCACCCGTATCGACCGCTTTGGTGTCGTACAGCCCAACATCCAGGCCCTCGAAGGTCAGGAAGGCCGCATCATGGTGGAAATGCCTGGTGTGAAGGAACCTGAGCGCGTTCGTAAGCTGCTGCAGGGCAGCGCCAACCTGGAGTTCTGGGAGACTTACAATGCACAGGAGATTACTCCTTTCCTGATTACTCTTGACACTAAGCTTGCAGCAGCACTGAGCGGCATCCAAGAAGAAGCTGCCGACACCGTGCAGGCTACTGAGATTACAGAAGTGGCAGAAGCTGTCACCGACACCACCAAAGCTGCTGCCGACCTCGCTTCTGCCGTTGCTGAGAATACCGATGTTGAAACGTCAGGACTCTCAACAGCCGACCTCGAAAAGGCCCACAAGCAGAATCCTCTGCTGAGCCGTTTGAACCACAGATATGCCTATGGTTGCGTGGTAGGCATTGCCAGTAAGCGCGACATGGCTGCCATTGACGAACTTTTGGCCTCTCCCGAGGCTAAGGAAGTGCTTCCTTCTGACCTCCGCCTTAAGTGGGGTGTGAAGGGCATGGACGACGGCGCAAATGCCAATACCTATGAACTTTATGCTATAAAGGTGACCGAGCGTAACGGCCGTGCACCTCTCGAGGGTGACGTTGTGACCGATGCCAGTGATTCTTTCGACCAGCAGGGACGTCCCTGTGTCAGCATGAAGATGAACGTCGATGGTGCTCGCCGTTGGGCTGCTCTCACCAAGGCCAACCTGAAGCGCTGCGTTGCCATCGTCCTGGACGACAACGTGTACAGTGCTCCCACCGTACAGAGCGAGATTACTGGCGGTAACTCCGAAATTACAGGTCATTTCACCGCCGAGGACACCCGCGACTTGGCCAACGTGCTGAAGTCCGGTAAGATGCCCGCTCCTGCAAAGATTGTGAGCGAGGAAATCGTTGGTCCTTCTCTCGGTGCCGAGTCCATCCGTCAGGGTATCTGGAGCTGTATCATCGCCTTCGTCATTCTCATGGTTTACATGATTACGATGTATGGCATCATTCCTGGTATGGTCGCAAACTGCGCCCTCATCCTCAACCTCTTCTTCACCATCGGTATCCTGACCAGCTTCCAGGCTGCACTGACCATGAGCGGTATCGCAGGTATGGTATTGTCACTGGGTATGGCTGTGGATGCTAACGTGCTTATATACGAGCGTACGAAAGAAGAGATGAAGGCCGGTAAGAAGGTTCGCGAGGCACTCGCTGCCGGTTACAGCAACGCCTTCAGTGCCATCTTCGACTCTAACTTGACATCTGTCATCACCGCCATCATCCTTTACTACTTTGGTACAGGACCTATCCGCGGCTTCGCCACAACATTGCTCATCGGTATCTGCGTAAGCTTCTTTACCGCAGTATTCCTGACACGCGTCGTTTACACGCAGGTTATGGAGAAGGACAAGTGGCTCGGCCTGACTTTCCGCACAGCCATTGGCGACAAGATTTCTTTCCAGAACCCAACTTTCAAATTCATGAGTGCCTATAAGAAGAGCTTCGCTATCTTCGGTACATTGGCAATCATCAGCATTGCCTTCATGCTGACACGTGGCTTCAGTAAGAGTATCGATTTCACCGGTGGTCGTAACTTCGTGGTTGTATTCGAGAACGAGGTACAGCCCGAGACCGTTCGCGGTCTGTTGGCCGAGGCTTTCCCCGAGAGCAACACCAGCGCCATTGCACTGGGTACCGAGGGCAAGACCATCCGTATCTCTACCAACTACCGCATTGATGAGGATGCCATCGAGGTTGATAGCGAAATCGAACAGAAACTCTTCGAGACTCTCAAGGGTGGTAACCTATTGGCAGCAGACCTCACACTGGAGAACTTCATCAACCGCGATGAACGTGCCGGCGGCTCCATCATCAGCAGCCAGAAGGTAGGACCTTCCGTTGCCGAGGACATCACCAACGGTGCCATCTGGAGTGTCATCCTAGCTTTCATCGCCATCTTCATCTACATCTTCATCCGCTTCCGCAACCTGTCATTCTCTATCGGTGCCATCACCGCCCTGTTCGTGGATATCATCCTCATTCTGGGTATGTACAGTATCTGCTGGGGTTGGATGCCATTCTCTCTCGAGATTGACCAAACGTTCATCGGCGCTGTGCTGACCGCTATCGGTTACTCCATCAACGACAAGGTGGTTGTCTTCGACCGTATTCGCGAGTTCCTCCACCTGCACCCGAAGCGCGACAAGCAGGAGCTCTTCAATACGTCTCTGAACAGCACCTTGAACCGTACCATCAACACCTCTGTTTCTACGTTCATCGTATTGGCAGTAATCTTCTGCCTTGGCGGTGCCAGCATCCGCAGCTTCGCCTTCGCAATGATTCTCGGTGTTGTATTCGGTACGCTGTCATCTGTCTTCGTAGCAGCTCCCACAGCTTACTTGACAAGAGGTAAGAACATCGTAGAGGAAGCTCCTGAGAAAAAGTAAGACATCCCACTTTTACTTTTCAATAAAGGAAGCCGCAGCATTGTCAGTCAGTGCTGCGGCTTTCTATATGTTCTTGGCATGCCGTCAGATGTTTTGCCCACGGAGAATTACTTTATTTTAAAAATTATGAATTATGAATTGTGAATTATGAATTAAAAATCGTACCTTTGCAGAGCATTTATTGATAACAACACATTGACATGAGTCCAAACGAACTCAACGAGCTGATGAAGCAGACGGTTGACCGTCTCTCCGAACCCAGTGCCATGTATGGCCTTTTCTATGAAATGGACGACGGAGATCCCCTGCCATCAGCTTCTGCTCTGGCCGAGATTGTTGACCTCTGCCGAGCCATCCTTTTTCCCGGTTTCTATGGTAAATCCACCCTTAGCAGCCAAACTGTCCCCTACCACATCGGTGTCAATATGGACCGCCTCTGCCACCTGCTCACGCAGCAGGTGATGGCAGGACTAAGCTTCCAAAAGGATACAACAGACAACAATCTATGCCAATTGACGGAGAAGTCACAAGCCATCGTGGCAGAGTTCATTACACGTCTGCCGGAGCTGCGCCGCATCCTTGCCTCCGATGTCGAAGCCGCCTACAACGGTGACCCGGCTGCCGAGTCCTACGGTGAGATTATCAGCTGCTATCCCGTCATCAAGGCCATCTCAAACTACCGCATCGCCCACGAATTGCTGCTGTTGGGTGTGCCCCTCATTCCGCGCATCATTACGGAGTTGGCGCATAGCGAAACAGGCATCGACATCCATCCCGGAGCTCAGATAGGGCACCACTTCACCATCGACCACGGGACGGGTGTCGTCATCGGTGCTACGTGTATCATCGGCAACTACGTGAAGCTCTACCAGGGTGTCACACTTGGAGCAAAGAGCTTCCCCCTCGACGAGCACGGCAACCCCATCAAGGGTATCGCCCGTCACCCAATACTAGAAGACAACGTCATCGTCTATAGCAACGCCACCGTGCTGGGACGTATTACTCTGGCCAAAGGCACCGTCATCGGCGGCAACGTCTGGGTAACGGAGAGTACAGAACCTGGCGAGCAACTATTACAGGCCAAGAAACGCAAGAGCCATGTAGTTCGTCCCGAAGACTGGGGAGGGCTTTAGACAATTGACAATTGACAATTCATAATTCATAGTTATGGAATTTGAAATGATTGCCAAGACCTTTCAGGGCTTGGAAACAGTATTGGCAACCGAGCTTATCGAGCTCGGGGCCAACAATATACAGATAGGCCGCCGCATGGTGAGCTTTACGGGCGACAAGGAGCTGATGTATCGCGCCAATTTCCAGCTGCGCACTGCCATCAAGATACTGAAACCCATCAAGCACTTCCGCGCCACGAGTGCCGACGAAGTGTATGAGGCCGTGCAGGAGATTGACTGGACTCAGTACCTGACCAACGAGACGACCTTTGCCGTCGATAGCGTTGTGTTCAGTACAGAGTTCCGTCACTCTAAGTTCGTTGCCTACAAAGTGAAGGATGCCATCGTCGACCAGATGCGCGAGCGCACAGGGGCACGTCCAAATATCCAAATCACCAACCCCGACCTTCAGCTGCACATCCACATTGCCGAGTACGACTGCACTCTGTCGCTCGACTCCAGCGGCGAGAGCCTTCACCGTCGCGGCTACCGCCAAGAGAGCGTAGAGGCACCCTTGAACGAAGTGCTTGCAGCCGGCATCATCATGCTTACGGGCTGGAAGGGACAGTGCGACCTCATCGACCCCATGTGCGGCAGCGGCACCATCCCCATCGAAGCTGCCCTGATAGCCCGCGGCATCGCACCCGGTGTCTATCGCAAGGAGTATGCCTTCGAGAAGTGGCCCGACTTCGACCAGGACCTCTTCGACAGCATCTACGAAGACGATTCGCGCGAACACGACTTTGAGCACCATATCTATGGCTACGACATCAATCGTAATGCCGTTGCCATCGCTACGACCAACGTCAAGGCGGCAGGCTTGAGCAAGGAAATAAGCATCGCCCAGCAGGACTTTGCCAACTTCACACTGCCTGCCGAAAAGAGCATCATCATCACCAACCCACCCTATGGCGAACGCATCTCTGCACCCGACCTGTTGGGGCTCTACAAGATGATTGGCGAACGACTGAAGCATCAGTTCATAGATAATGACGCCTGGATTCTGAGCTATCGCGAGGAGTGCTTCGACCAGATTGGACTGAAGCCTTCGCTGCGCACCCCTTTGTTCAACGGAAGCCTGGAGTGTGAGCTTCGCAAGTATCAGATATTCAGCGGAAAGTTCAACAACATGCGTGCTGAAGGCGGTGACATCAAGACCGCACAGGAACGCCGCATGATGGCCGACCGCAAACGCTTCAAGCAGCATCGCGAGTTCAAGGAAAGGCTGGAAGAGAACCCAAAGGAACGGATGCGCAAGCCCAGAAACGAGGAGTGGGAAGACCGTCGGGACTTCAAGAAGGACTTCAAAAAAGGAAGGAGCGACCGCCGCGACTCACGCAAGGAAGGAGGCCGGGACTTCGACCGCCGCGACAAGAAGCCCTTCGACCGCGGTGGCAAGAAGCCTTTCGACCGCAACAAGGGCGGCAATAAAAAGTTTGGAAAAAGACACTTCGACGACGATGAGGATTAAACTGGTAATTGCCACTTTACTTGTGGCTGCAACGCAAACAATGTCACAGAAACTGTTTACGCTGGAGGAACTGAACTTCGGCGGGAAGAATTACAATGTTTCCGTCCCGCAGCGGTGGAATTACAGTTGGCAGGAGGGGAAGCTCATCTTCAAGGACGGCGGTAAGACCTTCCATGTGAATCCCGCCAACGGAGAGGCAACCGACTATCAGGAGCCTGAGAAACCGAACCGTCCCAATCCCAAAGGCCTGCTGGAATGGTGCAAGGCATCGAACGCCGCCGCTTTCCTGCGCGACAACAACCTGTGGGTGCGGTATGCCGACGGGCACGACGTCCAGCTCTCCACCGACGGTTCGCGCGAGATTGTCTATGGCCAGAGCGTCCACCGCGACGAGTTCGGTATACACAAAGGCACTTTCTGGAGCAAAGACGGTCAGAAGCTGGCCTTCTACCGCATGGACCAGAGCATGGTGGCCGACTATCCGCAGGTGAACACCTTCAAACGCGAAGCAGAGATAGAGCCCGACAAATACCCGATGGCGGGCATGACCTCGCACAAGGTGACCATTGGCATCTTCGACCTGCAGACGCAGAAGACCGTCTATCTGAACGTAGGTGACCCCACAGACCGCTACTTCACCAACATCTCGTGGGCTCCCGACGGCAAGACCCTGTACCTCTTCGAGTTGAACCGCGACCAGAACCATACGACGCTCGATGCCTACGATGTGGCTACGGGAGGCAAGCTCCGGACGCTTTACTCCGAGACCAGCGACAAGTACGTAGAGCCTCAGCACCCCATCACCTTCCTGCCCTGGGACGACAGCAAGTTCATCTACTGGAGCTGGAAGGACGGCTACACACACCTCTACCTTATGAATACCGACGGGCGCGAGCTCGGTCAGCTGACCAACGGCCCTTGGGTAGTGAAGGACATTGTGGGCTTCTGCCCCGCCACCAAGAGTGCCATCCTCCTCACCAAGGAAGCCGGACACCTGCAGCGCAACATCTACAGCCTCAACATCAAGACAGGGAAGCGCACTCTGCTGGACAACGGCAAGGGCGTTCACCAGGCCAAGCTATCCGAGGACGGCCTCTGGCTGGTGGACACTTGGCAGGAGCCCGACCTTCCCCGTGCCTGTGCCGTCACAAACACCAAGACTGGCAAGAGCACCTTGCTGCAGACAGCTCCCGACCCCTGGGAAGAGTGGTACCAGCCCATCTTCGAGCAAGGCACCGTCCTCGCTGCCGACGGCGTGACAACGCTCTATTGGCGCATGGTGAAGCCCGCAGACTTCGACCCCGCCAAGAAATATCCCACCGTCATTTATGTCTATGGAGGCCCTCACGCCCATAGCATAGAGGCCTCATGGCACTGGGCCAGCCGCTCCTGGGAGACCTATATGGCACAGAAGGGCTACATCCTGTTTATCCTGGACAACCGCGGCAGCGAGGACCGTGGCCGCGACTTCGAGCAGGCCACTTTCCGACGCCTCGGGCAAGTCGAGATGCAGGACCAGATGCAGGGCGTGGAATACCTGAAGACCCTACCCTACGTCGATGCCGACCGGCTTGGCGTGCATGGCTGGAGTTTCGGGGGCTTCATGACCACCTCGCTCATGCTCAACTATCCCGATGTCTTCAAGGTCGGTGTGGCAGGCGGTCCCGTCATCGACTGGAAGTGGTACGAGGTGATGTACGGCGAGCGTTATATGGACACGCCCGAGCAGAACCCCGAGGGCTATGAACTGACAAGCTGTATCAACAAAGCAGGGAACCTGAAGGGCAAGTTGCAAATCATCATCGGCATGAACGACCCCACCTGCGTGCCACAGCATTCCCTCCAGTTCCTGAATGCCTGTGCCGAGGCCGGCACCCAGCCCGACTTCTACGCTTACCCGGGCGAGGGTCACAACATGGCCGGGCACAAGAGCGTCCACCTGCACGAGCGCATTACCCAGTACTTCGAGGATTACCTAAAATAAATCAGAAAATACGATTATTACCTTTGATGAAAATTATAAGAAACCTTTTCCTTTTTCTTGCCCTGCTGTTTGTTACCGCACACGAGGCATGGGCGCAGCAAACTGACGGAACGTCGCGACTGAAAGCGCGCATCACCGACGTTGGTGTAGTTGCTTCAGATATCATGTTATGGACAGCAGAGAACCAAGACACGCACGCGATGGACACGACGGTCACGTCCGAGTCGTACATCCTCTGGCAAAGCAACGGTGACCTCGACGAACAGGCCGAGCAGCACCGCATCGACACAGAGGCCATCAGGAGCCAGCACCGCGACAAGCTTGCTGCCAGCGGTCGGCGCCGCGTCAAGCCTATCGAGCAGGAAGGCTGCCTTCATAATATGTTTGCCACGTTTGAATATTATGTATTCACGTTTGAGTATCCGTCGGTGGATGCCGATGGCCAGGAGGTGATGCTTTCAGGCATTGCCGCTTGCCCCACGAAGGATGCCGACGAGGTGCGTGATGTGGTGATTGGCACACATGCCACCATCACCGCCAACCACCAGTCCCCCTCCGCTCAGACCAAAGGTTTCAAGAAAGACGACTGGGGTGTGCTGATGTCGTTTGCCGCCGGAAAGAAGATGAAGCTGGGCTGGAGGGCGAATCTGACCTTTGGCGTATTCCTTCCCTTCTGGCCGTTCTGGATGGGCCTCGGCATTGCCGCCGAGGTGAAGAGTGGCGAAGAGGCCTTCAACAACAACCTGGTCATCCTGGCCGACTACGAAGGCTACGGCAAAACAAGTGACCGTGCGCATCCATATCTCTATCAAGAACTGACCGCCCGACAGGTGGTAGATGCCACGCGCGCCGGCATCGAACTCTACAAGACAGATCCCGGGTTGAGCGACATCCGCCATCCCATACGCAGCGATTTCCGCTCCATCAGTTGCGGCTATTCGCAGGGCGGCTCGGTGGCATTAGCCACGCATCGCTATATTGAACAGAACGGCCTGGTCGATGAGTTGCATTTCGTTGGCTCGCTCTGTGGCGACGGCCCCTACGACCCGATGGCGACGCTGATGTACTACATGAAAAACGACTTGGCAGGCAAGAAGATGTCGATGCCTGTGGTGTTACCACTTATCATTAAAGGTATGCTGGACAGCAATCCCTACATGAAGGGGCACCAGGCAACAGACTATTTCCAGACGGAGTTCCTGGAGTCAGGCATCATGGACTGGTTGACAGAGAAAAAGATGACCACGGGCGATATCGAAAATGCTTGGAAACAGACCGGTGGTATTTTTGACCAGGACGGGCGCGTAATGATGCGCGATGTCATGAAGCCTGAATGCTACGCCTACTTCAAACATCTCTATGACGAATATCAATCGTCATTCACCGACAAGGCCGGCATCCCCCTGCCCACGACACGCGGTGTACTCGAGGATCTCCACTTGGCCATTGCCAGCAACGACCTCACGCAGGGCTGGACACCCCAGCATACCATTCTGCTCTACCACTCGGATGCCGATCCTGTGGTGCCCTACGAGAATGCAAAAAGCGCCGAGAACCGGTTGGACGGCTGGACGGTGTTGCTCACGTCGAGCGAAAACCTCGACCATGTGCCCGCAGGCATCGACTTCTTCCAAGGGGAGAAGAGCAACATCATTGAAAACTTCGGCATACGCGTTTACGTGGCAAAGAAACAGCTCTGTGAACTGCCGTGGAAGAATCAGAAGAAAGGGTCAATCACATCATGGGAATAGCATTATGAGAAACAAGATAAGCACTTATATCACAGCTCTGCTGCTGATGCTGGGCACAACGGCCCGGGCAGAGACACTGAAGGGAACACTCCTGGTGGGCAAGCAGTATGTTCCGGCTGAATTCCAGCTGTTAGGCTCAAATACTGTGGCAGTGGGCAACGGGCGTAATGCCTGCATCTCGCAGCTGAAGAGCAGCGGCATGCTGACGATTCCCAGCCAGGTGACCATTGACGGAACCACATATAACGTGACTGAAATCAACCGTTTCGCCTTCCGCTTGTGCGACCAGCTGACGGGGGTCAACATCCAAGAGAATGTAACGAAAATCGATGAGTTCGCCTTTGTAGGTTGTAGCCGCATTAAGGATATCACACTTCCGGCAAGCCTGCAGACAATAGGCGCTGGCGCCTTTATCAGCTGCTACGATAACCTGGAGTCTGTGACTTGCTTGGGCGACGAGCCTGCCCGATGGGAGGCGCTCGATGTGTTCCGGCCTATTGTGCCGGGTGAGATATTGTACAACGATGCCAAGCGGCTCTACGTTGCCAATTCCGATAATTATGCGAAGGCAGAGGGATGGCAGCTTTTCCAAAACGTGAAGTTCGGCCAGGCAACCTACTACGTCTATAATGCCTTTGACCTCACCTTGCTTCGCGAGCGTGCAAAAGAGGGCAGCTCGATGAGAAGCATCTCGAAGGTTGTTCTCGCCAACGATATTGATATGACGGGAGTGACCTGGGACAGCGGTATCGGACTTAGCGAGGAGGAACCGTTCCTTGGCAATTTCGACGGCCAGGGGCATACCATCACGGGGCTCACGATAACGGGGGCAGACAACCCTGCCTTCTTCTCGCACTACGGCGGCAGAACCCTTGAGGATGTCACGTTCAAGAACTGCCACATCACGAATACGGCATCGGACAACTCCTACGCCGCCGTGGTGGTGGGCGAATGTGCCTCCGTGTTGATGTACAAGGTGTGGGTGGAAGGTTGCACCGTCGCCGGGCCTTCGCATGTCGGCGGCATCATCGGGCACGCCTTGTCATCCGTTACTGAACTTCATGATTGCGTGGTGAAAGACATCACACTGAACTTCCTCGGGTTATCTGGTCACGGCGGCGGTCTCATCGCCTTTGCTTCTGGCGGAAGTGCAGAGCGCTGTGCCATCATCGGCGACTACTTCTGCAACCAAGACATCCCTCAGCAATACAACCCCACGGCCCTCCCGTTTGTAGGCCATTGTGCGGAGAATGATGAATTCTATGTGCACGACAGCTATGCATCGCACGAGCGGTTTGGCGGGTCAATCATCAACTACGAACCTATCATCTACGACACAAACGTCGTGCTGTACGGCCAGACCGTCAACATTATCGATACCGATGGCAATCCTGCGGAGCTGAAACTCAATGAAGCCGCCATCAAGTCACCGCTCATGGCGGGCTTGCTGGGCAGGCTATGGACTTTTGCCGAGGGAAGATACCCCTTGCCCAACGTCTATGCCGACCGTTTCCCCGTGGAAATCAACAAGGCCAGCTACTGCCTCAATGCCACCAGTGTTGAAGACATTCCTACGAACCGGCTTTTCTCCAGCACAGCCCAACCGGAGGACTTCCTGAATCTGAGTCCCAACGGCTATACCAGCAAAGCGTTTATCACCTCGCGCGTGTGGATAGACGACAACTTTACTGCCGTCCCCGGCGCACTGCCCATCGGCACGGCCACCATCGACTGCAACAAAGGCGTCATCTACAACCGTGTGCTGAAGGCTGAAGTCAGCACGCCCGTGACCGAGAAGGCTCCGCTGGTAGATGTGGATAAAGACGGAGAAGTGGCTCTTTCAGCTCAGGGCGAATTCATCTCGCTGGGCGGAGAAGTGGTCATCGAGGAGGACACGACGCTCCTGGCCAAGGGCTTCAGCGTATGCCTGCCCTACGACCTGACGCTCAACGGCTCGTCGCGAGTGTTCCAACCCACGGGCTTCGGCACAAACGGCCGTCTCCTGACCATAGCGACGACAGAGGCTCATCGCGTGGAAGCATGGAAGCCCTGCATCGTGACCGTGCAGAACGACTCCGTGCCACTCAGCACAACAGCCTCCGTGGTGCTCCGACCGAAGAGCGCTGACCACGATTTCGCGCCTGCCGACAGCCGCTATGCCATGGTGGGCACCGCAGAACGGACGGCTGACGACAGCCGTAGATACTTTGGTTTGCAGGACAATGAGCTGTGGGAGTATATCCAAGCGGTGGAGGTCATGCCTTTCCGAGCCTATATCACAGCCAGCGAAGCCAACGGATTCGAGACCTTCAGCACCGGCATGGGGTACCGCGCCGAGTTGAGGAGCGATACACTGACTTTCTGTTGGGGATTGCCTGTCACGGAAGGGGACATGCAGTGGTGGCGCATCGACTATGCCTACCTAACAAACGACCCCGATGACTATTTCGACAAATTGGCATGGAGGAGCATCGCCGAGGATGTGAACCATGTCGAGTTCGACCAGTCATTCAGCACGGCACGTCCCCAAAGCATGGAGGGATGGTTTTATGATTTCCGGAATGTGGAGAGCATCGGCGGACTGGAATACCTCAACACATCGGAAGTGGAATCCATGCTCAGGCTGTTCGGCAAATGCAATGCCCTCAAGGAACTCGACCTCCGCCATTTCGACACGAGAAAGGTGGAGTACGTAAAAGGCATGTTCGAGGACTGCTCCCACCTGGAGAAGATTATCATTGGAAAGGACTGGACTATAGATAGCTACTACACACCGATTGACATGTTCAATGGCTGTGTCAGTGTAGTCGGACAATATGGTAAAACCTACGATGCCACTCAGACGACCAGCCAGTATGCCAACGGCGGACAGGACGGTTACTTGTGGAGAGCCTTCCCCTACTATGTGGCCGTGAATGCGGGTGACGGTATTCTCGCCTTCCGTGGCAGCGACACCGCTCCAGACGGCATCAGTTCCTTCGATGCCATTGATTCCGGCAGCGGGGAACCCGCCTGGCATCGTTCTTATGACTTCAGCAAGGCAGTCATAGAACCATCATTCATCCTGGCCCGCCCGACATCATGCAGCTATTGGTTTGCCCACGGGATGCAGACCATAGAAGGCATGGAGAATCTCAACACCAGCCATGTCACCAGCATGAAGGGTATGTTTGCCGGTTGCCAGCAGACGACACTTGACCTAAGCCATCTGGAAACATACAGAGTGGAGGATATGTCGGAGATGTTCAAGGACTGCGGAGGCCTGACCTCGCTCGACGTTACAAACTTCAATACAGCCTGTGTCACCACAATGGACGACATGTTCTCTGGCTGTCAGAAGCTTGCTTCGCTCGACGTTACAGGCTTCAAGACCTTCAACGTGAAGACAATGAAGGGAATGTTCCTCAAGTGCGACGCGTTGCAGGAAATTGACCTGAATAATTTCAACATAAGCAAACTGACGAACACCAATACCATGTTTGCCCGCTGCATCGGACTCCGTACCATCTGGTGCGACAACTCATGGGCAGAGATCAGCGAGGGAACAAATATGTTCGCCCTTTGCTACAAACTCGAAGGGGCAGCAACGTACATGTCTTCACAAATCAATGGCGACATGGCCAATCCCGAGACGGGATATTTCACGGCTTCGCCCGCAGTCACACTTCATGACGACGCAGACAATAGCGAGGTGCTGGCCAAATACGAAGGTCGGAAAGTCAATATCTGTTATGACCGTGTGCTTCGCGCCACACAGAACAGCGACGGTTCTTGGAGCAGCAAAGCATACTCCATCTGTCTGCCCTACGACCTGAACATCGTAAAGAACTGGATTCAAGGAAAGGCCAGTGTGTATATGCTCTATGCCATCAACGGCAACAAGGAATTCCTTTTCTCCAACAACATCAGCGGAGGCGTGTTGAAGGCGGGTCATGCTTACCTTGTTGTGGTCGAGGAAGGCGAGGTGAGCCTCGATGTTGACCGAGTAGTGCTGACAGCCCAGCCGTCGGAAGGTGATGTTGTCGTTAATTGGGATACAACTCAAGCAGAGGAAAATGTTCTGGGAAGATGGTGCGGAACATTCCATGATATCGAGAGTGCAGATGCCGCAGCAATGCAAGCATACGGGATGTGGTTCTGGAAAGGCGACCCATATTTCGTGCGTGTCCGTTATGACACACCGAATGCATGGCTGAAACAATTCCGTGCTTTCTTTGTTCCGGACTCACCGACTGGCTCCGACGATTATACATTATGCTTCAAGCAGTGGGTAGCGGGTGACGAAGAATACGACCCAATCGTAGAGTTCCCTGCTGACGAATACGATGCCGAGGAGTTCCCGGTTGGTACGGGTATCGACTCACCGTTCATCCACACCATCGACACCGACGGCATCCATCGCTATTTCGACCTGCAGGGGCGCCAGATTCCTGCTCCTGCCTCCAAAGGCATCTATATTGATAATGGTAAAAAGGTCATAAACAAATGAAGAAATGAAGAAAAAAGATTATCAGCTGCCGACTATGATTGTGATAGAACTCCAGCAGACAGGTAAAATATGCACTATTCCAATCAGCGGCCATAACAACGCCAAAGAATCTCGTGGCAATAGCAACGGTGTCTGGGACGAGGAATGGTAGGCTCTCCAGAAAACAAATCAAACGAAGGAAACCGTACTACGATTATGATAATCAGGGAGCTATACCTGCGATTCCGCCAATGGCAGAAGAATCCAATGGAATACCGCAGGAGTCGGGAAACACACCACTGCATCAACTGCGGAGACGAATTCCTTGGCAACTACTGTCCCACCTGCGGACAGAAATGGGACACAGGCCCCGTATCGTGGAAAAATCTCCACCAGGAGTGGATGAGCATCTGGGGCCTCGGCTCCCGCTCGTTGCCTCTCACCCTCATGCAACTGCTGTTGCGCCCGGGCTACCTGATAGGCGAATACATCAGCGGCAAACGCCGCAATTGTTATTCGCCGCTCAGCATGTTCCTACTTGTCACGTTGGTCGTTCTCATGATAGGCCATTGGTTGGACTTGAATTATACCACAGAAGTCACCCCGGAACAACTTGCGGATTCAAGCGTCCTTAGCAAAATGAATATCTGGTTAAAGGCGCACGAGGACCTAGCCATGCTTTTCGGGTTTATGTTTATGCTCCTGCCCACCTATATTGTGTTTCGTTACGCACCACAGTATCCCCGCCACACCCTGCCGCAGGGGTTCTTCATTCAGTTGTTCAATGTCACCCAATACGTGTGCCTGCTACTGCCATTCGGCTTGATTTGTAAGATGATAGCTCTTGGCGAGGCCGAGAATGAAGAAATAGAAAACGCATTCCGTAAAATAATTTATATACTGCTGCTCTTTGTCAACTACAAGCAGTTGTTCGGCTACGGCGTATGGGGAACGCTATGGCGTGTCATAGCCTGCTTTGTGATGTGGAAATATACCATCTATCTTGTCATTTGCCTTATAGTGATAGCGTATGTGACGCTTTTTCACGGAGAAATTCCAACCGGCTTTAAAGAATGGAGCCTCGAAGGAGGCATCACCACGTGTCTCGTTCTCAGCGCCATCATCATTTCCACCCTCTGCATCGTCCTTTTCGCAAACTGGCGTAGCGAAGTGAGGAGAAAGAGAGTGGTATAAAATCCAGCCTCGGACGGGCGGTCGCACATATCAGGGCTAACAAATAAAAAGAACAGACAAATAAAACACCTACTAAGATACAACTGCTATGAAAAGATTTTTCCTTTTTGCAGCCATGCTCCTCATTGCTTCAGTGAGTGTAAAGGCACAGGACAATGACCTCAAGGCTATTGAGGAGAAGGTCAACAGCCTCCTCGAAGTAGCCAATGCAAACCCCAGAGACTGGAAAGCACAGATTGCTGTAGTGGAAGCACTCCGCAAGCCTGACAATGGCTTCTACAATATAGTGCTGGCTGCCCAATGCTACGAGCGCGTCCTGCAATATATGAACGAGCGATTCTTTGAGATACCGGATTCAACCTTCAACGAAGCCGTATGGACTGTCAACACCGTGCTGACGGCCGACCAGAAATACACGCCGGAGCAAGTGACCCAGTGTCTGCTCTACATCGACGAGTTGCTGTTGCTGGGCAGAGGAGGAATCAAGTTTAAAGACATTTACTTGAACACGTCCGACATGATGGGCTCCGTATATAGCATGATGCGGGGAAAAAACGCGAAGGCGTTGGCCCACATATTGGACTTGCGAGAGCGTGTCACCAAGGCCAACTTGCCCGGCATCGAATACTCCGATGCCTATACAGCCATTATGTTCGAAGAGGTGTTTTCTCAATACATGGATATGTACGGCGACAAACTTTTGGAAGTTACCAAGGATGGCCAGAAGTATATCCTCCTGGCCATGGGCGATTGGAACATCGAAAAACCTTTATGCCGCTGGATGAATAAGGCTGATGAGAATGACGTCGTGGCATATGGCGAAGACGGCACCATCATCGACGACTTGCACGGCTTTCAACTAGAATACAGCTTCTTAATCAAGCCGGAGGGCGTTGTGCCGAAGGAAAATACAAATGGGAAATTGATTAGCGTCACACCCGAACGCCGCCAAGAACTGATCAAAGCCTACCGCAACTATCTAAAAAAAGCAAAGAAAGGGAAAAAAGTAAAGAAGTAATCACTAACCATTTACCTGTAACCAATAATCTATAACCCAAGACAATAATATAAAAACAATATAAGGTATGAAAAGGATTAGTGTTATTAGCCACTTAGCAGTATTGTTCGCCTGCCTCACGTGTTCGCAGACCTGGGCTGCAACCCTGTTTTCTGTAACGAGTGAAAACTTCGGTGACCATACTACGTTCACCATCACGCGCTCCGGCGATAATCTGCCGGCACAGACCGTTCAGTATCGCACCGTCAGCCTTTCCGCCGTGGCTGGACAGCATTTCCAGGAAACAACAGGGACTCTCAGTTTTGTGGCCAACGAGACAACCAAAACGGTCAATGTCACCGAACAGGCCCCCAACGAACAATATCGCTTTCAAGAAGGAACGTCCCGCGAATATCGCTTTGAGGTCCTCGACGTCAACGGCTTCGAGTTGACTCACACGGACCACAGCATCACTCTTAGCAGCGAGATGCAGGTGCATCAAAGCGGGCTGTACAGCAGCCACACGTATAATATCACCGGCGATGGCGAAATCACCGTGGAAGACGATGGCTACGGACAGGCCTACCATGAAGTGCCTATGAGCAAATTCTTCCATGCCACTGCGCCCCAGGAGTATCTGATGGCTATCGACTCGCACCTCAACTTAGACATCACCATGAAGGTGAGGGAGGTGGATGATGGCTATCAGTACATCCAGCTGTTGGTCGACGAGACCGAGAAATACGACAAATGCAAAGGCGGCGGCAACCCGGGAAAGCTCGAACATTCGATTTACCTCTGTGGCTTTGGACACAAGCCCGGAAGCAAATATACCGACTGGGAAATATACGCCTTCCCGCACCAATGGCAAGGCAGCGATTGCCCGGAGGATTATCCCGCATGGGACGATGGCCCGTACTACAACTACTACGGCAAACTCTATACCCAGCGCTACAGTACCCGTTCATGGGACTACAACACCAGACGTCTCCTCATTCCTAAGAACGCATCTTCCGTGGGCATCCGTTTCGATGCCTCCGGCGACTGGAGTGACACCTGGAAAGCCAAAGAAGTCAAAGTCCGTTTGCAAGCCTTCGACGACTACTCTCCGTATTGCAACAGCAGCGAAGAGAAAGTATCGGCCGGACCGTACAACAAAGGCAATACCGTCACTATCACTATTCCCTTCAGCGAGATTGTCCGCATGACGTCCACCACCTGTGTCCTCAACACCACCTGGGGTTCACTGAACTACGTGAGCGGCAGCGGCACCAACGTGATAACGTTCCGTGGCACTATCTCTGCCAATGCAGGCACCGTGCTGGAAATAACAGGCTTTACGGGCGAAATCCGCGACCTCGCCGGAAAGCTTTACTCTTTCTCCTTGGCCAAGACCTTCCCTGCTGACCCATACACCTCTACGGAGAGCTATACTTCTACGGATGTCAGCACAATCTTCTCCGATTTTGATGACATCACCGGCACGACAAACAAGAACGCCGAGCTCTCCGAGCGCTACCCCAAACTGGTGGATGGCGACAACAACACCCAATGGTGCACATACGGTCTGCCGGCTTCGATTGATTTCTCTTACCCGACAACTATCGTTCCCAAAGGCTATTTCCTCACTACCGGCAGCGACATCAGCAAGCACCCCAACCGCAACCCCAAATCGTGGATGCTTATGGGCAAGGTCAACTTCTTGGATCCGTGGACTTTGCTTGACACACGTACTGATTGCGACGATCTGCCTGCTACGGACAAGACCCACCAAATGTTCACAATAGCCAACACCACGAACGCGTACAAATACTTCCGCTTCATGGTCACGGCAGTGGGAGAAAACGAATCTGACGGAAAGGACTGGATGGAACTGAGCGAACTTAGGATGTATGGCATCATTGATGCCAACTACGACTCCAACCTCACCAACGCCACTTTCCACGGCCTCAGCGAATACTATCAACACACGGGTTCCCCAATTGATATTTCCTATACCGTGACGTCTGCCACCGGAAAGACGCTGACCAAGGACAAGGACTACACCGAGACCATCTCGTACGAGACCATCTCGCCAGTCACGGTAAAATACGCTGGGAACTACACCCTCACCATTACCGGCATAGGCGACTACTACGGCTCGAAGCAGTACAACTTCTCCGTGGTCAACATGATTCCCGTCACAGAAGAGACAACCACTTGGGGTGATGGCAATGTGTATAAAGTCAGCGGAAATGTAACTATCTCCGAGCGTATTACCATATCCGGCACTGTGACGCTTAACCTCCTGGAGGGCTGCACACTTAATGCAAACGAAGGCATCGAAGTTTCTACCGGCGAGACCCTGATCATCAATGGTCCCGGTGCGCTGGTGACCAATGTATCTTACTCGAATCATTATTGTGCCGTTATCGGAGGATCCTACCTGGCTAACCTTGAAGACTGCGGCACAGTTATCATCAACGGTGGTCAAATCAACATCGGTCAAACCGGTAATTGCGGCATAGGCAGAGCTTTAAACGGCAACACCTCCGGTTCGGTTACACTGGGCTGGACCGACGACACGGACAAAATCACCACTACATTCGATGTCGAATCAATCCATTTCGCCGATGGCAAGGATTTTATTCTTGCTGAACAAGACATGATAGCTACGCCAGAGAACCTTACCGGCAATTGCACGCTGATACCGACAACAGAAACCAATGTGCATAATATCGCATACGCAGCCATTTCTGGAATCCACGACAAGTATTACTACACCAGCCAGGACATCAATCTGGACTATACCGTTACGGATATCCAAGGCAACGCCGCCACCTACACGCCCGCGCTTACCTTTAATGACGCTGCCACAGCTTCGGTTAACGCCATCGGGAAGTACACCCTCACCCTCACCGGCACAGGCGACTACACCGGAACGAAAACCGTCCAATTTGAAGTCGTAGCCAATCCCAAGCCGACAGGTGTATATCAGACCGGCTATTCCGAAGAATCGGCTACCATAGCCTGGACGGAAAACGGCGATGCCACATCCTGGACACTGCAATACAGCACCGTGGAAGACTTCGCTACGAACACCGAAGTGGCTGTCTTCGGCACCCCGACCTATACCATTACGGACCTCACGCCCGAAGCCATGTACTACGTACGCATCAAAGCCATCAACGGAACTGTCGAGAGCGACTGGAGCGAAACCGCTCGCGTATATCCTACGGCCAAGAAATGGATAGGAATAGGCACGACTGAGACAAATCAGAATCTGCCAATCTACACTGGAATCAACAAAAACCATTCGCAGCAACTCTATATGGCAGAAGAATTGGAAGGTGCCAGAACCATCACAGGTCTGGACTTCCGGAACACCAAGGATGCGATAGAGAAGCACACGCTGACAATCTATATGGTGCACACAGACAAAGCCAAGATGGCGAGCGACAACGACTGGATTGCATTGTCCGACGAAGACAAGGTGTTCGAGGGCGAAGTGCAGATTCTCAATAAAATATGGACCACGGTTACATTCGACACCCCATTCGTTTACGATGGCGTGCACAACATAGCCCTGATTATCGACGAACAGGCAACTTCGCATATCAGCAACTACTTGGCATTCAGCACCTACAATGCAACAGAAAACTGCTCTCTTGCCTATAACTCATCATACAACTTCACTACCTTCCAGGAACACGGCACTTTGTATGACTTCAAGAACGAAGTGCGTTTCACTACGCTCCCGTATGTGAACCTGACCGACGATGCAGACAACAGCCCGGTACTTGCAGCGAATAACGACCAAACCCGCGATGTGCATCTTGCCGATCGTGTCCTCTACAGGGACGGCCACTGGAACACACTCTGTCTGCCGTTCGACCTGACCCTTGCCGGTAGTCTGCTGGCAGGAGCCTCAGTGATGGAACTAAACAGTGCTTCTCTGTCTGGAAGCACCCTGACGCTCAACTTCAAGGCCGAAACGACCAAGATGACTGCCGGCAAACCGTATATCGTTCGCTGGAACGACATCGCAGACGACCTCGTCGGCCCCACCTTCACCGGCGTCACCATCACGAACGCGGTGAACAGTGTGAGCTTCGCTCCCATTCACTTCATCGGCTCGTTCAGTCCCGTCATCCTGAGTGCCAACGACCAGACGAAGCTGTACCTCGGTACGGAAAACAAGCTCTACTATCCCAGCGCAGCGATGAACATCGGCGCCTGCCGTGCACATTTCGAGCTCGACTCCAATGTATCTGTCAAGGAGTTCAAGCTGAACTTCGACAGCGAGGACAATGCCGATGCTATCGTTTCTCCCCTTGGGGAGACGGAAGAGGGGGCTGGGATGGATGCCGCCTGGTTCACGCTGGATGGTCGCAAGCTCGGCGGCAAGCCGACGCAGCGCGGATTATATATACATAATGGAACCAAGGTTGCGATTAAGTGAGCGAATAACCGAGCTGGCTCGAGTTCTTCCGAGCCGAAAAGGTAAAAATATGAGCGAAAGGGTGACGATAAATAGTGCAGGGAGTGCTAAATATTGCTACCCACTCACTCGCTCTTCTCTCTTAGAGACCGAAAGCTACGGCCCCGCAGGCGACTGAGTTAAACGACAAAAATCATCAAAAACTATCGAGAATATGAGTAACACGTCGAACCATCAAGAAGCCGGGCGCCCTCCGCCAGCGGCATCTACACGCTCGACGGCCGCCGTCTCTCAGACGTGCCGACGACGAAGGGCGTGTACATCGTGAACGGAAAAAAGATAATCGTAAAATAAATGGAGGATAACGCAATGAAGAAAACATATATGAAACCTGCCATGCAGGTAGTCAAGATTCAGCAGCACGGCATCATCTGCGAAAGCCGCTGGGACGAGGGGCCGGGCGCCCTCGACTAGGACTAGGACGACGTGTAAATCAGCATCGAGAATATGAACCCGAAGTCTAACCACAAGGACTCGCGCCCTCCAGCCCCGGCCTCACAACATTGCTCCCACTCATCAAGAGTGGGGGCTTTTTTGTGCGGAAATGGGCCCGGAGTGGGTGGGAAAGGAGGCGATTTTGCAGCGAATCTGAAAAAAATGAGGGGGAATTATCATTTTTTCCCCTAAACGTGCCCCGGGATACTGGAATTTTCGCTATCTTTGCATTTAGAATATCATCTTTGACGGAAAGAGAGCCTGACGTTTTCAAGAGACAGGAACTAGCACATCCCAATCCAAGCGAGAACAAGAAGGCCGATAGCTCACACTCGATAACAAGAGGCGTGGGCATTGGCGGTATTCAGCAATTCTCGCTTTGGCTGTGCTAGGTCTCCTGTCTTTTGTTGTTTATCAAGAATGCTTCGCGCCTCTTCCTTTTCAAGATGGTTTCGGACGAAACAGACTATTGAGACTGACAACATGACTATTCACCAAATCAGCAGCGAACAAGGCGGACGCCCTCCGCCGGGTGGGCTGCCGAGCTGCTCGGAAAGCTGAACCGAGGCTCGGGGCTAACTCCTGAGCGGCTCGGAATTCAGAACCGATGTTCCAGGCTGCCTTCCGAGCGGCTCAGAAATCAGAACCGAGGTTCCTGGCTGGCTTCTGAGCGGCTCGAAAATCAGAACCGAGGTTCCGGGCGGGCTTCCGAGCCGCTCGGAAGGAAATCTGTGATAAACTAATTTATTATTTACCTATAAAATTTGCAATTATGGCTTTAGATATTCATGCAAAACAAATTCCTGAATTGAACATCTCCCACATGGACAACGCTACGCTGCTGTCTTATATGAACGTGGTTGTGGGTCACTGCGCAGCGGACGCAACGATGCAGGCCAAGCTGGGCGACATTTACACCGCCTTCGCCGCTTCGGCCAACAACTACGACCTCGTCTATAATCCTTCGCAGAAAGACCTTCTGACGGACGTGCTGGAGAGGCTGGACGACTTGCGCGACAAGGCGAGCACCGCCTGGCACTCGGCCATCCTGGCCGCTCAGAAGTCACCCAACGCCACGAAGCAGCAGGTGGCACTGCAGCTGGTGCAGCTCTACAAGGACTACCATCTCGACGTCAGCGACGAGTACATGAAGCAGACGACGAACATCCAGCAGATGATTCAGGCCATCGAGGGCAACGCCAACATTATGGCCACGCTGCCCGGCATGGGACTGGACGACTACCTGACTGACCTGAAGTCAAAGAACGAGGCATTCGCCGCGAAGATGGCGGAGCGCACAGCCGGCACCGTCGGCAAGACCACTGGCGTTGTGGCGGCCGCACGCGCTGACGTGGAGCTGAAATACCGCACCCTGATTCGCATGGTCAACGTCGTATCCTCGTACGAAGGCGGCGGAGTGCTCGACCAGTTCATCCTCGTGATGACCTCCGAGATAGACCACTACAAGCAGATTCTGGCCCGAAAGGGCGTCTCCACCGGCGGCAGCAACAGCGGCGGCGGCGGCAACTCCGGCGGTGGCGGCACTACGCCCGACACGCCGGACAATCCCGGTGGCGGCGGCGACACACCGGACAATCCCGACACACCGGACAACCCCGATAATCCCGGTGGCGGCGGTGATACCCCCGGTGGTGGGGGCGAAGATCCCGACGACCCGGAACCGGGAGATGACCAGGACTAATGGAATAGGCGAGCTCAAGGCTCGCCTATTCCATTAGTCAGCGCCATAAATTCATCTCTCTTCTATTAATTTTTCACTTTTCACTTTTCACGTTTCACTTTATTTTCGTATCTTTGCAGGCGGATAGCAACAATCATAACCTTATGAAAACAAATATCGACAAGAAACTATACGTTCGGGCAGCGATGCTGATGCTCCTGATGACTACGGCGGTGACGGCGAAAGCGGCGGTGGGCGACTTGCGGGCGAACGGCTCGTGCGGCACGGGCGTGACGTGGACGCTGACGGAGAACGGCGAGAGGGCATACAGAAAGATAAACAACACCGAGATAAAAGCGTATGACGGCGTCACCCTGACCATCAGCGGCACGGGGGCGGTGACGAGCACGGATTATCAATATGTGACCGGCTTGTTCGGCTCCGGTGCTGCCCTTGCCAACAATTTCATCACCTCCGTCATCGTCGAAGAGGGCGTGACCAGCCTCCCCGGCTCGGCTTTCTTCCAGTTCTACATCCTGCGCCACGTCAGCCTTCCCTCAACGCTGACGACCATCGGCAACAGTGCCTTCTACAACTGCGACGCGCTGAAGAGCATCGTCATCCCCGACGGCGTGACGCAAATCCCACAGCAGGCTTTCATGAACTGCGACAGCCTGCGGAGCGTCTCGCTCGGCAAGGGCGTGACGACCATCGGCTCGCAAGCCTTCAAGGACTGCGTGAGGCTGATGACGGTGCGCATGACGCGCTACGAGCCTACTGACGGAAGCAATCCCATCACCTCATTCCGAAACGACAACCCCTTCTCGGGCTGCGTATCGCTGGCCTCCATCGTCGTGCCCGAGGCGGGAAAGACGAGGTATCTGCAGTATGAGAATGGCGGCGAGACATATTCCACAGTCTGGGATTACACCCGCTTCAAGGATGCTGACAATAAAAACGATGTATACTTCCGCGAATTAATACGCACCGACCGCGAGACGCTGTTTGCCGCTGGCGCTGCGAACAAGTGGACGGAGTGGGTTGACAAGTTCAACCATGCTGCGCCCCGGGGAGCCGAGGTCTATGCCGTGGGCGGCTTAGACGGAGACGGCAGGGCTGTCAAGCTGAACAGGATTACCGCCACCGTCACGCTGCCCGCAGCCGAGCGCGAGGGGGCTGGCGACGACGGCGTGCGTGCCCTCATCCCCGCCTTCGTGCCGGTGCTCATCAAGCGTCCCAGCGGCACGCTGACCGAGGACCTGAAGATGCACTTCGTCATGGGCGGCGAGCTGTCGCCAGAGAACGGATGGTACGGTTCCAGCAGCGTTAACGCTTCCTTATGGGGAACGAAAGGCACTTATACCAATGAAGCTGTCTCCAAGGGCTATGTTCCGAGCGTCGTGCCCGACATCATGGCCAGCGTCCCCTACGGATACCATATTATAGATTACACCATAGAAGTTTTAGGGTCTTCCCCTTCGGGACGCAAAGACCATATTATTGCCTCCACAGTTGACGGCACCACCTTCTACGGCAACGCTGACAAGACTTCCGCCTGGAATAGCTCGAGCTACTTAAAGTCGAACTGCTCCTTCACGCTCGACGGCGACCAGTTCCGGCGCTTTACGGCCGAGGAAATGGAGGCCGGCCTTGCCCCGCAACATACTGCGCTCTTTGTGCTATATGGTGACTTAGGCGGCGACCTCACCAGCCCGCTCTCGCTGAGCGTGAACGAGCGCACTGAAGTAACCATCGCCGACGGCGCGGACAACACCGCCGCCATCGCCGACGCAGCAAGCAAAACGAGCAACCGCGTGACGCTGAGCGGGAGGACGCTCTACACCGACGGCGACTGGAACACGCTCTGCCTGCCTTTCGGCGTGAACTTCGGCACGAACAAGGACTTCTTCTTCAGCTTCCTGGTCAACAACACCCAAGACGCCATCGTCATGGAGCTTGACACGGAGGGAACCTACGACGTCGACAAGCAGACGGGCTTCGACGCCACCGACGGCACCCTCTACCTCTACTTCCGTCGCGTCTATGCCATCGAGGCGGGCAAGCCATACAT
>Ga0310690_10003060_pt1 | contig 25859 bp, 36 predicted proteins | sample AusTroGonzalo_MG_2_FD_207661 | JGI IMG/M metagenome (GOLD analysis project Ga0310690, IMG submission 207661) | Bovine rumen microbial communities from tropical cattle in Woodstock, Queensland, Australia - Gonzalo_04 (v2) (version 2) | ecosystem: Host-associated > Mammals > Digestive system >... | reverse complement strand
GTGTTATTTGTTCCTGCTGGATAAAACGAATGATTCGTGTAAAAACCAAGCGTATAACTATGATACCCCTGAAATTTCGGATCATTATTTTCCACTTCGGAAATTACCGGACCATTCCCAAAATTATGAGTTCCAATAATTGAACAAGGCTCATTTCCGGTATAAGGACTTTCCATCACACAATCCTGTATGATTCCGACAGCAGAAAGCCGATAATATCCTCTGTCGCTTTCAGATATTGGTGAAGATATTCCGATCCCGTTCAATTCAAATTCCGTATCATTTGTTGATACAAGAAGCCGTATTTGTGGCGCCTCATCATCATAATAAGGAAACCAGGCATTCATATGATTTGTTCCTTGCGTCTTTGTCGTCGATATTTTTTTCAGAAGTGTTCTTGTCAGCCGGTTATTTTCATTCCAGAGCAGCCGCCCGGTCTGTGAATCCTCAAAATATCCATTAGAATTGATGACGAAGGACCCAAGGAACCGTTTTGAATGATCCGCGCTGAAAACCCGGACGCCATCTTGCCACGCCAGCAAACCGGACGCGCGAGAACCAACCGCCACCCACGCAGAAACCGACAATTTTAGCCCGTCAGAATCCGCAGAGAGAAAAACGTCATATGGAATCCCGGCAGTCAATCCGGATTTTCCCAGGGAAAGCAGCGAGAAATCAAAATATTCCCACGCGCCATAAAGATAAAGCCCGATCCTATTCCCTTTATACGGAACGAAATATAGATAATCGCCCATCGTGATATCAGAATCCGGACACGGATCACCGGCAACCAGTGTAAGCCGGCCATGAGCCGCCGCCGGAGTGTTGGCCAACTGCATAATCTGCAATTCCCGCAGATTATGAACCGTTCCAGGAATAACCCCGGACCCGTCCCACAAAAAAGAACCAATCGCCCGTGAAGAATTGGACGAAACCAATGCCAGGGAAAAACTGCCGTCAGACCCCGCCGCCGCGTAAATCGTATAACGGCCCGGGTTCGGCATATCCACCGAGGACAGCGCCAGCGTCAGATTAGACCTCACAGCATAAGCCACGCCGCCGATCATCAGCGCAGCAGGCGCGGAATCAGAAGCAGACAGAACAATCGTGCTGGGGCTCGCAGAAGACAGCGGCAAATCGCCGTAGGATGAATATAACAGATCCCGGACCGTCCCGGAGGCCGCCGGATCCCCGCCGAGATATAACGCATCTTGCCGGAGATAATTATACTGATTCGCTTCCGTCGCCTGGCCCTCAACCACAGGAGAGGACAAAGGATAAGTCATATTTCCACCTTCCGAAGAATTTCCGCTTCGACGGTAATATCCATGAATTTCTGATTCTTTTCTTTCTTATAGGCGTCAAGATACCATTCCTGATACAGCCCGTTATAAGTGACCTCGTAATAATGGTCATCTAGATCAGCCCAGATCATGTATTTGTAATTCTGCAGAATCTTTGCTTTCCAGACAATATACTCGTTATAATCCGGCAGCGGCCCCGGTATATTTCTTTTGATCCAATACCGGACAATGGCCAATGCCTTTTTATCCATATTATCCATATAACCTCATTTCCAAACCGCCGTACCCCATACAGAAACCGGATCAAGGACGCCAAGCGGAAGCCAGGTATCTTTTTGTGCCGGTCCTATCGGAATATCGCGTAAACTGCGGGTCGTCAGATTGATTTCCAATGTCTGACTTTCCTGATAGATTGTGTTGATAATCGCGTGTTCATCAGAATACAATCCGGAAATGATCCCGGCTTGAGTATAGAGGATGATATCTGTCGTTTCATCCAGAATGTCAGATATTCGCTTCCGGATTTCATCAGGCGTGAAAGGATACCAGCCACCATCAGGACACAAGACCTCATCAGCCGTGACCACTGTGAACCATAAATGCCGGACCTTCGTCGGGGTTTGATCCCGCGAAATATCCGGTCCGGCATCGTCTTTTTCAGGCCAGTACGTTTCAAAGTGGATTTTCACCCGCGGACCGATCGAATCAGACTGAATCCGATAGCAGACAAGCGGGATAGGATCATGTTTATAATGCGACAGAATCACGTCGCAGTTTTCACCTGGAACCCAGACCGTAGAATCGTCGCTCATATTTCAAAATCCCCACGCGGCAGCGGATCATGGACAGCAGGCTGAAGCCGCGCCAGATCAGAAAAATACTCGGTAATCAACTGTTCCGCCTGTTCCATCAGCGCCGCCCGGTCTTCCGGACGTTTACCGAAGACCTCAGTCACAGAACGCGCCCGGATCCGCATAGCATACCCGGCAGCGCCCTTGATTACTGCAAACTCGTGAACCGCCGGAATTGTCGTTTCCCGTGCTTCGTCCAGTCCCTTGATTCGATGCGGCAGGGACAGACCCAAAGACAGCTTTTCATTGACTGCCGGCACATCCTGACCGCCGTAAATATTCAGATAAACTTTCTGCTCAGTCCGATATTCGCCGAACTCCAGCCAGTAACCCGCCTCATTCCGGACCGTCTGGATTTCCGCCGCCGGATCCAGAAACCCGGTCAGCGTCACCGAAACGCCATCGACCGCCGCGACCCGCTGAAAGATCGTCGTTTTCAGCGGACAGAACGAGCGGTAAACCGGCAGCGCTTCCCGGAAGCCCATGTCAATGGTTGAATCGGAATACCGGCGGCCGGTTTCGTCACCGAGGACAATCCGGCACCCGGCCCGATAATCTGCGATTTCTCTCATCATTCCTCCAAGGCAGCGCGAACCGCTTCCCGCCATCGTTCCGGAACGTCGTCAATTGTCATTTTCCCGGCCCGAATCCGTGAAACGTAGAATTTCACCATATTAACCTCCGATCATTTCTGCCAGTTCTGCGATAGCGCCGGCATAAATATCTAATGTTTCCTGAATGATTTCTTCCGGTGTTTTGTCCCGCAGGCAGAAACCGAAAGTTCCCATGTAAGGGTAAATCCCTTCACAAACCTGATTCTCCAGCTGGATTTCTGTCTTTTCTCCGGTGATATAAATTTTCCGCAGATTTTCAGACGTCAGCATGGAAGCCTGAACGTTATCAGAAAGCCAGTTTCCGGACCCGTCCGGAGTTACTTCGATTGAGGTCCCATCAGCTAAGACCATAGTAAGTTTTTCTTCATTAGCCATGTATCTAATCCTTCACCAAATAAATTACGGTACAGATCCACCATTTCGGAAATCTGCACCTTCGACATGACGCGCCGGAAATTCCCGATCCATGACCGGAATAATTCTTCAGCGCGATACAAACCTTTTTCACCGTTCCGGATCATGACGGCCAGTTTTTTCAGCCGCCGCCGGATTCTGGGGATCGTCTTTTTCCCGATCCTGACAACCACATGACCGGTTTCCGTCAGCCGGTACCGGAATTGCAGGAATGTGAAAGTCTTTCCGATTGGACAAATTCTTGTCTTTTTCTGATTGATAAACAGCTTATACCGGACCGCCGCCAGGTCAAAAATTTCACCGAGGGTTTTTATCCTGGATAAATCCCGGCAAATGAAAGCCGTATCATCCATATACCGCTCATAATATTTCACGCCGTGAACGATTGTCAGCAGCTTATCAATTCCCGTCGGATAGCCGATAGCCGCAATCTGGGACGTAGGATCACCAACAGAGAGCGATTTATACAGCAGTTTTTGACCGCGTCTTTCGTTCATGTGACCGGCTTTCCGGTAATCCATCAGCTTGAATTTTGACCGTAACGCCGCCTGATATTCTGAATCCGACATATAAGACACGTCAATGCAGTATGAATCCAGAGCCTGCCGAACCAGGCGCCGGGCAAAGTCATCTTTTTCATACTTTTCTATCATTTTCATAGTCAAACGATGGTCGATATTGTCATAGAATCCGGAAAAATCCGTAAGACGGACATACCCTTCATTCGTTCCGTATTCCCGGAAATAGCTTTCCAGATGAGCAACCAGCCGCCGGCGGGCAAAATCGACGCCTTTATCTTTTAGCGACGCGCCGTTATCATAAATCAGTTTCTTCCGGACATCCGGAACGAGATAAAGCTCATTCAGGACGCTTTTCACAACCCGGTCCGGCATACGCAGCGCCGTTATCGGCCGCGGGATCCCGCGTTCATAAATTTCAAATCTGTTGTATTCTGATAATTCATAGGCACCTTCCAACCCGTAATACATAGCAGTCAGAGCATTTTGCAGTTTCAGCAGCTCATTTGACCAATTCCAGCGGAACTGCTGGACCTCTAATTTCCACCCGCTGACCTTCCGCACCGTAGAATAACCCCGGTAAAGATTATCCGCGTCTGCAATTGGATGACAAACGGCAGAATCCTCATAAAAATCCCATTCGTACATATTTCAAAATAAGGGAATCTACAATCGTACCGATCGTAATCGACGATATCAATCCCTTGCGTATTTGCCGGTAAACCGGACCGGATAATCTCTCCTTCCTCGTCGTACTCTATTGCCGGGATAATCAATTTCTGCATTATCCCGGACAAGCGGGGAATCGGGGCCGGACGCCATTAGCGTTAGACGTGTTGTTGTTGTTGGCGTTACCGTTGTTGTTGACATTGGCCGCGTTGGTGCCGCTGTTGACGGAGCGGAGCCACCAGTTGGAACGATCAGAAATTACCCGTTTTCTTCACACAAGACGAACCCGGCTTTTTCCGCAGCCGTTTTTCTTCGTCCTATTTCCTTTTCAAGTATTCTGGAACGCGTTTCGTTATAAGATTTCCGCCAGCCACGCAGCAGGCCGATTTCTTTGTTGATTATCTCCACCGTGATGACGATAAAATTTTTATTCGAGGGGATTGTGTCCCCGATGTAATTCAGTTCCCGGATCAAATTACTGCAAAGACCGATTGCTTCGTCTTGCAGGTCTCGTATTTTATCGCATTCGTTCAAATACTGCGGATTGATGCAGTTTGCCGTGTCGATATTAAAGATGATCTTGCGGATTAATCTGTCTAAGATAGCGCGTTCGTTCTGTATAAACCATTCGTCAAACTGTTCTGCTTGTTTCCGCTTTTCCTCCTGTTGTTTTGTCCAGTTCTCTTTTGACTGTTCGCTCCAGATTTCCCAGTTTGACGGCTGTTTCGGCAGTTTACGCGGTTTCTTGCCGAACCGACGGAAAGCCAGTTCAGTAATTTGACGCCGCATATTCAAAGCGTTATCACGAACGGCAAAGGTAGTTTCCTTACGATTATCAACGAGAACGGACATAATTTCCTTTCACGCTCCCTTACGGGAGCGGACTAAGCGACTAAGAGGAAGCGGGGCCGGACGCCAAAAGCGTTAGACGTGTAGTTGGTGTAGGCGGTACCGTAGTAGTAGACAAAGGCCGCGCTGGTGCCGCTGGAGACGGAGCGGAGCCACCAGCCGGAACGAATATCCATCTTCGACCGGTTATACCGGAAAAGGCTGAACTGTAGTTTATCGACCATAGCTTCCATTCCGCGGTTAGCGTGGATCATAGAGCCGTAAACCTGAATTTCGTTCGGCAGGTCACAAATGGACATACGCGTATCGCTGTTCCAGTCCGTATCTTTGAACCAAGCGCCGGTCGTTGTCGTTCCGGACGCCGAAGCGTCAGCGGGGTTTGGATAATAAACGTCAATCGCTTTGACGTGAGAAGCGCCGAAAGCCGCCCGGACGATGGTATCAGCGGCCTTCATAATAACCTGCCGCATCCTGGAATATTTATAGCCGCCGGCGGTCGTATTTGTGTTCGGATCGGCCATTGTCGCGTTCCACTTTTTGGCCGTTTCGGTTTCCTGAGAAGTCACAGTTACCGTTTCCCCGGCATAAGCGGAAGCGTTAGCGGTATTGATGTATTCCAGCGTCACCGGAGCCGCGTCCGGATCAGTATTGTATAGCACGGTCCCGGACGGGATTTTCATATTTCCGCGAGGCATCATGACCAGGTGATGAGCCTGTAAATCATGACTGTCGCCGGTCCGGATGTAATAATCGAAGTCGACGATCATATATTCCTGACCGTCTGCCGTCAGATAATCCCCGACAAACAGATCTTCAAACAGACTGAAACCGTTGGTCCCGGCGATTCTGTCCCACAAAGAGCCGTCTGTCAGATAAGCGGTAATATCTTTTTCACGCGGGATAGCGTTGTGAAAATCTGCAATGTTGTTTCCGAGGGCAGCAGAGGAGAAGTATTCCAGCTTTGCGAAAAGGTCCGCTTGATCCTCAATATCGCCGATGATCGTCCCCCAGATTCCGGTAATAGAATCACCGGCAGCGTCGATTTCCTTCCAGTATTCCGCATTGGAAAGTAGCGTGCCGGCAGGAACGGATTTCAGGGCATAATAACCCTTCCCGCTGTCAGTAACCACGTCCAGAACGTTATAGGCGTCAGCAGAAGACCAGGCGCCTTTTTTCTTCAACTCGATTCTGTTGATGTTTACACCCATTTTTTACTCCATCGTTATTTTTACGCCGAAGCCGTAAACCATCGTATCAACTTCGGTTTCTGTATAATATCGGCTGTCATGATCGTGACTGGACGGCGGAAAGGTTTGCGGAATATTCTCTATATCCGAACTCCAATCTGCTTTATTTTTCGCGGCCAGCGCACCAAGATCATTGATATTTGCTTTGTAAGAAAGCAGCGTATCAACCGCCGAAGAGGGATAACCGTCAAGGACCCACATCAGCCAGTTTGACCAGACCGAACCGCGATAAACACGGGAAGCCATCACGCCGCCGGATGAAGCGGCAATCTGAATTCTGTATCCGGATGAATTCCGGCAGACCAGCAGGCCGAAAGCCGTTCCCGTCTGGAAAGGCGTGTGTGTGCACGTGTTCGGATCGCCGGCATAATAAAAGGTCGTGTCATCAGGCAGAACGTCATTCAGATCTTCGTCAACCAATTCATACGGGACAAGTGACGTGTGAATGTGGCCGACATTGGATTTTTGGTTCAAAGCCGTTTGTAAATCCGTCTGATTTGATAAAGTGCCGCGGATTCCGCCCCACTCCGGGAAAATCGCGTCTCCGACCTCGATTATGATCAAATCGTCAATTACTTCGATTACTTCCATACGTTACTCCGTTGTGGAAGGTAAAACCCGGAACCAGCCGCCGAGATAATATTTTGCAACATCATCATCAGATGTGATCCGGATATCCCAGGTATAAACCCCGGATTCAAAACCGGAAGAAACCGCGTTGGAAATAAATAGATCCACCAGCCCGATTTCTGGGGTGATGATCGTTTCCATTTCACAGAGCAGATTCCCACCGTCTGGATTCTCCCGGACCTGACATTTTGCCGTGTAGCCCGTCAGGTCCACCGGTTCACCGTTCTTTTTAAGTTTCAGCGCCTTGTGAAATGTCTCACACCGGTGCATTGAGAAATCAAATGTTTCCATGTCACAGGCTGATCCTTGCTTTCTGCCCGGTCTGGAAGATGAAAACAACGTCCTTATCCGAGATTGACCATTTCCAGACCGGATTATTATGTCTCAGTGCAGGATCAACTTTATGCCAGGCGTCAACTGCTTTCTGCTGGATGCTTTCCGGCAATCCTTCAAATATGGCCAGTTCCGCCGGCAATGCTTTTTTCAGAACCGCTTCTTCCGGTACCGGTTCCACCGGCTCAGATACTTGAACCGGATCACATACGGTTTTTTCCGTTTCCGGCTGAATTTCCCAGTTATTATCTTTCGGATCGTCCCTTTTCAGGTCTTCCAGATTCTTTTTACTCATTTTTCCCATCTTTCAAATCCTTTTCTATGTCATCCAGATATGAGATGATCAGATTCCCGGCGTTTTTCATTCCGAGGCAGCGGCCCGGTTTACCGTGACACGGTTCCTGATAAAAAGGACAGGGGAAACAGCCGCTTTTCACGAAGCAGCATTCCACAGCCTTTTTGATAATAGCGATTTTTTCTTTTCCATTCATAGCAGTCAACCTTCAAATAAGCGGGACCGGGCGTCACATCCCGCGAGAGTCAAACGGACTATCCATAAGACGGCCCGGAAGAAAAATATCTGTTGATCTTTCTTTCATGATCTGACGCCCGTAAAACGCGAGGTACATCCTCACGACGCTCTAAAAAGTGGGTGCCGGTTTGGTTAGAATCGTCCGGAGAGAGGCGAAACTCCGGCACCACCGAGAAAAAATAGAGAACTGTTCTCTGTAACGCGGGCCACATGCCCACGACGTCACCAACAACAAAGCCCGTCAAAAGACCGGCCGGCCGCCATCAGTCGACAACAACGTCCTGACCGATAGTACCAAGATCATCAAGATCCATTTCAGGAGCAGCCGCCACGTTTGCGGACGGGTCTTCCACGCCGTCAACTTTCGGCGCGATTCCGTACCGTTCGCCGAGGCCAGGCAATGGTTCCTGAATTTCTTTCAGACTTCCGTCACCGGAAGAATATTCAAGCGGAGTGTCCGCAGGAACGCCGATTCCGCCTGTCACCGGTTCAAGGACCGGGATTTTCTCAGCGGAGTAATCGACGGCCATTTGTCGCCGTTTGCTCAGAATTTCTTCCGTTTCGACGGTTTCTTCGACGACCGAGGCTTCCGGATCCGCGATTTCTTCAAGGATTTCTGTTTCTCCTGAAATGACCGCGTCCCCTTCAGCGATTTCTTCTGTGATTTCGTCGTCTTCTTCTTCGACAGGCGGAATTTCTTCTTCCAGAGCTCCCGGCATATCCAGCGCGTCTTCAATCGTCTCAGGATGGTGTTCATCTGACGCGAGGACAGCCCGCTGATACTCGTGTTCTGCGGCCTGGTGCATCCCAGCCCGTCGAGTTCCCACCAAAGCAGAACTGCCGCTAAGCGTTTCCCGCCTTGCATTGTTCCGCGTGATGTTTCGCATGATCTTCCGAAAAATACTTGCCATTATTTTTCCTCTTCATTCTTTCCGATGGACCGCAGGTCAACGTTTCGCTGTTTGCTCAGCCCGTCTTCCAGAGCCACGCCCAGAATATAACTGACTACGGTCCCGACTACACCGATAACGGATTCTTCCGGTATCGGAAAATCCGGCCAAACCAGATAAATCATCGAATAGACGATACCGACGATTGCCGCCCAGAATTTCCGGGACTTCAATAAGTTGTATCCGACTGTTTTCATATGATTTTCCTTTCGCTATATCCCCGGAAGAACCCGCCAAATTCACGCGGAGCGTGATTCTGACGGGCCTTTTTGCCCGGGGCTTACACTTATTCCCCCTCCTGAGTAAACCCGCTCAGGGGCTCACAGGACGCGAGATTTCGCGTCCTGTTACCTCATCAGTCAGAGACATTGGACTTGTACAGCGGGCGATAGTCCGCAACCAGCACATTCAGGAAGTGACGTGCCTTGACGCGAACTTCGTCATTGCTGAATAGCGCGCCCTGGGTCTGGTTATCGGCGATATAGATTTCCGGCATAATGCCGAAGCGCTCACCAATAAAGATTGCCGGAGCGATTGCCGGATCAGCGACCGCCGCCCAGTCTGTCGGATCAGAGAATTCCGGACACACGATGACATCACCGAACTGCCCGCGCTGCAGGTTTTCAGAAGTGATGTTCGCTTCGTAGGTCAGGGACGGATACAAAATGCGCTGTGCCGTCAGGCGCAGGCCACGCGGTACGATCAGATAACGGGCATCAACAGCCTGTTTCGGTGCTGCCACTCCGGACGGAGTAAGAAGATCCTGATCCCAGATAGCCTGTGAAGCCGCTTCCCAGGTTGCCGCAGAGAGCGCGGAAGTCCCGAGGTTGAAGTGATAGGTCGCGTCAAAGACATTTTTGGTGTCAGCCATGGCCGGACCAACGCCGGAGTTGGCAAGAAACACGTTAGCGACCAGGGCAGAAATGCGCCGCAGGCCGGCAGTCGCGAGTTTCATAGGATACTGCTTCAATTTGAAGGTGTCATCCCGTTCAAACATCTCGATTGTCAACCCGACATAAGCACCGTACTTGCCCCAGGAACCGGTTTCCGGACTGTCTTTGACAGCCAGCGGAGTATAATTCCCGCCTTCTGCAACAGACGGCAGCATGGCCAGTTCACCGACAAGGATTCCGGTTATGTCCTGAAGGTTTTCAAAGTGCTCGACTTTGACAATTTTCTCCCACCAGCGATAACCGGAAGCGCCCAGTTCGTCCCAGGTCTGGGCAACGATCTTATTCAGGACGTTGGCCAGGATACCCGGCAGGTCAGAGGTGCTGGAGAACTGCGCCCGCGTCGGATCAAAGCCGCCGCGGAAGTCGCGGTCACCGGTCATCATGACATAAAGCTCACGGATACCGCTCAGCTTATCGACCTTCAGGCCGGCCAGTTCCCGCGGACGCTTTGCGCCCAGCAGATCATGGACAGCGGCCACAACCTGGTCATGGGAAGAGAACATAGCGCCGACGTTCCCGCCGATGCCGCGGACGCTCTCACCCGCCGTGAGTTTGGCATACAGAGCGCGATAGTCCTTGATTTCCTTATCAAGTTCTTCCGGCTCAAAAAGACGATTGGCAAACTGCGCCCGGATCTTGTCACGCATGGGCATGGGAATATCCCGGGCATTGGAAAGTGCTGTTTCCAGCAGATATTTACACTGTTCGGCACGGATGGCGCGCATCTTTGCCGCTTCCGCTGCAAGCGCGTTCTGATGTTCTGCGGCATTCCGCAGCGCATTTGTCGCCCTCACATCGTTAGCCATCTGACCGCGATAGCGGGCAGCGGTGTTTTCTTCCTGCCAGCGCTTCTGGACAGCGTTCAGCGCACGCAGGACAGCGCCGCCGCGCGCCGGATCTACAACCAGATCGACGGAGAAGATTTTCACGATTTCGGTCACAACAGAGCCTTCGCAGTTGAAAGCGAGGTCCGCGCTGAATCCGATCTTCGTGTCTACACCTTCGACGGCCAGAATTTCCGCAAGAGTTGCTTTGAGCAGGTCCGCGGACGGGCCGAAAGGCGTAAGCTGGGCAACAATGCCCTGCAATCCTTCGTCAAAGGAAGCGTTGGACAGCAGACCGGCCACATCCCGGACGGAATGGCCGTCCTGAGAATCCATGGGCAGGTGATCCACAAAACACTGCACGCCGTCAAACAACGGAACGGCAGCCCGCAATACGTCTGCACTGAACTCCCAGCCGTTACCAGTGCCGGCAGTCATGCAGACGATTTCAAAACCGTTTCCCCCGGCATCCGGGGTACCTTCCATCGGGAAGGACTGACGCTGATCGTCAAACTTATTCCGTGGCATATTTACTCCTTACGTCAAAATGCTCACACTTGTCCGGGACTTTCCCGGTCATGTCGACGGTGACTCTCTTCCCGCCGTAATCTCTATGACAATAAAACTCATCAAAACCGGCAAAACGATTCGTTTTTCCGACTATGATCCATGTACAATGAGCACAAAAAGGACAATTTTCCTCAATTTTTACGCCTGAATTTCGGCTATTCGTTCCTTTTCGTTTCGCCCATGCTTCCCAGCCTGTCGGGCGGCGCTCCTCGTAATTTTGGCTCATTTACGCTCATTTCCGTCTGCGCCCCGATAAATCTTTCTGTAAAATTCAACAATGGAATCAGAAAGTTTTTCATCATCTGCGGCGGCAGTGAGTAAAGCCCGTGCAATTTTGTCATTCCAGAACAATTTCAGGCCGAATTCATCAGCCCTGCTCGTGAATTTTTCAGCTCCCTGCTCATAGTGAGCGACCGCCGTATCAACCGTCGTTGTGTTGTATTTCGTCGGATCAGTCTCACCATTAGCATTATTGATAGCTGACATAAACGCCAGGTATTCATGTAAATTCCATTCTTGATCCGCTCCGGCTTTCAGAATCATTTCCGGATCCGGTTCCTCACCGGCAAACTTATAAACCAACCGGACAAATTCCTCACGGCTGATATAACCGAGTTTCCGCATCATATTACAGACGTTGGCCATCGTTGCCGCGCCGGTCGAAAGTGAAGTATTATCCATTTCGAAAACATCAGATCCGATCAGATGAATTTCCACTTCCGGATTGACAGAATAATCTTTCAGACGACGCCGACGCAGGACGGCCCGCAGTATCTGTTCAATGATCCACAAGAAAGTTTCCTGTCGTTGTTTGAAAGTGCGGTAAGTCGCGCCACCCGCCGCTTCCGCAGAAGTCTTTGACTGTGATTCTGGTTCAGCCAGAAAATGAAGTGGGATCCCGACGCCGGACGCAATCTGTTTTTTCAGAGCCAGACCGTCAGCCGCCGCGTCATTGCTTTCAAGCTTTGCCGAAAGGATATCCCATTCTTCCGACGGATCAGTGACCAGGATAGAACCAGGCGTCAAAGGACGCTGATTCAGTTGATTTTGCCGATTGACCCGCTCAGCCTCGGACCGTAGCTGTGTCTTGACGGTGAAAAGAAAGCTGTTCCGGTAATGATTCAGTCGCGCCCGGTCTTCCAGCCAGCCGGAATATCTTTGCAGCCAGATCAGGACCGGTGCAAGGTCCGGTTCACCCAGCTTTGCCCCGATTGGCCGGTTTACGGTAAACTGCATCATTCTTGGGTCCAGGGTTGGAAACTGCGCGCTTTCAGCATCGACATGATTCATGGCCAGCAGGTTTTCTTCGGTGTACTCAAACCATAAAGCCTGTTCATAATCGTTGGCCGCCGTTTCAATATTCTGCACGGCTGTTGCCGGGACAGCCCGGACAAAGCTGTTCCCGGCCAGATCGGAGGAAATCAATATGAACAAATTGCCTGTCCGTGTCAGTTCGTCGCACCATTCCGCAATCCGGATATCCATGTGATTCAAAGGATCATTCCAGAAATCTTTCAGGACTTGCAGAACGTGTTCGTCATCACATTCAATCTGGATGCCATCCCCGATGACATACTGTGTTTGCAGGTTGACGATTCTCCGGGCAAGCGGATTTTCCCGCCACGCCGTCAAAGACGCTTCAATGACGTTATAGAAATTTCCCTGGGAACGATCCCGCAGGCCGGTATTGGCGACGCCATCATAAAAGACGTTATCGTCCTGTTGTGCTTTCTTCCGGCTGATTCCGGATTCCGCAAAAAATGTTCTGATCGAATCAATCAATCCCATGTCAACCTCCAAATGATGCCGGGGACGGGTTCGAACCGCCGTCCTGGTTATTACCTATAACCTGTTCTTCCGCTGAACTACCCGACAATATCTTTGTCCCGTAACTGTCGCTTTCAGCCATCCAGCCGCGAACCGGGAACTCTACTTCATAGCAGGCCAGACCAAAGCGGTAAACCGGACCGGAGATGATCCGCCCTTGTGTCCCGTTCGGAATTGTTGTGATAAGGTCTCCCATGGGTGTTTTTCTCAGGTTTCCGCCTGCCGGGGCGGCAATCGCGGTTAAGGGGCTACACGCATTAACCATCGTGTCATTCATGAAAAATTCAGAGGGATCAATCACCGTGTTGGTGAGGTCCCGGATTTCAAAGTGAAGGTGAATCCCGGTGCTGAATCCGGTCGTTCCCATCAGCCCTAAAAACGTGCCGGCAGGAATTTTTTCGCCGACGTTCACGTTGATTACTTCCATGTGGGCATAGAGGGAAAAGCCGAAATTGTGTCGAAGTTTGACATAATTTCCGTACCCGTTCGCCTGAAAAGAAACCTTTTCAACAGTGCCGGTAAAAGCAGCGCGAATCCGCCGGTCGTCAGAATACAGATCAATGCCGCCGTTATAGACGATTTCAGGATGTTCCTTCGCATACTGTAAATGCTCCTCGTAACTCTGTGTAATTACATACGGTTCAGCAACCGGACATTTGAATAACTCGATAACGTTCATTACCAGCTCCCATAATTTTCAAGAGGATCAGCCGCCGGAACGACTAAAGTTTCACCAGGCAAGACCCATTCCCCGCCGACTTTTTCTTCTATGACTGCCGACATGGCCGCCGACATAATCAAATCGTCGTGAACATAGTCGCCGTTTTCGTTCCTGGTGCCGTCAGGGACCGCAAATTTGATGAGATTGCCCACGCCCGGTACAACTTCATACTTACAGTATTTAATCTGCTCAAAATAGCGTTCCTGAAGCGAATCCGGGGTTTTATATTCCTTCCAACGACCGGTGTTTATCATCCCGAGCCATTTCCAGCCCATATCAGATTTTGTTTTCAGCGAGAATGTGAACTTGATAAACTTATTCTCGGGAACAAGTTGCTGAATGAAGTCAGCCAGCCCGCCGCCGATCCCGGTCCCGTCGATACAAACGTACGGATTCCAGATATTGATAAGCCCTTCCAGACGCGCATACTGTTCTGTCTGTTTCAGACCTGTCCAGTTATACCGGCAGACGACTTTCCACGTCACGCCGTGTTTGATTGTGGATAACGTGGATAAGTCAATGTCGCAGATCGTGACCGCCGTCGCGTCCCGTTTCTGGGATTCGTCGGTTTCCAGTTTCCGGCCGGATTTATTTTCTTCTTCGCCGCCCGCGACGTCGATCATCATTGCATAGACGTGACCGGTCTCCGGTTCTTCCCGCCGTTCATGGGCCCCGGCCATCAGCGCCCGCGCGTTCTGAATGAAGCTGCTTTCCGCGTCCACTTCTTCCGAGTAGTATTGAGTTTTGATTGTCGGGTGATTCCGGCCCATCTTCGCGACTTCTCCCATCACATAAACTTTGTATTCCGGCACTTCCGGGAAAATGTCTTCGCAGGTTAATCGAAAAACGCGCCGGATCCCGTCTTCTTTCTGCATTTGCAGACAGAATTCATATTCCCGATGTAGCAGCGTGTCTTTTGTCCATGCCGTGCCGTAAAAAACCGTCGTTGCATTGGTCGAAGCGGCCATAGGAGCAATTTCTTTGTCAAATTTCTGCTTTCCGATGTCCTGCGCTTCGTCCACTTCCAGAAGCAGGTTTGCCGTTTGGCCAACGATAGAGGAATTGGGATCACCGGAGAGAAAGATCAGCTTTGCATTGTTCATGACGTACATAAAGCCCTGGGACGGCTGCGCTTTCTCAGCGGTAATCTGATTCCGCCGCGTCACGGTCTTGAAACGTTCCTTTGCGTTGATCGACTGCGGTTTCCACGTCGGTGAGACTTTCACGATATTCCCGCCGATTTCAGAGAACCGGAACAACAAATAATTTTCTAACTGCGCCTGAATCTCATTCTTTCCGGTCTGACGCGGGAACATCAGGCAGAACCGGCGCCCGCGCCGATGCAGAACGCTATCCACAATCGCGTCTACAGGCTCTTTCTGATATTTCCTGATGGAAATCCCGCCCGCCCGGACGAATTTATGAATATCTGCGATCAATGGCCGAAAATCAATCTGCTGCATATTCAGAATAAAATTCCTTGCGTTATTACGAATTCCCGGTTATTCCATGCTTCCTCAGCAATCCACGGCATTTTATAATGAGCTGTCTTTTTTCCGCAAACTTCACATTCATATCGACAGTTATCATCAAACCCATCAAGATGTGTGATCAGTTTCGGATAAACGCCGCAGCACTTTTCACATTTTGTGCCGTACCAGAATCCGAGAGAAAACCCTTCCGCTATGATCCTCTCTTGATTCTCTTTTGCTTCTTCCGCCGTCATTCCAAAAGTCCGCCGAATCCTAATTTTTGAGGTGTAACGCCTTCTATGACAGCCCGAACTTCAAGAATATGGAGATATTCACCCATGACACGCTGCTGATCCCGTAATAATTCCAAAGGACAATCATGAGCCGGTTCGTCGTGTCCTTGAATTTTGGCTGATTCAATTCTGTTGCAGAAATGTTTCAGCTTCATATATCTGATCCAGGTTTGTTGGTATTCAGCAATGAACCGTTCAATATAATTGTCGCTGTTCATTTTTTCAACTGTGTCGCTTAGCTGCATAAGTCTATCATTCCTTTCCATCCTATCCATCATGCTGACCGCTTCAGCATATTTACCAATTCCAAATTTATTTTCCATTTTTCTTTTCACTCTTTTCTAATGTCTGTTCCAGGTAATAAAGCGCGTCCCATTCAAGTTTCGTCTCACAGTCTTCTGTCCCGCGATAGATACAATCCACACGACACAAACCATCAAGACAATTCCGGAAAGCCTTGACGACTGTTTTCATTTTGAATTTCGGTTTATTACCGTCCATCATAAATTCCCGACAATAGCTTTGATCAATGCCGCAATCGAAGCGGCAAAACTTCCGCCAGTGATCCAGTCATATTTCACTTTCAGGGCGCCTATCGCGTCTTCAAGCGCACGAATCCGCTGTTCATGGTCACTGACAGGCTTCAACCGCTCGTCAATCAGGGCTGATTGGTGAGCAATCTTTTCTTCGATCGAATCAAGACGCATACTGACCGTCGCATTCAGAACCGCTAATTCCTGGGCGATTTCTGTTGCCGCCTCTGCGTAATTCATTGGTTTCCTCTGTGTTGCCATTCTCAGCTATTCTCCAAAAGCGAGGCATTCACCTCTTCAAGAGCGGCCAGCAGTTGAGCATGGATACCCACGTTGGCCGAATCGTTCAAAGCCTTGTCAACCTGCATCAGCCGCCCGACTGTCGCGGCATTCTTCGTTATCAAACTCACAACCGCCGCGTAATCTTCCGGTTTCATCTTTGATTCGTCCACACCTTCCAGATACTTCAGGATCCGCAAAAGCGTAACGCGGCAGACCTCAATTTCATCCTTCACGCCGTCTTGGGTGCCGGACAGCGCTTCTATTTCTTCCGGGTCAAAGCGCCGGGAATACAGGCCATGTTTGACCGCATTTGTATTCCCGGGCTGCCCGCCTCTCCTTTTGTCAAACAGGGAAGGTTGGTAAACGCCCTCTTTCTGTTTGAGTTTCTTCCGTTTCGCTCTCGACTGTTTTCTTGTCATTCATCATCATCATTATTCATGCTGCTGAAAGCCACCGCCAGCAAAAAGCCGAACAGGAAGCCCGCAAAAACCAGCGCAAACGCAAAAATGATCCCGGTTACGTTCACAACATTCTCCGTTTCAGATATTCCAACACGTCAGTATTCAGCCGCCGGACACAATCCCGGCCGAGCCCTTCATAAGGACAACACGCACAACCGCGCCGGAACTCATCCACTGTGTCACAGCAAGCCCGAACGCCCTGGACAACCTCCTCAATGTTTTTGCTGATTTCAGTCTCGTTTCCAGTCATTCCGCCTCAATATGATTCAAGACAAAATTCCACATTACATTTACTGTTTCCGGTTTTTCGTAAAGCGGGAAGGAATTATGACCGTATTTTTCAGCGTTTTCAGCCGCCTTAGAGCATTTCGGACAATATAACCGCGCCCGACGGCAGGTCCAGCCGCTTTCATAAGCGTTTATCAGCTGATCCAGAAGCCCGACGCCGGTTATTTTGATATCCTTCCGCTCTCCGCAGTTTTCACATTCCAAATAAGCCTTAGTCATGCTTTGCTCTCCCAATCCCGGCAAGCGAAATCTGACCGAACAAAAATAGAATGTAGTTTGCAATAGCGCCCGTCTTCATAACAATCACATTCATTGCAGCACTTTTCTAATTCTTTTTGGTAATCTTTCAATTGTTCTTCCGCGTCAGAAATCATTTTCCAACCGCATTGTCCGTTTTCAGTGCCATGATACGGGCATGTAGGACAATTGATACCGCCGTCATTCCATAAACATTGTTCCAGAGCAATAATCACTTCGTCCAGCGTCTTACTGCGTGTGGGAAGTTCTTTATTCTCATCTTTCCTGAAAACTTTTTCATTCCTTCGTACCATGTCACACCTCATTCCAGATAGCAGAATTTCAGCGGATCAGAAGTTTTGGCCGTCAGGCGGTCAAACTGTTTCAGGATCCTGCTGCCGATCGTCCCGAGTGTGACGTTTGGTTTTTCTGTTTCATTCAGCTTCCAGTTCCAATAGTGATAATCAATTTCAAAAAGGGAAATGTCGTCATTTTTGACAATATCGCACTGCATATGGCCATTGATACCGAAATAATCAAGCAGTTTTTTCTTTGCCTGTTTTTTAGATAATTTCACCCATTCCATGAACGCGTCAATACTTGCGGTCCGGGTTAAAGCAAATTCCAGCACTTCCGCATTTGGTTGAATTTCCGCAAGATCCTCAAGCAGTTCCGGATGTTCATCAATGTCAGTTGCCATGAAATCAGGATATTTCCTGTATCCGTATTCATATCTGCTGTATTCGTTGTCAATCTGATTGATAAGATTCCGGATTTCTTCTTTTTCCGGAATTTTTCCGGATTTTTCCGCATCATCATCATGTTGATTAATCTGTATATCAGTATATGTTGATGATGATGATTTAAAATCATCGTGCGGAAATTCTCCGGATTCTGCCGGAATTTCTCCGGTTTTCGGAAAATTTCCGGATAATTCGCCGGATATTTCAACGGTTTCCGGAATTTTTCCGGATTCAAGCGCCGTCACCCGTGCTTCCAATGCCATGATCCGCGCTTCCATTTCCGGAATTTTTCCGGATTCCGGAATTTTTCCGGGAATGGCCAATCCGGAATTTTTCCGGGAAAATTTTTCCGCCCCGTCTTCGTATTCGAAAAGTGACGGTTGTTCCGAGGCCGGGGAGGGGTCCGCCGGCTCCGTCGTTTCGCCCCAATACAAAGGAAGCTGGACGTTTTCGCCGGTCAATTGGTACCGGTTTCGGCCGGTCTGGGTGATGATCTGACGCCCGCGGAGCAGTTCAAGCCCGCTGTTTACCGTCTTATCACTGTATCCGGTCTCTGTACAAAGGTACGAAACCGAAACATTCCGGTTCCCGGCCATCATGATAGCCAGGATAATTGAAAGTGGAGCGCCTTTTAACTCTCTCAAATTCAACTTTTGCATAATTTCCTCCAATTTTTTGGTATAATTGAAGGCATAGAGTAGCAGTCTATACCTTCTTCAACCCGCAGCTCAGGAGCAGCAGGAATACAGACGAATTATTTGAGTTAGAATAGTTCGCCTGTATTTTTTTCTCTCTGGAAAGGAGGACTTTATGAAATTGTCTGAAGCTGTGGAAATGTTCTGCATCTCAATGACCGGCGTAAAAGCCAAATCCACAATCAAGTGGTACAGAAACTATTTATCTCCGATCACGGAATTTTTAGAAGATCCGGATATCGAAAGCATTGACCTTTTTGCGCTGGAACGTTATCGCGCGTCTCTGGATCGAAAGTCAAAGGCTATTGGAAGGGAAAACAAGAACGTTTCTGTTTATACCATCCATGCCAGCGTAAGAGCGCAGAAGCGCTTCTTCAATTGGTTATATCGTCGTCGGATTATCGAAAAGAATCCGTCTGACTTTTTGGAAAAACCAAAGCTGCCGACCCAACCAAGGAAAGGGATTCAGCCGCAGGCTGCGGAGAAGATGCTTACCGCGTCCAAAGCCAATACTCGGGATTATGCAATACTGTTGTTTTTCAGGGATACCGGCTGCCGTGCCGGTGGAATTTATAATCTGCTGACTGAAAATCTGGATATTCTCCACAACAAAGCAGTGATCCGGGAGAAAGGCGACAAAGACAGAACCGTCTTTTTCACTTCAGAAACCGCCCTGGCCTTGACAATGTATAATACCGTTCGTCAGAATCCGAATGACGAGGAGAAATTCTTCCTCAACGAGCAGTTTCACACGCCGCTGACTTACTTCGGAGTTTATCAGATCTTCCGACGCCTTGCGAAACAGGCGAAGATCAAGACCAAATTCAGCCCGCATCAATGGAGACACGCCGCCGCCCGGTCCTGGCTTATGGCCGGCATGAACATCAAGACCGTTTCCCAACTTCTGGGGCACACCAGCGAGAAAGTGACCGCCGACATTTACGGAACCTTGTCTGAGCAGGAACTTTACCGTCTTTACACTGAAACAATCCAAAAAATATACGCTAATAAACTCACAGAATAACAAATAAAAAAGCAGGCTGCAACGTGAAATTTTCACATTACAGCCTGCTTCATTTCTTCTTTTCAGAGCAATGGACTCATAAGCCCTTTGTCGAGGGTTCGACTCCCTCCCCCGCCACTTATTAGAAGCTTGGTAATGCTTAAATTCAGGTAAACTATTCAATTATCAAGGTTCTAATTTGGATGATGCTGACTGGTAATCTTATCATCCACTGAAAGGCGGCAGTAACCGCCTCTTTTTTATTTTACATCATCAAACCGAATTATTTCAAACACATCTTCAAACTTACAATCAAGCACAGTAAGGATAGCGGCAACGTTATCAAGCCGAAAATTGACGGAATCACGAAAGAACTGCTGCCGTGAAATGCCTGCTTCCTCGGCTAAATGTGATATACTCATGTTTTTTTCCTTACATTTTTCCTTTATCTTGTCTCTAACGATCACGCTAACCATGATTTTCTATCTCCTGTAGCTTTTAACACACAATTTTATACCAAAAGATAGCTGTGTCAAGCCCATTTTGTGATTCTGACAGAGAGCCACGGCGGGGAATTCCCGCAAAATCCGAAAAAACAGGCTGAAATTGAGCAAAAATCCGGAAAAATGGTCCAAAAATGCCATATTTTGAGCAAAATTCTGAAAAATTTTTTGCCCCGGTGCCTACTTCGCGGCGCATATATCTCTCGTTTCTTTCGAAGGAAAGACATAAGAGGAAAGAGGTGGGAGAGGGGTTGAGTGATTGAAGATGTGATGACTGTCTGTTGACAGAAATCTGATGGCAGATTGTTGCTGATGGTTGATGACTGTTGATTGATGAAGCGATCCTGCTGCAGAAAAATTCCTGTTGATGGAAAGCAGACAGAAGAAGTGATCCTGTTGCAAAAAATTTTCTGTTGATGGAAATTGTTCGTGATGAATTGCGTAGAATCGTTTCTGTTAATTCGTTTCGATTAATTTTGCAGGGAAGGCGACGGAAAACGTGGAACAGAAACGAAAACAGATCACTCGTCAACATTTTGAAAACAGACTGGATCATTTTCGTGAAGTCACGAAAATGGAAAACGTCATCCTGCAAGTTAGAAGTGACGGTTTCGGATGAATTTTCCTCGTAAAAGATGCGATTTTGCAAGTTACCGGCAACTTAGATATAGCATTTGCTATATCGTGACAAGACAGTGACCTCTTTCCATATCGAAATGTCAGGGAAGTTCAGCGATTCACAGCGAAGCGTTCGTGTTTTTCTCTGTCCGCAAGCGGCCAGTGCCTGCCATTGCTACGCTCGGCAGGCGAAAAAACCGCCCACTCTACACCAAACCGCAGTGCTCGTGTGAAAATTGATTGATTCTTTTGTGGGCGGTTTTTTATGTCGTGTATGTCAAGCGTCGTTTTGATTATTGCAGTGCTTTATATCTTGCCGTTATGTGATCGTGTGACGCTCACCGGCAATCAATCACAGAATCGGATACTTGTGATTGTTTCAGCGAACGTGACGGTATAGCGGATTCTTCACGTTATCCGGTCTTCCCTTTGGTTGGTTTGCGTTGGCTTCCACCTTTCAGGTGAGGCCGGCCGCAAACCAACCAAAGGGATTGACCTGTAAAGCTGCTAATGTTTGCAGGTTATGTGATCGTGTGACTGCCGCTGTGATCATGTTATTTATTCTACTGCTTGCCATATCTAAGCGTCTTAAGCCCACCCACCCACCCATGGCGCCGCTTGTAGCGCAGTGACCGTGTCCGTTCGCAATGTCACGGACGGACAGCGCCGTCTTTGCAAAACATTTAACCTTTCCAGTTGGGTGACCGGTTGCCGGAAAAGCGGGCTTCCGGACTTCCAGCGGCCGGAACGGACAGGCCCCGCACCCCCGGGACCGGAAAAGGTGCAGTGTGCGAGACAAAACCGGGAAAAGACTTGTTTGTTCCGGCAGGCTGGCAAGCGGACGGACGGCGCGGACAGCCGTTAAGTTTTTGGGAAACCGGTTGCCTCCGTCCTGGCGGTTTTGACGGTCGTCTGGCCTTAAAGGTGCAGTGTGCGAGACAAAACCGGGAAAAGACTTGTTTGTTCTGGCGGGCATGGATCCTGTCCTTCCGGGCTGTCGGTGCGACTGGTGGCAGTGGTCGAGACAAAACCGGGAAAAGACTTGTTTTCCTGCCGGACAGCCGCCGTCACAGGCAGCCCACACACCCCACCCGCAACGGCCAACCGCCGGACCGGGCTTGTGGGCTTGACCACCAAAAACCCTGTAAAGCGTTCGTGTGGGGACGCAACCAAAAAGCACAAAACCCGGAAAAGCGTTCGTGTGGGGACGCAAGCCGTCAGACAACCCAAAACGCTGATAACAGTCCCCCTCCACGTCGTTCGTGCCATGGCATAGGTCGTAAGCCTGATAAAAGGTCATGTACGTTATGCGTTAGTGTCCGAAAATCGTTCGGGCAAGTGCCTAAAAACCGCGGTATTAAGCGTTCGTGCCAATGTTCGGCGGGTCATACCGCGGTTTTTTTAACGGCATCCCTCACTTTTTAGACTTCCAGTAATAGTAGAGGGTGTCGTGTGTGCGTTTTGTTCTGTCTGCCGTCTTGCGATAGCGCTCTTTTCCGGACCGGGTTTTGCGCTTTTTGTTTGCGAAAGCGTTCGTTTCCGGACCGGGTTTTTGGTGACCAAGCCCATAAGCCCGGTCCGGCGGTTGGCCTAAAATTTTTCCCCCTGTCCTGCCGACCTGCGTCCGGCAGACCAGGGGGAAAAATTTTCAGCGGGTGGGGTGTGTGGGCTGCCTGTTCCTCTGGCTGTCCGGCAGGAAAACAAGACTTTTCTTGATCCGGTTTTGTCGCTCCCACAGCCACCAGTCGCCCCGCCATCCCTACAGGCCAGGAACCATGCCCGCCAGAACAAACAAGACTTTTCTTGATCCGGTTTTGTCGCGCACACAGCACCTTTTTTGGGGCCAGACGACCGTCAAAACCGCCAGACCTCCGGCAACCGGTTTCCCAAAAACTTGATAATCGTTTTGGCTGTCCGCGCCGTCCGTCCGCTTGCCAGCCTGCCGGAACAAACAAGACTTTTCTGATTCCGGTTTTGTCGCGCACACAGCACCTTTTCCTTTTTGCCCTGCCTGGCCCCGCTCAGCCGCTTATGTCGTGGTAATTGCTGTGTTCTGGTAGGGGCGCGGCTGGCGGGGCTTGGCAGGGCAAGTCCCGGGGGTGCGGGGCCTGTCCGTTCCGGCCGCTGGAAGTCCGGAAGCCCGCTTTTCCGGCAACCGGTCACCCAACTGGAAAGGGCCGGCGGGTCTTCCGGATCCGAGGGATCAGCGGCCAGCGCGGCCGGTTCTGGGTGATCCAGGATGACTAATTTTTATTAGTTTGGGATTTTTCTCGTATTATGTGGTATAATTGTCTATAGGGGAAACCCCACCCCTGCAGCGCTCGTCCCGCTGCACTCAACGCAAGGCAGACCGGAGCCAATCCGGCAGAAAGGTAATTATGAGAATCTCGAATTTTGTTTACCCGGAATCAATCAACTGGGATACCTTTTATAAGGCTTATGAATATGTTGAAAGCTGGAAAAATTCCATTTCCAGTCATGAAAGTTGGCTTCATAAGTTTGGTGAAGATCTTAATGATCTTTATCTCCAAGGTTGCAAAACCAGACGTTTGTCCCGCTTTTCCGCTGCTGAGGCTGTTTGTGATGTGCTTGACCTGGATATGGAAACCATGGTCCGGACCATTCGCGTTATTGACGAATGTCAGAAACGTAATTGCTGGGATTATGATCATGTTGAAGTTTACTGCATGTTGTTACGGGCAAAGCGAACAATCAGCAGCAGCCACAATTAAATAAGTAATGGGCTGGAAGTCTCGACCACTTCCAGCCCGTAAAACCCCAACGCAAAGAAAGGATTTTTCAAATGTCAATTTTATCACAGTATTTTGAATATAACGATATCTGCGAAAAAACCAAGCTGGAACTTTTCGCGGAATATTACCGGGCATTTAATGCAAGCGTTTTTCTTTATGATCCGGATCCGGAAGTCCGGGAAGCCTGTGAACAATGGGCAAAACGCGGGGAAATCCGTTTGCAGGAAATAACGTATATTCTCCAGATTTTGGGAATCTATGACGAACTTTTCAAAAAATATCAATATGAAATCGACGTAGAAACCGCACTGGAAAAAGGAATTTCCTATAAAGAAGCCCATGACGCGCGGGTTTTTGCCCGTGCTTAAGTTCTCCGTGCTGCTGCTGTTCCGGCCGGATCAGCAGCAGCGCAACCAACGAAAGGAAGGAATAAAATGACACCCCAGAAGAAAACCACACCAAAACAGAAACCCGTTACAGGTGTTCCCAGTTTTGAAGTTCAGAAGTTTGACCAGGGTAAAGAAGTCCCGGCATACTTCGAAAAAATTGATCCTGTTGCCGCACTTCCGGCCATTGAAACCCCGGACACGCTAAGCATAGCAGAATCAAAACGGTCACCGCGTGTTTACATCGAACAAGAAACCATTCATGACAAAATCGGTTTTTCTGAATCTGCTATTTTCACCGGTTTACATGTGAAGCGTCAGCCGGTTATCGCTTTTTCCGAGGACGGTCAGAAAATCAAAATCTGGGATTTTGAAAACAAATATTATGCCTTTTATCTGGATGAAAAAGGTGATCCGGTCCGGATGATCGAAAAAACGCGGGAACTGGTGCAGGAGTTTTTCACGGTCCTGACCAGAGGTCACGGGGCAACAATTTTTAAATGGCAAAACCGGCGGGAAGCATGGTTGAAATTCAATCCGGATACGCCCGGAATCCGTTTAGTCGGTACTTATGTTTCTTTTGGTGCTGCCATCCGTGCCATTGAAAAAATGTCACCTTCATATCGGATCACGTTCAAAAGCTGCGTGACGTTCAAAACCTACTATTTGAAGAAGCAGGAGAAAGGTTATAACGTCATCGATCCGGAAACCGGGGAAGTAATTGACTTCATAAATCAGCACTTTTTTTGCCCGGCTGAATAAGGTCAAACTGTAGCTAACAACTTGTTAGCTACAGTTTCCATCATTACAAATTACGAGGAAAAAGGAGAACAAAATGACAAACTCAATTGAAATTGTAAAAAAACCACAGCTAACATCCCAGATTTTCAGTAATTTTTTGGGTGATTGTGTTGAACAATATTTGTCTGTCAGGCGGTTTGAACTGCAGCCAAAAAGCCTGAAAACATATACTGAAAGTCTGAATGTTATGATTTCATACTTTGGATCAGATAGAAAGGTTGAAACCATTACACAAACCGAACTGATTTATTTTTTAGGATCCATCGACCGGAAACCGTCAGGCGTTTTCATGGTGTGGCAAACAATCGGTTTCTTTTTCAAATGGTTCTACAAAGAGGATTATTCCAATAATCCCATGCTGGGCTGGAAGATGAAGCGACCTAAAAGTGATCCCATTGGTGGAATCGATCCCCAGCAGGTGGAAAAGATCCTGAAAAAGATTTCTGGAAGCACAGCCGCAAGGGATAAAGCCCTGATTTCTGTTTTGTTTGCGTCAGCCCTTCGGGATACAGAATTTTGCAGTCTGAAACTGCAAGACATAAACCCGCGAACCGGTCAGATTAACGTTTCTTCTGTTAGCGCGAAGGGCCGGAAATTCCGTCAGGTCTATATCCTGGATCAACCTTTAAAACTCCTGAATAAATATCTGAAAAGGATTCCGGATCCTGAAATAACCGCCAATCTTTGGCAAACGCAGAGCGGCCAACCACTAACGGAATCCGGAATCAGGGACATTGTTTCCCGGTCCTGTTCTGCAGCCGGTCTTCCTTCGTTTTCTTTTCACGATTTTCGTCGGGGATGTGCCTTGACGATGTACCGGAAAGGCGCAGATATCAAAACAATCAGCCATTTTCTGGGTCATTCCGATCTAAAAGTAACAGAGCGTTATCTTGCGTTGGAAGATAAAGACAATCTGGCGGCTGCTGTTCAGTTTTCCCCGCTGAAATGAGGTGATCCAATGAACAAAGAAGATATCATGGAAGCA
>Ga0310690_10003059_pt1 | contig 25866 bp, 17 predicted proteins | sample AusTroGonzalo_MG_2_FD_207661 | JGI IMG/M metagenome (GOLD analysis project Ga0310690, IMG submission 207661) | Bovine rumen microbial communities from tropical cattle in Woodstock, Queensland, Australia - Gonzalo_04 (v2) (version 2) | ecosystem: Host-associated > Mammals > Digestive system >... | reverse complement strand
AATTTTCCGCTTTTGAAAACTACGCGACACCAAACCATTCTATCCTTGACTTTCAACGGTTCAAAACTGTATAATTCTTTTTAATAACAACGCTATGGAGAAGCGCAAATGGAAGACATTCAGAGCCTTTTGGAAAAGATAAACCGCGAGGGAGTCGAAAAGGCGGAGGCGGAGGCCGCGAAGATAATATCCGCCGCGACTGCAAAAGCGGAGGGGATCGTCGCCGCAGCCAACGCACAGGCGAAAAAGACAGCCGAGGAAGCAGAGAAGGCCGCGAGCGACTTTGAGGCCCGCGCCTCCGAGACTGTCAGGCAGGCGGCGCGCGACTTGGTGATAAAGGTCGAGTCGTCCGTAAAGGAGCTTCTCGAAAACATCCTCGTCAAGAACGTGGAGGCGGCGCTGGGCGACGAAAAGGCCGCTATCCAGCTCGTAGAGAAGGCGATTGCCGACATCTCCGGCCAGGCCGAGATAACGTGCGGTCCGGAGCTTGCAAAGGCCCTCGCCTCGCAGCTCGCCGGCAAGGGGACGATCAACGTCACCATCGACGACACGGCCGGATCCGGCTTTTCGGTGAAGGTCGATGGCGGGCGCGTCGAGAGCGCGTTCACAGCCGACGTCATCGCGGACGAGCTCGCAAAGCGCCTGCGCCCCGAACTCGCCAAGCTCCTCAAATGACGGCAGACTACATAGTCTCATCCCTTCCCGCGCTTTCGCTCGAAGCACCGCCTCCAATTTCGTGGGAGAGGTTCGTCGAGTTTTCCGGGCTGCGCGAAGCGGACTTGTCGGCGTGGAATGACATGGAGACCCAGCTCAGGAACGCGGCGGCCGAGGCGCGCGCCGGGGACGCGAGCTTCAACCACCCCGCCGAGGGATGCTCGCTCTACTGGAAGAGCCGCGTAGCGGCGTGCTTCCGCGAGGCGGACGTCGCTAAGAGGGACCTCATGATCGACAAGGTCTGGTGGGACGCGGCAGGCGAGCTCACTCCCTCGTGGAGCCCCTTGGGACGCGGCGCAATCGCCACATACGCAATCAGGCTCAAGCTCGTCCTGAAGCGTGCAAAGATATCAAAGGAGGCCGGGAGCGCCGCGTTCGAAAAGATGGCTGGCGCGACCGATGCCGATTTCCTGCAATCAGTCCAAAACAAAGCGAAGGCGGATACCAAGAAATGACAGCAACAGGAAATATCGTCGCCGTAAACGGCAACATGATAACGGTGGCGTTCGAAGGCGCAGTCGCGCAGAACGAAGTAGGCTACGCAAAGTGCGGCGACATGAAGCTGATGGCCGAGATCGTCCGCGTGCGCGGCCAGAAGTGCGACATGCAGGTATTCGACGCTACGACGGACCTCGCGGTCGGAGACGGCGTCGAGTTCACTGGCGAGCTCCTCGCCGCCGAGCTCGGGCCTGGCATGCTTGCGCAGGTCTACGACGGGCTCCAAAGCCCCCTTCCCGAACTTGCGAACGAGGCCGCCAAGATATCAAAGGACGCCGGCTTCTTTCTCCAGAGGGGAATGCACGTCAGCGGACTCAATCGCGACCGTAAATGGGATTTCCACCCTCTCGCAAAGGCAGGCGACACCGTTGCCGCAGGCGACTTCCTCGGCTGGGTCACGGAGGGAATCTTCGACGACAAGACGATGCCCGGCCACAAGATCATGGCGCCCTTCGCGCTCAATGGCCGCTACACGGTGAAGTCAATCGCGCCAGCCGGGGACTACACGGTCGAAGAGGTAATCGCCGAGCTTGAGCCTGTATCCGACAGCCGCCAGGGCTCCAGGGGCCGAGCCGCGGTGCAAGTGAAGATGATGCAGCGCTGGCCGGTGAAGGTCCCGATCAAGTGCTTTGCGGAGAGGCTCGAGCCCACGGAAACGCTTGAGACGACCGTGCGGACGATAGACACGTTCTTCCCTGTGGCCGTAGGCGGAACCTACTGCATACCAGGGCCCTTCGGCGCGGGAAAGACGGTCCTCCAGCAGACGACGGCCCGCTACGCCAAGGTTGACATCGTCATATCCGCCGCGTGCGGCGAGCGCGCGGGAGAGGTCGTGGAGACGCTCAAGGAATTTCCGGAGATCGTGGATCCCAGGACCGGCCAGTCGCTGATGAAGCGCACGATCATCATCTGCAACACCTCGTCTATGCCGGTCGCGTCGCGAGAGGCCTCCGTATATACGGCGGTGACGCTTGCGGAATACTTCAGGCAAATGGGCCTGAACGTCCTCGTGCTCGCAGACTCGACATCGCGCTGGGCGCAGGCGATGCGCGAGCTTTCCGGCCGCCTCGAGGAAATACCTGGCGAAGAGGCGTTCCCCGCTTACCTCGAGTCGCGCATAGCGGCGTTCTACGAGCGCGCAGGGCGCGTGAGGCTCGGCAACGGGCTTGTAGGGTCCGTGACAATCGGAGGAACGGTCTCCCCCGCCGGCGGCAACTTCGACGAGCCCGTCACGCAGGCGACGCTCAAGGTCGTAGGCGGCTTCCACGGCCTTTCGCGCGCCCGTTCCGACGCGCGCCGCTACCCAGCGATAGACCCGCTCGACAGCTGGAGCCACTACAACTCGGTCATCGAGCAGAGCCGCGTCGAAAAGGCGCGCCAGTGCCTGCGCAAGGGCAGCGAAGTCGGCCAGATGATGAAGGTAGTCGGCGAGGAGGGAACGTCCATCGAGGACTTCACGACCTACCTCAAGGCCGAGTTCCTCGACGCCGTGTATCTCCAGCAGAACGCATTCTCCGACACCGACGCGACGACACCCGCCGAAAGGCAGAGGATCATGTTCGACGTGGTGGAGAAGGCGCTCCTCGCGGAATACCCGTTCGCCGACAAATCCGCCGCGCGCAAGTTCTTCATGGATCTCCAGCAGACATTCATCGACTGGAACGACAAGCCTTCCGATTCGGAAGACTTCACCCGGACGAAGCAGGAGCTCGAGAGGAAGATCGCCGAGGCTTCCGCCTCCTAAAACCGAAAGGCACCAAACGATGTTCAACAACAGAATCTACCACAAGATAGACGCCCTCTCGGGATCGATCGCGACGCTGCGCGCCGAAGGAGTCAAATACGGGGAGATCGCCGAAATCGAGTCTCGCGCTGGGACTTCGCTCGCGCAGGTCATAAAGCTCGACGGCCCGAACGTGACGCTGCAGATATTCGCAGGCGCAAGAGGCGTAGATACGGCCGCGAACGTCCGCTTCCTCGGCGAAACGATGAAGGTCTCCTTCTCCGACGAGCTCCTCGGCCGAGCGTTCACGGGGGCCTGCCGCCCGCGCGACGGAGGGCCGGAGATAGAGGGCGAGGCCTCGCCCATCGGCCAGCCGTCGGTGAACCCGTCGAAGCGCATAATGCCAAACCGCATGGTGCGCACCAACATCCCGATGATCGACCTCTTTAACTCGCTCGTCGTCTCGCAGAAGCTCCCCATATTCGCGAAGGCCGGCGAGCCCTACAACGAGCTTCTCGCACGCATCGCGCTGCAGGCGAGCTCCGACGTAATCGTGATCGGGGGAATGGGCCTTAAGTACGACGAATACCTCAAGTTCCGCAACACCCTCGACAAGTCCGGCGCGCTTTCGAAGACGGTGATGTTCGTCCACACCGCGGCAGATCCGACGGTGGAGTGCATGCTCGTCCCGGACGTGTCTCTCGCGGTGGCCGAGAAGTTCGCCCTTCGCGGCAAGGACGTACTCGTCCTCCTCACCGACATGACGTCGTTCGCCGACGCCATGAAGGAAATCGCGATAACGATGGAGCAGATTCCATCTAACCGCGGCTATCCCGGCGACCTGTACTCGCAGCTTGCGTCTCGCTATGAAAAGGCGGTGGACTTCAACGGAGCGGGCTCCATCACCATCCTCGCCGTGACGACGATGCCGGGCGACGACGTGACCCACCCCGTGCCGGACAACACGGGCTACATAACGGAGGGCCAGTTCTACCTGAAGAATGGCAGGATCGAACCGTTCGGCTCCCTCTCGCGCCTCAAGCAGCAGGTCAACAAGACGACTCGCGAAGACCACCGCACCATCATGGACGCGATGATCAAGCTTTACGCGCAGTTCAAGGAAACGGTCGAGAAGCAGTCGATGGGCTTCAAGATGTCCGAATGGGACGAGAAGCTCCTCAAGTACGGAGAAGACTTCGAGCGCGAGATGATGGACCTGTCGGTAAACATCCCGCTTGAGCAGGCCCTCGACCTCGGGTGGAAGATACTGGCCGACAACTTCGAGAGGGGCGAAGTCGGCATCCCCTCGAAGCTGTCCGACAAGTTCTGGCCCAAGGGCCGCTAAAACGGCCCAAGGGCAGTTGCGGAACTGTTAATCAGCCCTCGGCCTCAAGGGCCGCATCGACCTCGTCGGTCGTATCCATGTTCGTGTAGACGTCCTGGGTATCCTCAAGATCCTCAAGCATCTCAACGAACTTGTTGATCGCCTTCGCCGCCGCGACGTCGGAGATCGTGTTGGTCATCGTAGGAACGAGGCCGATGTTGGAGTTCTCCTCGTCGATTGCGATGCCGGCGGTCTTGATAGCGTCTGAAACCGCGACAAAGTCGTTCGGCTGGCACTTCACGGTGAAGCCGCCGTCTTCCACGACGACATCCTCCGCGCCCGCTTCGAGGGCGACTTCCATCACCCTGTCCTCAGTGACGCCGTCCGCCGCGGGAATCATGACCTGGCCGAGCTTCACGAAGAGACGCGAAGCGGAGCCGGGCTTGGCGAGCTCGATGCCGTTCTTCTTGAAGACGTTCTGGACCTCTGCCGCCGCGCGGTTCTTGTTGTCGGTGAGGACGCGCACTACGATGGCTGTGCCGCCCTTGATGCCCTCGTACTGGGCGTCGAACATTTCGGCTGACTCGAGCTCGCCCGTGCCCTTCTTGATGGCGCGCTCGATGTTGTCGTTGGGCATCTGCGCCGCCTTCGCCTTGGCGATGAGCGTGCGGAGAGTCGGGTTGTTGTCAGGATCCCCGCCCTTCGCCTTGACGACGATTGTAATCTCCTTGCCGAGCTTGGAGAATATCTTGCCCTTCCTTGCGTCCGCCGCGCCTTTCGCGCGCTTGATTGTAGCCCAGTGGCTGTGACCAGACATGTTTGTCTCTCCTTGTGTTGTTTAAATGACCGCCCCGCGTCAGACTTTGTGGCGGAAAGTGATTCGGCCCTTGCCGAGGTCATACGGCGAAATCTCGACCGTGACCTTGTCGCCTATGGCTATCTTGATGAAGAACTTGCGCATCTTTCCAGAGATATGCGCCAACACCTCGTGCCCGTTTTCGAGCTGCACCTTGTACATTGTCGCAGGCAGAACCTTGGTAACCGTTCCAGTTACCTCTATCGCCTGATCTTCTTCTTTCGCCATCTGTGTTTTTGCCCTCGTTAGACCTTAATGAGTGGTTATTATACCATTCTTCCGCAGAAAAAGTCAAATGGGATGTTGAAAAAATCACTCATTCACATCCAACATTGACATTGGTCGATTATAATGATATACTGTGCAGAACTAAGTCATCAATGATGCGGGATCGTAGCTCAACTGGACAGAGCGCGAGTTTCCTAAACTTGAGGTTGGGAGTTCGATTCTCCCCGGTCCCACCAGCAACAAGCCGCCTGGCAGAAGCCAAGCGGCTAAAATGCGTCACACGCCTCGGCAGACGCCGAGCGAAAAATGGATGGTGGAGAAGAAGAGATTCGAACTCTCGACCCCCACGTTGCGAACGTGATGCTCTACCAACTGAGCTACTTCCCCATTCCGTGAAAACGTTGTGTATTATACCATATTTGCCATGCGCCTGACAAGCGAAATTTTAAGGCAAATATAGCAAGAACGCCGCAACCTCTCGGCGCGGCGTTCCCATCTTCCGAAAAGACTGTAAGGACCTTACCAGGCGTAATGCGCAAACGCCTTGTTGGCCTGGGCCATCTTGTGCACGTCATCGCGCTTCTTGATGACGCTGCCCTGCCCCTGGAACGCATCGACGATCTCTGCGGCGACGGCGGCGGGCATTCCCATGCCGTGGCGGGCAGACGCGAACTGCGTCGTCCAGCGCAAGGCAAGCGAAAGCTGACGGTTCTCCGCGATCGGCACGGGGACGGGGTACGTCGTTCCTCCGACGCGCCTCGTCTTCACCTCGACCTGCGGCTTCATGTTGTCGATGGCGGCCGCGACGACGGCAAGAGGATCTTCGAGCGTCACTTCGTCCTTTACGAACTTCGACGGATCCTCCTTCATCTTCTCGGCCACCTTGTCGATGGCGCCATAGACGATCTTCTCTGCGACGGTCTTCTTGCCGTCCTTCATGACCACGCGGATCATGTGCGCGACGAGCTCCGAATTGTACTTCGGATCAAGCGAGACGCGCTTTACTACTTTTCTACCTCTGCGACTCATGGCTTACTTCCCCTCTTCCTTCTTAGGCTTCTTGACGCCATACTTGGAACGGCTGCGATTGCGCCCGGAGACACCGAGGGAGTCGAGCTTGCCGCGGATGATGTGGTAGCGAACGCCAGGCAGGTCCTTCACACGGCCGCCGCGCACCATGACGACGGAGTGCTCCTGGAGGTTGTGGCCCTCGCCGGGGATGTAGGTTGTCACCTCGTAGCCGGACGTAAGGCGCACACGCGCAACCTTGCGCAGTGCAGAGTTCGGCTTCTTGGGGGTCATCGTCTTGACGACGAGACAGACGCCGCGGCGCTGAGGGCAGTTCTTCAGCGCGGGCGACTTGGAATGCTTCGCCAGAGGCTTGCGCCCCTTGCGGATCAACTGGTTTATTGTCGGCATTTAGTTATTGTTCCTTGCTTTTCAGAAGAATGTTTTGTGAAGTATATCAATTTTCACCCTTCGGTGTCAATTGCCACTCCTCAAGTTTCGCTGTCTGGGCGACCGGCTTCGAGTAGATGTCGGACTCGTCCGGAGGCGGCGACTTGGGCTCGAGAGCATGCTCAAACTTGGGAAGTTCGCGGGAAGAAGGCGTCATCTTGAGAACCGCAGGAGTTCCGTCGCCCTTCGTCGCATTGGCGCCGACGAGAGCGCGCGCGGCGGAAATCTCGTCTTCGCCTGCGGCCTCGCGGGCATCGACAGTGGCCTTCGCCGCCTCGTCAACCTCGCCGAGCCTCGTATGACGGGCGGGGATTGGCTTGAGGAGAGGATCGTCAGGACCTATTACAGTGCACTTGAGCGACTCCTTGATGTACTCCTCGATCGCCGGGATCTGGCAGCTCTCGAACTCGTCGGCAAACGAGATCGCAACGCCGGTAGAACCTGCGCGCCCGGTACGCCCGATGCGGTGGACGTAGTCTTCGGCCTCGTAGGGGAAGTCGAAGTTGACCACGTATTCCAGGCCCTTCACGTCGATTCCGCGACCGGCCACGTCCGTCGCGACGATAACCTTGACCTCGTTGTCGCGAAATGCGTTGAGCACCTTGAGGCGCTTGTTCTGGTTGACGTCGCCAGAAAGCATCTCGACGTTGACTCCGCGTATCTTCAGCGACTCGTAGACGTCTTCCGTCGTGGACTTGCGGTTGCAGAAGACGATCGCACGCGAATCGGGATGGAGCGCGATGTGGTTAAATAGGACCGTGAACTTGTCCTTCGCCCTTATGACGTAGACGACCTGCTTGACAGTGTCGGTCGCATTCGTCTCGGCCTCGACCTCTGCCTTGAAAGGCTCCTCCATCCAGTTGGACGCAAGGCGCATCACCGTGTCGTTCAGCGTAGCGGAATAGAGCATAGTCGTGCGCTTCGTCTTCGGCGGCAAGTAGCTCATTATGCGCCTGACGTCGGGGATGAAGCCCATGTCGAGCATCCTGTCCGCCTCGTCGATGACAAGCGTGTCAACGTGCGAGAGGTCAACTGCATGGGACTTCGCGAAGTCGAGAAGACGCCCTGGCGTCGCGACGAGAAGATCGACAGGAGCCGAAGAAAGCTCGCGGCGCTGGCGGTCGTAGTCCATCCCGCCATAGACGGCAATGGAGCGAAGCCCGGTGTACTTGCCTATTGCATCGGCGTCCTGGCATATCTGGATGACAAGCTCGCGGGTCGGCGCAATGACGAGCGCACGAGGGCATCCGCCCTCCTTCGCCCTGTTCTCCGGCGACCTAAGGTAGCGCGTCAGTATCGCGACGAGAAACGCAGCCGTCTTTCCAGAGCCAGTCTGAGCCTTGCCTGCTATGTTCTTGCCGGCAAGGGCCTGTTCAAGGGAAAGCGCCTGTATTTCGGTGCAGTACTTGAATCCGAGGTCCGCAATGCCGTGCATGACTTCGCCAGGAAGGTCGAAGTCGTGAAAGCGCTTCTTTCCCTCCACAGGCTCGACCACAAACGAGGACGGGTTCCACTTGGCGTGCGCAGCCTTGCGCGCGGCGAGCTCCTCTGCGGAAATCTCGCCGCCTGGGCGCATGGCGTCGGCCGCGGTGTTGACGGGCACATCCCCGCCGCGATGCCTGCGATCGCCTCGACGCCCTCCGCGGCCACGATCGCGGTCGCGGCCCTTGCCATCGCGCTGCTGCTGCGCCTGCGGTTGCTGCTTCTTTGGGTTCTGCTGCTGGCGCTGCGGCTGTCCCCCCTTCTTCGCTCCGTGCGAAGAGCCTTCCGACGACGGCTTCTGGCCGCCGCCAGGCTGCTGCTTTCCGTGGCCCTTGTTGCCGCGACGGCGGGATTTCTTCCCGCCGCCCGGCTGCTGAGGCTGCTTCTTGCCGCCGCCTGTGAGGGCGGCGGCGATTTTCTTGAGAAAACCGAAAGCCATGACGCGAATCAGCGCTTCGAGAACTGGAAGCGCTTGCGTGCGCCAGGCTGACCGGGTTTCTTGCGCTCCTTCATACGGCTGTCGCGAGACATGCAACCAGCCTTCTTGAGCGCAGCGCGGGTCGTCTCATCGGCTTCAACAAGAGCACGGGCAAGGCCGTGGCGGATTGCGCCCGCCTGGCCGGCGATTCCGCCGCCCTTGGCAAACGCGACAACATCGACATTCGTCATGTCGTATCCGGAAATCGCGACAGGCTGCTTGAGATAGTCGCGAAGGGCCTCGGACGGGATGTACGCCTCCAGCGCAACGCCGTTGACAGTCCAGGCTCCCTTGCCCTCAACGAGGTTGACTCGTGCTGCAGCCGTCTTGCGGCGGCCAGTTCCGGCGGAAATCGTCTTCTTAGTGGACATTTCTTAGATCCCTTCCATTAAAGCGTTATCTCGACGGGCTTCTGGGCGGCGAGCATTCCGCCATCCACCTCAGACGCAAACACTTTGAGCCGCGTCATCATCTTGCGGGCGATGTTGTTCTTGGGCAGCATGCCCCAGACGGCCTCCATGATCATGCGATCGGGATGCTTCTCGCGCATCGTAGCCGCCGAGAACGTCTTGAGGCCGTTGCGCCATCCGGAATAGCGCTGATAAGTCTTCTGCTCTTCCTTGTTGCCCGTGAGCTTGACAAGCGCCGCGTTCTTCACGATGACGAACGCACCGGCGTCAACCGAGGGATCGAATGTAGGCAGGTCCTTGGCGCGAAGCTTGTTCGCCACAACCACCGCGAGACGGCCGAGGGGCCTGTCCTTCGCGTCTATAATGAACCACGGACGGTTTGCGCCGGGATTCGGAGCACGATAGCTCTTCTGCATTTTGTTTTTTCTCTTTCTCTTTTGCGGATTTGTGCCCTTTATCCGGGGTTTTGTCCGCGGTTTACCTGTCGCAGCCGGTTAGCCCCCGACGGCGAATGAGTGCGTATTTTACCAAAACCGCATACCCTTTGTCAAATCGGCACTGAAGTTGTGTGGTGGCGACATGTCCGTGTCGCGTACCGCCTCCGTGTGCGCTGACCGACCGCCGTCACTTCGGGATGCTCGCTCGGTCTCGTTCACTTCGGACCTCGTTGCGCCGTCGCGTCGGGGCACCCCGCATAGCGACCTTTGCAGATATCTTCGTTTGAGGGATACGCCCGCTTCGGCGCGGGTGTCGCCCGATCCGTACGCTACGGGAGTCGCCTCACCGCCTCGCACGTAAGTCTATATGACGTGACGAGCCATTCCCCTCACCGAAATACGCCGCGTCAAGCGAAACCACTCCGGCGGTGGCGATCCCTTCGCTAGCTCTCGTGCAACCCCCGCGCCTTCGCTGATGCGCACCGAGACGCTACGCCTTTAAGCGGAGAGGCGTGGAGGTTCGCCGGAGCGGAGGGGTGGCGCGAGTGAGGCAGCGGAGGACTCGGCGCCGTATGAGGAGTTTTGCACGCAACCAACGATAGATGCCGAGGCATGGCAGGCTGAAAAAGGTTGTTTGTCTAAGCGCGAAAGGCGCAACGAGGTCCGAAGCGTACGAGATCGAGCGAGCAGCCCCGACGCGACGGCGGTGTGGGTCGGGCGTTACCGGGCGAGCGGCAATGGCATGGGGACCGTCGAAAAACAGGTCGGGCGGTCAGCGCCCACGGAGGCATCCCTCCGCGACGCCGCGCCAATTTTTCACTCCAAGATATGGAGTGAGAGGGAATGCCTCCAAGACGATAGACTATCAGAACGCGACTGTCAGCGCGAGGCCACCGACAAAATTCCAGCTCTCTTCCCATTTCCCGAGCGCCTCGTAGCGGCGGGACGCATCGCGGATCTTCCGGTCGAAGAGGAAGTCCGAATACCCGACATAGCCGGAGAGAGAGAGGCAGTCGCATATCTTCCAGGCAAGCTCGAGCTTGACCATAGTGTCCATGAACCCGGCGTGGTTCAGTGGCTCCCCGTCCGCCTTCGTCGCATACGCCCGGACACGCTTCCTGTCGCCAAAGCCCTGCGCTACGGAAGGCCGCAGCGTAAGCGTGTCGTCCTCCTCGTCAAGAAGGTTGAACGTGTGCCCAAGCTCGAGGTTGAGATACGTTCCCTCGTCGCGCATTACGTCGCGCTCATAGAGGAACTTAGGCTCGAGCCACAGGTCGGGCAACCCGATTTCAATCGTCCAGAACTGGGTGTCTTCTGCAATCGACGTATCCCAGCCGTTTTCATATTCATTGAGTCCTCCCTTGTTCTTGGAGTTGGGATGGTACTCGTAGTCATAGCCGATCGCGATCTCGATGGTCGTCGGCAGCCATTCAAAGTCCTCGGACGAGAAAGAGTGACCGATCGTCACGGTCGGATGGAGCTCCGTGTACTGGAACCTGCGGCTCGTGTAACCGGCGCGGCGGCCGTATGTCGTTACGTCGAAAATCGCATTCACCCCGAAAGTGACCCAGTCGAAGAACGTGACCGACCCGGCAGGCGTCAAGATTGGATCCTTGTTGTCAACAAAGCCGTAGCTCAAGTATTTCGAATCGAACGAGAGCGACGCCTCGCCAGAGACAATTTTCGTCTCGTTGAACGAGACGCCCTCGCCGGGAGCGTATGCCCAGCCAGACGATTCCTCCTTCTCCTCTTCTGCGGCAAACGCCGCCCCGCAGACTGCTGTCGCGCATGCAAGCGCAATATAGCTTGATTTCATTTTTGATCTCCTTCTTTGTGTTGTGTGTATTTTACCAAATTACTTCCCGTCCTTGCAATGACAACCGCCTCCGCAGCTGCATGAGCCTCCGCACTCGCACGGCATGCCCTTCTTAAGGACGCGCCAGACTGCGAACGCCGCAAACGCAATTACGGCCACAATGACAATCGCCGAAGACACATTCATTTCGAGCCCCCCTTCCTATCGGGCCTTAGCACCATCCACGCGCACCAGACGTCAACGAGCAGCGCGACGGCCGTCCAGAGGCCGAAGCCACCGCCGGCGAAAAGGATACCGAGCTGGTAGGCGTTGAGCGCAAGGACATAGCCCACGAACAACTGGAAGGCAATCGCGAACCAGCCCCACTTCTTCGACCCCATCTCACGAAACGTTACGGCTATCGCCACCATGCACGGCGGAACGAAGAGGTTGAAGACCATGAACGAAAGCGCCGCAAGCTTCGGGAACGCGCTCACCGACGAGAAGAACGCCTGGATGTTAGCACCCGTCGTCGCGCCGCCCATGTTCGCCGCGACAAGCCCGAGGGTGGCCGTCGCCTGCTCCTTCGCGATCTCGGCCGAGACGGATGCCGCCGCGCCCTGCCACGAGCCGAAGCCGAGCGGCGCGAAGAACCACGCAATCCAGCTGCCGAGGTCGTGCAGGATAGACTTCTCGATTTCCTCGTCGCCGAGGAGCGTCAGCGACCAGTCGAAGTGCATCACGAACCAGAGGAACACGCACGCAGGGAAGATGATGAGCCCCGCCTTGAGGATATAGCCTTTTAGCCTGTTCCACGTATGGTGCCATACGCCGGAAACTGTCGGCATGTGGTAGGCGGGGAGTTCAAGGACGAACGACGCCGCCTCGCCAGCGAAGAAACGAGTTTTCTTTAGCGCAATTCCGCCGAGGATTATTATCGCGATTCCCACTACGTCCATAAGCGCGGCGACATACCACTGCTCGCGGAAGAAGAGCGCCGCGAACATGGCGATGATGACCGTCTTCGCACCGCACGGCACGAATGTCGCGAGGATCACCGTCATGCGCCGCGCACGCTCGTTTTCGATTGTCCGAGCCGCCATTACCGCCGGGACTCCGCAGCCCTTGCCAATCAGCATCGGTATGAACGACTTGCCGGAAAGCCCGAACTTGCGCAGGAGCCGATCCATGATGAACGCGACGCGAGCCATATAGCCGCAGTCTTCAAGGAATGCGAGAAAGAGGAACACGATGAAGATGACCGGCACAAAGCCGAGCACCGTCGCAACGCCTCCCCATGCGCCATCGACGACAAGGCTCTTCACCGTCTCGCCAACGCCAACTTTCTCAAGTCCGGCAGAGACAAGTGCGCCTATGCCAGGCACCCACACGCCGTACTTCGACGGATCAGGCTCCTCGACTTCCTTCGCGGCCTTGTACGCTGCCTCGTCGATATCCCATTCGTCAGACACCTCGCCTGTTTCTTCGTCCTCTATGGATGCCTTTTTCTCCCCTGCTTCCCACGCCTTGACTGTGGCCTCGGCCTTGGCAAAGTCCTCCTGCGCGGCATCAAAGTCCTTGCCGTCAACCTCGTGTGTGGTGAACGGGAGGTGCCAGCCGTCGGCGGACAGAAACTCGTCGTTTGCCCAGTCGGTGAGGACAGTGCCTGGGCCGTTCTCCGCGACGGCAAGCCACCACATCGCGCAGAGCGACAGAATGAAGATCGGGAGCGCCAAGATACGGTGCGTGACGATCTTGTCGATCCTGTCAGAGAGCGTCGCCTTGTTCTTGTGCTTCTCGTTCAAGGCGAGCGACTTGTCCATTAGCTTCTTTATGAAGTCATACCGCTGGTTGGTGATGATCGACTCCGCGTCGTCGTCAAGCTCCTTCTCGCAGTCGCGGATGTGCTCCTCGATGTGCTTCATGTCGCCGACGCCAAGACCAAGGTCCCGGATGATCTCGCGGTCGCGCTCGAATATCTTGATTGCATACCAGCGGATGGACCGCGTCGGCACCTTGCCCTGTATCGACTCCTCAATGTGGGCGATGGCATGCTCCACCGAGCCGGAGAAGACGTGCGGGACGTCCGGCAGCTTCCGCAGTCCGCCGCCCCGTTCCCCGTTCCCCGTTCCCTGTTCCCCGCCCTTCGCAAGGGCAACCGCCATCTCGGCGGCCTCCATGTCGCCTTCCTTCTTGAGAGCGGATATCCCGACCACCTCGCAGCGGAGAGCCTTCCCAATCTTGGCGAAGTCGATCTTGTCGCCGTTCTTCTTGACGACGTCCATCATGTTGACGGCCATCACCATCGGAAGCCCGAGCTCCGCGAGCTGCGTCGAGAGGTAGAGGTTCCGCTCGATGTTAGTGCCATCTACGATGTTCAGTATCGCGTCGGGGTTCTCATCGACGAGGAACCTGCGCGTTACTTTTTCCTCAGTGGAATACGGGGAAAGCGAATATATGCCAGGGAGGTCCTGAACGACCACCTCCTTGTGCCCGCGCAGAACGCCGTCTTTCTTCTCGACCGTGACGCCCGGCCAGTTTCCGACATACTGCTCAGAGCCGGTTATTGCGTTGAACAGTGTCGTCTTTCCGCAGTTCGGGTTGCCCGCAAGGGCGATCTTTATACTGTTAGCCATGTCTAAGCCCCTTCTCAAAAAAAATGTCAGACCTCATCCACCTCTATGTCCGCAGCCGTAGCGTCGTTGACCGCGATGCGGCTTTCGTGGACTGCGAGGATCATGTTGCCGTAGGATGTCCTGACGACCCTTACGACAGTTCCAGCGACAAACCCAAGTGCGCCAAGATGCCGCTTGACGGACTCTTCGCCATTCACATGGACGATTCTCGCCCTATCACCTTCTTTCATGTCAGCAAGTTTCATATCTTAGCTTAGCCTTATTTTGTTAGACGCGGGTAGTTTACCAAAACTAAAATTCGTTGTCAACCCTGAAAATTGGGAATGGAATAAGCATGCTTTGTTCGATAGGCTCGCCTCGTCGAACGCGCCGACTCCGGCTCCGTCGCGGGTGTTGCCCGACCCGTACGCTACGGGAGTCGCATCACCGCCTCACACGTAAGTCTATATGACGTGACGAGCCATTCCCCTCACCGAAATACGCCGCAACAAGCGAAACAACTCCGGCGGTGGCGATCCCTTCGCTATCTCTCGTGCAACCCCCGCGCCCTCGCTACCGCGCACCGATGCGTTGCGCCAAAAGCGGTGAGGCGTGGAGGTCGCCGGAGCGGAGGGATGTCGCGAGTGAGGCAGTTGCGAAATTGATAGTTGAGAATTGAAAATGTAGAATGGTGGATCGTCCACAATTCTACACTTTCCACTCTACACTCTCAACTTACACGGCAGGCTGAAGTGGGCCGCTTGTCTAAGCGCGAAAGGCGCAACGAGGTCCGAAGTGTACGAGACCGAGCGAGCATCCCGACGCGACGGCAAGAGGGAACTTGCCGCACGCTGACGGGAAGAACACGGCGCTACTTTTTTCAAGCTTCTACCGCCTCGCGGGCTAGCGGGAATCATCCTTCGGAAGAGCGCGTTTGAAGGCCTCGCGGACGGCTTCCACCGCAAGCTTAGGCCGACGGTAGAGGTCGTAGAGGCCTCCTGTGTTGATGCCATACGAGCGCCCGCGCATGCCGGAGGTGACGCGCGTATATGTCTTCGCGTCGGTGAGCTGCCATATCGCGACGCCGGCAATCTCCCTCTGGGCGAATATCTCCTCAAGCATGATCCGCTCGTATTCGGCCTGGAATTCCTCTGTATACTGCGCCCTGCCGCGCGGGTCGTGGACGCCGTAGTCGGCCTTGACGCCCGTCTCGCTGACGACTATCGGCCTGTCGTCGCCGTACTTCTCGCGGAAATACTTGACAATGGTCGCGTGGCAGGCGCGGATGTTTCCGCGTATCTCGTCGCTGGTCCCCTTCTTGAGCGGCCAGCTGTACCAGCAAGGATATGTGTTGTACGCGATGATGTCGGTATTGACGTGCGAGATGTCATTGCCTGTAAGGTGGCACGCGAACGTTACGAGGTGCCCTGTGTCTTCCGCACGTAGGGCGGCGACGAGCTCATTGACAAGCGAGAGGCACTCCGGCAAGTTGGACTCCGGCTCGTTGAGGAACGCGCTGACGATGACGCACGGGTGGTTTATGGAGTTCCTTGCCATAAGAACGGTCTCCACCCTCTGCAGCTGGCGGAACTCCTCGTCGGAAAGCTGCTCCGCCGTGTTCCCCCAACCGAGCGATTCTTCCCATACGAGAACGCCCAGCTCGTCGCAGAGGTCGAGGAACTCGTCGCACTGCGCATAGTGAGCGCCTCTTATGAAGTTTCCGCCAAGGTCTTTGACGTTCATGATGTCCTCGAGCATCAGCTGCCTTGGCGTAGTCGATCCGAACTGGAAGTGGGCCTCGTGCCTGTTCACGCCCTTGAGGTAGACAGGTTTCCCGTTCAAAGTTATGCGCCTGCCGGCCGTCCCGACCTGGCGGATGCCGAAACGCGCTGAGACCTTCGACGACTCCGTCTCCACGTTGACCATGTGGAGGTTCGGGCTTTCCGGCGACCACAGCGACGGGTTCGGCACGTTCAAGGCCGCCCTCCTGCCGCGGAATTCGACTCCCTTGGCGTCGCCGCCGTCGAAAGAAACCGACGCCGTGAAGTCTTCCGGCCCGCCCATCGCATAGACGGCCTCGATCTCCACGAGCCCCGTCTTGAAGTCGCGCGTCCTTACGACGAGCCTGCGCAATGCGCCGGCGTTCTCGACCGTCTCGAGCTTCACGCCGCGGTGGAAGCCGCCAAAGGCGTAGAAGTCGTAGAAGTCCCAGAAGAGCTTGACCTTTGCGTTGTCGACGACCGAGTCCACGGCGGCGACGATTTCGTGCCGTCCCGCAGCGAGAGGACCCGTCTCGAACTCGAACTTGCTCCACGGGAGCTTCGAGAACCCTACCTCGCGCCCGTCGATCCAGAACTTCGAGCGGAGGCAGCAGCCGTCAACGACGAGAAATGCGTTGGCGACGCCCTTCTCAAGCTCGAACTCGCGGCGGTAGCATCCCGTGCCGCGCATGTTGTAGTAGCGAGAGAGCGCATCCCACGCGCCTGGCACGAGCATCTTGTCGTCGGCCTGGAACGCAGGCATGGCCGTCTCTTCAAGGGACTTGTCGCGCTCAAGGCGGAAGTCCCACAATCCGTCCAGGGAAAGAACCGCCGCCAGCAGAACCGCAACGCCATTTATCATCTCACACCACCTTTCTGTTTCAGTTTTATGTCGCGCACGTATATTTGGCGCGAACCCTCATGCACGGAATTGAACGCTATCTGGCGGCCGTCGGGACGGTACCTGGCGTGCAAATCGCACCGCCAGTAGCCGCCGCGGTACTTCTCCGGGACGAAGAACGAGCCCATCGGCATCGTCATCCCGTCCGAGAGACGCACCAGAACCCATGCGCGCTCGAAGTTCTTGTTCCAGTATCCCTCGCCGCTCATGAACTTCCCGTCCGGGGAATAGACGCAGTGCCAGTCCTTGTCGAGGATTCCGGCGCCGATCCTCCTGACTTCGTCCTCCCTGCCGACCTCGAACTCGACGAGGCTCCAGTCCGTGTCTTCCCATCCGCGGCCCTTGGTGTCGCCGTCCCACACGGCGGTGACAAGCATCTTGTGCGAGCCATCCGGCGCCCAGTTGAAGTGGCTGCCCTGCCAGCCGTCGCGGAAGCACCGCCTGAGGTTTCCTCCGTCGCGGTCGATGGTGAAGCTCGTCGTCTCCCAATATGTCACCTCGCGGCTGTTTTCGCCCGCAAGGTCGACGGTCCTTGCGAGGAAGAATATCTTTTTGCCATCCTTGGATATGACGGTATGGCAGTAGTACGAAAGCTGGCGGCCAGGCTTGGCTGGCTGCCAGCTCGGCTTCGAGAATTGCGGCTTTCCCGCTGCGACGGAAAGGATCATCTTCGTTGCGCCGGTCTTGAGGTCCATCGTCCAGAGGCCGTCGTCGTCCGGAGACTCGACTCCGGCGCGCGCGTCCTGACCGGGCCCTGCGTAGCCGTAGTCAGGCCGCGTCAGCGAAAGCCTCGCGTAGTTGATCGACACCGCCCATGTGCGGTCTTCGCTGACCGCGCTCACCGGCATCGGCAGCACACGCACCTCTTCGCCAGTGCGCCACTTCATGACGACAGTGCGGAACTTGCCGTCGCGCACGTCGTTGAAAAGCACCGTCTCGTCGTCGATCCAGAACGCCATCGCCGCCTCCTGGAAGTTCCAGCAGGCCGTTGTGGTGAACGGAATGAAGCAGTTGCCGTCAACGAGATCCACGACGCCGAGCGTGCAGCGTTCGCCCGCTTCGGGGAGGCGTCCGTTGAGATCGGTCTCAAGCGCCAAGAGATAGCGCTTGTTCGGGCTCCACGAGTCGATCGCAAAGTAGCTTGCGAGAAAATGCTCGTGCGGGCCCTGCGTCACGGCCCTCGGAGCGCTCCACTCGGGGAACTCCGCCTGTCTTGCCGACCACCCTTCGAGCAGTGCCAAGCACATCCACATGAGAGGTGCCTGCGCATGGGGGTCGCCATCTACGCGCGGGCGGTCGAGATAGTGCTGCCGGTCGTTCTTCTTCGGCGTTCCGGCGCAGACGTCGCGCACGTTCCCGTGTTCGTCCATCATCCCCACGACTGCGAGATAGGCCCTCCTTGCCGGCTCGCCGTATTCCGCCGCGTCGAGCCAGCCTTGATTCACGCCCTCTATGAAAGCGTAGCCGAACATCGCCGTCGCGCTCGGCTCCTCCCAGCTCTCTGCATCGCCGACGAGCTGGTTCCACATTCCGGACTCGCACTGCCTCGCTTTCAAGGCCTTCATCATCGCGAGATATCCCGACATGATCTTTGCGCGGCATTCGCTGTCATCTGGAAGGTGCTTAAGGAGAAGCGGCATTCCGGCCGCCATCCATCCCGCGCCGCGCCCCCAGACGAAAGGCGCATCGGGGCCGTGGTGAAAAAGCCCCGCGTCAGGACCATCCTTTATCTGCAGGCGGTCGAGATAGACGCACATCTCCCTGGCGGCGCGGTCGATGTACTTCCTGTCGCCTGTGAGCCTGTACGCCTGGCTCTGCAGGACGGTTATCATGTACATGTCGTCTATCCACATCCGAGACTGGTCGGTGTAGCCACGCCTCCACCAGTCCACGCGCTCCTCGAACGGCAGAAGTTCGCCCCAGAGCTGCACGACGTCGTCTTTCTTCGGCTCCTCCCACTGTCGGTCGGCGTACCAAAGGCCAAGCCGCCGAGCACGCTCGTCTCCGGTCGCTATCGCAATCTCAAGAGGCAGGGCTCCAGCGACGTTGAAGTCAACATGCTTCACCGTCATCAACTTGTCCTTCTTGGGACCGTAGAACGGCTCGAAGGCATCGACAAGACGCTTTACCCTCGCTTCATCTCCGCATTGACGCGCGATTTCAATGAGATTGAGCCACAGCGACACGACCGAATAATGGAGGTGGCTCCGCCCATAGCCTTGCGCACAGTAGCCGGAAGGGCTTGAATAGCCCGTCGGCTTGTAGACGTCTGGTTCCGTGGTCAGAAACAAGTCCGACACCTTGCGCGACACGGACGCGGGGTCTTCCCCCTCCGGCCAGTCCCCGAACGGGTATTCGGCCGCATACGACGTGCCGGCGCAAACGGCAAGCATTGCGATTTTCATTTTTGCCTTCATTCGTCTCCTATCCGTTTTCATTTCCCCGAGAACTTCCCCAACACAGCCTTGGCGTACGCGGCGAGCGATCCGCGCGGATCCCGTGCATATGCCTCGAACGTCCTGCGGGCAAGCCTCTCGAAGTCGCCGCACCTGAGAAGCGCCCTTGCGTACGCAAGCTCGCGCAGGCACGCCGTCATCTCAGGACACGCCCCGTATCCGCCCTGCGGTTTGAGAACCCGCCAGTCTTCCACGGCAAAGCCGTGGTTGCCATCCTCGCGCAGTTTCGCGGCAAGCGATTCCGCTGCGCCTGGGTCGCCAAGTTCGCCAAGAGCGAGAGTAACGCTGCGCACGGCGTCGAACGGCGATCGCGGCGACAGATCCATAAGGCGGGCGAGCAACGGCTTAAGCGCCCTCTTGTCGCGCGTGCGCCCGAGGGCGATCATAAAGCCGCGCATGTGGTCGCCGCCGTAGTTGCTTTCACCAAAGTTGGCGCCGTGGCGCGTCTCGACAACTGGAATGCGCCCCGAGACAATGCCGACAAGCGTATCGACGCCTGTAGCATCGCCGAGCATTCCCAGCATCTCCGCGTATATCTGCCGCGTCTTCGCGTCCGACGCGGCGAGATAGGCCGCCCTCAGCCCCGGCAGGGCGCGAGTGCGGTTCTCCTCGCGCCAGACAATGTCCGCTCCCTTGAAATCGTCTTTCAGGGACGCCACCGCCGCCGCGACTACGGCGTCCGAAGAGACGTCGACATCAGATGTCCATTCCAACGCCTCCCTGCGCAGGATGCCCTTCTCGACAAGTTTCGCGCGGAGCGCCGCGAGATCGATTGCGCGGAAGTCGCCGCCGTTCTTCGCAGCCATAGCCGCCGCGGTTCCAACCGAATAGCCCATGTTCATGAGGTCGGCCTGCATCCTGATTATCGGCTGCACGTCGCGCTCCACGCCGGCCCCTACGCCAATTACGGCAATTCCAGAGAGCCCCTTCGGCAGCAAGGAGCGGAGCGGCACGTTTACGCTGAACTGCACGCGGCGGCGACCGCTCAGTCCGTCTTTCATCTGCCCGCTGTCCGGCGCGACATAGGCGTAGATGTCGCGGATGTAGCCGTGGGCGTCCTGCCTGCTCAAGGGTTGGGCGACAGTGTCCGGAAAAGGCCTGTTCGCCGAGACGTCCTGGGCTGAAAGGAGATGGTCGGGAATGACGCGACGGCGCTCGCGGCTGTCTGGCATCTTGGCGATATCCCAGGCGTCCGGCGCACCGGCGCGCGCGCGCAGCATGAAAAGCCAGAGGTCGTCGGCATTGGAGTCGTCGAGATACCCGAAGTCGGAGTTGATCCCCGCGCGGGCGAGGCGGTGCGGAGACTGCCCTGCGCTCTGGAGCGCGAATTCCTCCGCATTTATGAACTCGGTCTTCGCCCCCGCCGCCGCCGCGATGTCGCAGTTGCCGGTCGCGTCTATGACGCACTTCGCGCGCACCTCGACAGGGCCATGTTCCGTCCCGACCCTGACTCCTGCGACCTTGCCGCCTTCCATCACGACGCCTACGCCCATCGCCCCAAACCAGACTTCGACGCCTGACTCCCTGCACATACGCCGCCAAGTCTCCGCGCGAGAATAGTAGCCGCCGCCCGGGGGAACCGCTGCGACACGCGCCTTGAACTCCTCCGTGAAGCCGCAGTGGTTGCCGTCGTAATATCCGCAGATCATCCCGTCGGTCCCGACTCCGCCGAGCACGTTCAGGTATTCAACGACCAGCACCTTCGCCCCTGCGCGCGCGGCGGCGATAGCGGCTGGAGTGCCGGACGTCCCGCCGCCCACTACGACCACGTCAAACGCCTTCGCCTCGGGCGGCGTTCCGCCGCGCACGGCGTCAGACTTGCGGTGCCAGACGAGAAGATCCGCATCATCCAGCACGTCCTCGTTCCATGTCATCTCGCGGAACTTGATCTCCGCAGCGGCGAAGGACGCAAACGAACCGTCCTTCATCGGCAGATCGGCCGTGCAGCGATACGCCGACGCAAATTCCCTGTCGGCATGCGAAAGGCGATACTCGCCCGGTAGCTTCTCTACCTTCATTCCTGGCGCGCGCGGCGGGTTGTCGCCACCTGCCACGACGACTCGCGAAAAGCGCTCTGCCGCGCCCACCTTGAACGGCTTGCCGAAGTTCTCGAGAAGCCCGTAGCGCGTTGCATCGATCACTTTCCCGGCGCGGTATGTCCTGCGTCCGGAACGGTTCACCGCGACGATGCCGACGATGCGGCCATCGGGACCGCACAGGACGTCCTCGACTGCGGTAGAAGTAATGAAATCGACGCCCGCATCCACAAGAGCCCTGTCAAGGGTGCGCTTCACCTTGAGAGGCGTCGGAACCTCCACGCGACGCTCGGCTCCGGCGAGGTGGAACCATATGCGCGAAAGATACTGGCACTCCGCCGAGGAGGACTTCTTGACCTTGACGTTGAACGACCCGACGCGCGAGCCTATCTTCGCAATGAACGAAACTGGCGTTGCCGTGAGCGAGCCTATGTCGAAACCGGCTTCGCGGCGGACAAACTCGACGGTCTCCCCCTTGCGAGGCCCGTCGAGGAACTCGCCGACCACGGCCGACGTCGCTCCGATGCGGCCGTGCCGCTCCTTCCCTTCGAGGACTATTACCTCGACAACGTCTATGTCGCTCTCGCGGCGAAGGACGCACTTCACCTCCGCGTCGCCGCCATGATAGACAGTGTCGCCGTCGCTCGGCGGATTGCGCGGCTCGGAAAGCCGCTCGAACTTGTCGTTGCGGTAGATGAACTGCGGGTGCGTGCAAGGCGGGTTCTCCCAGTAGTCGAACGGCGCATGGTCGCTCTCGCCCTCCCACATCGCGCGAACGAGGCCGCCCGTCGGCACGCTCTCGCCAAATCCCAGCTCAAGCGTTCCCGCCATGTCCTCGCCGAGATACGGATACGGGGTGATAAGCTGCACGCGATTGGGGATGAAGCCGTCGATGTCGCGCGCCGCAATCGCAGCCTCGACGCCCTTCACCGTGCCGCCGACCACAAGGACGTCGTGGAAATCGACGGAGCCGTCGCCGGGGATGCTCTCGCACCCAGAAGAAAGCGAACCGCCGAAAAGCGCCGCGTCTGACGAATCCGCCTTCGCCGTACGCTCTACGAGCGGAGCGACTGGGGCAAGCGCGAGGTCCATGTGCCCGTCGGAGCTGGTCACGGTCCATACAACGTAGCGGTCGTTGCAGACAAACGTAGGATGCCCGTCTGGATGCAATATCGACGGGGCTGACGCCGTCGTCATGGCCTCGCCCATCGGCTGCACGAAAACGCCGCGACGCGACGCCCTGTTCCAGAATCCCACTTCAAACGGCCTGCCGCGATAGAACTTCGGCGTCGGCTTGTAGTTGTCGTAAACGACGTACTTGCCGTCGCGCGTCATCGTCGCGTGCATGCACCGGCGGGGGCAGACGCATTCCTGGTTTCCGGTGGCAAGGTCGTGGTAGATCACTCCGGAGCCGCCTACCGGACCCGGCGCGCAGAAATAGAAGCCCTTCCCGTCATGCGCCCACCTCTCGTGAGTGGCGTTGTTGACGATGCGGGAAGGCACAAATTCCTTCGAACCGTCGGACCGCAGCAGCCACAGGCGCGGATACCAGCCGTACTTCCGCGTGAACTCGCGCGCGTCCGGCGTCTGCCAGCAGTCTTCCCAGGCAACGAGCGCAAGGCCGTCGTCCGCCGGATTCAGCTGGTCATGGTTGGCCTTGAAAGGAGTCTCGCCCCATTTCTTCCACCGGCCGGTGTCGAAATCGATCATCCCCTGCACAAACCGCCCGTCAACGTGCATCGCGACAAAAGCCCTTCTCCTATCGCGAGTGAGCGTGATGTGCGTCGTCAGGTAGTGTATGTTCGTGACACCTTCGAAGATCTCCCCCGGCAACGCGCATTCCACTATGTCTTTCAGCGGATCTTCCTTGAGATCGCGGCGGCAGATGGCTCCACCCCGGTAGGATCCGCCGTTCTTGCGCACGTACCAGATGCGGTCTGTCGCAGTGTCCACGAACGGAATTCCGAAGTCCACGTCGAAATCCACGATTTCGTCATTTAGGAAATCGACCATGGCGGTCCTGCGCCTGAGTTTCGCGCGCGTCACAGGCTTAAGCTCCGGATGGGTGAACTCGTTCTTGCAGGCAGTGAAGAGAAGGAACCTCCCGTCCTCGGTCATCGAGTCGGTCGTAAAGTACATGCTCTGCTGGTTTTCGTCAAGGAGACCGCTTTTAAGCCTGTACGAGACAACGCCGCTCTGCGGATCGACGTGGCGCTCGAAAAGCCGCGACTCCTCGGGCGTCTTCGGCTTCCGTTCGTTTTTCGCGGCAAACCCCATCTTCGGCAGGTCGCGCACCGTGCGGTAGTCATAGACAAAGAAGCCGAAGCCCCTGACGCCCTCTTCCCGGCAGACCTTGATCTGCTCCGCAAGCCTCTCTACGTTGCGCCCGTCGTCCATCCAGAGACTCGGGCCGAGGACAGGGCGCATCCTGTCGACGCCGACGGCGCGTATCTGCTCGCGAAGGCGTGCACGCAGAAGATCGGCGCTTTCGAAGTAGTCCATCGGCACGATATAGTCGAGCCATCCGCGGCGCACCCACTCAGCCCACGTCTGGCCGAGGTTCTTGACATGGCCGTCCCCGTCGCCGTTCACCACCGTCGCGACGATCTTCACCTTCGGGAAGTCGCGGCGGACGCGACGCGACGTCTCCTCCACGACGTGCGAAATGCGCTCGTCGCGGAACATCTTCCAGAGCCGCGCCATGCGCCCGTCGCGGCGGACCGCCGCCGGCCACTCCGCCACCGGCTCGCCAATCGCCTCCTCGAACGCCTTGCGGCATCTTCCGCAGAAACAGTGGTTGCGGTCCGGATAGCGTATGTAGTCAAACGATATGACGTCCGCGCCCGATGCCGCAAGCTCGTACATCGCGGCTATTTCGCGCTCCCGGTTCTCCGGCACGCTCGGACAGAGATATGAATCATGCCTCTTGCCGTCGAACGAGACCTGGCCGAGGCCGTCGGAAATCCACTTCCTGGATTCCGGAGTGGAGAAGCGGGGGTGGCTCGTATTCCAGCAGACGCGCCAGACGCGGCATTCAAGCCCGTACTTGCGGCAGGCGGCGACAAACGCCTTGAGCTGGTCGCCCTTCTCGGCAACCTTCTCCGAGACGGGCAGCACCTTCGAGTCGTAGAACGCCACGCCGCCGCGGCATAGGTTCGCCTCCATGCCGTTGACGCCATTTTCCTTCAGGAACTTCGCCGCGCGGTCCCAGTCCCATCCTTCCACCGGAGGCCCGAACGGCTCGTGGCAGCAAACCCAGCGTTGTTCGCCAGGGAACTTCTCGGATGCGGCGAGAGCCTCCTCCGACTTCGTAGCCTGCTCGCGGATTACGCGCACGGCGTCATCGAGCCGCTGCGTCCATGCGGGCACTTGCGCCTTCAGAATATCGGCGAAGCCAAAAGAGTCCTGCCCTGCGATCAGCCCCTTCCATGTCTTTCGAAGGACCTTCCCGCCGCGGGCTTCGAACGATGCGAGAATCTTTTCTCCGGCCGGCTTCAAGCCCCTGTGCGAGTCGTAGCCCGGCAAGGCGATGAGCGCGATTCCGTCCAAAGCCGCATCGGAAAGATCGGCTTCGTCGATCACCGTCGCGGGAATGCCGACGGCGTCGAACGACTTGCACATGCGCTCGAAGAACGTCGCGCGCTCGCCGCCGACGCCGTTGTCGATCACCGCCGCAACAGGGACCTCGTCGATTGTCTGCGGATTTCTCACGCCGACTTCCGTCGTACGCATTCCGTTCCACCAGAACGTGACCTTCACGCCGCGAATCCTTGCCCATCCATCGACCGAGCCCTCCGCCCGCGCAAGACGGGCGCGATCTACGACGATCCTGTTCCACCCAGGCTTGACAGGCTCGAAGCGGACGCCATACGCCCCCTTGCCGCTCAGGAAGTAGCACGTCCCCCTGTTCACCGCGCCAGGATCCGCGACGTAGGCGTCGAACGCGAAATAGCGGCGGCGCGACATGTCCCAGTCCTTCCGGAAAGAGAAATCCTTCCGCTCGGTAGCGGGAAACTTCTCCGGCGAGTCGAAAATCGTTGGAAGCGCGCAGAACGCAAGTCCGGCAACGCAAATCACGGAAAAAGCCATGGAAAGTCTTTTCAAGTCTACCTCCTTTCAAACGAACCGGGCGAGTCGGTGACGGCAACGGCCTCGATGTCAAAGGCGTTCTTCACGACCTTGAACTTCAGCGTGTGCTTGCCGGCGTCGAGGTTGTAGCACCTGATCAAGTGGCCGAACTTCCGAGCAGGACATAGCATCGTCCACGTCGGAAAGACGTCCGCCTGCTGGACGGAAATCTCTGGCTTTGAACCATCGACGGAAACTGATAGCTCAGGACGGCTTCTTCCGTCGTTCACCGGCGCGGAGCTTGTTCCGCGCACCATGAAATAGTATCCGCCCTTCTTCGGCAAGTCGAACGTAACTTCATACCAGCCGCCCGCTCCGGCCTTCGGATTTTCCGCATACAACGCGAACTCTCTCGGACGGTGGCACTTGAGCGGATGGACGTATTCTGTCTCCGCCGTGACGAGGCAGGGGCGCGAAAGGCCGTGCTTCGTGCGGACAAGAAAGACTCCGCTGAGGAAGCGCCTATCAGGCTCACGGCCATTGAACGAAACTGTGAACGCCAGTCCGCCGGGGCTGATCACACCTTCCTTCGGCTCAATGTCATACCATCCGGACGCCGCGTTCTTC
>Ga0310690_10003058_pt1 | contig 25876 bp, 30 predicted proteins | sample AusTroGonzalo_MG_2_FD_207661 | JGI IMG/M metagenome (GOLD analysis project Ga0310690, IMG submission 207661) | Bovine rumen microbial communities from tropical cattle in Woodstock, Queensland, Australia - Gonzalo_04 (v2) (version 2) | ecosystem: Host-associated > Mammals > Digestive system >... | reverse complement strand
AAATCTGGGTACGGGTGAACCCCATGGCCTCTCCTGCCTCATACTGCTGGTCACCGACCGCATGGAGCGCGTTGTCCATCGTGGAAGCAAATGAGGATGTAAAGGTCAGGGTGAAGGCCACCACAGCTACCGCAATACCACTGAACCCCACAAGTACAATGTAAAAAAGAATCATTAGCAGCACTACCATAGGGATGCCGCGTAATACTGAAGAATAAACTTTAGCTATCTTTCTGACCCAAGGGCGTTGGCTTCGCCGCATCGCTAGTAGTCCAGTGCCTAATATGCTGCCGAATAGCATTGAGAGCAGGGTGATTTCCAACGTCACCTTGAGACCGCGAGCCAAAAACATCCAGCGATTCTCTGCAACCAGGTTGTTTCGAACTGATCCTTTGATGTCGGATAGTCCAGGATCGCCGGTTTTGATCTCGGCATCTTTATCCATGACAAAAAACGCCCCATAGCAGTTGTAGTAAACATCCGTGAGGGCTAACACTTGTTTACGTTCTTCCGTGACAAACAGGACACCTCCAGCCATGTCGATTTGTCCTGATTGCAAGGCCGGTATCAGTGCAGCAAAATCGTACAAATGATACCTGACGGGGCGGCCGATATATTCACCGAAACGGTTCAATATTTCAATTTCCAATCCATACCACTTATCTAAAATCATATAGGATATGGGGGCTGTCGTGTATGTGGTGCCTATGACGAGGGGCTCACCGGAGAGGGTGTCGCAGACTTCTGGCATGTCAGGGTGTGCATAGTCAGCGCAGTCTTTCCACCTATTGGTGAGTTCATTCAATTCGCCAGATGATTTGAGTTTTGCCAGAAACTCATTGAATTTGTTGACTAAATCAAGGTTCGATTTACTGCAGGCGAATGCGCACGGATAGGTTTTCTCTGTCCTGAACGCTTTCTTTATGCCGTTTTCACGAAGCATATCGTCGGTGAAACAGACTTCATCGTACACAATAGCGTCGATGCGCCCTTGGCGGAGCGACGCTATGCAATCCGACATGGTCGGTTGACGCACGATCTTAAAATCGCTGCGTCCAGCCATGTCAATTTCAAAACTGCTGCCCGTCAGTGTGGCCACCTTTTTACCTTGAAGGTCCTTTTCCGAAAGAATTTCTTGGCTTTCTTCCTTCGACTGGGACTTCTGTTTGTTGTTGCAAGCAACCAGACAAAGCGCGACGAATATAAAAAACAGCAATCGTTTCATGTTCTGGAAACTTTGAGTTACAATGATTTATTCTCAGGGCCAAAGGTCTTGTCCAGCAACATGATGAACTCTTGGTATGGAAACGTGTCGGACAAGTCAGACAGAGCATCTGCTAAAAGGCGGTAATACCAAGCAATGTCCGGTTTTCCATTCGGGGCTTTGAAACGAGACCAAAGATTGTCGCCAATCGTACAGTAGTCCATGGCGATGGCGCGAAGATTGGAAAGTTTGTCGCCCATGGCCACCACCTTGCTGTCGTATGGGGCGGCGGCAAGGAGATCGATCTGTGCCTGCTTGCGGTCGTGCCACGGGGCGTTTTTGGGAAGCGGACAGGTCTCATGTCGCACAAGCTGTGCTACTCGTTCACCGAATGCATCACGAATCTGCTCAAAAGTCACCTCTGTATCCTCTACTGTATCGTGAAGGATGGCGGCAGCCAACATTTCGGGGTCTGTTGTGATAGTTGACACGATGTTGGCCGCTTCCATCGGATGAAGAATATACGGGAAATTCTTTCCGCGTCGCTCCACGCCGTGATGGGCGTCAACCGCAAACTTCGTAGCCCGGTCAAATAACTCAGTATCAAAATAATTACTCATAGTGCCTATATGATGTTAATACGTTTTGCTTGTTCGAAATTGCGTTTTGCGCGTTGGACATTGTAGTCGTTTTGACCGTACAGTGCTGCAAACATTTGCGTTAAGCCAGCCTCTCCGTAGCCTTTCTTTAGGATAAAGACAATGCAGAGGTTCTGAAGTGCCACCGAATTGGCCAGAATGTCCAAACCAGTGCCAGCCAACTGGATAAGAGCAAGCTGGTACGCGCTGTCGCTGTATTCGTTACGCATCCGCACGATATCGCCGATGGTCTTCATATTCAGATTCCGGAGTACATTATAGTAGGGCATAAGGCTGTCTTCATAGATTTCAGCTTGGTTGATGGCGGCCATCTTGTCAGAAAGGCGTTTGAAGGGATTTAACGCCAAGAAGCTACGGAAAGTGTCGCCATTGAGCGGCACCTCGTCGAAGTTGCCCGTGGCCACCATCGACTGGACGTTACGGCGATAGGCGTTAATTTCTTTGCGGATATAGCTGAATTGTTCATCAGCCAGTTCCAACATTCCAGCCAATCGACTCATATTCCGTTGATACTCAGCAGGAATCTCCACATCGCTTTTGTAACCCATATCATGATACATATTGGCCCATACATGCTGAAGCGTACTGCGCATCTGGAGCTCGAAACGAATCTCGTTCAACTCCGGCATGGCGGGATCATAGAACAAAGACTTGGGAACTCGGCAAATATAGTGCAGCGACATATAACCAAAACGGTCGATTTCCAGCATCTTGCGTTTGTCCACGGAATTGTCCCAATCAACCGAGAACAACTGCTCCGATAGTGCTGAAATAATGTCCACCTCATCGCTGAAAAAAGTGATAATGCGGACACCGACGATGTCGGTAATATCGCTTAAAGTACGATATTTGTAGCCTTTCAACTCCAGTTTGCCCGTCAGGCTTTTCTCGGTTTTGACTCGGGAATTCACGCCTGACACCACAATATTGTTCTCGAATAGACAATTTTGAACCAAATCCAAGACGACCGATTCCAACTTCTTGAAAACGGGGAGTTGCTCACGGTACTCTTCGAGAATCATCTCGCAATGCAAGTCGAGTTTCATGATATAACGGTGTTGATTTTACTGTTGTTATGGGTTGATTTGCGGCAATCGTAATGAGATAGCCTTGGGCAAAATCTTAATATTGAAAATGGAGCCGGGAATGATTTCGCCATCCAGACTGATGTCAATGAGATCTTTGGAACTGACCACGACCTCTCGTGCCTGACGATAAATGACTTTATGCTTGAAGAACTTATGAGTGAGATGTTCGCCCTTTCGGTATGAGTTCAATGTAAACAAAAAGCGCAGCAGGGACATGGTACGAAGGTAACAAACCTCTATGAGCCCGTCGTCGTTTTTGGCATTCGGGGCGCATCGGAACTCCCCACCCACCTGCACTCCATTGGATAATGTGCAAAGCAACAGCAACCTGTGTTTGATAGGCTGACCATCAACAACCACTCTGATACGGTTGAAGCGACTGGTCAACAAAGCGTACGCAACGCCACGTCTAAACGCCTTGTGGCCTTCCATCCCTTTGGCAATAAGGTCATTAGCCCGAGAAGCAACCGTGGAATCAAAGCCGAAATTGCAGACGTTGATGCTATAGCTGTCGTTCACCTTGATGATGTCCACAGATTGGGTGGTGCCTTCCAGCATGGCCTTCACATTACGGAAGTCGCGACCTGGATAACACTCCAGAAAATCCGCCGTGCTGCCGCCGATAAAGAGGATGGCCATCTGCTTATCCTGAAAGCCCACAATGCCCGAAGCCACCTCGTTGACAATGCCATCCCCGCCACAGGCCACGAAACAGACCTCCTCGCTGGGGTGCAGGTCACAATAGACACGCACATAGCGCGTGGCATCACCCTCTCCCAATGTGGTGTAGATGTCGTAGGAGTGAGGGCACTGCTTCAGCTGCTCGAAAAGTTCCTTGTACTTCGGTACTTTATCGGCCCGGCCATTGATGATATAAATATACTTCATGAATTAGATGATCGTAATGATGTTCGAGAATCCAGTGATGTCGAAAACCTCTTTCACTTGCGGATTCATGTTGCGCATCACCATCTTGCCGCCACGAGCCTTAACACTCTTTTGCAGCATGAGGAAGATGCGGAGCCCCTGCGACGATGTGTAAGACATGTCCGTGCAGTCGATGTCAATGTCGGGGTTCTCGCCCTCCATCAGAGGGGTTACATCATGTTGAAATTGGTCAGCGTTTGAAGTGTCGATTCTTCCGTTCAACACGACCATTGTTTTATTCTCTTCTTTGGTTATTTTAATTTCCATATTCTTTTTTCAATTAATTTCCTTGAACTTTTTTGGTCATGGTGAGCACATTGTTGCCGTCTTCATAACGGTATTCGATGTTGTCCATCATTTTTTTGCATAAATAAATGCCGAGTCCACCGATATTGCGTTCCTCAGCAGAGAGTGTCAGATTGGGATCCTCTTTCTCAAGTGGATTGAAAGGCACACCGGCATCACGCAACTGGATGGTAAGAAGCAGCGTGTCCTGATTGAAGTGAATATCTGTCTCCAACCAACCGATTCCGCCGTCGTAGGCATAACGCACCACGTTTTCAACGGCCTCCTCAATGGAAAGACGGAGCTTGAATTTCAAGACATCATCATCCGGAATGTCGGGGGAGGACATGACAAATTCGATAATCTCGCTGCTTTTGTCCTTGATGGGGTTGAAACGTTTTTTCATAACATTTTAAGTTAATTTTTATTATTAGAGAAGAATACTCATAATCGTGATATCATCGTTTTGCGGGTTACCGTCCGCAAACCTCTTCACTGAATCAAAGAGTAGATTCACGGCGGTGTTTCCATCCATGTTATGGTCCATTTGGCGGATGATTTCCAACAGTCTATCGTTGCCGTAAAGTTCCTTGGCGGCGTTTTCTGCTTCGTTGACCCCATCGGTGTAAGCGATGATGCGGGTGCCTGGCTTCAAATCGAGACTTTCAGCTTCGTATGGGAAATCGTCAAATAAACCGATGGCGAGGTTCGCTTTGGCTTTAAGGAAGTAAGGTTCTCCGTCTGGCGGCAGGATAATCAAGGGGTTGTGGCCAGCGTTGCAGAAGTCCATGTGAAGGGTCTTCATGTCAATGCGACCGACAAACAGCGTGACAAACATGTTGTTGCTATTAGTGTCGCTGACGCTGTTGTTGATACGGCTCAGCGTCTCGCACATCGGCAGCCCGAGACCAGCCACGAAACGGAGCGCGGCACGGGTAATGGCCATCATCAACGAAGCCGGAACACCTTTGCCAGACACGTCGCCGATGGCGAAATAGAGCTGGTCGCCTTTGATAGTGAAATCGTAAAGATCACCGCCCACCTCTTTGGCAGGATTCAGCAACGCATAAAGCTGCGGCGGGAAGTCGGTGCGCAGCATACCCATCTGGATATTGCGTGCCACGTTGAGTTCTGATTCCATGCGCTCGTTGGCCGTTGTGGTTGTCTTCAGTTGCTCAATATAGTCGGCGATGGAGTTCTGCATGTAAATGAAGCTGTCATGCAGACGGAGCATCTCGTCCTGGCTGGTGATTTCGGGCAGTTTCGCCTTGAAGTTGCCCTTGGCCATATTGAGAGCGGAGACGGACAATTCGGTAATGGGGCGCGTCATGCGGCGTATTACGCGACGGCAAACAAAGTAAATGATAACCAGACCGAAGAGACCGATAATCAACAAAGCAAGATGCATTTGAGAAGAACGACGAAGCACCTCTCTGTAAGGACATGTAATGCTAAGCTTCCAGCCGTTGTGCAAGGGTCCGTACACGACAAAGGCTAAGTCACGCCCTTTGCCCACGCGGCGATGCAGGCTGTCTTTGTTGGATTTGAGGTCTTCCACCACTTCCTGGTAGGAGCTATTCCCTGAAAAACTGCGTCTATATCGGTTGATCAGATCCGAGTCAGAACTTTTGATACCAATGATATTGTCTTTATTGAATATAAGAGCGGCGATGGAATTGTCGTATGGGCGAATTCCCTCCACCGTGCTTTCAATTTGGTCAATAAACATATCGGATATCACGATAGCATAGATGTTGAGCTTGGAATCCACCAAAGGATAACAGTAGGAAACGATACGCGTAGAACGCGTGTCGAGAGGCTTGTACGGGGCTGTCCAAGAGCCCATTTTAGTCTGTTGTAATTGCTTCAAATTCCATATTGCACTTAATTGTTGTAGTTGTTGGTTGTTTGGATGGAATTCGTGGATGCTGTCGTTATCGAAGTAGCTGAAAATCGCAGGACGAAGCGTGTCGATGCTCCCATCCGGGAGAACGAAGAGAACGGCAAATCCGTTTATCAGTTCGCTGACCTGCACAGTGCGGTCGGAGATGGTCTGAAGTACATTGGGCTGTGTTTGAAGCGTGGATATGTATGCCGCTACGGCTCGAGTAGTGACTTCGACTGTGTTCAGAGGCTTCTCCAATTCACTGATAGTTCCGTGCAGGATGTGTTGGGTGGATCGGGTCGCTTCGTCAGCAATGATTTGGTGAGAAACAATAGCAATCACCACCATGACCACGAAAAAAATCGCCGACACGATACCGATAATCCGCCAACTCAGGCTACTAGAAAATGAACGTCTGTTCATAAATACTCACATTACTTTCAAAGTGCAAAAGTAATAAAAAAGGATAATCGTTGAAAAATACCCGACAAAAAAATATTCCTATTCACTATTGTCGCCATATGGATTACCTTCACAATATCAGTTTTACTCGGAAGCCTAACTTGGTGGGCTCTTCCTTTACCTGTTGGCACAGCCCAGCCAGTTCGTTGCGCTGCGCGTCATTCAGAGGCGTGGATTCCATCTTTTCCACCATAAAATCTAAGGCGGTGGTGTCCGACTGTTCGCTGTGGGTGATGCGGACGGTGATGGGGCGATAAGCGGCCATCACATCGTCGAGCATCTTGTCGCACAGCTGATCTGCCGCTGCCTGCTTTGCAGAGATGCCGTATTTATAGCAGAAGGCGCCTATGGTGGAGTGCATGCCCAAGAAGTCGAAATCGGGACCGTTAATTTCGAACACTTCCTTGCGGATGCGCTGTATGAAAGCTTTGGTGGCGCTGTGGACAGGATTTTCGAAAATCTGCTCAGGAGAACCATCTTCGTGAATATAGCCGTCGTACATGAAGAAGAGGCGCGTACTCACGTCGTGCGCGAACTTCATCTCGTGGGTGACGATGAGCATGGTCATGCCTTCGTTGGCCAGTTGGCGGATAACGCTGAGCACTTCGCCGACCATCGTGGGGTCGAGAGCCGATGTGGGCTCGTCGAAAAGCAGGATTTCGGGCTTCATGGCCAAGGCGCGGGCGATGGCCACACGCTGTTTTTGACCGCCGGAAAGGCTCGTGGGATAGACATCGGCCTTCTCCGCCAACCCTACTTTGCGCAGAAGCGCCAGTCCTTCCTCTCGTGCCTTTTCAGGCTCTTCATGGAGCAACTGGCAAGGGGCAAGCATCACGTTTTCCAACACGGTTTTGTGAGGGAAGAGATTGAAGCTCTGGAACACCATACCCATCTTCTGGCGCATCAGATGGACGGGATAGCCCTTAACAAGGATGTCTTCTCCATCGACAAAAATGCTGCCTCCGGTAGGCTGCTCCAACAGGTTCAGACATCGCAGTAAAGTACTCTTTCCTGTGCCCGAAGGACCGATAATGGAGATCACCTCGCCGCGGTGCACATCGGCATTGATGTCGCGCAAAACATCCAGATTCTCGTAACTTTTCTTCAGATGGGAAATGCGGATGATGGGAGCGTCGGAGGGTTGAGTTGAAAGTTGAGCGTTGGTAGATGATGATTTTTGTGTGCTGCGTTTACGGCGAATGATAAGCCACGTGCCGCAACCAACGATAACAAATATAGCCAGAATCCACGGCCATTTTTTCGTATCTTTATCGGTGTTAGACAGTTGCGAAGGATCGGTAAGTATCCCTACTTCCCCTTTACGTGTGATCAACACGATATGTTCTGCAAGGTAGCCTTCGGAGAAAAGCACTTGTTTCTGTCGCTCCTCGGTGATGCTGATGGCTCCCATGGCCATGTCGGCCTTGCCCGTCTGCACGGCGGGAATCTGCGAGGCAAACTCCATGGCGAGAAACTCCAGCTGCCAGTTGCGACGGTTGGCCCACTCGCTGAGCAGGTCTATCTCCAAGCCTGTGGGTTCGCCGGAACTGATGAAACTGAAAGGAGGGAAAGCCGGGTAGATGGCTACGCGCAGTGTGCGACCTGTGCCGTGCCTCTGCGGCCGAGCCATCGCCGAGAGGTCGTCGGCATTGCGCCATCGGTCAACAATCTTCTGGTAGGTGCCGTCGTTGCGTATTTCTGCCAGGAAGCTGTCGAAGTCCTGCTTCAGCTCTATGTTGTCCAGCTGGAAGCAAGCTCCGATGGGTGTCGCTGGCAGGCAAGCGTTCACGGTGTCCACCTTCGAGGCTATCTCCTTGTTGAACACCACCGAGAGATTATCCCAACCGGCAACGTCCACCTTGCCGTTCTCCAGTGCAGCCAACAGGTCCGCGCTGCTTGTGATGCGCATAATGTCGGCATCGGGTGCATAGTTGCTTACGGCCATGTCCTGTACACTACCGATGACAACGCCGACACGCTTGCCGGAGAGCGCCTTGAATACATCAGGAGTGTCCGCTACCGCTTCGGTCTTGGTGTTGTCTGAACTGAGCATTGACGGAACGTAGCACACTGTCGCGCCTATTGCCAGCAGCAGAGCGGCAACGATAGCCTTCACACGCTCCCGTTTCACTAATGACGAGAGCAGCAGCCCGATCAACCATGCCATGAGGAAATAGATGATGGCAGACACGATAAGGGGGAAGAAGGCGTCGAAGGTACGCGAGCGGATAAGGTCGGAGGCTCGGGTCATATCGGCCACGGCGATGTAGCCCACGATGCTGGTGCCCTTCAGCAGGCTGATCACCTCGCCCTGATAGACGGGCATCACGGACTTGATTACCTGCGGCAGCACAATTCTGAAAAACGTCTGCCGACGTGTGTATCCCAAAGCAAGACCGGCTTCCGTCTGTCCGCGGTCGATGCCCTGAATGGAGGTGCGCAGCATTTCGCTAACATAGGCCGCCATGTTCATAGCGAAGGTGATGATGGCCACCACGATACCCGTGGCTTTCATCGGTGCCAACACCACATAATACATCAGCATGAGCAACACCAGCACGGGCGTGCCGCGCATGATGTCGATATAGACCTTGGCCACCTTCTGTAGCCAGGATCGGCGGCTCATGCGCATCCAGCACACCAATCCACCCAGCAGGGTGCCCAGTATGGCTGCGCAAAAGGTGATGACGAGGGTCACCTGCAAGCCGTCGAGAATCATCCTGTAACGGTCCTCGGCGATCAGGTTGTTGTAAAAACTTTCGGACATGCTCCATTTCGATCCGGAGCAGCCCGTCAACAAAAAACAGCCGCAGACGGTGAGGATGGCGGCAAGCATCCAGGGTATATTTTTCTTCATTTCTGATTAATTTATTTCAGTATTGCCATAGGTTTAGTTTCGTGCTGCAAAAATACAAAAAAAATCCGCAACCCAAGCTTTTTGCTGGGATTGCGGAATGCGATTTGCGGTTTTCGGTTTACGGCTCATTGCCTCGGAGAGGCTACACGCACGCAGTGCAATTAACACCACACAAGCGGAGCGCAGTGTGGTGATGGCGATGCGCACGCACTATAGGCATCTCGAAGAGATGCGACAGACTGCGCTGCGCCTCCGGCATGGTGTCCAACCGATAAGTTACAACCACCCCCTTGTTAATTGACTTTCTCCATCTCGAAGGTGGCGGTGAAGGTTGTGCCATCGGCGTTTTGGCGGAGGGCCGTCCAGTTCATGCGGTTACCGTTGATGCTGATTTCCCACCACTCGCGGTTCTCCTGCCCGTTGTCCACCCAGCGGGTGCAGAGCAGCGTGCCGTCCACGAAGTATTCGTTCAGCGTGTTATCGCCGGGCACCCAGTTATCGCCGTCCTTCACATAATAGACGTACGTGCCGTCGGCATTGTACTGCCAGCGGTGCTCCTGCCCGTCGTCGAACACCGAGCCTGCGCTCGTGCAGTGACCCTGCCAAGTGCCGAGGATGGCGGCGGAGTAGTCGGCGGTCTGCTTGACGAAGCGGATGACACCTTCGTTGGAAAGCACCACGGAACCATCAACCTTCACGGTCAGTTTATGGTTGGCCGTGAACTCCGAGCCGTTGATGGCGGTGACGGTGAACTCCTCAACCATAGTGGTATGCTCGTCAGAGTGGTTGGTGAGGGTCATCGTGTTGCCGCTGATGGTGACGTCAAGCTCTTTCTGGTCGTTCCAAACGGTTCCCTCGCCTTGCTGCGGGTTGGTCGAGACGCTCATATAGGCCTTGGAGGCAGAGACGAAGGTGTAAACGGACTTCTTGTCGGTCAGCACGGGCTGGCCGTCAATGTCGGCTGGCATCCACTTCCCGATAATCTTTTCCTCAATCTTGAGGTCCTCGTCCTTCTTGCACGAGGTGAAAAGGCATGCGCCGCAGATGACGGTGGCGGCGAGCACCATGAAAAGTTTCTTCATTGGTTATTGGGTTTTAATTGTCGGAATCTTAGTTTTGAAGCGGCAAAAGTACAAAAAAATTCCGCAACCCGAGCCATTGCCTGAGTTGCGGAATGCGATTTGCGGTGTGCGACTTTGTTAATTCACCTTCGTCCACTTCATCCTTTGCTGGGCGCTACCACGCTGCCAACAAGTTAACTCTTTTTAGGCAGTCGAAGGGGTAGTGCCCCGGGCAGTATCTTGAGGTGAAACTGGGAACCGGAAAGCTGCTCGCCGTCGATATATATGTCGATAAGGTCCTTGCTGCTAATGAACACCTCTCGAGCCTGCCGGTAGAGGACTTTGTTCTTTCCCGGGTGGCTGCCGATATGTTGGCCTTTGCGGTAGAGCGGAATCAGCATCAGGAAACGCAGGAGGCTCATGGCGCGGAAGTAGCACACATCCATCAGGCCGTCATCGACTTTGGCATCGGGTGCGCAGTTGAACTCACCACCCACACCCCGCGTGTAGGCTTGGTGTGCAGATTTGCCTTTGGCGACGAGCTCATTGGCACGGAAGGCGACCTTGGAGTTGAAGCCGATGTTGCAGACGTTGAGGCAGTAGCTGTCGTTGACCTGAATAATGTCTGTCGGGGTTACGGTGCCGTCGAGCATATCCTTCACGCTGTAGAAGGTGCGCCCGGGGAAGTTGATGAGAATGGTATACCTCGTAGAGGTGAGGATTTTCTTTCAGCTGCTGAAAAAAGTCTTGGTATTGCGGTGCCTTGTCGGCCCGTCCATTAATAATATAGATGTACTTCATACTTCTAGGCTCATTATGGTGATGTCGTCGTTTTGTGGGTTGCCTGCGGTGAAAGATTGCACAGACTGATAGATGTGGTTGACTACGGATTCCTCGTCCATATCGGCCTCAAGCAGGTGTATGTTCTCCAACAACCTCTCTTCTCCGTATTGTTCCATGCGGTCATTCTCGGCTTCCGTGACACCGTCGGTGTAAGCCACGAGGCGGGTGACCGGCATTGCAGTAGTCCATCCGGAGTGTCTTTAAGTTGATGCGTGCGATGAAGAGGGTGACGAACATATCGTTGCTGTTGCTATCTACTATGCTGTTGTTAATGCGGCCCAACGACTGGTTCAACGGCAGGTCAAGGGTGGCCACAAAATGGAGCAAGGCTCGGGTAATCGCCATCACCAGCGAGGCAGGAACGCCTTTACCGCTGACATCGCCGATGGCGAAATGGAGCACAAAGATCTGTTATTCACTTGGTAAGGTTTTTGTGTATTTAACTATCATTTTGTTAAATGTCCTGATACGTTCCAGCATAGCGGCAGCCCTACGCGTAATCGGTTAATTTCCGTAAAGCGCAAATCGCAAACCGCAAACCGCAAATCGCAAACCGCAAATTTCGTTTATCTGCACATTCTCTCAATCAGCGCTTTATGTTGCGGATAAGCATGCAGCAGTTCCTCCTTCTTCGCCAGTTCGAAGTTCCCAAAGGTAAAGGCGGGAGCCACGGCACAACCTACGAGAGAGAATCCCTTTTTGCCAGGCAACTCTGCCGCAAACCATTGTTCAGGCTCGATGACCACTTGCATTTCGCCATCGGCAGAGAGATGATGCACGGTCAATTCGCCATCGGGGGATATGACATAGAGGTCGAGCGGGTCTCCATCGTGGTAATACCATATTTCCACCATGTTGTGCAGTCGATGAAAGGCCGAGAAATCCTCATCGCACAACATGTAATAGATGGTGGAAATCTGTTTTTCACCGTTTTCATCGTTGCCATACACCTGACGATACCAACCACCCTCTGGATGGGGCGTGAGGCCGAGTTTTTGGATATACTCTTTTACGTTCATAATCAAAGGATTAGACTCTTGCCATCTTGTGGCGGATTTGTTCGGCCAAGAAGGAGGCCACGATCTCGGGATCAAGACCGGTGATGTTGGCGCAGACGTGGTAGTTGCGGGCATCGTGGCGCGAAGTCTCGGCAACGCTCTCCACAAAGTTGTCGCGCGCTTTGTCCACTTCGTCAACCACCTTGGCGGCCTCTTCGGGGGTGAGATTCTGCTTCCGGGCGATGCGGGCAATGCGGGCGTCGCGGTCGGCGATGAGGAGCATGTGAATGGCATTGGGGGTGTTGCGGAAGATATGGAATCCCGCACGACCCACGATGATGCAATTCTCCTTATCGGCCAAGTCACGCAGAAACCGTTCTTCTGCGTAATAGACGCTCTTTGGCGTGGGGTCGGCAATAGTGCCGGGCGCATAACCGGCAGCGCCGTACTGCTGGTAAAAGCTGCAGAATTCGCTCCACCAGCTTGTCCTCATGGACTTGATGCTGTCCATTTCCTCGAGGGTGATGCCAAATTGCTGTGCCACAGCTTTAAGCACGCTGCGTCCATAAACTTTGAAACCTAGTTTCTCTCCCAACAGGCGGGCAATTTCGCCGCCGCCTGAGCCGCATTCGCGGTTGATGGTAATGATGGTGTTATTCATAATATTTTTATGCTTTAATTTGTTCGCTTTTCTGAAATAATAGTTTACATTAATTATTTGCGCAAAAATACAAAATAACTGTAATCACTCAACAAGGGAGATGATTTTTGATGATTATTTTTCCAGCGTATGGAATTTTTTGTATTTTTGCAGGTTGATTCCAAAAGGGCTGTAAGCCCGAAGTATGTCAACCCAGGGTGAGCGCAGCGAGCCCTGGAAACTAACAAGAAATACAAACAAAAAAGTAACAATATGGACAAAAATCAAATGAGAGAAATTATCGCCAAGAGAGTTGCGAAAGAACTCAAAGACGGCGATGTCGTGAATTTGGGAATCGGTCTACCGACCATGGTTCCGAACTATCTGCCTAAGAACGTGAACGTTATCCTGCAATCGGAGAACGGTCTGCTCGGTATGGGTCCCACACCCGCCGAAGGTCAGGAAGACGACAACCTCGTGAATTCCGGCGGCGGCTACATCACCGCACAGCCCGGTGCTGTCTCCTTCAGCTCCGCCACTTCTTTCAGCATTATCCGTGGCGGTCACGTCGATGTGACGGTCCTCGGTGCTATGCAGGTGGACGAAGAGGGCGACCTCGCCAACTGGATGATCCCCGGCAAGTTGACCCCCGGTATGGGCGGCGCCATGGACCTGCTCGTGGGTGCCCGCAAGGTGATCCTCGCCATGGAACACACCCAGAAGGGTAATCCTAAGATCCTGCATAAGTGCAACTTACCCCTCACCGCCAAAGGCCAGGTGAACCTCATTGTCACCGAAATGGGCGTGATGGAAGTCACCGACAAAGGCATCGTCTTAACGGAAATCTATCCTGAGTTCACCGTCGAGGATGTTCAAGCAGCCACCGAGGCCACGCTGATCATTTCTCCGAACTTGAAGAAAATGGAGATTGATTAGTTAGCAGTTAGTAGTTAGTAGTTAGTAGTTAGCAGTTAATCCTTGAGCAGTCCCGGAGGGACAATATTTTATTAACCCCATACAAGCGACGAAGGAGCGCAGTGTGGGGTAGGACAGAACGAATAAACAATTAACAAATAAAGAAACTATGGATTTTGGTTTATCGAAGAGAGAAGAACTCTTTTTACAGATGATCCGCGAGTTTGCGGAGAACGAGGTCAAGCCGCTCGCCGCTGAAGTGGATGAGCAGGAGCGTTTCCCGATGGAGACGGTCGAGAAAATGGCCAAGATAGGAATCATGGGCATCCCTGTGCCGGTAGAATACGGCGGACAGGGCGGCACCAACCAGATGTACTCTATGGCCGTGGAGGAACTTTCCCGCGTATGCGCCACCACCGGTGTCATCGTGTCGGCTCACACCTCGCTGTGTATCAACCCGATACTTGAATACGGTACGGAAGAACAGAAACAGAAATATGTGCCGAAATTGGCTGCCGGCGAATGGATCGGCGCTTTCGGTCTCACGGAACCCAACGCCGGTACGGACGCTGCCATGCAGCAGACGACCGCCGTTTTGGACGGTGACGAATGGGTGCTCAACGGCACGAAGATTTTCATCACCAACGCTGGTTACGCACACGTGTATGTGGTGATGGCTATGACGAACAAGGAGCTCGGCACCAAGGGCATCTCCGCTTTCATCGTGGAGAAGGGCACTCCCGGTTTCTCCATCGGTAAGAAGGAGAAGAAGATGGGTATTCGTGGTTCCGCTACTTGCGAGCTGATTTTTGAGAACTGCCGCATCTCGAAGGAGAACCTTCTCGGCGAACAAGGCAAGGGCTTCAAAATCGCTATGAACACGCTAAACGGTGGCCGTATCGGTATCGCCGCTCAAGCCCTCGGTATCGCACAAGGCGCTCTGGATGAGACTGTTAAATATACGAAAGAACGTAAACAGTTCGGTCGTGCTATCGGCGCTTTCCAAAACACGCAATTCCAATTGGCTAACTTGGATGCCAAGATCCAGGCAGCTCGTCTGCTCGTGCGCCAAGCCTCTTACAACAAGGACATGCACATCCCTTACGCTGTGGAAGCCGCTCGCTGCAAACTGTTCGCTGCTGAGACTGCCATGGAAGTGACTACCAAAGCCGTTCAATTCCACGGCGGTTACGGTTACACTCGCGAATATCCGGTGGAGCGCATGATGCGTGACGCCAAGATCACCGAAATCTACGAAGGCACCTCCGAAGTGCAACGCATGGTGATTGCCGGAAATCTCTTCAAATAGAAGACGGTGCATACGGCTTATGGGATACAGGGGCGACCGTTATGGTTTGCCCCTGTTTTCGTAAAAAAGAGAAAAACAATCCACAACTGTCACCTTTTTGCATATTCTCGTCTTATAGTTGTATGAGTTGTCGCAACGTGGTGTAATTTATTTGTATGGATAACGAATCGTTTTGGGAAAACCAGTACAGACGCAATATCGGCCGCATCACCGGACTCTGTTACCTCTATGTGGGTGACCAGTCCGTGGCGAAGGACCTTGCCCATGACATCTTTCTCAAGGCGATGGAAAAGTTCCACACGATCAGGGCAGTATTCAATTTTGACACTTGGCTGAAGCGCATCGCGGTGAACCAATGCATAGACTATTTGCGCCAGCAGCCTGATTTTGTTCCTCTTCCGGAAGAACTCGCCGAGGAAGAGGAGGCGGAAGATGTCGCCCTGGGCGTGAAGGACATTACGGCGGATGAGCTTGCGGAGACCATCCGGCAGCTTCCCGAGTTGCAGCGCACGGTGTTCAACCTTTACGCCATAGAGGGTTATTCCCACAAGCGCATCGCAACCTTGTTGGGCATCTCCGTCGATAATTCCAAGCAGTTGCACCACCGGGCGCGCGCACGGTTAGGCAAGATGCTTGCTGACAAATACGAAGTGAAGAAAACAGATAGAAAGGACTAGACCATGTTTTTACGCAAACGAATCAATAGCAATTCCCGTCAGCTCGACCGTCTTTACCGTTCGAGGTTGTCGGAATATACGATGGGGTCCGCAAAGGCTGGGGCCAAGGATTTATCGCCCCAATCCGAGGCTTCTTCCAAATTCGGAGCAACCGTCGCACCGCGCAAGGCCGTCCTCCTCATTATAGGGATCGCCGGTTTGATCGGGGGTGTTGTCGCTTGGCAGGTGCTGCGTCCCTCCTCAACCCAAATGCCTACCCCAGAGGGGCAGCAGGCCATCATGACCGTCGATTCAATCGATACTTTCTATGACGCATCTTCACAAAGGGTAGAGACTAAAGACGATTCCGTTGTCGGGACACCCGACGCCACGCACACAGTGCCAGTCGGACAAAACGTCAATCCTGCAGTTGGGAAGAGACTCGCCCGATCTTCAGAATCTGTAGAACCTATCGTCAATGCTCCTGTTGCGACAAAAGATTTTTCCTCCACACCTGTCACCTTTGATGAAAACATCGTCTTTAATGATGAACACGAAAATTTTTCAAATATGGACAGCATCAAAAATATCGGACTGGCAGCCTTGATGGTTCTGGCGATGGACACCGCTGTGCCGGCGCCAGTTGACACTGCGGATTATCAAACTCAAGACGAAACAGAGTTGGTGACTTCTTCGCCAAAAGATCAAGGTTGGAAGACACAGTTCAAACGGCACGAGTTCACCCTCGGAGTTGGCGACCCCGCCAGAGTCAACTATTTCAGGAACAGGGTAGGGACTGTGGCTAACTTCTATCCGGAGGTGTGGTTGCAGAACCAAGTCTATTTCGGGAATGTCTATACCTCATGTCCCATCACATTGGGGTACCGCTTTCGCGTGCTGAAATGGCTATGGGTAGGCGGCGATGTGAGCTATTGCGGCTTTTTCGGTTCTTTCAAAGACCTCTACACGGATCAGAAGGTGGGCGATTACCGCGACCACTTCATCTCCATCATGCCGGCAGTCAGGTTCTCGTATCTGAACCGGGAGCATTTCACCTTGTACAGCGGCATCGCCGGCGGTGTTGCCTTGGAATACAGCAAAAGCTATCCTGACTACAAGGCCCACAACAACCATCTGGCTTTCCAACTCACTCTTTTCGGCGTCTCGGCAGGAAGTCAGCGGTGGTTCGGTTTTGCCGAATTGGGTTGTGGATTTAAAGGAGGATACGCGAATGCCGGTTTCGGTTTCCGTTTCAATGCCAAGAAATAATAACAAAAAAATCGAGCTATCATGAAAAGAATACAGTTTATCATCATCTTGTCAATCACTGTGTTGCTAAGTGGTTGCGAAGTGGAAAAGAATGACCAGAAGAATGGCAAAGGCGCTTCTGCTGCCGCCTATTGGCTGGATGCTACCGAAGAGGTGCTTATGCGCTGTCCCGATGTGGCGTTCAAGTTCAATGCGTGGCTGAATGCTCCGGATGAACAGAAAGACAGCATCAAGAATCTCTATTTTCCGAATTATGAGATCCAAGAAAGGAATGATGTGTGGGAGTTTCTCTTGGACGGACGCGTGATCTTTGGGATCAATACCTATGGTCACTACACACTGACTCGCCCCAATGTCTCTTGGGTGGTTGGTTGGGACACAATTGCTTATTCGAGCACCCCGTTCCATACTACCTATTTGAATTCTTGTTCCATGATGATATCCCGGTTGAGCAACAGTAGCAGCACCTGGATAATACACGCCAATCCCTTTTGGCAAGAACATCCAGATTTTCCATGGAGCACAGAGTTGGAAATTACGCTTCCCGACAATTCCGTGCCTGCCTCGCTGACAGGACAGGATTTCACGCTGTCAGGGGAGGGCGCCTACCATTTCTGGGTTATGAAAAACCAGGACAAGGATGTCTATTACTGCCAGTCGTTCACAATCGAGAATGCCCAGATACAGAATTTCAAAGGCATGGATATCCATAACCTGTGGACTTCCGGGGATTTGACGCTGAAGGTCATTGCGGACTGGGACACGGTTCCCGAAAATTATAGGGATGAGGAGAATCTGAAAGCCCGCTTTTACGCGAAAGGGGGCAAACAATATGCCACCATTTTCATGCATGATGTGGAAGAGGAATGGGTCTTGCCGGAGCCGCAGAATATGGACGGACACATAGAGGAGGGTTCCTTTTTAGACTGGTTTTTCCCTTGGTTCTAAAGAAATCTTCCACTTAAGGCGTATAAAGAGTTCTGTGCGATGTTGCAGAACTCTTTTTTTTATGGATTGTATGACATGCCGCCTCAAGGGGTTCGGATGAAAAATAGGGATGGGTTTGTCTGCAATTTTCCCCGTTGTTCATATCCTAAAATTTCATATATTTGCCGCCTTGTTTTTATATATTCAGAATTATCTGAAAATCGTAATAAAATAACTTAAGTATGAACATTGTAGTTTGTATCAAACAAGTTCCGAACACGAACGAAATCAAGATCAACCCCGAAACCGGGACGTTGATCCGCGACGGCGTGCCCAGCATCATGAACCCCGATGACAAGGGCGGCCTCGAAATGGCCCTGCGCCTGAAAGACCAGTACGGTGCCAACGTCACCGTTATCACCATGGGTCCGCCGCAAGCCGACGCTATCCTCCGCGAAGCCTTCGCTATGGGTGCTGACCGCGCTATCCTGCTCACCGACCGTAAGTTCGCCGGTGCCGACACTTTGGCCACCTCTTACGCTTTGGCCGGTGCCATCAAGACCCTCGACTACGATTTGATCATCGCGGGTCGTCAGGCTATCGATGGTGATACCGCACAAGTGGCTCCCGAAATGGCTGAGCATCTGGGACTTCCGCAGGTTTCTTACGCAATCGACCTTAAGTACAACAACGGTCTTTGCACCGTGAAGAAAGAGACCGAAGAGGGCTACCAAATCCTCGAAGTTCCCACACCGTGCGTGCTTACCGTGCTGGCCACCGCTAACCAACCGCGCTACATGAGCGTGAAGGGCATCATGGAAGCTTTCGACAAGGAAGTGGAAATCTGGACCGCCGACAAGATCGACGTTGATCCTAACCGCTTGGGTCTCAAGGGTTCCCCGACACGTGTGAAGAAATCCTTCACCAAACCGCAGAAGACTCCTGGTCAAGTTTACGAAGTGGATGCAGAAGAGGCTGTCGGTATCATCATCAGCAAACTGAAAGAAAAATTCATCATCTAACCCAAAATCAACAGAAAAATGGAAAAAACCGATTATAAAAACGTATTTGTATTCGCAGAACAACGCGATGGTGTCATCCAATCTGTTGCATTGGAGTTGCTCGGTAAAGCCCATGAACTGGCTGGTATTCTGAACGAAAAGGTGGTGGCTGTCCTCCCCGGACACAACATCTCCAAACACGCTCAGATGCTCATCGAATATGGCGCTGACGAAGTGATTTGCATCGATGAACCCGAATTGAAAGATTATCTTACTGAACAATACGCACAAACCATCACTCAGGTGGTGAACAAGTTCAAACCCAGCATCTTGATGATTGGCGCTACGACCATCGGTCGTGACCTCGGTCCTCGTTTGGCTGCCCGTCTCACCACCGGTCTCACCGCCGACTGCACCCGTCTGGAGATTTCCGAAGAGGGTGAGTTGATGATGACCCGTCCCGCTTTCGGTGGCAACCTGATGGCTACCATCATGTGTACGGAGCACCGTCCGCAGATGTCCACCGTGCGTCCTGGCGTGATGCAGAAGATGGAGCGCGACACCAACCGCAAGGGTAATGTCATCACCTTCAAACCCGAATTCGACAAGAGCAAGTTCCTCGTCCGCATGGTCGAGAACGTGAAGGTCGATAAGGGCAAAGTGGATATCACCGACGCGAAGGTGCTCGTATCTGGCGGCCGCGGCGTAGGCTGCAAGGAAGGCTTCGAGAAGCTGCAAGCGCTCGCCAACGTATTCCCAAACGCAGAGGTTTCCTCTTCACGTGCCATGGTGGATGCCGGCATCATCGACCACGACCGTCAGGTGGGCCAAACCGGTAAGACCGTACGTCCGGACCTCTATTTCGCATTGGGTATCTCCGGTGCTATCCAGCACTTGGCAGGTATGGAGGAATCCGACTTCATCATCGCCGTCAACAAGGATAAATTCGCACCTATCTTCACGGTTGCCGACCTCGGTATCGTGTGCGACCTGAACAAGGTGGTGCCGCTGTTGACCACGCGATTAGCCTCCGAAATCGAGAAAAAATAATAAATTCCCCCTGTAGAGACGCGATTAATCGCGTCTCTACAATTATTAAATATGATCGAGGTCAAAGAAATCGAAAAATCCTACGGCAGCCTGCAGGTCTTGAAAAAGGTCTCGCTGACGATAGAAAACAACAAAGTGGTGACGATTGTCGGTCCTTCCGGGGCCGGCAAATCTACTTTATTGCATATTATCGGCACCTTGGACAAGGCGGATAGGGGAGAGGTGATTATTGATGGCGTGAACCTGAACCAGCTGAGTGATGACAAGTTGGCGGAGTTCCGCAATCAGCACATCGGTTTTGTGTATCAGTTCCACCATCTTTTGCCTGAGTTCACGGCATTGGAGAACGTGGCGATGCCTGCTCTTATCGCCGGAAGCAACCGAAAGGATTCCTTTAAGAAAGCGCAGGAACTTCTTGATTTTTTGAAACTTGGAGATAGGGTAGGGCACAAACCCGCGCAATTGTCGGGTGGGGAACAACAGCGTGTTTCCGTGGCGCGTGCCTTGATGAACAGCCCTAAGTTGATCCTTGCTGACGAACCCTCCGGCAACCTCGACACCGAGAACGCCCGCAAGCTCCACGACCTTTTCTTCGTCCTCCGTGACACCTTCAAACAGACCTTCATCATCGTCACGCACAACGAAGAGCTGGCGCAGCTGTCGGATCGAAAGATTGTGCTGCAGGATGGACGTGTGATGTGAGACGTAAGATGTAAGACGTGTGATTAAAACTTATGACGTATGAAATTTTCCCATGTCATAAGTCATAAATCATAAGTCAAACGTCACACGTCACAAAACAAAAACCAAATAATATGAAACCGTTAAAGAAAACCCTAACCGTTATCCTCATCTCCTGCACGATGCTGTTCCTCGGCGGGTGCGGTCTCGCGCAGCTGATCAACCTGATCAACTGCAAGTTCAGTCTGGCGAATGTCAGCGACATCACCTGGGCAGGCATCAACTTGAGCAACATCAAGAGTGTCAGCGATTTGCAGTGGTCTGATTTGCAAAAAGCGTTGGTGGCCATCAAGAACAAAGACTTCAAGATAGGGTGCAACGTCAATGTGAACGCCAAAAACGAGACCTCGCAGCCTGCCAAACTCTGCGCCTACGACTACGACCTCTTTTTGGAGGGTTCGTCCATAGCGCAGGGCAGCAGCACGACGCAGACCACCATCATCAATCCACAGAGTACCGCGCTGATACATGTGCCCTTGAGCATGGATTTGGTCAAGATTTTCACGAATGGCGACACCAAAAACGTCATCAATTTTGCCCGCAACCTGATGGACTACGGTAACGGCACGCCCTCCAATGTGTCGGTGAAGTTCACCCCGTACATTAATACAAAAGAGGGCAAAGGCAAGGGGGCTAAAATGCCTACTATAACTTTAAATAAAACATTTCAGTAAAAACCAAAACTTATGATTCAAAGAGTTCAATCCATCTTTTTGTTAATCGCGACTATTGTTCCCATCGTCCTGATTTTCATTCCGTTTGGATATCTGACCACGGACGCGGCACAATATGTCTATAACTCCATTTCCTTGAAAGAGAACATACCCGACGGTGCATCTGTCATACGTTTATACTATCTAGCCTTCTGTTTATTCTTAACGGCGGGCATGTCCTGTTTTGCACTGTTCCGCTACAAAAATCGCGTGAAGCAGATGCAGACCGTATCATTCACCATGATTATCTTCCTGGTCACGTTATTGCTCATTTTGTGGGTGTGTCCGGATATCGTCTTCAAAAAGTTCTTCGGCGCCCGCATGGAGGATTTCATCTTTAACTTTAACACAGTACCGTTGATCATTATGATCATTATCGAAGCCGTGTGCCTGTTCATGGCCAACCGCTTCATCAAGAAGGACGAAGAGTTGGTAAGATCGGCCGACAGACTGAGATAGTTAGGAGTTAGAAGTTAGAAGTTATAGGGGAGTTCGGGAGAGCTCCCTTTTCATTTTTGTGCTTAAAAGCTTAGAAGCTTAGAGGTTTAGTAGCTTAGAAGTTTAGAAGATTATAAACGAAGGTTAGGCCTATTATATATTAAACTTTTAAGCTCCTAAACATCTAAACCAATATTCCTATTTAACATAATATAAATTATAAGACACATTTGGATATCTGTAGATAGTTAAGATTGAATATTGACTTTAACTATGACATTGACTATGACTATGACCGCCCCGAAGAAGTCAATGTCAATGTTAATGTCGTCAATGTTAATGTCATTGTCAAAGTTATAATTACGCAAAACGTGCATTCCGTGCAGACATTTGATATTCCGTTTCGTAATCAGTTATCTGCATGTGTTCGACAATGGATTTCCAAATCTCTGCGACATGTTTGAAATTTTCACGCGAGACATCTTCGGTCTCAGAAAGTAAATCAGCAAGATGAATTTCCTTGCGCTTTCCATTATGGTGGAATTTCACGCAGAATTCCTTGGGTGTCGGCTGACGGCCGTTCAGCGTCAAACTGTAAACCAACGCACCACGATATTCGTCAAACGAAAATTCGTTCAATGTTATGTTAAATAGAACATTGCTCAATTTCTTACGATTTAAATCTATCGAAACATCGCGCAGCATACCTATTAAATACCAGCAGACTAATCCGATGATGACTATCGTGACAATAATAGCTTCAACACTAAAATTCCAACCCCCATATACAATTGCCAGCATCATAATGACAATGGCAGGGGCTGCCTTTTTGAATTTCATGCTCCCCACCCTACCGAATCTTATAATTTGTTGATTTTCATTAATTTGAATAGCAACAACATCTTTTACGGTCACCGCATGTTGCCGAATAAGATCAAGATTCACCATATACTATTGTTACAAAAAATAAGAAACAGGAAAAAGTGTAATTCTTAATTCATAATTCTGAATTAAAAAGTGCGGATGGGGGGACTCGAACCCCCACGGCTTTCGCCACCAGATCCTAAGTCTGGCGCGGCTACCATTACGCCACATCCGCGATTTTTGAGGGTGCAAAAGTACGATTTTTTTTTATTCCTTGAGAAGGTGCTTTCAGTTTTACTTTGACTTTTGTAAACTTAGACAAATGACTTAGACATAGACTATTTGCTGTTAGCTGTTAGCTATTAGCTATTGGCTTTAGCTAGTTTACAAAAAGCTAATGGCCAAAAGCTAATAGCCAATAGCAAAAAAATCGTACTTTTGCCGCCCAAATGAGCATCTGGAAACATAAGAAAAATGAAGAGCGCGCGGTCTCCCTCTCCGCGCTTACATGGCAGCGTTTCAAGAAGGAACGTCAGGGCATGATTGCACTTGGCTACATCGTTTTTGTGGTGCTTATCGCCATTCTCGGCTATATCATCACTCCCGATTCCACCCCGTTCTGCAACCACCAACAGCTCGAAATCGCCCTGCAGAAGCCAGGTTTTACGGTGCAATTGCTCGAACTCAAGCCCGATCAGTTTGTTCCGCATGTCAACGTGTTTCACAAGATGCTTTTCGGTCAACCCGCTGAATACAAGACCGTTCCGATAGAATCTCTTCAGGACAACGGCGAAGCCGTGACGGTGAAACTGTTCCAACAGGAGTATTACGAAACATACGCCAAGAGCGACCTTTCACCCCGGATGGTCAAGAAGCAGCGTTTCCTGCTTGGCACAGACCGCTACGGTCGCGATGTGTTGAGTCAGCTGATGATCGGCGCGCGCGTGAGTCTGGCCGTGGGCTTCCTCTCCATCTTCATCGCGTTGGTCATCGGGGTCATTATCGGTGCGGCAGCGGGCTATTTTCGCGGCTGGGTCGATGACGTGCTTACCTTCTTCATCAATGTAGTGTGGTCGATCCCTACCCTGCTGCTCGTCATCGCCATCAGTTTCGCCCTCGGCAAGGGTTTCTGGAAGATTTTCATCGCCATCGGTCTGACCATGTGGGTCGATATCGCGCGTGTGGTGCGCGGACAGTTCCTGAGCCTGCGTGAACAGGACTTTGTTGAATCCGCAAAAGCATTAGGCTACAGTAATTTACGAATCATATTTAAACATATACTTCCGAATATCACCGGCACGCTCATCGTAATTGCCGCCTCTAATTTTTCCTCCGCCATTCTGATGGAAGCGGGCTTGAGCTTCCTCGGTCTGGGAGTGCAGCCCCCCACCCCGTCCTGGGGCATAATGATGAAGGAGAACTACGCCTGCATCGTGCTGAACAATGCCTATTTGGCCATCATTCCCGGTCTGGCCATCATGCTGCTGGTGCTCTCGTTTATGCTGATTGGCAATGCGTTAAGGGACGCGATGGACGTGAGGAGTTAGCAGTTAGTAGTTAGCAGTTGACGTAAGCCAAGATTCCAATTCCGCGATGCGTGCGCGGTATTTCGCGATTTGTCCTTCGATGAAGTCGTCGCTGAACTTGCGGTCGCAGAAGCCGTTGCCACGCGCCACGTACTCGTCGTCCTCCAACGAACTGTACAATTCCAGATAGTTGTCCAAATATTCCTGGTTCTCGCGCAACAGACGTTTCAAATCCTCCGCATCGGCCTCGATCATCTCGCCGGTGGAATAGCGGTATCGTTTCATTTTGGGCATGATAGATGATTTCTTCTTCTTTTACTATAGTACAACTGATGCAAGAACTCTCTTAATGTAGGAGTTCAATGACACACCGGCTTCTTGCGCCGACATGGCAATCCTGGCATGCAATTCAGAAGGAATTCTGATGTTGAAACTACCACTGTAGGACTTGTGAAACGGCAAATGATTCTCTTTGCAGTGCTGTATATAATCATCAACTGCATTTTCGAAATCCTCCTTGAGCTCGGCAAGCGTTTGTCCTTCGTATGTGATAAGCGTCTGCTTGTCCAACCCCAACACTTTGCCATAGAGCGTGTTGTCCTCAACTTCGGCCTCAATACTGCCAATAAAACCTTTATATTTCAAAGTTTCCATTATAACAATTTATTACTATCCAAAAAATTCAATATATCTCTGAGTGCTTTTTCTTTGATAATGCTCGCAGGGTGCGGTTTGTGAGCCAAGTATTGTAAGCCCTTATCTGAATGATAGAATTTTACACGGGAACCTGATGTTTTTCCTTTGCTATTTTCTTCAAAACCAAGTTGTTGGAGAAGAGATACTAATTCAGAGTAAGTGAAGTCTTTGGGCAGACTACGCAAGCGTTTTATCAGTTTTTCTTTACGACTCATTGCAACTAAAATTCAGTTGCAAAAATACACTTTTTTTATAAACAAATTGCTTCTAAAAAATGTTTTGTATTATCACGGCATTTTCTTCTCCACTTGCTTCATTCGGGCGATAGCCTCATCCACGTCTTCGTTTCCCCAGCGTTTGGCCAGGCGGTACCACCGAAGCGCTTCCCGGGGATTGACTTCCACACCTTCTCCTTTTTCATAACATTCACCAAGATTGGAAGCGGCCATCTCATCTTTTTTACGGGCAGCGCGTTTGTATAGCACCACTGCTTTGTCGTGGTCGATCGGTGTTCCTCGTCCTAAGGAGTAGCAAACACCTAAGTTGTTCTGTGCACTGGCATGACCTTGAGTTGCAGCCTTTTGAAGCCAATAGAACTCTTTGTCGTAATTCTGTTCCACAAAATCCCCGTTAAGATACCGTAATGACAACTCATACTGAGCAAAACTTTCTCCTGCTTCTGCCGCTTGTTGTATCAATTTGAATCCGAGAGGTCGGTTCCGGCGCACACCGTCACCGTAAAAATAACAGTCGCCTAAATGCGCAATGGCAAGCATGTCCCCTTTCTTTGCCGCTTTGCGATACCAAGAGACCGCCTGCTTTTTGTCAAGTTCGCGATCCCGATTGTTATTTTCCCATTCAA
>Ga0310690_10003053_pt1 | contig 25904 bp, 13 predicted proteins | sample AusTroGonzalo_MG_2_FD_207661 | JGI IMG/M metagenome (GOLD analysis project Ga0310690, IMG submission 207661) | Bovine rumen microbial communities from tropical cattle in Woodstock, Queensland, Australia - Gonzalo_04 (v2) (version 2) | ecosystem: Host-associated > Mammals > Digestive system >... | reverse complement strand
GCGTGTAGGTGGGCATGCCGTGCATCCAGCGGTCGGGCGGCGTCGTGGACGCCATGTAGTCCAGGGACTCCGGCAGAATCGAAGACGCGCCGAACACGTTCAGGATCGCCATCGTCTCGGGATGCGTATCGCCCATCCACACGAGACGGTCGCGCTTGATGCCGTCCCAGAGATAGTCCTGACAGCAGAGATGCACCGTGCGCACGGCGGTCTCGAACACGCGGTTGAGGCGTTCGTCAGACGACCTGAACGACCCGACCGCCTTCATCGGACGCATCAGCGAAACGGCGCGGACGAACTCGAAGCCCACTTCGCCGCCAGTGACGAGATCGATCCGCAGGAAGCGGAAACCCGTGTTGCCAACCTCGATGGAACCGAAGACCGGCACCGGCAGTTCAAAGTCGCGCATGGCATGGTCATTTGTCGCGTGCTTACCGTCGCCAATGGAGCTCATCGCCTCCGAGACCGATTCGCCGAAGCGCAGCCTGAGACGCGCACCGGCCGTGCCGCCCGGGCTCATGCCTAGCGAAACGCCGCCGTGTATCTCGCGCCCGAAATCCAGCAGCACCCCCGCCGGTTCGCCCCTGTTGACGAGCCGCGTTCCAGATTTCGACGCAAACATCCCTTCGCAGACCTGCCCGAACTTGCGCTCAAGAAGACGTTCCATCTTCTCCGACTCGGCGCGCCTCTGCCATCCGTCGTCGAACTTCTGTCCCGACGTCTGCCACACGATCCGCTTTGGATACACGAACGTGCGGACGCGCGGATCGCCATGACCTTCCTGCGTGTCAGAGCAGGCGACGGCACTCGACGGCGGCGACACCAGGGCGGGACATTCGTCTTTCCCGAAGAAATCCGCGATGACAGCGGTCTTGCCGATTTCCTCGCCATGCGGATGGTGTCCGAACGCAGGGCGTTTCCGGATTGTGATGTCGCCGCCCGCCGCTTTGAATCGCGCGGCAAATGGTTCGCAGTTGAGTGCTGGATTGACGGTTTGGTCTTGTCCGCCGTAAAGAAGGAGAATCGGGATTCCGCCTTTGGCAAGAGCCTCGCCCATATTGACCGGCATGCGCGGATCGGCGAGCCAGTCGCCGTCCTTGGGCGGCATCTTGGCCCAAGGTCCGACATCCATCATGGCGTCGAACCCTCCACCCAGCGTCAAGAGCGGCGCATCGAGATATATTCTGCCCACGCATTGCGGGAATGCCGTCGCATAGCGCACGGAGAAAAATCCGCCCCAGCTCATGCCGACAAGTCTAGCCTTTGGCGCAAAGTCAAGTTTCTCGACAAGGTACTTCTGGAACGCGCGGCTTATGCGGAGGCCCTCGTCGTCCATGCGATGCTTGTATGTGTCGATCGTCGCATGGCGCCAGCCCTTCGACAAGAGGTCAAGTACGCCTGTGCGCTCCACAAACGCCTCTGCCCACTGCATCGTCCACGTCCATGGATGGCCATCCCTCCATTCGCCTTTAGGCTCCACTATCCAGGCCTGATGTCCCTCGAAATCGAACACGATACGAGAATATCCATACCAGACATCTTGCCGGAGAACATTGTGCTCGGCGGAGATGCGGTCAAGGAGCAACTGCCCGTACCCTGCCGCGGAAATCATCGCAAACATCAAAACGGCGGTTTTTTTCATCTTTCGATTCTCCTTATGTAAACCGGCCCGACAATGCCTGACGGAATGAACGGGTCGGTCGGTTTCGGGTTGTAGCGCGGCTGGTAGGGAATCCATGTTTTTCGGTTTTCCTCCGGCTGCCCAAGATCATATATCACGCGATTGCGCCAGGTGTTCGTGACTTCAATGCGCAGGCCATTGCGCCCCCTCGTGACGAGTCCATCGATGCGGCATCTGTACGGTTCGCACCAAAGTGTCCGCACCAGCTTGCCGTTCACAAATACCTTTGCGATGGATTCAACGCTTCCAAGGTCAAGTTCAATGGGCGCATCCAAATCCTCGCAATCGAAATCCGTCTCGTACGTCACTGTGCCGGAAAACGCCTGAGCCTCGCGTGTTAAGCCGGGAATCTCCGTCCACGAAACAGGGCGCTCAAGCACGGCTTTCTCCGGGGCTCCCCACCCTGCTGGAAACGACAGTGTCCAGCCAGTCAGCTCGCGCGATATCTGCGGCGCGTTGGGGATGACGAGCCCTGCCGTTCCAAACTCCACGAACACGCTACGCGACGGCGGCATCTCCAAAACGTCCCCGTTGCGCCACGTCGTGCGTTCCAGCGACACGGGGTCGAAAATGGAAGCGTCACCTTTCGCACGGAACGTCACCTTGCCACGCCAGCCGTTCGTACCAGCCGCGACAAAATAGCGGTCAAAGCCGCCCACCTTGCGATGAATCCACATGAAATCCTCACTCGGCTCGTCACCAAGGGCGGGTTCGGTGGCGACATCCTTGGCAATGCCCCTCAACGCCTCGACGAGCACCTCCTTGCCGCCGAAAACGACCTCGCCGCCTGCCGCCGCAAGTTCCGCGAGACGCTTCCGCGTGGAGGGCAGCATGAAGCGTTCGTCAGGCACCCAAAGGACTTTCCATGTAGCCCCCTCCGGAATCGTAAACAAGCCGTCCTTGACAGTCAATCGGTTAGTGAGAACGTCGTGGTTCAGATAGTCGGCGCGAAATCCTTCTGGGAAGGGATAGTCTTCGTCTGGCTTGTGGTCAACGGCGTCGCCGAGATACCACAGAACGTCCTGCGCCGGCTGCCCTGCCTCAAGGAACTCTTCGCATCGCGCAAGCCACGCCGTAAACTCCGGCATGTGCCGCCACCATGTCTGAAGCCGCGTGAACGGCGTACCGTTGAATCCGCCCATGCAGCCGCCTGGCGGGATGGCGTCGGGCGCAGGGGCATGCGTATAGCTCTGAAGGGCGAGATGCGTCACGCCACGCGCAAAGTGCCGGTTGGCGGTATCCTGGAGCTGCTTGAAGCCCTCGTCCCACCTGATGCCCCAGCCGGTGAATGCCTCTGCACTGACGCGTCTCTTTCCGTAGATATGGGCGGCGGATGCGCATGGCCGCACGGGCTTGAAGGCATACGACCCAACGCCGCCTTCGTCTTTCATGGTATGCGGATGCCAGAACTCGCACATCGGCGCATCCGCATATTTCCAGTATTCAAGAAGGTCGCCCGCGACAATATCGCCAAACGCCGTCTCGTAGTACACCGCCAATCCCGCTTCATGCGCAAGTTCGGACATGCGCCCGTAGTAGTTCTTCGTGATGAGGTCGCCGTTCGTGCGCCGCCAGTCCGTCAGGAACTTTTCCGTCGCTTCCGGCGATTCGATCACATAGCCAAAGAGCGAGGGCAGATGTCGGCGCAGCTCGTAGCCGTTGGCGGCCCTGAAATACTCTTCCATCCGTTCCGTCCACGTCTGGCCGAAGCACTCCCAGCTATCGACGAGCATCCCGTGCACGTTCCCTTTGAGCGGGCCGTCAAGAAGCCGCCCGACGTAGCCCTTGAAATTCGCCTCTATGCCTTTGGGGTCGAGCTTGTCGCACTCCCAACCCGTCGCTTCCTTCGGTGCAGGGGAATTGACGCGTTTCGAGTTCACATGACCGAACCGCAGAACCGTCCAACGGCCTGGCGGCGCGACCCAGTTTCCATTACCGGTTATGTCAACGATCTTTGCACCGTCAACCCAAGCCCGCTTGTCCTGCATCGGCGGACGCTCCCGCAAGAGCGAACGCAACACTTTCCCCGACTTTGCCTCCCAGTCGGTCTGCCGTGCCGACGCAAAGAACTTGGGCTCGCCCCATTTCGTGACATGGAAATCGTGCTCAAGACGGTATCGCCACACTGTCCCCGAGTGCTCGTCGCACGCGAGCGTCAGGGTATGGACATAATCCCGCCAATCGGATACAGGCAACGGCGTACGCAAGACCTCCACCCATCCGCCAGACGTCTTGACCTCCAGGCGGACGCGGCACCACGGCGCATGGTAGCTGTAATCGGGATTCAAGTCGTTAAGACCCGGCAGCGTCATGGATCGTATCGTCACAGGCTCGGCGAACGTATAGATGCGCTCGTCGTCGTTCGTCTCCACGCTGGTAGGGCGCGTTGCCCCCAACGCGCCGCTTTCATCGCCCAACGGAGTCGGGAAGGCCAATACGCAGATATCGCGCCAGTCTGATTCCTGATCACGAAATTGCAGCGGAATCTTCGGTAGGCGCAGCCGCTCGCCACCCATGAGGGCGCACCTCGCACATTCGATATCGCGCATGCAATGGTCGAGGTCGATCCACGGACCGCCAGACTGAGACCAGCCGGGGCAGTTCTGTATGGAGAGCGCCAAATCGAGTCGCTTGCACTCGTCGCCGAGAAAACGGACGACCTCATCCCACTTTTCGCTCATGCATGGAATCTGGTCTGGGCACTCCGGCCATGCGCCGCCACGTTCGATGTGGAAGAAGTGGACGCCGGACAACCCCGCTTCCTTGATGGCTTCAAGGTCGCAGCGAAGGCCGTCCTTGCGAACGTTCCCGCCCATGAACTCCAGCCACGCCTCCGGCCCGTGCGGGATCTTTAAACTGTCACACTTTCCGTGTGCAGACAAAAAGAGTGCTGCAAATATCGAGAGGACGACCGCTTTCATCGTTCCCCGAACGAAATCGCCCAATCGACTAAACGCTGCGCAAGCGCTTCCTTGGATGGCGGATGGATCGTGTTCGTTTCGCAGATGTCCGCGCATTTGACCGTCGTGACGCCCGGACACAAGGACGGTATGCGCAACTGCGCCTCCTGTATGCCTTTCCATGCGGCATCGCGGCGCACATCCAAATCGGCAATCTGCACCACCGCGAACGGCAACTTGTCGTCAAGAAGATCCTTGCGCCACTGCTTGACCAGTTCGGCCACAAGTTCTGCATATACCTTGTGTTCGCCTTTGCCGGAGTTGCTTTCACCTTGGTACCACACCACCCCGCTTACGGGATAGCCAATGAACAGTCGGAACGCCGTATCGTACATCCATCCGGCCTTGTTCCACGGATAGCACCAGTGCGCAGGATCCTGCTCTTCACGCGGGAGCCCAAAGCGCGGTTGCTCCGACAGTTCCGCCGGCATCCACGTCTCGACCGTCGCCGCGCCTTGATAGCAGTTGATTAGCCCTACCGCAACGCCTTTCAGTTCCGAAATCCGCTTGCCGAAGAGATATCCGATGGCAGACCACTTGCCCGCATTCTCTCGCGAACACACCACCCATCCGTCCTTCGGCGAATAAGGTTCCGGCTCGGGACGCGGCGCAGTGAACGACCGCATCAGCGGCACGTCTGCGTAGGATTCTTTCGGCGTTGTCGATTCCTCAAGCTTGAACTGCATGTTGGACTGTCCGGCAAGGATATACACCTCGCCGACATACACGTCCTCGCATGTCACCGCACGATCTCCAAAGTCCATGACGAGCGAATAGGGTCCGCCATACGCCTGCGGCGGCAGCGTTGCGCACCACGTTCCGTTGGACGACACGCACCGTGCCATCGCGCCGTTGAAGCGCACGACCGCCGTGCCGTCGCCCGTTCCGAACACCCTGAGCGGCTTTCCCGCCGGCAGAACCATATGCGAACGGAAGAGCGGCGAAGGACGCATCACGTCGATCTTCACCTCCTCGCACTCCACAACATCGAATTGAGTGGTAGGGCGCGTTGTCCCCAACGCGCCGGTCGCGCGATTTGCCCGCCAGACAAGATTGGACACGCTTCGCGCATAAAGCAGGGTTTTAGCGGCTGGAGCAAACTCGTTCTCCTCGATTACGATGTTGCGATGGTAGCGGGAACGTTGTCCGGCAATGTTCCGCACGTTCGGCGCAATCCGAATCAACCCGCTGCCGGAACCGGACATGCAGTCACGGAAAACGTTCTCGCGAATCACAACATCGCGGCATCCACCTGATTCGTACCATTCGCAGGCGTCCCCCTCAAGAAGAATCGGACGATCCGCAACGCGTTCGAAGACATTGCTTTCGCACAGCACACGCCCCGGCGTGGTGAAAAGCGCCGCGCGCGCCGTGCAGTTGCGCACACGGTTGCCGCGAAAGACAACGGCAGGCTGCCAGTCGGCGTTCTCTACGGCATCGCCTATTCCGATTCCATCTGGCACAGCGCCGTCTAACGTCAGTTCCACACGATCAACGCCCGTCATGTGAGCCGTCTTCACCTTGACAGTGCGCGCGACGTCCTCAAACGCGCTAGCCTTTATGAAACGCAGCGCCTCGCCCGGAAGGAACACATCGAATCCGACGGACGCCGCATGACGATAGCGGCAGACGAGCGTGTGCGGAGCGGATATCGACTCAATCTGAAGGCAGGTGGAGTGGACGTTGATCGCGTCGTCGCTCATTCCCTCAAAGAGGCAGTTTTCGACAGTGACCGTTCCCTTGCAGTTCGAGAAATGCGTCGCATCCGCCTGAAGTGATGTCAACCGACCGCATCCCGGCTTCACGCACGAACCACCGCCGCGAATCGTCACGTTCTCGGAACGCTGTGCCAACACGCCCATTCCTGACGAGGAATAAATCACGCAGTTCTCGATGTGCGTATCGGCGGAACGGTTGACGAAGATCGCCGGATTCGGACGGAACGGATCCCGCACCAGCACAACGTCGCCAGACGACATGACGGCGGCGAATCCAAGGGAACGCCAGTCATCGTCGATACGAAACCGATTTTCGCCCATTGCTGTCGCGGCGCCATTCGTCCAGCGCCAGCCACGAAACGCGCCCGTGCCAGACTCAAACACACCGAACAGACGAGGCTTCCCCTTCCAACCCTCGCCAAGCGACTGGAGCCGTCCGTCTTCCACCGTAAGCGTGAACTGCGGCGGATCGCATCTGACGACGGGGCGTCCCGCATCGAACGACTCGAATCGCGTCTCAACGAACCAAGGCGTCGCGTAGTCGATGCGTATGCCGCGTAACGACGTGCGACGGCAGTCCTGCAGCATCACACCCACGCCCTCGCCATGAAAGACAAACTCCACGTTCTCGCCCGCCACCGCAACATCCGTCAGGTTGGTCAGCGGCAGGAACACGTTACGCGGCATCGGGTTGTGATGGTTAGATACATAAAACCGCATAGCCGTCGGCGAACGGAAGTGATAGACGCCGGAAGCCAGCAGCACTGTTCCGCCGCCGGCGGTCCTAACGTCCTCCACTGCGGCGAGAACCTGCGCCGTCATATCGCTCTCGCCATCTGGCGCCAGCGACCGCATCGCACCCGCTGTACCGGCACAGGGCAAAAATGCACATGCGCCGGCCAGCAGGACGGAAATCATCACATCGCGAGGCATCGTTAATTGAGAATCACGATGGTACCAGTACGGATGCGGAGTTCCAGACTGCCGTCCACCTTCTGCCTGATCTCCGCCCTCGGAATGGCAGAAAGATCAAATGCGCCCGTAAGCGTGGCACCCGAAGCAACGCCAATCACAAAACGCCGCTGTGCACTCAGGGCCGCTGCACCGGAAACCGACGGCACGAGCCTGATCGACGACACATCGTATGTGTCACCAGCAGAGAACACGAGTTGGTCACAGGTTCCGTCAGCCGCGAAATCCAGCACCACGTCGCCAACGAGCGTAGCACCGCCCCCGAGCGTCATCGTGCCAATCGCATTGTCGCCGCCCGGGAAGAACCCGTTCGCAGCCGTCAGCGTTCCTGGTCCGGCGACTGTGCCGGAGACCATCGCGCTTGCGACAGTCTGCGATGCGCCGCAGAGCGCAAGCGACGCTCCAGGCGCAATGGAAAGCTCTGTGCCAGACGGCAGCGACGCCGCGCCGACGCCGGAGGCGCGGACTGGCAGCGAAGCTTTGCCTGCCCTTATGCCGGCAACAATCTCGTCGCCAGTCAGCGCACGGTTCCAGACTCGCACTTCGTCGAACGAGCCGGAGGCATCATCGGAATTGTCCCACGACCAGCCGAGCCTCAGTATCATCGACGAGAGCGTCGATGGCGACCATGTGACGGACTTCGTATTGGAGACAATCATCTCGCCCGTCGCGGCGTCGCGCCGCGCCATCGTGATGTCGAAGCCCGAGGCCGTCTTCGCGAATACGAGCGAGATGTGGTACTCCGTGCCGACAGCCCACGGGTGGCTTCCGTCGGCCAGTACGGAATACTGATTCTCCTCGGCCCAAGAGGTGCGGAAGCAGTAGAGGTCGCTGCTCGCGTCCGTATCCCAGCCCCACGTTGCGCAGAGACCGGTCGCGACATCGCTCGTGCTGAGCGTGAAGAGCCGCTGCCACGAGCGCATCTGGTTAAGAGTTGCGTAGAATTCCAGCGTCACGCCGTCGGTAGATGTGCAGTCGGGCAAAACCCCCGCCGCTTGGAGAAAAGCAGTGTTGTGCGTCGCGCCGGGAAGCGTCGCCTTGTTCTCCGCAAAAGTGACGCCAATGTAGTCCATGTTTCCGCCGGTAATAGAGTCGGCGCGCGAACCGTCCGTGAAGCTCCAGCGATGGGCGGGAGTCTCCACGGCGCCAAGCGCCAGTGCGCCTTGCTGCACGCGCGTTGGCCCAGCGTAGGCGTTGCCCGCCGCCAGCGTCAGCGAGCCTGCGCCCGTCTTCACGAGCGAAGATTCGCCGGTGAAGTCGGCGTCGGGTCCGAGCATCGCGCTGCGCACCAAGTCGTCCGCCGTAAGCGCCTTGTTCCAGATGCGGACCTCGTTGTAGCTGGCGTTCGCATCGGGATTGCCAGTCTGGTAGGAATAGCCGAGGGCAATCAAAGTCTCGGCGACATCCGCAGGCGTCCAGGAAGCGTTGTCGGACGCAATGGACTTGCCCTTGACGAACTGTGAGGACTCCGCATCATGGCGATAGAGTGTCACCGTCCAGCCCGATGCGCCAGGCGCGAATACAACCGCGACGTGTTCTTCACGTCCGACGCGATGTGGGGAGGATGGATCTGAAACCACGTCCCAGGTCCCTTGGTCGGCCCACTCTTTCCAATGCGCCACGAAATAGTCGTACTGATCGTTGCTGGTCGTCCAGCAGAGGGAGAAGAAGTTGTCGGATTCCGCATTGACCCAATTCCTGTTGATGGAGAACATCCGGTCGTAGTTCTGCGTCTTAGCGTAGAGCGTCGCCCACATTTCGAGAGTGAAGCCGACGGCTGAGTCGGGCAGAACCGCAGTCGATCCGTCGCCGAGTTCAACACGCGCCACATCATGCCCGCCGCCGGGAAGCGTGAGCTGGCCGTCTGCTGCCGTGATGCCCGCCGTGTTGGAACCAACCGTCCGCGCGGCGATGTTGCCGACTGAGTCCGCAAGCGAACCGCCGGTGAAGCTCCAGCGGTGAACGAGGTTTGACTGCTTCAAGTTCCCAGTGGCGTCGGCAAGTGGCGCGGCAAGCGTCATTGTCTTGCCCGCCGTGTCGACGGTGAGTCCGCCCGTGCCGACAGATGTGGTCACGCCGCCGAAGAATCCGGAGGCGATGTCCGTCGTCCCGCACGGTTTCAAAACGCCCCCGGAGAAGAAAGCCGACTTTTCGCCCGACGAACCGCCCGACGTCGCCCCCGCAATTTCGAGCGTTCCGCCATCCTTGGCCACGACGCGGCCGGCGGCGCTATCGAAACAGCCGATCCAGAGCGGGATGCGGCTGCGGAAGATACCGTTGCCGCCAACCGCGAGAAGACCAAAACCGCGTTCGCCTACGCATAAGCTCGATCCCGTATCCGACTGCTCGAACGTGCCGCCCTGCACGTCAATGACACCCGCGCCAATGATGGAACCGTAAACACTGTGTCCAAGCGTGGGCCACGAGGCGGCGGAGGAGACATTGCCTCCCGTCATTCGCAGAAGCCCATAGCCATAGTTGCCGAAGACTGGCTGACCGCCGGGAATCGCCAGCGAGCCGCCCTTCAGGAAATAGCGCCCGTAGCTGCCGCCGTTATTGCCAAGCGTCAACGCTCCGTCGAACGAACCCACCGACGCGGCGCCGGCGGTCTGCGTGACATCGCCCACGGCGGTGTGGCCGATGTTGAGAGCGTTCACCTGAATGTTCGCCGAGATGGTCGCCGTGCCGGAATCGACGACGGCGGTGTCGGATGAACCCGGCACTTGCTGGGGCGTCCAGTTGGCGGAGGTATTTACGTCGCCAGACGGCACGTTCCACTGGATTGTGTCAGCATGCGCAAGCGTCGAGGCTGCAACCGCCACACCTGTTACGATCATCAGTTTCTTCATTTGTTTGTCTCCTTTTTAAACGTGAAATCATGGGTTTGCGCGACGGTTGAGCCGCGCACGACGAGCGAGGCCGGAACGAGGATGCTGCGCGGTGGGTCGTCAGGATGGTCAATCCGCCACGCAAGCGTCTTGACGGCTTCGGCGGCGATCCGCCGCGCGGGCTGGTGGATCGTGGTGAGCGGCGGCGTTGCAAGCGCGGCGCAGGGGTCGTCGTCAAATCCCACGACAGCTATATCCTGCGGCACACGGCGCCCGGAAGCCAGCAGCCGTTTCATCAGCATTGCGGCGAATGCGTCATAGCCGCAGATAAGCGCATCCGGCGCTGCACCGCCATCCAGCATCGCCATCACCTTTTCCACGCCCGCCGCGTCGCTTCCGGTCAACTTAACCACGGAATCATCGCCCCATCGCACGCCGGCAGAAACAATCTCGCCCGCAACGCCGGCGAGGCGGTTCCGGCGATTGACCGACGCAGGGCCGCCTTGAAGAAAGACAATATGACGGCATCCGATTTCCAGCAGATGCGCGGCTATGCTCCGTCCGGCAGACAGATGGTTGATGCCCACTACGTCCAATCCGCTTTTCTTCGGGAAATGGCACACGTCGCAGTCGATCAAGACAACGGGCACTTTCGCCTTCCGCAGGATGTCGATAACCGCCATGTTGGCCTTTTGCATGCAGTCGTCGACGAGCGGACGGAAGATGACGCCGTCCACGTCCTGCTTCACGAAGCGCCTGGCGACCGACTTCACGATCTGGGCGCGCTTCGCCGTCGTTCCTCCAGCCTCCTGGCCGAGAAACACCGAACAGCCAGACTTCTCGGCGGCGACGGAAACCTCGTGCGCCAAGCGCTGGAAGAACGGCGTCAGCGTGATCTCCGGCATCAAGAGGCCAATACGCCCTGTCCTGACAGTCGTTGTCCTGAAGTGGTAGCCAGAACCTTTGCGACTTTCAATGATGCCGGACTGGCACAAGTTGGACAACGCATGCCGGACGGTGCCGCGTGATGCGGCAAAGCGTCTTGCAAGGCTGCCTTCGCTGGGCATGCATCTCATTCCGACGAATTTTCCGCCGACAATCTCCGTCCGCAGCGTTTCGGCAATTATTTCATACTTGGCTTTCATCTGGCTTTGCGATTTGCAAGGCGTCGCGGATCTGCGCACGACTCCGTGGTGAAAAGCATTGCTCCGTAGGCCGGCATGGAGACCTCGCCCCACCCTTCTCCATCAACCGCAAAGACGGCGTTTTCGCCCGTCTGCGGATCCCAGCGCGCTGCGCGACCGCCGCCACACAGGCGCAAGCGCCCATGCCACGGACGGGAGGCATCGTTCATGACGAAGAACACGTCGCCATCCCTGGTGCGCCGATGAGCAGTGCGGATAGGCTTGGCGTCGCATTCTTCCGCAACGGATACCGACGGCTCAACGCAGCCATCGACGATGGCCGCCACTTCGCCAATTCGCGATTCCGGCAAGAGCATCGCCACGCCGCCAGCTGTGTTCGTCCGGACGGCTTCCGTACCATTTGCGCAAAGCATGCCGAACATCTCGCGCGAAAGCGCCATTACCTCGGCAGACGGGAAATCGCCCTCGGAATTCACCGGCACCACGCCAAACGCAATCACCACGCCGCCAGTCTTCCAGAAGTCGTGAAGATGCCGCATTGCCGCCAGCGGCAGCGTATCGACACCCGCCAGCACAATCGCGCGCCAGGGGAAATCCCGCCGTCCCAGCGAATCGGCATCGACGAACATCCACGCGCGGTTTCCGGCGAACAGCGACTTCACAGCGGTCTGCATCCCTGCTATTGCGTGAAACGCCTGCCCCGTCACTTCGCACCATGGCTTGGGAAGCGCATCGTAGTCTGTCTTCATCGTGTCCGCAGGATAGAGCAGCGCGACGTCGGATGCATCCGTTCCTTCAGAAAGAAGCGTGTTGGCGCGCGCTAGCCGCAGATTTATGCGGGCGATCTGCTCGTCCGAAAACGCATCCCATACATAGTAGGATGTGAACGTGTTGACGCCGCCCCAAAGCAGGCGGTTGAGCGTACCGGCGATCTCGTCCTCTGTCACCTGATGCGGCGGCTTCGTTTCGCGCCGCTGGACATGGTCTGAGACTTCGCACATCACGCGCCTTGCGCCGTTGAGCGCACCCGCGCTGCCGCCCAGCCTCGCCGTCTGTGGCGAAACCTTCTCCGGAATCGAAGTCAGCATATCCACGCCTGGATTGCCAAGTGCCCGCAAACAGCGGAAGAAATCGCCATAGATGGGCAATTGTACACCCGTCCATTCCTCAAGCAGAAGATGTCCGCCGCCGCACGTGCCGTGCGTCCGTCCCCAGACGTCAAGACGATGCATATAGTTTTCCGAGACAAGACGCCCGACGGAATCCCAGAACACATAGCGAAGGCGACGAATGTTCTCGTCGGCGGCCCCGAATGCGACAACGGGTGCATCCCTGTTGAGGTCCCGTCCCGTCTTCTCGCGCCATGTGCCGGCAAGTTCGACGGCATAGGGCAGGACGCTCCACGGCTGCGGACGCATCCACAGCGACATCAGGGACGGTTCGTCCGTGAAAAACGAATCGAACATCGAGAGATCTCCGCCAAAGGCTTCCGCGTACTTTTCATGGGTCGAGGCGATGAAGGCATCGGTCGGTTCCCGTGACAGCAAGTTGATGTACGGAATGCGCCGCGAAAGGTTCACCGCCGCATGCGTTCCTTCATAGAGTTCCCCGATAGACCAAGCCGCCAGCCGCCATTCTTCCGAGCCAACGGGCGCAGTCCAGGAAACATTGGCATCTCCCCCTTCCACAGTCACGTCGCGCCGCCGCGAAACAACGAGGAGACCGGACTTAAGCGGCCATGCCGCCGCCGCCACGAAACGTCCTGGCGGAATGGCAATCTTCACCGTTGCCCCAGCGGGCACATTAGTGGAAGAAATGAGGTAGCCAGCCGCCACACGCTCTGGATGGCTTGACGTCACAAGGCCCCCCGCCGTCCCGCTCGGATAGCCCGGTTCGTCGTAGAGCCACACGCGCATCCCGCGCCGCCGCGCCTCTCTCACTAGACTGACGAAGTTCGTCATGTTGTCGGCAGACCGAACATATCCCTTGTCAAAGTTGGCGTTCCCCACGAATCCGCCAAAACCTCTGCGTTCCAGCGCATCCAGCCCGCGTCGGCAGTCATCCGCATCATGCGACCAGTGATGCCATATCGGCATCATCCGGGCAGAAGCCGGCGGATTCGCGAACCTCTCCTTGCGGACTGCATCCTCCGAGGGATACGCAGCAGTACATTGAAACGAGACGAGCACCGCTGCCGTCACCAGGATGACGGATGCGAAAATGCCTGCAATTACGCTGTTGTGTCCCACAGCGCGAATAATACAGCAAGACGAACAGGCCGGTCAAGCCGAAACCAAAGTTGTTTATACAGGTTTTTCAGGCCAGAAGCCCATCGTCGCGCAGCTCGTCGAAGCACCGCCTGAGGTAGCGCGGCGAGAACGCGGAGGTGTGCGGCATCACGACGCAGTTGGGAAGGTCGGCGAGCTCTGGGACGTAGCCCGGCGTCTCCAGCACCGTCGCGGACGGCTCGTGCTTGCGCACGTCGAGGCACGCGCCGGCGAGCCTATGCGACTTGAGCGCCCTGTAGAGCGCTCGCTCGTCTATCGCGTTGCCGCGCCCGACGTTCACGACGACGCAGCGGCGCGGCAGCTTCGCCATCATCGACGCGGAGAGGAAGTCGTCCGTGCCCGTCGTAGACGGCAGCGCCATGACGAACCAGTCGGCGGACTTGAGCAGCCTCTCAAGCTGCGGTTTCGCGAGCTTCTTTCCGCCGGCGAAGACTCCGTGCCGCGTGATGCCCGCGACCGACACGCCAAGTGCCTCCAGCTTCGCACCTATCGCGCGGCCTACACGCCCGTAGCCCGCAATCACCGCGCGCGTCCCCGCGACCTCGTAACATACGCCGCTAAGCTCGTTACGCGGCCACGCCCTCTCCTTGAGCTCGGGGCGGAACATCCCGCGTGCCCACGCAAGCACGAACGCCGCGACTGACTCGGCCATGATCTTCCCGTGGAAGCCGCCGAAGTGTATCTTGACTCCCTCCGGCCCCTCGGTCGGCACGAACTCCCGCCCTGCGGCGGGGGTAGCAAGGAGCCTGAGGCGCGGCGCGCGTGCGAACCAATCCTTCTTGAAATCCCACGTTATCGCGTGCGTCGCCTTCGGCAGCTCGCGCAGGAACGCCCGCTCGCTCGTTGCGCGGACGATGCGGCTCCCCTTCGGCACCAGCGACTTCAAGTACGCGATGTCGCCCGAATCGGCGCGGAAGCACCGCTCCGGCCAGTTGAGCCATACTAGATAGACGTCCTGATCTTTCTTCATGCCGCGAATTATACCATAACCGTCTTGTTCAGTTCACGGCGGAGGCGCTTCCAGCCCGGGAGGCGCGCATCCATGAGGCCGTAGAAGAGAGGGCCGTGGTTCGGCGCCTTGAGGTGCGTAAGCTCGTGCACGACTACGTATTCGACGTGCGCGCGAGAGACGCGCGCAAGCTCGGCGTTGTACGTGATGCTGCGCCGCCTGAAGTGGCACGACCCCCACACGCTCTTGAGCCTGCGCACCTTCCACGTCACGTTCGGCTCGCCGAGCCTCTGCGTCCAGACGGAGTTAAGCTCCTGAAGGAGAAGCTTAAGCGCGGCAATCTCCGCTTCCGTGCAGGGCGGGCGCACCACGACAGGACGCGCCAGGACCTCGGCGCGCGTCTTAAGCACCCACTTCCACTTCGAGAAAAGGAACTCCTCGCCGTCCTTCAGCGTCGCCCACCACTTCGGCACGGAAAGGTGTACGCGGCCGTCGGGGTTCACGCGGATGTTTATCCGCCTTATCCGCTTGCGCTCGACGTCGACCGGCACGCCGTAGACGAGATTCTCACCAGAATGCAGCATCGCGGCCCGCTCCTATTCCAGCGCGGCGGCGCGCCAGAACGCCTGGCCGTCGGCTATGAGGTCTCGCAGGGACTCCTTGCGCCTTAGCATTCCGTCGACGCGCTCCTCGATGGAGCCCGCCGTTATGAAGAGATGCACGAAGACCGTCTTCGTCTGCCCGATCCTGTGGGCGCGGTCCGTCGCCTGGCTCTCGACGGCCGGGTTCCACCAGCGGTCGTAGTGGATGACGTGCGTCGCCTTGGTGAGGTTGAGCCCGAAGCCACCCGCCTTGAGCGACAGTATGAACACGTCGGGACGGCTCGAATGCTGGAAGGTACGCACAAGCTTCTCGCGGGCAGACGCCTCCAATGCGCCGTGCAGAAACGGGAACTGTCGCGAGAACCGGTCTGCGAGCGCGCGCTGGATCGCCGCGCCGACCTTCGCGTACTGCGTGAATACGAGAGCTGACTCTCCGTTCTCCAGTATCTGCCCGACAAGCTCCACAAGCCGCTCGAGCTTCGCCCCCGAGACCTTCTCGCCGTCGAACCCGTCGCAGACGAGCTTGAGCCGCGTGAGCAGCGCGAACACGTCGCCCTGCGCATGCTCGCTCGCGCGAAAGTCCTCAAGCGCCGCCTCGTATTCGCGGCGCTCTGCGGGATGCAGCGAACAGTACTCTCGTATCTCGCGCTTCTCTCCGAGTTCCGCCGCGACGCCGGGATCCGTCTTGAGCCGCCTCAGCACGAACGGCTCAAGAGCGCGCCGCAAACGCTTCGCAGCCGCGCCGTGTTCGTCCACCGCAATAGGCCGTGCAAAACGCTCCTCGAAAGAGCGGCGGTCGCCGAGAAATCCGGGATTTAGGAACTCCTCTATAGACCAGAGGTCGGCGACCGAGTTCTCTATCGGCGTTCCAGTAAGGGCGATTCGCATCGGCGGAGTTAGGGCGCGCACCGCGCGCGCAACCTGCGTGTCGGGGTTCTTCACTGCCTGCGCCTCGTCAAGTACGAGCGCCGACCACTCGGTCTCGGAGAAAAGCGTATAGTCCCTCACCAGGAGATTGTAGCTCGTAAGAACGACGTCTGCCTCGCCCGCCGCCTTGCGGAAGCCGCTCGCCACGTGGCGCATCTCCCCCTGGTGAACGTACACCTTGAGCCCTGGCGCAAACTGCGCAAGCTCGTGCTCCCAGTTCGCAAGCAAGGTAAGCGGCGCAGCTACCAGCACTGTTTCCCCGCTTGACCGCCATAGCCTTGGCGACGGCGGTTTCCCCAACATCCACGCTATCACCTGCACAGTCTTGCCAAGCCCCATGTCGTCGGCAAGCAGGGCGCCGAAGCCGTGCGACGTAAGGAACGAAAGCCATGCGACGCCTTCTCGCTGGTAGCTGCGCAAACACCCCTCGAAGCCCTTTGGCTCTGTGGCGGCAATCCCGCCGACACCCTTCCCCTGCGCGCGAAGCTCGTTGACTAGGCCGCGAAGCCAGCCATGCGCACGCGCCTCCTCGACCTCAAGCCGCCCGACATGGCCGAGGCCAAGTGCAAACGAGAGCGGATTCGCCTTGCGGTCCGTCCCCTTCTCGAGCGCACGCAGAGCCTCCTTCAATATGCCGCGGTCTACCTCTATCCAGTGGTCGCGAAAGTAGACAAGTGTAGATCCCTGGTCTAGCAGGAAGCGTATCTCGTCTGCGGTAACCGCCTCGCCGGCGACGCGTACGACGAGGCGCACCTTGTGGTCAGGCTTTTTCGCCGCCTTCCCGTCCGGCGGGGCGGACGGAGTCTCGATCTCCGCCTCGGCTGAAATCGCGGCGGCGAGGTCTGCGCCCTCAACGCCATATCCTGCATCGCGCAGGTCGAACGCGCCTCGGCGGACAAAATCCTCCGCCTCGCCGCGCGAGAGTTCGACGCGAAGTCGGCCCTTTGGCGAACCTGCGGCGCGTAGCCCGCGGAGCGCGCCCCAGACGTAGGCCGCGAGGCCGAGGGCGCGAAGAGCGCGGCGTCCCCTCGGCACGGCGCACGACACGTAAAAACGCTCCCCCTCCGCCTCGAGGGCGAAGACGATTTTCCTCCGGGCCTCGACATCGGGGGCTGCCGCGCCGCTCCAAGTCGCGAGCTCCCTGGCGAAGGCCGCGCATTCGGCGTCGTCCCATTCGACGCGCCCGGTACGAGAGCGGAGCGCCATGATCCATGCGTCGTGGAGAGTCTGGTGGCGCTGGTACTCGGCGTCCTCGGTAAGGCGCGTCATCGTCGACTCTCGCACGTATTCGTCGACCCAGTCGTTGTCTATGCCAACTGCGCGCCAGCGCGCGTACCAGCCGTCGTCCTCCTTGAAGAGGGACGGATAGAACCTGCCTTCGGCTATAAGCCCAAGCGCCTCGCGCTGTCTCGGGCTGAGCTTCATCTACGGCAATCCTGGCTAATCTGCATGTATGGTATTATACCAAATTTGGTGGCGCAGACATTGGGTTTTCATTGACTGTTCTCTTTCTCTACTCGCTATTGTTTTTCAAGCATTTTTCATGTTTTTACGATTCTCTCCATAGTTCTCCGTCGTGTGTATTGGAGAATTCCTATACCGTTTTCGGTAGTATGCTCATTCAGGACTTCCCTTTGGGGATACCACGATTGTCTCGCAATGTAGTCGATTTGCAGACACAAGCATAGAGTGCATCAAAAAGATGTCGCTCAAACTCGCAATTCCTGTTGTTATACCCGCTGTGCCGTTGTCTATACAACAGTAGAAGTCCGCATCCTGCATGCCAGGTTTTGCTCGAAAAGACTTAACGGGACTGTCATGCTTAAAGTAACTCCAAAACTCCCCTTCATCTGTGATGGGCATGACATATGACGGTATGCCAATCCGATCAACCCTAAAAAAAGCATCTTTCCTTGCATAAACTACCGGTTCAATATTAACCGCCTCAATCCTATCAAAAACAAACTTAACCGTCTTGTCTGCGCGAGAGAACCCCATGCCGTCTCCAATATATAACGACCATTTGTAATGATCGTGCAAATCACTCTCCACATCCGAGGAAACATATGCGTCAACAATGCCATCCATGTTGCCGTCGCAAGCAATGATGAAGACATTTGTCGTAATTGCAGAAGTCATCAAACCATGCAGATACTGTTGGTGGAGTTGGGCGACACGCTCTTTTTGTGTTTTCGCCAATTTCCATGCATTGATGCTTGCCTCCGATTCTCTCAAACGCTTTTGCTCCCGCGTCTCCTCATTTCGGATTTCGGCTTTAGCTCCATGGTACATATGCGGGATTGCGCAGCATATCGATTTCATGCTTTTGTTGCAAAACAACGCATTTGCCCCATCAACAGAAATCAAGGCCTTTCTAGGCGCTCCATTTGTTGTGACAGACAGGGTAAACCATTTCTGAGAAACCAATGTAACCTCTTCTCCTCTGTTGGGACACTCTGCACCAATACGCCTATCATTATGAAAGACAATCATCCGCCGACCATCGTTATATTCAATCTCGAACAATTGATCTGGCACGAACCAAATATCGACATCAGGCGACCAATCATACTTACACGGCAACAGTTTACCCGAACTTATTTCCCACAACTGCCATGCCCTACCATCTGAATACAGATGTTCAGCGGCAGAAAAATACGTGTATATTCCTTTGCCGTAGATTCGCCATTGACAATTAATAAGGCAAGACACATCATTACTCCATGATCCCGGATAAAATGATTCCCGTGTGAAAGCATCTGAAACAAGCTTCTGCCCATGCTCCAACGGCAATGGCTCACGTGCAGGTTCTCGTGCAAAAAGCAGAGCCATTGACGGTGTCAAGACTGACAATAGTAGCATCGCGTGGTTCTTCATCATTCGACCTCCTGAAGTTCGGCGTCAGATAGAACATCTCTGACATAATTTGGGTTTCTGGAATTGGTGTGGAATTTCCATTCGCCCGTTGTGGGTATGAATTCCATTGGGCTGTGAAAAGTTACAGGTCTAGTGGGAGTTGTCTGACCAGGTATGCCGCCAGCACCGTTGTAAAGAGTAAGGATTGACCACATTTCCGCTGATACGGCATACCCATTGATATTTGTCGAAGGAGGATCAGTCCAATTAGGAAGTGAGGAATACGCACTGGAATAGTAACCGATAAATCGCGTTGCATTATTACATGCTTCTTGAAGTTTTGCCCTCATTGCATCAACATTCTGATGCCAGTCGTATATCTCTGAAGTGTTGCCGTTGTTACGCCCACGATCAATTTGCGCCAATCCCCATCCCCAGTTGCTTGCGCCATTGCCTTTGAACGGCAACTCCCTGTATGCATCCTGCGACGGATTGAACTGATTGTAAAATCGTGTTGCATTGCCTGTTTTGCATTCATGTTTCGAGATCTTCCACGCATACGCGGCAGTATTTGCAGGGACTTGGGATGTTATGTATGCGCGTGCCACGGTGTCAAGAGGGTTCTTGCCGCGTATTGAAAATGGGTATTCAATTTGAGAATCCCCAACAGATATGTTCAAGACGCAACGGCCGCCTACTATTTCATTGTTCAGGGCTGCGTTTATATCATATGCCTCTCCCCCATGCGTCACACGTTCAGTCAAAGTACGATTGTCGTATGCAAAACGGTCATTCCGCTCCGTAGTCAACGAACCGCTCCAAGTCACGTCTATCCATTGCGGCAAATCTTTGAACTGTGCGGTCAGATGCGGTGCCGCCGGCTCGGCGGTTATGTAGGCGACGCCGTTTGTCGGAATAAATGCCCGGTAATACGAAGTAGCCGCATCGGTAGTATTCGCCACTCCTGTTGCCGTAGGCATATTCGACTGTACGACCTTCAGCGGGAAAATACCGACAAAAATTGTTGTTGGAAGCGCACCGTCGCTCACATTCATCGCCGCAAGATTTATCGTGACAGAAAGGTCGGAACTGCCAGGCGCCTTATATATCGCCTTGTCTTTTAGCACGACAGGATTGTAGCCGCGTGCTTCATGTCCATTTGCCGCAGCGTCATCCCACGCACCATCTTCGTTGTTGACCTGCGCGAAGCCACTTAACGGAACATTGTTTGTCGCATGTATGTCCCAAACGACCCTGTCATTGAATTCTGAAGCCTGACCCGTGTAGTATGGATATTCCTCGCTGAACACGAACACGCCAACAAAAGCCATCGTTCCAGCTGGGACAGTCACAGTTTCGTTTGTCTGCTTTGTCACCCCTTGTGCATAATCACCGGTTACCGAAACCCACTTGACCGGAATCGTGTCCGCTCTGTCGTTCGGATCGCTTCCCTGCCCCACTTCAACACCATCGTTTAATCCATCACCATCCGTATCCGGCTCTCCGGGATTTGTGCCGGCTTCCGACTCCTCGCCGTTTGTGAGGCCGTCGCCATCTGGATCGGCATCAAAATCGTTGTTGGGATTGGTGTCTGTTGAATTGTCCACGGTGGGATCAAAGCCATCGTGCTGGTTTTCCCATCCATCGTTCATGCCGTCGCCATCGGAGTCTGGATTGAGAGGAGCTGTCCCGACATCAGACTCTGCCCCGTCATCCATACCGTCTCCGTCTGTGTCAGGGTTCAGTGGGTCGGTGCCGGTTCCAAGATCAAACGCTATATCAACGCCATTCGACAACGCGCCTTGCCGAACAAAGGTCTGCATGCGAGTCCTGTTGTTCAGCAATCCGTCAGAGTCCCAGTATGAATAGGCATGCGCCCATAGCCCACCGAGCGCCTGTATGCCGATTGCCGCATTGCGCCCATCCATGTTGTCGCCGGATATGTCACGATACAAGAAATGTACTTCACCCTCGCCATCAATCGGGATTATCAACTGAAATGACAGCGAGTTTGTCGTGGATGTTCGCGATCTGTTTGAATATGGGCACAAGTTTTCATACTGAACGACAAAAACGGGGTTCGTTTCCACCACGGACGTGCCTACCATGATCTTGGACGCTGGCAAATTCGTAGTCATATAAAGATCGTCAAGGTAAGGGACGAGGACAAGCGCATTGGTACATATCGCAGATGTCATGCCTCCACCGTTCATCGAGTAAAGGCCAGCACCAAATCCTCTGCGCGGCAGATAGACGATGCCGTTCAGGTCGATTACGGCATTTGTAACGGTTTCGCCACTGACGGTGATCGGCATGTTCAAGGGATAATTCACAAGCGATGAATCAGGATCTGGAAATTGCGAGGTGATGTCAATCGCATCAGCTGAAAGTGTTAGCCACGACAGGCCGTTTGTTACGGCAAGACGCCCAGTTTCCGTTCGATCTGAAAGTCCATCACCATCTGTGTCGACGTTGGAGGGACTTGTGCCAAGTGCCTGTTCAATTAGATTTGAAAGCCCGTCCCCGTCCAAGTCGCCGTCTGCTCCTTGGTCGCCGGAGGCGGAAAGCGGATCAAGGCCGTTGACGTGTTCCCACTCGTCGTCGAGTCCATCAAGGTCAGTGTCGACATAGTGCGCGCTTGTGCCTATTGTCGATTCCACTCCGTCCTCAAGTCCGTCGCCGTCCGTGTCCGCAATTGTAGGATCGGAACCTGTCCCGAAATGGTAGGCGATCACCATTCCGTTCGTGATTGCGCCAGCCGTGTTGTAGGAAATCTGATGCGTCTGCTCCCGGTTCGGGAGTTGCGCGCCAATGGTCGCGCTCGACCCATCAAAAGCATCGGACAGACTAACGTAGCGGACGTAGACCGTGTTAGTCTCGGCACTGGGAATGACAATCTGGAATGTCGCGCTGCATGAGGAATTGTTCCGCTGGGAATAAAGCCGTATGCCGGAATACTGCACTACGGCATACTCAAGACCGTTTGTATCGACATCGGCAATGGTTATTTGTGCACCGGAATTGGCGGTTGCATACAGGTCGTCCCAATAGGCCGCTATCGCCGTGTGGTATCCACTGACCGTGTAGGTGACAAGATCGGAATTCCCATCGCCTGTGGGGAAGCTCGATAATGCGCTTCTGTCCGCCATCAGCCCGACGATGCCATTCACGCCGACCGTCATGTTCGTATGTACATATCCGGCGCAGCGGAATGTGAACGGCATCGGAATAACGAACTGCTGGCTGTCATAGTTTTGCGTGGACAAGAGAAGGTTTGTGCCACCCGACAGATCGAACTCCGGCAAAGTGTCGACGTATTCCCACCAACCGACCTCTTCGCGATCCGAAAGTCCGTCGCCGTCGGTGTCGGACGATACCGGCGAAGTTCCGAGCTCGTATTCGCGCAGATTGGCGAAGCCATCGCTGTCGGAATCGGAGTCGGAGTCGTTCGTCAAAGGATTGAGACCATATCGCACCTCCCATCCATCGTTCATGCCGTCGCCATCGGTGTCCGTAGCGAACGGATCGGTGCCGGCCGTCACCTCATCCGAATCGGACAGCCCATCCCCGTCCGTATCGGCGACAAGTGGGTTCGTGAGATATGTCAAGACTTCATCCGAGTCGGAAAGACCGTCGAGATCGGTGTCGGAACTCGCGGGGTCCGAACCGGTCCCGATGGTGTATTTTAGTGTCAGCCCGTCCTCCGGGAAATCCGCAGTCAGTGGCCACGTTAGGTTGTAATAGTCATTGTCCGACTTGAAGGACGGCATCCCGCCGCACTGGACTCCGGACAGAAGGTTGACTTCTCGGAAAGTGTTGGAGGCGCAGAGATAACTGACATAGATTGTGTTCGTCTCGTCATGCGGCAGTATCATCTGACATGTCAGCGTCTCATCCGTATTACGGTACGAGTAAAGGCCGATGTTGCGGTACTCCACCACCGTGTAGCTGCCGCCGGCCTCCTGGACGACGCCATGCAGGATTTGGCTTCCCCAGTCGTTCGTTTTCGCGTACAGGTCAGCTCCGCAAAGTGCAACTGTTACATGGCAGGCGGAATACTGGTAGTTGCTGAGATTGCCGTATGTACAAGCGGAAGTCCACGACGTAGGATTGGTGGGGCATAGCAGATGTACCGTTCCGTCGACATGGACTTTTGCGTTCGTGTAGCACATATTGTTTATCGTATGGCCATCTGGCAACGGAATGTTCCAGCTATTCCCGTCCGCAGTCTGGCCTGTTATTAGTCGAGTACCGTCGGACATATCGAACCACATGAAGCCTTCTTCGGGCTGCACAGTCATCGTGCCGATTTCTACGACATCTGGCAAGCCGTCGCCGTCCGTGTCGGAAGAATGCGGATTTGAGCCTGCTGCGATTTCGTCACCGTCTCCAACGCCATCGCCGTCCGTATCGCACAGAAGAGGATTGGTGGCGATGCTGGCGGAAAGCTCCTGCGAGTCAGAAAGCCCGTCGCCGTCTGTGTCGGGGTTTGATGGATCGGTGAAAGACACAAAGTTCTCATACGCATCAGTCAGTCCATCCCCGTCAGAATCGAAATCAAGACCGAAGCGGAAGAAAGCCATGCGGCTGAACGAATCCACATAAAGCGGACGGTATGCGAGAGCAACGTCGTTGGAAGAAACCGTGAACTCATACGAGTTAGTGCCCGTCGGCATCAAATAATGCCCAAGCAAGAACCAGCCGTTCACGGCAAGATTCGTGGACATGAAAAGGTCAACGTTACGCGAATCGACATTCTCAAAGAGATTGCTTGCCCACTCAACCCCAAATGCAGTCGCCTTATCCTGAGAATCCACGGCAAAATCCGTGACCGCAAATGCATTTGAAGAAATGTTCTCTGGCAGCGTCCGCAGTTGGATTGTCTCGTCGACACGGGTCATGGTCGAGGAGATGTCGTCTATCAGTCCGGAAGGAAGAATGCCACGCTCCTTCGATCCGCCCCAAAGAGTGAAGAAGCTGACGGTGCAAATGACGACAAACTTGTGCAAGGGCGTCAGGCTGAAGAACCACTTTAACTCCTTTGCAAACGGCTTGGCCTTGTAGCAGAGCATGATGAGCCACAGGGCAAAGAATCCCCCAGCCGTGCCGACAAGCCACGGTGTCGCCGCTTCAATGGCCTTGTGTACATATTGAGCGATCATGTAGATCATGACGCATCCTCCTTGCCTCGTTTATGGCCTTTGGGCGAAGTAGGCGGTTCTGGCACGTAGCTGACGATGTCGCCGATGTCGCACTGCATTGACGCGCAGATGCGTTCAAGGACGCCAGCTCCGACAGATTCGCCTCTGGACATCTTGGAAACCGTGGCAGGGGCAATGCCGGTAGCCTCGCGCAAGTCTGTGCGAGTCATATCGCGGTCGATAAGCAACTTCCAGAGCTTCTTGTAGCACAATGCCATATCTGTTCCAATCCATTTTGAATGGTTTTGAACATATTATAGCATTTACGCTCCGAAGGGTCAATGCCGTAATGAAATATTTTGATGTGAAAATGAAATATCAATATTGAAAAACAGCATATTTGATAGCGCACGTCCAATCTTATCGCACTTTACACATAAGTTTGGAAAATCGCTACAACAAAAAAACAATCGACTTTTACGCCGAAGTTGCTCATTGATTCCGTACAATATAGTAGGAACACAGCAAACAAAAGGAGCAAGATTATGGCAAATGCATCATCTGTAATATCAAATCGACATTACTTGCTGGAATATCTACTTGTCATTCTGGAAAACAACCCGACGATCTCACGGCGGAGACTGTGTCGGGAATACGGCATAAACCCTGTCGTTCTTCACCGCTATATCCATCGTCCAGCCCATTTGCGCGGGAAAAATGTTTACGAAGAGCATCGCCGTGAAATCGCTCCCCTTGTTGAGAAACTCTACAACGAGGGGAATGGTGTTGAAAAAGTAACAGAAATGTTGCGCGCGAAAGGAATTGTCTGCAGCGATTACCTCGTCAGACGCATCCTGCATTCCGTTTGACAGGAGGGAGCGCCATTAGACACGCAGAAGAAACCGCCGCCTGTGCAATGGTTCGTATTACATATGTTTGGTGGCCAAGGCCGGGATCGAACCGGCGACACACGGATTTTCAGTCCGTTGCTCTACCAACTGAGCTACCTAGCCACAGCCTTGCGCGAGATGGTAGGGGCGCAGGGATTCGAACCCTGGACCCAGTGATTAAGAGTCACTTGCTCTACCAGCTGAGCTACGCCCCCATCTCACTTGTTTTGGAGCGAGGAACGGGACTCGAACCCGCGACAACCACCTTGGCAAGGTGGCACTCTACCAACTGAGTTATCCTCGCATCGCGAAAACTGTGTGTAGTATATCATATTTCCCCCGTGGTGCGCAAGGGGGTATTTTCAAAAAAACGAACGGCCGCGGTTTTTGACCGCAGCCGCCCGTTTTTCATACCGAAGGGCTTCTTACGCCTTCGTCACCTTGCCGGACTTCAGGCAGCGCGCGCAGATGCACACGCGCTTCGTGTTGCCCTTGCCGTCGGTCACGCGGACCGTGCGCAGGTTAGGCAGGAAGCGGCGCTTCGTGATGCCGGTCGTGTGGAGACCGATGCCACCCTTGTACTTCGGCGAACCCTTGCGGACGACGACGTTGCCGACCGAGGGGCCCTTTCCGCAGATATCACAGACTCTGGACATTTTCTTGCTCCTTTCGTCTCAGGTTGTTCAGTTGCCGGGCTGCCACTCGACGTTCGCGAACGCGTTGTCGAACGCGGCGGAGAGACCGCCGAGCTCCTCGCTGCCCGCCGACTTCGCGGAGACGGGCGTCTTCTCGACGCCTGCCGCCTCGGCCACAAGGCCCTGCACCTCGTCTTCGGTCATCGACATCGCGCGGATGGAGAGGCCGATGCGGCGCTCGCCGCGGTCGACCTTGACCACGCGGGCCTCGACCTCCTGGCCGATCTCGAGCGCGTCCTTGACCTTCTCGAC
>Ga0310690_10003052_pt1 | contig 25908 bp, 14 predicted proteins | sample AusTroGonzalo_MG_2_FD_207661 | JGI IMG/M metagenome (GOLD analysis project Ga0310690, IMG submission 207661) | Bovine rumen microbial communities from tropical cattle in Woodstock, Queensland, Australia - Gonzalo_04 (v2) (version 2) | ecosystem: Host-associated > Mammals > Digestive system >... | reverse complement strand
TCCGATCTCTTGCCTGTAGCATCATTGCCTTCCATATAGCGCATCGTGCCGCACATCTCGAAGCGGTTGCTACCTGTTGTCGTCGTTGGGTTCAGTTCTTTTGCTGCAGCATCCGCAAGTATGAATACCGGCACATCGATGTTCGTTGAGCTGAGCAGCTGGCCGCTGGCTGTGGGAATCAGCACGTATGGCGTGTGGGCAGCAAGCGTACTTACCTCTGTGAATCCGAACAGCTTGTCTGAGGTTGCCTCCAAGGTATATGCCTTCATGTTGTTGGGGATCGGCAGGGCGTAGGGCAGGCAGGTGGTGTAATGCCGTTCTGCCAATAGCTGACGCGTGTTCGTCAAGGTGTAAGCCCTGAACGGATGAACGTTCTCGAATGCCCACTGATAGCCCTTGTTCTCGGTAAATCCTGTCTGGTCGCCGCCCATATCCTCGTAGATCTTGAAGACTTCGCAGTAGTACTTCTCTTCAGTGCCCGGTTTATAGACGTAGTTCTCGCCTGTGAAGGTGCTGCCGTTCAGATAGACCAGCGCCTGCTTGGGCACGCCGTTGAACGGCGAAGCCTCGATGTTACGCTGCAAGCTGCCTGGCGTGAAGCCTTCGGCTGTGCTCAGGTCGATGTAGCGCAGAGCCGTACAGCCCTCGAAGGCACCATTCTGAACCTCTGTGATGTCAGCCTGGCCGCTCATGTCAAGTCCTGTCAGTGAAGAACAATCCTTAAAGGCTCCTGTTTCTATTCCCACAAGAGTGACAACAGTTGTCACTTGCGGATCATTATTGGAACCTGCAATAGTAACATTGATAGCGGGTATGGTGATGGCGCCTTCCGTTGTGGTTGGGATGATGCTACTGTTCGACTGGTTGCCCAACTTGCCTTTAAGGATAAAGTCTGGTCCGTTTGTCGAGTTCTCAATTTCTGTGAAGTGCACGTCAAGTTCGCCACTTAAGTTGTCGTTATACTCATTATACACGAACAGATCTTCATGCCTAACGTTATTGTAGCTGTTACCCAGTCCCTCCAGCTTCACGTGGTAGTAGCGGCCACCTCTATAGGCGTGACCTTCCTCGTCCTTTATCTGATCCACATTAGTGGTGAACGTGTGCGTATCCGTTCCGATGTCGTAGGAGTGTTGGTCGTAGATGGTAGCAGTATAGTCAGTACCCTGCACCAGCGTTTTCGCACCGTCTTTTATCACGATGTCAGCAGCGGTCAGCGTGCCTTGATAAGGCAGGATCACAGCTCTCGTATTCATAAGCACCGTTGCTTCCGCAATACTCTTCACCACATGCACTTCCAACCGCTTGGTGCCTGTGAAGTTGCCACGACCCTCGAAGGTGATGGTATAGACACCTGGATCGACGATAGAAGAAGGTTCAACGGTGCAGGTATAATCTATAGGATTTGCTGATTTCAGATAATAGTTAGCATAATACAGGCTGACGTTGTTATTGTCAGAGGTGTTGATGTTCGGTGTAATAGGACTACCCGTCCAATTCATCTTGTTCACTTCCGTTGCCGTCACCTCGTTCATGTTGCGTGGAGCGATGACATAGTCGGCAGTGACAGAACCGTAATAGGAAGCTCCTTGAGCCGTGATAGTGATGGCGCCGCTGTAAGTCTGAGCATCGATATACGTATCGGGAGCATACGTGAGCGTATAATTGGCTGCAGCCAACTCGCTTCCGTTATAGAGTACGGTGATGGTGGAAGCACTGGGCACCTGCTCAGCACCTGTGTAAATGGCTTTGGATGTAATTAGTAACCTACCGTCGGCAAGGTTCGTAGCACCAGTGTTTGTAATGACGAAGTTCGCGCTCTTCGTGCCCGAGTAGTTGCCCTGACCGGTAATCGTAATGGCGTTGGCGTATATTTGAGGATCATGATACGTTTGACTCTGGACGGTCATGGTAAAATCAGTCGAATAAGCAAGTTGTGCATTCGACCTGCCGGGATCCGTTACAATGACGTTAGCATTAGCGCCTTCTGCTGTTGGGGTGATATCGCTTCCAGTAAAATTAGCTTCAGCCGTAACACTGCAAGTGTTGATGTCCTTCGGCGAGATGACGTAATTAACCACCTTGCTGCCATAGTAACCACCACTACCGCTTCCCTTACCAACAATGGTAATGGCATCTGGGTAAGTAACAGCGTTAGTGTAGCCATAATTTGTTCCCGTCTTTACCGTAATGGTGTAGTCGGTACCTTGAGTAAGAATTGCATTGGTGCTTGCGTTCTTAACGATAAGAGTAGGTGTACTGCCTTCTCCTGTCGGTGTCTGGGCTTCACCATTATATACCGTTGTGGCAATGACTTCGCAGGTGGCAATGTCCGTACCACTTCCACCGATGTAGAAGTTCGCCTTACGGCTGCCCGTGTAGTTACCGCCCTCAACGGCTGTCAATGTAATCACCTCGGGATAGACACCAGTTTCCTTGTATGTGCCGGCAGCAACATCAATGTTATAGTCAGTGCCAACAGCTAAGGCGTGGTTGTTATATGTTAAATGAACAAGTGTCTTAATGCCGGTTGTAGCATTATCGTCTGCCGTATAGCCGGTTTCTGTATAATCTTGAGTATTACCGGTAATTGTCACGTCGTTGATATTACGCTGATCAATGGTAAACGATTCCTTGCGTTGGCCGCCATAGTTGCCTATGCCATTGATAATGACACCCTCGCTGTAGACTTTTGCATCTTTAAATGGAGTACCAGAGTAGCTCACCTGATAGTGCGTTCCAGCAGTCAGCACATTCTCTCCATCCTTCACCACGACCGTAGGCGTTTGATTGTCACCATTATAGACAGCAGTGGAGACGGTGACGGTGATGTTGGCGTTGGCGTTGGCGAGAGACTTCTTCACACTATACTCATAAGGATAATCCGTATTAGACGTACTGCTTTCTACAACAACGTAGCCTTCTGCAGCTGCGAAGAGTTGTGTTTGTACATCGGTCTGAACAGTTACACCTTCAGTCAGCATCACATGGTAGCTGTTTTGAATCACATGATGGTTATTGAAGTCAAACGTGCATGAGTTGTTATTCGTTGAGAGGTCAGCTGTGAGAGTAACGTCAGCACATAACTTGATAGTCTCACCACTCTGAACTGCAGCAAAAGCCTCTGCCAATGTGGTATAATTCGTTGTGGTGCCACTAGCAGTTATCGAAGCCACGTATATAGTAGACGCGACTGTGTACACGCCGTTCACTGCTGTGCCGAGAGTCTGACCCATGGTATTGAGCAGCGCCTCAAAGGCTGCTGCACCATCGGCATCAGCCAGCTTAAACTGCGCACCGTTCTCAACCGTAATCGTCGGGTTCGCACTCGCATATCTGTCGTCCGTGCCCTTCGTCACAATCTTGTTTACGTTGATGACTGCATCGTCCTCAATGGTGAGTCCTGCGACATCGTCAATTCCCAAGTCGCCAGTCATCGTGATGGTAGAGTTGCGGATGACGGAGCTACCTGCAGTATTGTAGTTGAACTGCGGCTTCGTTGTGCCCTCCCATGGAGCAGAGTAACCACTGTATGTTGCTACTGCAATACCCGTTCCATCGATAGTCATACCGTCAATAATCAGCGTACCATAGTTCTGCATGAACATCTCGAAACCTGCCAGTGCGGTAGCATCGTCGGTCATGTTGATGGTACCGTTGGTGAGTGTGATTGTATTGCCCTCTTCAAAGTGCAGTACCTGGTTCTGTGTGTTGGTAGAGCCGACTGCGGGACCTGCTACCGTGTAGGTGTGGCCACCAAAGTCAATCTTGACGTTCGCACCGTTGGCTGCAGGGTAATCGCCTTTCGCGGTATTGAACAGCGCAAGGCCCGTTCCGTCGGTCACGTTGGTCAGCAGCTCAACAGTAATCTCAGCTCCGTTGTCCGCCATGCTCGCCGTTACCGCCGCGTTGAGGGCAGCCTGCAAGGTTGTATAAGGAGTATAACCAATCTTGGCAACCGCCGGAATAAGAGTGTAAACATTTGTAGTGTTAGTCTCTGCCCACATATAGCCGTCAGGAATTACACTATCATCTGTCAATCCGCTCAGACTGTTGACTGTAACATTCGTGAAGGTATTGTTCTGTGGGTTGGACACCGACAGTTTCTTAGCATTGCCCGATGCAATGAATGTACCACCGCTGATAGTTGCATTGATAGGCTGGTTAGTGGTATGCTGTGCAATAGCAACTGCAGCACCAACTGTGGTAGTACCACTTCCATTAGGAGTGCAGGAATAAGTCGTGGCCGTAGTAGTAAATTCACCACCAGTGATAGTTAACGTACCCGAACGCAGCTCAACGGCAGAACTGTAACCTGTGATTTGACCTCCACTGATAGTCAGCGTACCATCCTGCGGATGATAGATACCGAGATTATCGTTAGCGTGGTTTCCTTTAATGACACCACCACTGATGGTAATTTTTGTGCCATTACGGTTACCGTTGCCGGTGATGGCATAATAGTCACCAATCAAGGTGCCACCCTGTACCGTCAGTTCTGCGACGTCTCCAGTTGCTGTCTCGCCTGGAATGGTTACTGCGACAGCAGCATAGGCTTTTGCTCCACTATCAATTTTGCCGCTATTATTTCCGCCTATATCCCTGATGGTGAGATTGGCACCACGCTTGACACCGATGACACCCGTTGTCAGCGTTTCTGTTCCAGTATAAGCTATCGTCTTGCCGTTCAGTTCGAGGGTGACCTTGCCACTTACCTTCACCTGTGCTGTCACGTTTATATCAGCGAGTAGGGTCACGGTACCGCCCCCGGAAATAGCTTCAGCAGCGGCAATGGCGGCTGCAAGGGTGGCATAATTCGTATCGCCAACTACTGCCACAGCATTTTGACTTGACACAACTACATAGTCTCCGTTCTCATCAATACCAATAAGAGAACCTGTAGCAAGGAAATCTGCGGGGACTTGACTTGAGAACGAACCGCCGGAGACAAAACCTGTGACCTGATTGTTGCCAGAGCCATAATTATAGCTGGCAACGGCCTGAGCATTTGTACTGTTAAAGGTTCCACCTGTTACGCTTACCGTCGGAGCGCCGTTATTGCCGTAATTGCTGTTTTCAACTACCAGTGCGTCACCAGTACACTTGGCACCGTTGCCATAATATACGTAAGCTACCTGTTCTCCTGTTCCATTAATGGTACCACCAGAAATGTTCAGCGTACCAGCCTTGACATAGACACCAGATGCACCGGTAATTGTTCCGCCTGTGATGTTACATGTGGTACCTGTCTTGCCTGGAACATAGACTCCAGCTCCTTTAGCAGATGTTATGGTAGCACCATCGTAAATATTGATGTCTGCACTTTTAGTATATGTGCCATTACTACTGATGGCAGGAGTACCTACATTAGAACTCTCAAAACCTGTCGCACTAACCGTACCATAGACATTTAATGTATTCTTGCTAGGTGATGTTACGTTATCCTGCATCACAGCAATAGTGGTGCTGCCATCTTGATTGTTGATGATTGCATCTGAAGCAATCGTCAGCGTATTACCCTGACCACCTAACCGTACTACTGCATTCGTACAGTTGCCATTGCCAGTGATAGTTCCGTTCTTGATAGTCAGCGACGAGTTGGCTGTGTTATCATTTTTAAAGTTGATGCCGTTTTGAGAACTAACCGTAAGCTCCTTCCCACCTAAGTCTAAGGTGAAGGTTTTTCCTGTGGGCACTACAACCTCTTCTGAGATAGTAATATTATCAAGTAATATTATGGTTTCATTGTCCCCAACTGCAGTAAAAGCTTCCGTCAGCGTTTCGTACTGACCAACACCAGAAATTTCGGCAACTTGCCCCCATGCGGTTGCGGCGGGCATCAAGAGTAGTGTCGCGAGGGTAACGATATATAGTTTTATTGTCTTCATCATTCTGTTCCTCCTTTTTTAGCGTTGACGACTATATGAGGGTTCTGTGGCACCTGTACCGATGGTATAGACGAGGTGCTGCAGATCAAAGTTCTCGGTTAACTGTAGGGCGATGCCCTGTTTTTGTCCTTCCAGGTTAGACAACTCGAAGGTGGTGGTGCCTGTGCCGGAATAGCTGTTTTGGCTGTTGGTGACGGTATAGGTGAGGATGACCTCTGCTGAGGCTCTATCCATTCCTGCTACCCGCAAGGGGATGTAGAACAGGCCGTCGCCTTCGGAGATGGTCTGCTCGGTAGTGAAATTGGACGATGTGAACTCGATGTTTACATCTTTACTATATGTACGGGTGGTGGTGATTTCACCCGAGATGATTTCTTTCCAGTTGGCCGATCCTTCGCAGCGCAGCACGAGGCGGGCCTTAGTAGTCAGGTTCTTGTAGTTGATGGTCACGTTAGTGATCTTGATGCTGGTGACATAGCCTGCGATGAGGTCAACCAGTGCTTGCGAGCATTTGATGGTAATCTTCTCGCCGATGCAGGCGAGTGCATGGCGGAAGGTGAACAACACTTTGTCGTTGACTGGGTCGTTGGGCTTCTGCTGGTCGAGCCAGGATGAGTTGTTAGTGGCATTTACGCCGTAGAGCAGATCCACTTGTGGGTTAGAGGCGCTCCAGGGGTCGGCGGCCATGCGGTAGTTGATCCAGGGGTCTCCGAGGTCGGAAAGCTTCGACATGTCGATGATGCATCGGCCGTCGTCTGTTGGTGTGGCCTCGTAGGGTGCGTATGCGAAGAAGCTCACATACTCACGACTGTCGTTGGGCCAGTATTTCACGGGGCGGTATGTCCACTTGCCGTTGTCGTACGTTACCTTTTCGTTGTACATGAAGTCGGGAGAAACGGTGGTGTTCTCGTACTTGAGCGCGCCCGTATAGCTGCCGAATACGCCGAAACTTTTTCCCTGTAGGGAGGTATTGTCGTTGATTTCGCCAGGGGCACGCGTCAGTCCGTCATCCGCGCTTGCATCGAAAGCAATGGCATTGTCAGACGGCACATAGCCTTCGTTGTCGGCATCGTTGTTGCACGCTGCCAACAGCGCTGTGGCGGTCATCAGTATGAGATATCGTTTCATCTTGTTCATATCTATGGTAACACAATTTTAAAAATTATATCTTTATCATCAGCTGTGATGGTCAGGGTTTTGGTAGTGAATGGATTAGTTTGATATGCAACTGTTACATTAGAAGTTATATCATGAACCAATGTTGGTGGCGTCCCGTCTGCGTTCTGTACCCAGTTGCTACCTTCATGACCTTGATTGTCATCCCAAATGTATTCATTACTATTATATACGATCTTTTGAACATTTGCAGTACCACGATGGAGTCCACCAAGGAAACGAGCCAAATCATTCATCATCTGAGTTGTTGCCGTTCCGAAGTCAGGATCTGTCGGAGATTTGCTTAATGTGTATGTAATTTCATTATCATTAACCGAGTATGTTCCGTATGTCCAAGCGGGATCATACTGGTAGTTAAATGCACTATTAATCAGGTCATTCGCGGTCAGGTTGTTACCACCATTGTTACCACCGTTTCCGCCATTACCGCCGTTACCATTTCCGTTGTCGGGCAGGTTCACATTGGTTGAACCATTATCTGTCCATGCAGTAACTTCTGCATCGACCTTCATGCTGGTCATACCGATGTGAATCTTGATTTCATAAGCCTTTCCTGGCTCGAAGTCAACAGCATCTCCAAAGATCTTTTCCTTGGAGATGACGTTCTCGATAGAGATACCGTGGGTCTCGTTGTCTGAGAGTTTGCCTACAAGTTTCTGGTCGATGGTCTCAACGTCGTAAGCAATCTCGATGTCAACGCCTGAACCTCCGTTGCGTGGGATTACAAAGAAGTAACCTCCATTTTCATTTACATTACCACCGAAGAGAGGTATTGTTTCTTCGGTTACACCAAGCGACTTGGTTGCACCAAATTCAGTTGTTCCATTGTTATTTGTTGTCAGGCAGAAGTTCTCAACGATCTGTGGGTTCAGGCCCTGTGGCGTCTCATTTGGCTGAGCACCGTTGGTCTCGCCTTCCTTACCGTCCCTGCGGCCATCCTGGAAAATAATTTCATCGAACGCAAGATCCTTTACGCCGTCGAAGTCTTTCCACAAAGGCTGACCTGCAATTGTGTTGTTCAGGTTCAGGGCACCCTTCAAGGCGAAACCTGAAATCTTGAAACTGCGTACATAGATACGAGTCTCTTCAGGATAGATCGTTTCTGATGTCCCGGCAGGTGTGTTAGCATCGTCGATGTAGTCGATAGTCACTTTCACCTTTGCCAGCGCGTGCTTCAGGTTGAACATCAGGCGGTCGGACTGTGGGTTGTTGGGCTTCACCAGGCTCAGGAATGGCAGGCCTGCCGTAATTCCAACATTAGCATTCTGACCAGGCTTATCAATTGCTGTATAAACCTTGTCTGCATCCTCGGCAGCTACACCCCAAAGGAGGTCAACCGAAGTTGCAGGATCGGTATCGACTACATATTTTATAAGAGGGTCGCCTGTGGCTGAGAACTTGTTCACGGCGACGATGTTGTGGTTTTGGTCTCCTGCGACATTACCGGTTGTTGGATCAACCTCGGTCCAAGGAGCATAAGCAAAGAAGCTGACACGATCTACCTCATCGGACTTGGCATCACTACCGAACTCGTTAGGCCAGTACTTCACGGGTTCGTACGTCCATTTCGCATCAGTACCTGAACCTTTGGTCACATGCTCGTTGTACATGAAGTTAGGTGTAGCCTTTGGGCTATACACCTCACCCGCTGTGTAGTAACCGAACACACCGAAACCGACACCACCAATATTGGTATTGGTAATATCGTTTGGCGTACCGGCACGTGTCAAACCACGCTGAGTGTACACTTCGAAGTTTACAGGAGCTTCAGAAGTCGCCATATTGTTTTCAGGCGTACTCAGCTCTTCGTTCGAGCAGGCTACAAGCGCTACGGCAGCGATTAATGTGATATATCGTTTCATCTTCTTTCGTTCTTTATGAAAATTGGCCCCTCTTTCTTCTTGTTTTTTTGCCCTTTTAGCTCTCGCCCTTAAGGGAGAGCGGGGAGAGGGTCCTTATCTTCCTCCCCTCGGGGAGGGTGGTGGGGGCTGGTCCCTCTTTCTTTTCTTTTTTTTAAAGGTGGAGTCGCCGGAGCACCAGCGGCTCCACCTTGATAGTTTATCTAATTAGCTCTCGCTAACGGATGATTACGGATTAACTGGTTGATTTGTTATGTAAGAGTACTTAACCACGTCATTACGCTTGAGGATGACCTTGATGTCATTAGGATTAAGTCTGGTATAGCCAGTAGGCTTCACCCAAGGTCCATTTGTAGTATCATCCCATGTGAGTTCGCATGTGGCTGGTGCGCCAGCACGAACGAAGTCCTTTGAGTCAATAATGACGTAATTCTGAGTACCGTCATTATTCACACGACCGTCCCAATCCGTCAAAACAGGTGTGCCCTTATAAGTAACAGTCAATGTACCCTTGAAGGTCGGGTTTTGAGCTAAGTCAATAGCAATCCAAGGCAATCCGAAGCCACCAGCAGGATTATGCTTAACAGTGGAGAGTCCACGCCAAGAAGGCTTGTCTGTTTGAGGATCTGGATCTAAATATGTGTTGCCAGATTTAGTAAACTCATAGTATTGCCACAGAGGTCCAGTTGTGGTGGCGTAGGCTGCATTGAAGGACGTTTCATCATCCACAATATAGATCTTGTCTGTAGTCAAGGTAACCTCGGTAGGATCGCTGGTGTAAATAATGTTGCTATTTCCAATCTTCCAATAGAACTCATTGAAAGCCTCCTGGTTGTCGGGCAGCTCAACATCGGTCTTGCCAGTATCTACCCAGTCGGTAACAGTAGCCTCAACCTTCACGCTGGTCATGCCGAGGTGAATGTTGATTTCATACTGGTAGCCAGCCTTGAAGTCCAGACCGCCGAAGATATTCTCCTTGCTGATGATGTTCTCGATAGAGATACCGTGCGTCTCACCGTCAGACAGCTTGCCTGCCAGATTCTTATCGATAGTTTCAACATCGTATGCAATAGTTACGTCAACTGGAGTACCTTCATTACGTGGGATTACATAGAAGAAACCATTGTTCTTTGTCTCATCACCGCCGAAGAGAAGCTGAGGAGTGTCGAGGACACCAGGGGTCTTACCGCTGGCAGCAGCGTTAGCAGTAGCAGCTACATAATCAACAAATTGATACTGATCATTTACCTGACAGTAGTTCTCAATAATCAGCGGGTTCAGACCCTGAGGAGCCTCGTTGTTCTGAGTACCGTTGGTCTCACCTTCCTTACCGTCCTTACGGCCATCCTGGAAGACTACGTCCTCAAAGGAAAGATCCTTTACACCGTCGAAGTCTTTCCACAGCGGCTCACCAGCAATAGCGTTGTTCAGGTTAAGGGCACCCTTGGTAGCAAAGCCTGACATCTTGAAGCTACGTACATAGATGCGAGTAGTTTTAGCATCAATCTTTTTATCATCACCCTGTGGTTGTCCATCTGTACTGGTCACGTCATAGCTTTCTGACGGTGTGAAGTCATCCTTAATATAGTCGATGGTCACCTTTACCTTAGCCAGCGAGTGCTTCAGGTTGAACATCAGACGGTCGGAACGGGGATTGTTGGGCTTTACCAGATTCAGGAATGGTAAGCCGGCCTCAATTTTAACATCCTTGTTTTGACCAGCAGTAGGGCCATCAATAGGTGTATATACCTTGTTAGCATCCTCGGCTGCTACACCCCAGAGGAGGTCAACAGAGGTAGCAGGATCGGTATCCACCACATACTTGATGATGGGGTCGCCCGTAGCCGTGTTCTTGTTGACAGAAATGATGTTGTAGTTCTGGTCATGTTTCTTTGCTTCGTCGGTAGTACCTTGAGGAACAATAACACCTGTTGTCGGCTCAATGTCCGTCCAGGGAGCGTATGCAAAGAAAGTAACATAGTCAACCTCGTCAGAGATGGCGGCATTGCCGAACTCGTTGGGCCAGTACTTCACGGGCTCATAGGTCCACTTAGAGGCAGTAGTAACTTCACCATTCGTAAGATCATTAGAAGTCACCCTCTGGTTGTACATGAAGTTTGGCGTAGCCTTGGGCTCGTACTGCTCACCAGCTGTGTAGTAAGCAAACACACCAAAGCCAATGTTACCAATGTTGGCATTGGTAATGTCATTGGGCGTACCGCCACGCGTCATGCCACGCTGAGCGTAAACATCAAAACTAATAGGAGCTTCTTTTGAATTGGCACGGACATTGTCCTGCACATTCAGCTCTTCGTTCGAGCAGGCTGCCAAAGCTAAGGCAGCAGCTGCAAAAATGAATAGTTTTTTCATAATTGTTTAAGTTAATAAATAAATAAAACTAAAAAAGAATTGTTCTCGATTTAATATATGTAAGGGTTACGGATAAAGGGGTTAGAATTCCAAGTCAACATGAGGACCATCCTCCCAAGGTATGACCACGCCGCCGAAGCCTGCTCCGTTATAGCCCTCTACGAAGGGCAGGTCGGGATGGTCGGTGAAATCTTCGCCGAGGTCGATGCGCAAAACAAGCTGGTCGTCGTAGATGGCAACGTGGTCGCCAATGTCGAAGTGGTAGTAACGGACGGTGCGACGGTCACGCAGCAGGAGCCGCAGGTTCAGCCGCAGACCTTGGGGCAGGTAGCCTGTGGTGAGGGTGGCACGTGTCTTGGCGTCGGATCGCAGTCCAAAAGTATTGAATGTGGTGGATATATAACCCACGTTGTCGCCCGTGACCTCAGTCTTCCAGTCGTCGAGGGCATGCAGGCAGGGCACGTCGGTGTTTTCGTGGCGGGCGAGATAGTGGCCGTCGGCCAGGCCGGCAATGCTGGCCTTTGCCTCATAGAGGTAGTAGATGCCTGAGATGAATATGCGGATGCGCATCTTCCAGATGAGTGGCTCGGGCTCGGCGTTATAGACCTGCTCTACGAGCGTGGCCTGATAGCTTTCGCGCTCCTTGTAGGGCACATAATCGTTGTATTTTCCGTTATAGACCTGCATATCGACGGTGTCGAGCGCCATCTCCTCCGGTTCGTTCATCACGGTGTAGAGACCCGAGGGCTGGATGGTGGGCAGTTCGCGGTAGTAGCATGCTGTGCCGTAGAGCTGTGCGATAGAGTCGGGCTGATAGGCAGCTGGCGTCAGGCGCACCTCGGCTGTGGCGGCCTTGTCCATTCCAACGAACTCCTGATGGGAATACTCGCTGGGCGAGTAGTCGAAGACCACACCCGTATAGCCGCCCTGCGAGAGGTAGCAGCTGAGGCTGCGCACATTAGCGGTGGTGAAGAACTTGGAATCCTGGGAGAGATCGTCGGGGAAGAAATAGGTTGTCATACCCTGAGGATCGTACTCCTTGTACTTCCTCCAGTCCACATCAAGACGCAAGGAATGGAACTGATCACCATAAACCCACAACTCGCGGCGCTCACAGTTAGTGAATAGGAGCAAGGTCAGCAACAGGGCTGCGATGGGTCGCATATTCTTTAAGCAATTGATATATGTCTTACTCATAGTCATTCCTCCTCCTCTTTAGCATTTTTCCTTGCTTCCCTTTCAGCAGCCTTGGCCTCTTTCTCAGCCTGCTTGGCGGCTTCCTTAGCTTCCTTCTCGGCCTGTTTAGCTGCCTCCTGGGCTGCCTTTTCAGCTTCCTTGGCCTCCTTAGCGGCAGCCTTTGCCTGCTCCTCAGCCTGCTTAGCGGCAGCCTTAGCTTGTTCCTCGGCTAACTTGGCAGCCTCCTGAGCTTCCTTCTCGGCCTGCTTGGCAGCTTCCTGAGCTAACTTTTCGGCTTCCTTGGCCTCCTTAGCGGCTAACTTGGCAGCTTCCTGGGCTTCCTTCTCGGCCTGCTTGGCAGCCTCCTGGGCGGCCTTTTCAGCTTCCTTTTCAGCCTTGGCAGCAGCCTTAGCTTGTTCCTCTGCCTCCTTAGCGGCAGCCTTAGCTTGTTCATCTGCTAACTTAGCAGCCTCTTTGGCTTGTTCCTCTGCCTGTCTTGCGGCTATCTTAGCTTCCTGCTCAGCCTGCTTGGCGGCCTCCTGGGCGGCCTTTTCAGCTTCCTTTTCAGCCTTGGCAGCAGCCTTAGCTTGTTCCTCTGCCTCCTTAGCGGCTATCTTAGCTTGCTCTTCGGCTTGCTTCTCAGCTATCTTCGCTGCTTTGGCGGCCTCTTTGGCTTGCTCTTCGGCCTCTTTCTCAGCTTGCTTGGCAGCAGCCTGAACAGCTTTTGCCTGCTGCTCTGCCTGATCGGCTGCAGCCTTGGCTGCTTCGTCGGCCTGCTTGGCAGCGGCACGAGTCTGCTTCTCTGCTGCTTTCTGAGCCTCCTTAGCAGCCTTTTCCTCAGCCTTGGCGTTGGCTACGAATGCCTTGAAGTTCTGCTCTTCGGCTTTCTTTGCAGCCTTTGCGGCCTTCCGCTCTTCCTTGGTCTGGGGCTCGGTGTAATCCATATAAACGGAACGCGTCAGACCTTGTTGTTCAATGGTGGACGGTTTCTTGGCTCCGATGATATAAGCCAGCGTGACATTGGCGTGGGTAGCTCCGATGATGTGCTTCCAGCCGTTGTTCTGCCACATCAGGTGGTAGTCGCGATTTTCCTCATGACCTTCGGGGAAGCGTGTGCTGCCCAAGTAGTGGCGGAACTTGGTGGGTATCCATCCTAAGCCCAGACCACCATCGACGGCCCATTGGTTGCGTCGTCCGAAACGGTGCTGGTAGCCGAGGTTGGCATATAAATTAAGGTACTCGCCCTGCCAGCCCTCGCTGCGCTTCCACTCAAAGTCATAATAACCGCCTCCCAATCCAAGGCCGAGGTGCCAACCGTCGAGCGTGTGGTGCTTCTGGCGGTTGCCCAGCCAATAGCGCAACTCTACGCCAACGTTAAAGAACTGCTCGGCATGGGCGTTCTTGCTCCACGTCCACCAGGGCCAGAAGAACTCACCCTCTACGCTCCAACGATTGGTCTTGCCCAGCGAGCGCTCGACCTGCACGTTGGGTGCAATGACACCCCAGAGCAGGAGATTGGTCTTGACGGCCCAAGCGGGGCTGAGGTCGATAGGTGGCTCGTACTGAGGACAGGGCTCGGGAAGGTAGATAATAGTATCGCGTATTACTATAGTATCGCGCATGTGAGGCTCTACCTCGCGCACGGGGAAGATGACGGCAGAACCGGAGCTGCGCAAGACGGGAAGGTAGCGGTCGTTCAGCTCGCGCCACACGATGCCGTTCTTCAGCTTGCGCAACCGCTGCTCGCGGTCGTCGGTCTTCCACTCGTCGGCCTCAGGGCGCTTGCCCAAAATGGTAAGCACCTCTTCGCGCCAAGGCTCGTTTGAACGCTCCACCATGTTATAGAGTTGTCCCCAACGGGCACCCTCGTTCATGATGGCACAATGAAGAACTAGCCCTTCCAAACGCTCAGTAAGCAGTTGTTTCAAGGCGATACCACGCTGCTCGCCCAAACGGCGGTTTAACTCGGCAGGACCTTCAGGAGATGCACCCGTGTAGATGTTAAGCTGCATCTCGTCTTGTTCGGAAACAGCCAGATTCCGCCATACGCGTTGGCAGAACTGGGATACCTGACGCTCGTTGTCGGCATAGGAAAGATCTATGTCGCTTTGTCCTACGCGGAATTGTACTTGCAGCGTGTCGGTTTGCCCAATAGCAGCTTCCGCATACTTACCGATTGGAAGCATGAGAAGCAATGCTAAGAGGTGTATGTAACTTTTAGATTTCATCAGGGTTAGCTTACGTTCTATGGTTTTTAAGGTTTTTCGGTGGCAAAGATAGGTATTTTATTTCATACTCAAAAATATTTTTCGCAATTTTTTTTGTGAAAAACGGAAAAAATTGCATAAAAAACGGGAAAAAGACAAAAAAACGACAAAAAAAACATCAAAAATCCGCAAAATAATATAACTTTGCTGCGAATTTCGTAAAATATGAAACTTTTCGTTTTTGTCTTTTCTGTAAAGTTCTATCAGATGGCCATGCTGACGTTAGGGGTCGTGCTCCTGTTGGTTATCTGGCAGCTTTTCCGCCTGTACCGTCGGAACAGGATGTTCCATCAGAAGCATCAGGAACTGCATGAGGAGCTGCAACTCAGGAAGCAGGAGGAAGCACAGGACGAAGTACAAGTACAGCATGAAGTACAGGATGACGAACAGCCACAGACCCTTCCTAAAGAGAAGCCCAGTGCCAACCAGCAACTCTATCAGAAGATCTGCAAGATCATGGAGGAACAGAGACTCTACATGCAGGCGGAAATGAACCGCGAGAAGCTGGCTTCCATCTTAGGCACGAACTACAAATATGTGGCCGATGCCATCCGTGAGTGTTCAGACGACAAAACGGTGAACCAGTTCATCAACGGCTATCGTATCCGGTATGCGGCGCAGCTGCTGGCAGGAGATGAGTATGACATCACCACCATCATCTACAAGGCCGGCTTTAATAACCGTTCCAATTTCAACAAGCTTTTCCGCGAGTATTACCAGGTTTCACCCGGTGAATACCGTAAGGCAGCCAACGCTAATTCACAGGGATGACCACCTTTTGTTTCATGCCACGCTGACGATCGGTGACGGTCAGCGTGATATTACCTTCTTGCTTGGCAGCCTGAACGATGACCACCAGCTGACCGCTGAAGAGTTTCATGGTTGGATTGGTGAAAGGCTCTAAGCTGGTGGCATCGCCATTACACACGGCACGGAAAGTGCCTGCTCCCTGCACATCGAACGTCAGCTGGTCGGCAGCATCGGGAATGAGCGTACCCTTATTATCTACCAAAGATACGGTGATGAAGGCGAGGTCTTCGCCGTCTGCGTGGAGTCCGCCCCCTACCCCTCCTTGATTGCTGTTTGATGTCCAGACATCGAGCTGGAGATGATGGGGCTTGCCTGCGGTGCGGACAATCTGCTCACCACCCCGATTGCCCTGTTCGTCATAGACAACGACCTTCAGCTCGCCAGGCTCGTATTTCACATCGTTCCAGCGCAGACGGTAGCGGTCGAGGCGTTCTGAAGAATTCTTCTTGATGCGTCCCTGACTCTTACCATTCACGAAGAGTTCTGCCTCGGGGTAGTCGGTATAGCAATAGACGGGTGTCACCTGTCCCTTGCGGTCAGGCCACGTCCAATGCGGCAACAGGTGAATGGTGTGCGCGTCCTTATTCCAATGCGAGCGATAGAGGAAATAGCGGTCTTTGGGCAGTCCTGCCAAATCGCAGATGCCGAAGTAGCTGGAGCGCGAGGGCCAGTAGCCATCGTAGGGCGTAGGCTCGCCTAAGTAGTCGAAGCCCGTCCACACAAACTCACCGATAACCCAGTCCTGATTGTCCTGCCAAACCCAGTCATCATCGGGTAGATTGCTCCACGAGCACCACTCCACATCGTAGCTGGAGCATTGTCCGTCGGGATGCACACCATGGTCGGTGGGCGTGACGGGGAAGTAATAAACGCCACGCGAGCTGACCGTCGATGCCGTTTCCGACCCCAACAGAAAACCTTGCGGCAACTGCTCGATGCTCTTCTCGTACTTATGCACGCGATAGTTGAAACCCGCCACGTCCATGCCCGTAGCAACGCCGCTTTTGATGGAAGCCTCGGCATGATCCAGTCCCTGGGTGACAGGACGCGTGGGGTCGAGCGCGTGGCAGAGTCCTTGCAGGCGCGTGGCAATCAGGCGGCCGTCCTCACTACCCTGCTCGGGAATCTCGTTACCAATGCTCCACATCACGATGGAAGGATGGTTGCGGTTGGCCTTCACGAGGTTGGTGATGTCCTTGTCGGCCCAGTCGTTAAAGAAACGGGCATAGCCGTTCTTGCACTTGGGATAGACCCACATGTCGAAGCTCTCGGCCATGACCATCATACCTAAGGAGTCGCAGACATCCATCTGCATCTGGCTCGGCATGTTATGGGCAGTACGGATGGCATCGCAGCCCATGTCCTTCAGGATCTTGATTTGGCGGATGAGTGCGGCCTTGTTGACGGCAGCCCCCAAAGGACCGAGGTCATGGTGCAGGCACACGCCTTTGATCTTTCGTGTCACACCGTTGAGCTGGAAGCCGTGCTCACGCGATACACGGACAGTGCGGATGCCCACGTTGACGGTCTTCTCGTCAACGATTTTGGAAGTCTTCTCAATGGGATCTTCACCAACCATCACCTTTGCCACCAGCTTATATAAGTAGGGTGACTCTGGCGACCACAGCTTCGGATTCTTAACCGTAAGCTTAGCCCGGATGCCGTTGCCACGCCTCACGTTTTTGGGGGCTACGGATGCCACCTCCTGACCATTGGCATCGAGTAATGAGAAGGAGCATGACCCGAGGATGGCTACACTTTCCACAGAAACGGGCCTGACAAAAGGTGTTCCAGCCTCGTCTTTGTTGTTCAGTTGCATGTCCACTTCTAATTCGGCCTTGTCTCTGCTGATGGAAATGGTACGGACGAAAAGGCTCCAGTCATCAATATGCAACTGATTGGTGAGTACCAGCGTCACGGGGCGGTAGATGCCAGCACCCGGATACCAGCGCGAGCTCTCTTCCAGATTTCTGAGGGTTACCACCAGCTCGTTGTCGCCCGGCTTTACCAGCTTGGTAATGTCGATGCGGAAGGTATTATAGCCGTAGGCCCAACGACCGGCTTCCTTTCCGTTAATGATGATAACTGGCTCCGACATGGCACCGTCGAAAACCAGCTCGGCATGTCCGTTAAAGCCCGATGGAATGGATAAATTTCTTTTGTATACGCCATCGCCAATCCAGGGCAGGGCGCCTGAGCGGCCGCTCTTCTCGGTGGCCTCTTTCTCGCCATTCTGCTCGATGGCCACGGTCTGCAAGTCCCATTTCTTGTCGAAGGGTCCGCTGATGGCCCAGTCATGGGGCACGCTGACGGTCTGCCATGTCTGCCTGTCTTTTGAGAACTGCCAATTGTCGGTCAGGGTGATCTCCTGTCGCTGAGCTTGGGAGATAGTAATAGTTGCCAGAAGCAAGGTTGTTGTTAGTAGTATCTTTTTCATTTTACCAAAATTTTACTTCTCCTTTCTGTCTTTCTCGATGAAATCGAGTAATTTCTGTACGGCTTCTGCTTCGGGGATGTTCTTCTCTATACACTCCTTACCACGATAGAGAGAGATCTTACCTCGACCAGCACCCACATAGCCATAGTCGGCATCTGCCATTTCACCTGGACCATTGACGATACAACCCATGATGCCTATCTTCAGGCCCACAAGATGACTGGTGGCGGCTTTGATACGAGCAATGGTTTCTTGCAGGTTGTAAAGAGTGCGACCACAACCAGGACAACTGATATACTCTGTCTTGGTAAACTTGATACGGGCAGCCTGAAGGATAGCATCGGCTAATTGGTGAAGGGTAGAGGGTGAAGGGTTAAAGGAATTCACATTGTCAGCAGGAGAGGTGTTCTCACTCCTCTTTTTACCCACCACATTTAACCTTAGCTTCGTAGCCTTGCGGTCTATCAGTATGGAACCGGCAGCCATAGCAGCTTTAAGCTGTAATGTCTCTTTGTCGGGAGCTTCAATATAAAGATGTAGTGTGTCGTCCTCTATCCACATCCGCTCACCGCTCCCCTCCTTTTGGAGGGGCAGGGGGAGGCTTTCGGTGAGTTCCACCAGTTTTCGTGCTACAGGAATCTCAGCTTCTGGTTCTTCGGAGAGGCTGACACGAATTGTGTCACCAATGCCCTCGGTAAGAAGGGCACCAATACCCACAGCACTCTTGATACGGCCATCCTCACCTTCGCCAGCCTCAGTGACACCAAGGTGCAGGGGATAGTGCATTCCCTCTGCGTCCATCTGTTGCACCAGCAGGCGGACACTCTGCACCATCACAACAGTATTACTGGCTTTTATAGAGATGACAACATCGTTGAACTGCTCACGCTTGAAAATGCGCAGAAACTCCATACAGCTCTCGACGATGCCTGCTGGCGTGTCACCATAACGTGACATAATGCGATCGGAGAGGGAGCCGTGGTTCACACCGATGCGCACGGCCGTCTTGTGCTCCTTACATATATTAATAAAGGTCACCAGGCGCTCGTCCAAACGTTGCAGCTCGGCAGCATACTCCTCGTCGGTATATTCCAGGTGCTTGAAAGTACGGGCAGGATCGACATAGTTGCCGGGGTTGATGCGCACCTTTTCGCAGTAGCGGGCAGCCACGTCCGCCACATTGGCGTTGAAATGCACGTCGGCAACGAGCGGCTGAGTGTAGCCATCCTCCTTCAGTCGCCGCGAGATATTCTCCATGTTCAGCGCCTCGCGAGTGCCCTGCGTGGTGAAGCGCACCAGCTCGCCGCCAGCATCGATAATACGCTTGGCCTGAGCCACGCAGCCCTCGGTGTCGTTGGTATCGACCGTCGCCATCGACTGTACGCGAATGGGGTTCTCGCCACCAATGGCCAACCCACCCACATGGGCCACCGTGCTAATTCGTCTTGTACTCATACTTCACTTCTGCAAGATTCTGATTGGCCTTCTCAATCTTCTGCTTCAGACCTTCCTTGTGGGCAGCAAGACGCTGGGCCAGATCGGGGTCGCCGAGGGCAATCATCTGGCAGGCCAACAGGGCTGCATTCTGCGCTCCGTTCACGCCGACGGTGGCCACAGGGATGCCCGGGGGCATCTGAACGATGCTGAGTAAGGCATCGAGACCGTCGAGCATGCCCTTGATGGGAACGCCGATGACGGGCAACGTGGTCTGGGCGGCAATGACGCCGGGCAGGGCAGCGGCCATGCCTGCAGCGGCTATGATGACACGAATGCCTCGGTTAGCGGCTCCAGCGGCAAATTCTTCTACTGCCTTCGGTGTGCGATGGGCCGAGAGGGCGTTCACCTCGAAGGGCACTTGCAGCTCGTCGAGCTGCTTGCAGGCTTTTTCCATGACGGGCAGGTCGCTGGTGCTGCCCATGATGATGCTGACAAGGGCTGAGCCCCCTAAGTTAGGGGGTTGGGGGTCTGAACCGTTTTTTTTCATTTTTCCATGAATATCTTTTTACGAGGGCCTTCGTTTGTTCAGACCCCCATCCCCCTAACTTAGGGGGCACAAACTACATATACAATATCGAAAAGAAGGCACACACCAAGCCGACAAAGAAGCCCACCACGACCTGTCCCAGCGTATGCTGGCGGAGGATGATGCGTGCAGTGCCAAGGATGCCTGAGACGAGGATGGCCAGGCAGAGCCACCACACGGGGTTGAAGCGGAACAACTCAGCGAAGGCCATCAGGGCACCCACCACGCCGCCTATGGCTGCCGTGTGGGTGGAAATCTTCCACCAGATATTGATGAACACGCTCACCGCTTGTATCAGCAGGGCCGCCACTACGATGATGACGATGAAATGGTAGATGTTATAGTAGTACATCAGCCAGATGCACGCCAGGTAGCAGAGGATGGAGATGGCATAGGCCACCAGTCGGCGACGGCGATGTCCCAGCTGGATGAGCGACCATCCGCGATGACGGCGATAGAGGTGGATGAGGAAGGTGGGGATGAGTATGGTGAGGAAATAGACAATACCCACCACCAGCAGCTTGTAGCTCATGGGCAGCATGTTCATGTAGCTGAGCGAGAACAGCAGCGCGATCCCTACCAGAGGCAGGTAGAAAGGCGTGAAGATCATGCTGATGACTTTTGCCGCGATGATGAGTGTCTTGTTGTATGTCACGTTTTTGAATTAAGAATTAAGAATTTAGATTTTAGAGGTGAGGGGGGAGAATTTAGAATTGAGAATTAAGAATTTAGAATTTAGAAGTGAGAATTTTTACGTTTTGCGCAGACGTGCTACGGGCACACCTAATTGTTCGCGGTATTTGGCCACGGTACGGCGAGCGATAGGAAAGCCACGTTGTGCAAGGGCATCGCGCAGGGCATCGTCGCTTAGCGGCTTGTGCTTGTCCTCGGCATCGATGATGTCGCGCAGGGTGAGCTTGATCTTGCGCGTCGATAGCTCCTCGCCGCTCTGCGTGACGTAGCCGTCGCTGAAGAAATATTTCAACGGGAAGGTGCCCCACCGTGTCTGCACGTACTTGGAGTTAGACACGCGCGACACGGTACTCAGGTCAAGGCCCGTCTTCTCTGCCACGTCTTTCAGAATCATGGGCCGCAACAGTTCTTCATCGCCCTCCACAAAGAAGGGACGCTGCAGCTGTATGATGGCTTTCATGGTCTTGGTCAGCGTGCGTCGGCGCGTCTCAACGGCATCGATGAAGCTCTGTGCAGCATCAATCTTCTGCTTGGTGTAGAGCAACGCTTCTTTCTGCTGGCGACTCATGTGCTCCTTGTTGCTTTGGAAGTCTTTCAGCAAATCGGCAAACGACTGCGATATCTCCAGACGCGGCATGTCGCCTGAGTTCAGGGTGAAGCTGACGGTGCCATCGTCCTGTGTATCTACGATGAAATCGGGAATAATCTGCTGCATCGAGCGTCCCAGCGTCTCGCCCATTGCGGCACCGGGCTTGGGGTTCAGACGGCGCAGTTCGCCCAGCAGCTCGTCCATCTGACTATCGCTCAGCGCCAGCTGCTGCTGGATGCGCTTCCAGTGCTTTTTCGTGAATTCCTCGAAATAGTTCTCGAGCACACGGCGCATCAAGTCGGTTAGTACCGATTTCTTGCGTCGCTCCACCTGCAGCAACAGACATTCCTGCAACGAGCGGGCTCCGATGCCTGCGGGGTCGAACTGCTGCAGGCGCTGGAGGAGTGACTGCAAGGCTTCCTCAGAAATATCAATATTGTGGTAGATGGCCAGCTGTTCGCAGATGTCGGCCAGCGACGTACGCAGCAATCCATCATCGTCGAGCGACTGGATGAGATATTCCAGCACATAGCGGTCGTGCTCGGTGAGCTCCAATTCGCCCACCTGCTCCATGAGCTGGTCGTAGAACGAGCGCTCTTCGCCATACACGAACTGTTCCTGCTCTTCATTCCACGACTTCCCTCCCTGATAGACGGGCAGGTCTTCGTCGTCGCGCCCGATGTTCTCCAAGGCGGCATCAAGGGCATCGCTGCGCTCCTCGCGCTCACGCTGGGCGTCAAAATCTTCCGAAGCATCGTTGTCGCCCTCGGCACTTGGCAAAGGCCAGTCGCTGAGCGGCTCCTCTTCCGTCACCTTCTTCTCCAACGCAGGATTGTCGTGCAGCTCTGTCTCTATACGCTCCATCAGCTGCTGCAAAGGCAGTTCCACCAACTGCGACTGCAACAGCTGCTGAGCCGAGATGGTCTGTAGCTGTCGTTGCTCCTGTTTCTGCTGTTGAACCTGACTTTGGGCCATTTTTAGGGGGAGGGAGGAAAATTACTATTTGAAGTATGCTTTCAGTTCGTTAGCGAGCTCGTTCAGCTGCTGGGGTTCCTTGTCGCTCATGCGCTGCCAAATCTGCTGACAGGGCAAGAGCAGCGGCGACAGCGTCACCTCGTTACGTTCTAAATAGGGGTCGCAAATCTGGTACACGTCGAGCACCTGCACCACATCAACAGCCTTCAGTCCAAGCAGACGGGCCAATGCGCCCACCTCAGGGGTAGCAGACACCATCGTGGAAGGCGTCAGTTGGAAGTAGAGGTCGAGAATGAGGATGAGCATGGCAGGGGTGAAGCGCTCGTCGTCAGCCAGCGGACGGAAATCGCGCTCGAAGGTTTCCTGCACCTCCACACCCTCGTAGAACTCGCCCGCAGCACCGAAGCCCTTCATCTCGCGTAGCAGTCGGACGGCCCGTGCCAGTCGGCGTGGGTTGTTGGAATAGGTCTGCCAAATACGCTCTATGCGCGGCGTGTCGAGACGCGCTATCTGCAGCATCCTGTTCTGTAACGCCTGTGGAGCGATGTGCAGCTCCATACTCAGGTTCACCATCTCGCGGCTGTACAAAGGCTTCACTCCCACGGGCTTCCGCAGGTAGAGCTGCATCAACAACAGCCAGTAATCGTCGTGCCAAACTACGTTTCTTGCCATCGTGTTCGCTTTTTGCTTGCAAAGTTACGAAATTAGTAAGAGAAAAAAAAGAAAAAACCACTTTTCTTTCTTTTGAATAACGATTTATTTGTAACTTTGCAGGCAAAAAAATGAAAATAGACCATATTGACTTTGGTGCGCGCCCCATATTCCTGGCGCCTATGGAAGATGTCACCGACATTGGCTTCCGCCTGCTGTGTAAGCGCTTCGGCGCCGCGATGGTCTATACCGAGTTCGTTAGTGCCGAGGCGTTGGTGCGCGATGTGAAGAGTACGGTGCAGAAGCTTACCATCAGTGACGAGGAGCGCCCCGTAGGCATACAAATCTATGGCCGCGATACCGAGGCGATGGTAGAGGCGGCACGCATGGTGGAGCAGGCTGGCCCTGACCTCATCGACCTGAACTTCGGCTGTCCGGTGAAGAAGGTTGCCGCCAAGGGTGCTGGAGCCGGCATGCTGCAGAACATCCCCAAGATGCTCGACATCACCCGTCAGGTGGTGCAGGCCGTCAAACTACCTGTCACCGTGAAGACCCGCTTGGGTTGGAACCACGAACAGCTCATCATCACCGAGCTGGCCGAGCAGTTGCAGGACTGTGGCATCAAGGCCCTCACCATTCACGGGCGTACCCGTTCGCAGATGTACACTGGCGAGGCCGACTGGACGCTCATCGGCGAGGTGAAGCACAATCCCCGCATCCACATCCCCATCATCGGCAATGGCGACATCCACTCGCTCGACGAGGCCGACCAGGCTTTCGAGCAGTATGGCGTAGATGCCGTGATGATTGGCCGGGCTACCTTCGGCTGTCCCTGGATTTTCAGTCGCGAACAGCTCACCTTCAACCAGAAGCTCGATATCCTTGAAGAACTGCTGCGCCTGAACGTGGAGCGCATCGACGAGCAACGCGGCATCTTGCATACCCGTCGCCATCTGGCCGCCACGCCCATCTTCAAGGCCATTCCCAACTTTCGACAGACACGTATCGCCATGCTTCGCGCCACCCACATGGACGAGTTGCTGGCTATCTTGGAGCAGACACGCGCGCTCTTAGGATAGCGCCAGAACCCAGGCAAACACCATCAAACTGCGAATTCCGACACGCCTTCTAACGTGAATAAGCACCGTTCTTCTCTGACCAACATCGTGTCTGGACGGAACGAGGTGCCTCCCAATCGCCGTTTGCGTCCGCGCAAATGACCGTTTGCGTCCGCGCAAACAACCGTGCGCGCCTACGCAAATTGAAAAGCTATTTTAGTATGTGTTTTCGGCTTTCATCATCCGTTTCCACTTGCGATAGCCCAGGATGGCGATGATGATGTAGAGGGCATAGAGGCTACCCTTGAAGGGAATGTCCTTGTAGAAATAGAGTACGCTGGTCACCACATCAATGGCAATCCAAATGAACCACTGTTCCAGATACTTGTGCGCCAATGCCCAAATGCCCACAATGCTTAGGGCTGTTGTGAAACTGTCGGCAAGAGGCACATTCGAGTCCGTAAACGTAACCAACAGCCAGAAGATAATGCCCCATATAACAGCAATCAGCAAGAGCCAAGGGAAGATAAAACGGCGTGGGAAATGACGGATAGCCCTGGCAGACCCACCCCCAGCCCCTCCCTGCGAGGGAGGGGTGTTATTACCCTGCTGCTGATGATCCATAGTTGGGGTATCCTCTCCCCTCCCGTTCGGGAGGGGCTGGGGGTGGGTATTCCAGCGCCACCAACCATAGACGGTCATTGCCAAGTAGTAGAACTCCATGCCGCAGTCGGCATAGAGTTCTTTCTGGTAGTAGAGCACGATGCCTAATGACTGCATCAAGAAGCCCACGACCCACATCCACACGCTGGCCCTATACTCAAAGAGAATATAGGCCAGTCCGAGGACTGTCGTCACAATATCAAGCCAGTGGGCAGCTAAGAATTCCATTTTAGAAGTTTAATGACAGGTGAGCCATGAAATGGAAGGGAGCAGATGGAGCAAAGCCGGCAGCATCCTGATCGCGTAGCCCCCATGTGTTCACGGCATAGACCTTGCCATTATTGTCTTGGCGGAATTGTGGAGCTGCCCATCCGTTGTTGTCGAACTTCGCGCTGAACAGGTTGTAGAAAGTAATGCCCACACGAGCATCCCTGAGTCCCCATTCCCTTAAGTTAAAGCGATAGCTCAGGTCGATGTTGGTGGTGAAGTGGTCCTTCAGCATGAGTGTCTCATCTGTAGCTACGTCGTCGGTCTGGCTCCAGTCGCTCCAGCAGCGCATAGTCTTCACGCCATAGTTGGTGAGGTACTGCTCACCCACGTATTGGCTCTGAATGGACGCACTCCAGCCTTTATGGTCCAGCGTGAAAATATTATTGAGGATCACATCGGGTGAGAAGCTCAGCGGCGTTTCGCCCACGTTCACCAGCGTGGTATAGTCGTCAAGAGTGATAATCATATCCTTCGCACGGTTCTTGCTCAACGTAGCGTTCACGTCCCAGCGGAACCAATCCACAGGCTTCCAGGCTGCCTCCAACTCTACTCCCATGCGGTAGCTTTTATCGATATTCTTCGTGACGGCCTCGCCCTCATCGTTCAGCTCGCCAGTCAGCACGAACTGATTCTTATAGTCCATCCAATAGAGGTTCACTCCTGCGGAGAAACGGCGGTCGCGGAACTGATACCCTACCTCCAGGTCGTTCAGGCGCTCAGCGTGGATGGGCTTTCCCCACTGCTCCTGAAAGTGGTCGCGGGTGGGTTCACGATGCGCGATGGCGTAGGAGGCATAGACACGGTGATAGCGGTCGATGTTGTAGTTCAGACCGGCCTTCGGATTGAGGAAGTCGAAGTTGCGGTTCAGGTCGTAGTTAATCTGTCCGTTGTCATCCCAGTCACTTGCGCTTCCGTCCATCTGGCAGTTGACGTGGCGGTACTGCAGGTCGGCGTATGCACTCAGACCCCTTGCAAACTCCCAGTTCACCTTCGCGTAGATGTT
>Ga0310690_10003051_pt1 | contig 25925 bp, 24 predicted proteins | sample AusTroGonzalo_MG_2_FD_207661 | JGI IMG/M metagenome (GOLD analysis project Ga0310690, IMG submission 207661) | Bovine rumen microbial communities from tropical cattle in Woodstock, Queensland, Australia - Gonzalo_04 (v2) (version 2) | ecosystem: Host-associated > Mammals > Digestive system >... | reverse complement strand
ATGGCGGCGATCACCGCGGTCTGGTTCGGGATCTGCGGCGTGATCGACCTGCGGGCGATGTTCCGCGATCTGAATGCGCGGGTCGCCAACCATCTGGATGACGGCCGGGTCGAAGGCAACATGTCGCTTGCCGACAAGGCGCAGCTGGAGGCGATCGACCGCGCCGTCGAAGCCGCGGCGATCGGCGGCGAAGTTCGGAAGGAAGCGCCGAAGCAATAACGGCGCATTTCGGGATTCATTGAGAGGTATCGGGAAATGACGGAAGAAAAAATACTCATTCGCAGCTGTCTTGCCGCATCGCAGGTGACGGTGGAGAGTTCGGCATCGCTCCGCGATCCGGTCATCACGGATGACGCCGGGCGCAAAATCGAGGCTGAAGTGATCCGCGCCGAGGAGAAAAACGGCGTATGGCGCACCCTCTTCGATGCGTCGGCGCTGCGTCCGTGGAGTCCCGCTTCGCCGGTGCTTTACCGGCTCCGCGCGGAGGGGATCGACGAGCGCTTCGGGTACTGCGAACTGCGGACCTTCTCCAACACCGACGTCCTTCTCAACGGCGAGCGGATCTATCTGCGGGGCTACATCCGCGGCATCGAAGCCCACGAGCACCCCAACATGACCGGCGGCACGCTCAAGGAGGCGGCGGTCAAGAACATCCGGCAGGCGAAGAAGTACGGATTCAATCTGGTGCGGTTCCACAGCACGGTGCCGACGCCGGAATTCGTCGAAGCCGCCGACGAGGAGGGGCTGCTGATCCACATGGAGATCGGCTTCGCCTATTCCTACGATTCGCAGGGCAACAAGACCGGGCTCTCCATGGACAACGCCAACTGGCGCGAGACCATCCTGAAGTACCGCAATCATCCGTCGGCGGCGATCTTCTGCATCGGCAACGAGATGCACAACTCGGGTCATCAGGAGGGAGTCCGCCGGCTCTACGCGATCGGCAGGGAGCTCGCCCCCGACAAGCTGATCCTGGACAACTCCGGCTGGGGCGAGTACGACCGTCCGACCGCGGACATCTTCTCGCAGCACATCGCCTATTACTTCCCCTACAAGCACCATGCCGAAATGTTCCGCACCGACGACTGCTGGCGGCTCAACGGTTCGACCTACGACGCGCCGCTCTCCGCCGAGGCGGAGACCGACGACTGTTCCGCCGCGATCCGCCGCGAGGCGGTGCCGCTGCGTCCGGTGCTGGCGCACGAGGCGCTGCACTACATCGACGTGCCCGATTACGATGCGCTGAACCGCAAATTCGACGAATTCTGCGCGCGTGTCGGCGAGGATTATCTCAAGACGAACGGCATCAGAAAACCGCGCTTCATGACGGAGCTGCCGAAGCTCATCGACCGCAAGGGGCTGCGGGACAAGATGCCCGATTACATCCGCGGTTCGCAGGAGTTCAAGAAAACGGCATACAAGGTCTATCTGGAGAAACTCCGGGATTCCGCCCTCTGCGGATTCGAGATGCTCCAGTTCGCCGACTGCCTGAAATACGAGAACAAAAACGGCATCGTGGACTGCTTCGACGACGACAAGTACATCGACGCGGCATGGATGCGCGCGATCAACGGCGACGCGGTGCTGCTCGGGGATTTCGAGAAGGAGACCTTCTTCTACGGCGAAGCGGTCAAAATGACCCTGAAGATCTCCGATTTCCTGCCGGAACCCCGGATCCGCGGGAGCGTCACCGTCGCGGTGAACGGCAAGGAGATCTACCGCGGAGACGATGTGGCGCTCGCGGGCGGCTTGCAGAAGATCGCCGAGATCCGGCTCGACTTCAAACCGAAGGCGCGGGCGGAACGGGTGGAGATCTCCGCCCGCTTCACCGCCGGTGAAATCAAGCTCGAGAACAGTTGGAAGATCTGGCTCTACCCGCATGCGAAGCCCTCCCGCATCCCCCTTGCGGAACTCGCGGACGCCCGTCTCGCCGGGTGGCTGGGCTCCTGCGGCGCGGCGGCCGATCCCGGCGCCGTCATCACCGACCGGCTCACCGGCAAGGTGCTGGAGCACCTCGCGGCGGGCAAACATGTGCTTTTGCTCTACCACCGCGACGCGCCGGGCAACGGATATTACCTGCCCGGCGCGCTGGAGCGCTTCAAACCCTGCATCTGGGACCGCGGGAGCAACCTCGGCGGCGTGGTCGCCGAGCCGCTGCTCCGTGAAGCGATCGCTTCGGAGCGTTACTTCGACCTCAACATGCAGCCGCTTCTGGAGGGCTGCTACAAGGTGTGTCTCGACGACTTCCCGGTCAAGGTGAACCAGCACATCTTCGGCATCGACAAGCCGGTGCGCGACCGGATGAAGGGGCTGATCCACGGAGTCAAGGATTTCATCGACGCCGACACCCTGCGCGACTTTTCGCACTTCTTCACGGTGAAGGTCGGCGGCGGTACGCTCACCGTCTGCACGATGCTGCCGGCGGAGGGGTGGCGGATCGGCGATCCGGTCGCGGAGAATTTCCTCGCCGCGGTCTGCGATCATCTCGGCGAGCTGGAGGCGAAAGGGAGCATCGCGCCCGAAGCCTTCGGTGAGTACCTCTCGCGCGTCACCGCCGCCGGGATCCGCAAGGAGGACGTGATGAACCACTTCTGGGAGATCGACAACAAGCCGGTCGAAGACACCCTCTACTGGGAGGAGGTCCAGATCGACATGAGCAAGCACAGCTCCTGATCTTCCCGGAACCGTTGTTTTTTCGCGAGTCGGCTCCGGCGGTTTCCACCGGAGCCGATTCCCTGAACGGTGTATTTGCGATCGAGAAAGGAGACCCCGGCATGACGGATCGCACGACCTTCCGTTTCAGCGGCAGTTATGAAGACATTGCCGCCATCCATGACGCGCTTTACAATTACAATCTCTCCAGAACCGGAGCCGAGCGGCTCGACGTGCATGCCGAGCGTTTCCCGGAACAGCAGGCGCTGCTGGCGTGCGACGGTTCCGGCGCTCCGCACGGAGGCATCGCCTTTCACTGGCAGGATGGACCGCGCGGGATTTTCGTCGATTACTTCTATCTGGACGACTCCATTCGCGGTACCGGCGTCGGGCGGCGGATCTTCGAAGAATTTTCGGAATGGGCCAAGCGGAACGGGGCGGAAGACATCCGGCTTACCACCAATACGTTTCAGGCGCCCGGCTTCTATCTGAAGCAGGGGTTCCAGATCATCGGCGAGAAGAAGTCTCCGGTCCCGTCGGATCCGGAAAACATCCACTACCTTCTGCGCAAGGTATTGTGAACTGCCCTTGCCGCAATCAGAAGAGGAGCTTGAAGCCGGGCACTGCCGAGAGTTCGCGGCAGACGGCGTCGAGTTCTTCGCGCGACGGCATGCGTGCCGAGGCGCGGAGCGCCGCGTAGCGTCCTCTGGCGGAGCTTTCTCCCGGCGCGACTTCCGCTGCGGGATCGCGGCGCGCGAGGATCGCGCGGACTCTTTCGCGGGCGGCGGCGGCGCAGGGAGCATCGACGGCGAGCCGGAATTCCCAGCGGCACGGGAAGCGGAGTTCGGATCCGGTATTGTCTTTCACGGTTCTTTTCCTCACAGAAGCTCGGGTCGGACGGCGTTTCCGGATGCTTCTCCGCCGTCGAGACGCCAGTCGATCGGCGTTCCTCCGGCGGCGGCGAGAGCTTCGTTGATCCTGCGGAAGGGCGCGCTCCCGAAGAATCCCCGGTGCGCCGAGAGGGGGGAGGGGTGCGGCGCCGCCAGCACCGGATGGCGGCGGATCAGCGGTCTCTTCGCCTGCGCCGCGTTGCCCCACAGCAAAAAGACCAGCGGCTGCGGCATGGCGTCGATCGCCGAAATCGCCGCGTCGGTGAATCGCTCCCAGCCGCGGTCGCGGTGCGAGGCGGCGGCGCCCTCGCGTACCGTGAGCACGGTGTTGAGCAGCAGCACGCCGCGCCGCGCCCAGCACGAGAGATCGCCGGAGCGCGGCGGCGCGAAGCCGGTATCGGCGGCGTACTCCCGGAAGATGTTGCGGAGCGACGGCGGGAGCGGGATCCCGGCTGGCACCGAGAAGGCGAGTCCGTGCGCCTGACTGGGTTCGTGATAGGGGTCCTGACCGAGGATCACCGCGCGCACCGCTTCGGGCGGGGTCAGCCGGAAGGCGGCGAAAAGGTCGGCGAGCGGCGGATGGACGGGCGTTCCCGAGGCGTATTCCCCGCTCACGAAACGGTCGAGTTCCGCGAAGGAGGGGGCGGCAAGCGCCGCCGCGAGGAGGGGCTTCCACGGCGCGGGGAGAAGTTCGGCGAGCATCGGGATCCCTTTTCGTGTACCGCTGCGGCGCTTCCGGAACGCTCCGGCAGGCGCGGAATGCCGTCAGCGTTCTTCCTTTTTGTCGATCGTGCAGAATCCGCAGTGGCGGCAGTCGAGTCCGGCGGGGGGCACATAGAGTCTGCCCGCTTTGATCGCCGCGCGGCGGCTCAGCGCGTTGCGGATCGCCAGCAGAGAACCGACGATGATGAAGGCGCCGGGGGCGGCGGAGGGGAGCAGGCAGTCGGTGGTCCAGCCGGTGATGAGTTTCACCTCGAAGACGGAGCCGGAGGTGAGAAATTCGCGGAGCGCGCCGAGCATCGTGAGGGTCAGCGTGAATCCCAGCCCCATGCCGATGCCGTCGAGGATCGAGCGCAGCGGACCGTGCTTCGAGGCGAAGGCCTCCGCTCTGCCGAGCACGATGCAGTTGACGACGATCAGCGGGATGAAGATCCCCAGCGCCGAGTAGAGGGCGGGGGGCGCGTAAGCCTGCATCAGCAGGTCGACGATGGTGACGAAACTGGCGATGACGACGATGTAGACCGGGATCCGGATCTTGCGCGGCACGATCCCCGATATCAGGCTGATGACGAGGTTGCTTCCGGCGAGAACGCAGGTGGTGGCGAGCCCCATTCCGGCGCCGTTGACGGCGCTGGTGGTGAGGGCGAGGGTGGGACAGGTGCCGAGGAGCAGCACCAGTACGGGATTCTCCTTCCAGATCCCGCGGACGAGGTCGCTCGTGTAGGTATTCATAACTTCATCTCCTTCCGGGATTCATCGTCTTCCCGGCGGCGGCGAGGATCGCCGGAGTTCCGCTGCGAAGCGCGCGTCCGGCGGCTTCGACCGCGGCGGTCACGGCACGGCTGGTGACGGTCGCGCCGGTGCGGTAGGCGAAGGCGCCGCCGTCGCGCGAGACGCGCCACGGTTCCGCTCCCTCGACGCGCTTGCCGTGGAACTGGTCGAGGATCGGATTTGCCGGGAGGCGTTCCGGATGGGGATCGCGCAGCCGGGTGATGGTCTTGCGGAACTTGCGTTCGCAGATCTCCGCGCCGAGACCGGGGGTCTCCTTGTGTTCGAGTACCGAAACGGCGAGGATCTTCCCCTCGGTGTCGAATCCGACCAGCAGACGGATCGCGCCGGCGTATCCGGGACGGCTCACTTCGGCGACGAAGCCGACCGGCTTCCGGTCCTTCACCGCGGTGAGAAACTTCACGCCGTCGATCTCGCCGGAGTCGATGCAGGAGTCGAAAGCGGGCAGCCCGAGCTTGCGGATCGCGGCGGCGGTCTCGCGCGCCTTCGCCGCCCGGATCGCGGGCGCCGTCTGCGCCGAGATCAGCGCGAGCGCGAGCGCGGAGAGCAGTCCGAGCAGACCGAGAAAGAGTCCCAGCACCCAGAGGTTTTCGGTTTCCCTGAGTTTCGTCATCGGATCACCTCGCTTTCTCCGCCGGACGGCTGATGTAACCGAAGGGACGCACGCCGCACCACCGGTCGATCAGCGGAACCAGCGCGTTCATGAAGAGGATCGAGAAGCTCACCCCTTCCGGATAGTTGCCCCAGACGCGGATCACCGTGGTGATGACGCCGCAGCCGACTGCGAAAACGAGGCATCCGCTGCCGGTGATCGGACTGGTCACCATGTCGGTCGCCATGTAGATCGCGCCGAGGAGCAGTCCGCCGGTGAGGATGTGGAAGAGCGGCGACGGGGTCGCTCCGGGAAGGAAAAAGTGCAAAATCCCGGTCAGCACCGCGACGGTCCCGACGAAGCAGACCGGGACCCGCCAGTTGATCAGGTTGAAGATCAGCAGGATCGCCGCGCCGAGGAGCAGCGCCGGAACGCAGGTTTCGCCGATGCATCCGCCGCGCATCCCGAGAAAGTATTTGAGGCGGAGCGACGCCGAATCGATCGGGTCGAAGTGCTGCTGCGCCTTCTGACCGCCGCCGAGGACCTTGCCGCTCACCGAGGCGATGCCGAGCGGCGTCGCGCAGGTCACGGAAGGCGCGGGCGTCGATTTGCAGAAGAGCGCCGCCTGCGGGTAGCTTTCATCCATGCCGCGCGGCGCGGACCACTGCGTCATCAGCGCGGGGAAGGCGATGAGAAGTCCGACCCGGGCGACGAGCGCGGGATTGAAGGGGTTGTAGCCGAGTCCGCCGAAGACCTGCTTGCCGAACCAGATCGCCAGAAACGCCCCGATGAGCGGGATGTAGAAGGGGACGTCGGGCGGCAGGTTCAGCGCGAGCAGCACTCCGGTGACCGCGGCGCTGCCGTCGCGGAGGGTGCGGCCGACCGGTTTCCCGGCGAGGAGGCACCAGAGCGCTTCGGCACCGAGCGAGAAGAGGACCGTGAGTACGATGACGGTCAGCGCCTTGAGTCCGAAGAACCACACGCCGGCGGCGGCGGGGGGGAGCAGCGCGACGAGCACGAGCGCCATGATCCGCCCGACGCTCTCCGGGCGGGAGAGGTGCGGACTGGAACTCACCACCAGCTTTTCCCCGGTGGGGAGCATGACCGGACGTTTTTGGAGAGTGGAATCCATGATGAAGAAGTTCCTTCTGCGAAGACCTTCGGTTTATTTGCGGTTCCGGCTGCGCAGCTCCGCCTTGGCGCGGCGGAAATGCTGGACGAGCGGCCGATGGGCGGGACATACATAGGCGCACGATCCGCATTCGATGCAGTCCATCACATGGTTCTGGGCGGCGAGATCGTAGCGGTCGCCTTCGATCGCGGTGGCGAGAAGGCAGGGCATCAGGTGCATGGGGCACCCCTGAACGCAGCGTCCGCAGCGGATGCATTCGGTCGGCATGTAGTTCATCGAGACCCGCGGCGGCAAAAGGAGGATGCCCGAGGTGTTCTTGGCGACGGGGATCTCGAAGGAGCGCTGGGCGAAGCCCATCATCGGTCCGCCGAGGATCAGCTTGCCGGGTTCGCAGAGGACGCCGTCGGCGAGTTCGATCGCCTTGATGACGGGGGTCCCGATGCGGAGCCGCCAGTTGCCGGGGTTGCGGACCACTTCGCCGGTCACGGTGACGATCCGTTCGACGAGCGGTATCCCGAGGCGCACCGCGTTGTCGAGCGCGACCGCGGTGCCGACGTTCTGCACGACGCATCCGGCGTCGGCGGGGAGTCCGCCCGAGGGGACTTCGCGCCCCGCGATCGCCCGGATCAGGTGTTTCTCGGAGCCCTGCGGATACCGTACTTCGAGCGGTACGATCCTCACGCCGCAGTCGGCGGCGATCCGCGAGAGGTATTCGATCGCGTCGATCTTGTTGATCTCGACGCCGATCGAAATGTTTTCGACGCCGAGGATCCTGCCGAAGGTCAGCGCGCCGCGCAGCAGCGCCTCGCCGTTTTCAAGCAGCAGCCGGTGATCGGCGGTGAGGTAGGGTTCGCACTCCGCGCCGTTGAGGATCAGGGTGTCGACCTTCTTCCCCGGCGGGATCGTAAGCTTCACATGGGTCGGGAAGGAGGCTCCTCCCATGCCGACCAGTCCGGCGTCGGCGACGCGGGCGAGGAGTTCCTGCGGCGACGCCTTGCTCCAGTCGAGCGGCGCGAAGGGGGCATCTCCGGAGTCCTCTCCGTCGGCGGCGATCTCGATCGCCTCCGTCATCAGCCCCATCGGACCGGGAACTCTGACGATGCCGACGACCTCGCCGCTGGTGGGCGCGTGGAGGTTCGCCGAAACGAAACCGTCGGCGGCGGCGATCAGCTGATATTTCTTCACCTTGTCGCCCTTGGCGACGACCGGTTTCGGAGGCTTGCCCGCGTTTTCCTGAAGCAGCACCCGGTAGCGTTCCAAGAGCGGAGCGTTGCGGGTCGGGATCGCGGAACTCATGTCCTTGCCGTTGCCTTCGGGAGCGATCCCCCCCTTGAAGGTCAGTACGCTGCGCGAACTCTTGTTCATCATCGGATCTCCTCGTTTTGCTCGATGCGGAAATGCGCCTGTTCGGAAAGGAGCGCGTGGGTCGGGCACTTCACCGCGACGGCGTCGGCGTCGGTCGGCAGCTCTTCGGGGGCGAGTTCGTAGTTGACGCGGGCGAGGTTGCCTTCGACGGTGAACTTGCCCGGCACGGTGCGTTCGCACTTGCGGCAGCCGATGCATCCGACCTGACAGTTTTTACGTTTGTCGATGCCCTTTTCGGGCGAATTGCAGTAGACGTGGGTCGTCGCCGCGGCGGGAACGAGGGCGATGCAGTGCCGCGGACAGGCGGCGATGCAGAGCCCGCACCCGACGCAGAGTTCGGGGTGGACGAGGGCGATGTGATCGACGATCTCGATGGCGCCGAAGGGACACTTGCGGGCGCAGTTGCCCATGCCGAGGCATCCGTAGCTGCACCCCTTCGGACCGCCCGAAACCAGTGCCGCCGAAGCGCAGTCGAGCACGCCGTTGTAGTTCAGCAGCCACGCGCTGTGATGCAGGTCGCCGCCGCAGCGGACGAGGGCGCGGCGCTGGAATCCCGCTTCTTCCTCGATGCCGAGGGCGCGGGCGATGGCGCTCTTCTGTTCTCTGCTGGAGACGGGGCACTTGCTGGGGGCGTTGCGGCCTTCGACGACCGATTTGGCGAAGTCGGCGCATCCCGCCTGGCCGCATCCGCCGCAGTTGGCGCCGGGGAGCAGCTCGAGAATGAGTTCGACCCTCGCGTCGGATCGGACCCGGAAGTATTTGGCGAAGATCCCGATCACCGCGCCGAGGACCACGCCGAGCGATGCCATGACGACTCCCGCCCAGAGCAAAATCTCCGCGCCCGAGGCGGGAACGGAGAGGGGGGCGGCGGCGGATATGAGATTCATTTTTGCGGCGAAGCTCCTTTTGCTAAATTGCTCTTCGGTTCAGCACAGACCCGCGAATCCCGCGAACGCCATTGCGAGGATCCCGGCGGTGACGAGCGCGATCGGCGTTCCCTGAAACGCCTTCGGCGGATTGGCGAGTTCGAGACGCTCGCGGAGGCTGGCGAAGAGCAGCAGCGCCAGCGCGAAGCCGATCCCCGAGCAGCAGCCGAAGATCGTCGCCTCCAGCACGGTATGGTTTTCCTTGGCGTTGATCGTCGCCGCGCCGAGCACCGCGCAGTTGGTGGTGATGAGCGGCAGATAGATGCCGAGCGCCTGATAAAGTTTGGGGCTGAGCTTCTGGAGCATGATCTCGATCAGCTGCACCAGACTCGCGATGATGAGGATGAAGAGCAGCACCTGAAGAAAGCCGAGGTCGACCGTTCTGCCGTTGACGGAAAAGCGGAGGAAGTTCCGGTAGACGGCGGCGGTCGCCGCCGAGGCGAGGGTCATCACGAAGATCACCGCGCCCGACATGCCCATCGCGGTTCCGATGCGCTTGGAGACGCCGAGAAACGGGCATATCCCGAGGAACCGGGAAAGCACGAAGTTGTAGACCAGAATCGCACCGATCGTCAGTTCAAGATATTTCATGAGGAGATCCTTTTGCAGCTTGCGTTTTCCGCGGCGCGGTGCGGCGTCCTTCCGCAGGGCGACCGCCGTTCTGCTGCGGCGTACCGGGAAACGTGTGCCTATAATATATCGCCGCTTCCTCCGCCTTTCAAGCAGAGATCATGCTTCGTCCGGCGCTTTTACGTCGGCGGCGACGACGAGATCACCGCCGCAGCGGCGGCATTCCAGACGGCCGAGGCGGAACGCTTCGTCGAGGGAAAGGGGGTCCGGTCCGCCGACGGAGCCGCGGCTGCCCCTGCCGCCGAGGAGTTTCGGCGCGAGGTGGAACTCCACCCGGTCGACCGCGCGGGCGGCGAGGGCGCGGGCGGCGAGTTCACCGCCGCCCTCGATCAGCAGCGCGGTGACGCCGCGCGCGCCGAGCGTTTCGAGGAGTTTTCTCCAGTCGTCGGGGGTGTCGAAGGTGGCGCAGAGGACTTCGCGTTCCGGCGGGAAGGCGGCGCGGATCTCCGCCTCGGGCGTATTGCGGCGGGCGACGACGATGAGCGGCTGGCGCTCCCAGTCGGCGGGTTCGCGCACGTCGAGCCGGGGGTGATCGAGGCGGACCGTTTCCGCCGACACCATGATCGCGTCGCACCATTGCCGGAGCTTCTGCACCCGGCGGCGGGCGGCGGGACCGGTGATCCACTTGGAGACTCCGCCGCGAGTGGCGATTCTGCCGTCGAGGGTCTGCGCCATCTTGAGCAGCACGAAGGGGCGTCGGCACGTGATCCAGCGGAAGAAGGCGCGGTTGAGCGCGCGGCAGCGCGGCTCTTCGACGCCGGAGACGACTTCGATGCCCGCCGCGCGGAGGATTTCGACGCCGCGGCCCGCGTGAAGCGGATTGGGGTCGAGAGATCCGATCACGACCCGGCGGATTCCGGCGGCGATCAGCGCCTCGGTGCACGGTCCGGTGCGTCCGGTGGTGGAACACGGTTCGAGCGTGACGAAGAGGGTCGCTCCGGCGGCGTCGCCTCCGGCGTCGCGGAGCGCTTCGATTTCGGCGTGTGGGAGTCCGGCGCGGCGATGCCAGCCTTCGCCGATCACGCCGCCGTCGCGCCAGAGAAGCGCTCCGACCAGCGGATTGGGGGAAGTCATGCCCCATGCGCGTTCGGCGAGGCGCACCGCGCGGCGCATCAGGCGCCGTTCTTCCGCGGGACCGGGGGTCATTTGATCCCCTTGCCGAGTTCGACGATGCCGCTCGCCTTCTTGGGCTGCGGCTGGAAGCTGTCCACGTTTTCGCCGAGGATCTGGGCGGCGGTCACCGTTCCCCGGTTGGGGTCGCGGAAGTCGATTCCGACCCGCGCCTCGGCGCCGCCGATGCGGGCGACCATGCCGCTTTTGGGATCCCGGTAGAGCATGGGGATCGTCGAGGAGGTCTTCCAGTAGCTGTTGTCGATGGTTTCGCCGTCGATGCTGAAGGAGAGGTAGTGGAAGACGCGGGGCGAGATCGGCATCAGCAGATGGATCCGGCTGAGCATGTCGACTTCGGCGGAGAACTTCTCTCTGCCGATCGCGCGGCCGACGCGCATCACTCCGTAGGTATGCGACTTGTCTTCAACGACCAGATAGTAGAATTTGCTGGCGGCTTCGCTGAGCGCGTAGACGGAGTATGTGCGTTCCTTTGCGGGCTGTCCGCCGTCGCTTTCTCCGGAGACGTCGGCGACGCCGACGGTGCGCGACCACACCTTCACTCCGGAGTCGATCCTGAAGTAGGTATCCCGGCTCTGATACTCCTCGGGGAGCTGGTTGTGAGAGACGAAGACGTTGATCGAATAATCGTCGCAGCGGTCGAGGTCGTAGTATTTCTGGATCGGGATCACCATGTTTTTGACTTCGCCGGGTCCGAGGAGCAATCCGGTGACCGAGATGTCGGCGCTCTTGCGCTGGGGGACGACCTGCCCGCGGGAGTCGCGGATCTCGAAGAGCACGAAGCCCTGCAGCCGCGGATCCTTGCCGAAGAGGAGCGGACGACCGGAGTCGTTGCGGATCTTCACGCAGGCGTAAATCGGTTCGTAGAGCATGTAGACTTTGCGGTTGAGCGAGATCTCCAGCCCGATCTGGGCGCGGAGTTCGGGGAGCGCGGCGAAGCAGAGGGCGCAGAGTGCGATGATGAGCTTGCGGCGATTCATGGAGACGGTCTCCTTCTCGGTATCAGTGAAGTTTCTGGTTGACGGTCGAGTCGAGCGCCCGGTTGATGTCGTCGGCGATCGGCTGCGGATCGAGACGCTGGCACGGCGGATGTCCCTCCGCCTGTTTCGGGCAGCGCCGCCGGAGACAGCCGAGGCACGGCAGTTTCCGCAGGCGGTAGACGCGGGCGTCGGAGGACCACGGACCGGTCCGGTGCGGATCGGTGGCTCCGAAGAAGGCGAAGAGCGGACGCCCCAGCATCGCGGCGATGTGCATCGGACCGGTGTCGTTGCAGACCACCGCGGCGGCGCCGCGCAGGATCTCCACGAGTTCGCGTTCGGAGGTCTTTCCGGTGAGGTCGGTCGCCGGGAAAGTCTTCGGCAGATGACCGAGGATCGTCTCCGCGACGGGACGGTCGCCCGCCGAGCCGAGGATCAGAAATTCCATCTCGGGATGCGCTTCGCCGACCGCGGCGGCGATCCGTGCGAAGAGCGTCGGCGGAAAACATTTGCTGTGCCAGCGGGCGCCGGGAAGCATGGCGAGATAGGGGCGCCGCACGGGGGGCTCCCAATCCTGCGGCGGGGGCGGCACGGCGGGGCGGGGGGGCTTCGCGGGAGCTTCCGCGCCGATCGCCGCGGCGGCGAGACGCAGATTGCGTTCGACGGCGTGGAGTCCCGCGGGGACCTGCGCTTTTATGTCGTAGAAAAAGCGGGCCGCCTTTTCGCGGGGGGCGGCGAACCCGGCGGTCCGGGCATGGCGGGTGATCGCGGTGCAGAGCCCGCTGCGCAGGAGCCCCTGAAAGTCGATGACGAGATCGTACCGGCTGCCGCGGAGCGCGCGGCACAGCCGCAGAAAGGCGAGGGGGAAACTCCGCACGTTCCCGAGGCGGCGCCGGTCGAAGAGGATCCGCTGCCGGATCGGCGCGGGCGAGTAGTCGAGGATGCCCGCGAAGGCGGGATGCACCAGAAAGTCGAAATCCGCCTCCGGCAGCTTTTCCCGCAGAAACGCGAGCGCGGGGAAGACGTGGATGATGTCGCCCATGCTGCTGGGCTTGACGATCAGGATGCGCTGGATCTTCACCGGTGAAACCTCCTCCAGATCTTCCCCTCCGTCTCCGCCGTCAGACTCCGGTCTCGAGGCGCCGTGCGAGCCGTTCGGGGAGACCCGCGTCGATGATCTTGTTCTGCGCCGAGGCGATGTCGTAGGGCAGCCGGTAGCGGGTGACGCATCGGCGGTCGGTGTCGAGGACCGCGAAGCTGGCGCGGGGATCCCCGTTGCGCGGCTGCCCGATGCTGCCGATGTTGAAGAGATATTTGTGGGCGGAGCGGTACTCCACCGTGATGGAATCGGCGATGGAGAAATCGGTGTCGGCGGCGGGATTTTCCCGGTCGGACTGCCACTCGGGCAGGATTTCCACGCCGCGCTGACCGAAGCCGGAGAGGGGCTTCTTGTCGAAGGCGACCGGCACATGGGAGTGTCCGCAGAAGCAGAGCGCGGTGCGCTGGTAGCTGAAGCTGGCGGTGGCGTGGAAGAGATCGAAGATGTAGCCCCAGTTCTCGGGGGTGTCGAGCGTCGCGTGGACGACCGAGGTGGCGCAGCTCGGCAGGGTGCTCTCGTAGGGGGTGCGGAGCCATTCGCGCTCCGATGCGTCGAGCTGTTCCCGGGTCCATTCGATCGCCCGCTTCGCGTTGGGGTTGAAGCCCGACATTTCCATATCGCCGCTGGCGGCGTAGTCGTCGTGGTTGCCGCGCACTCTGGCGACCCAGTTGATGTCGCGCACCATCTTGAGGCAGAGAGCGGGATCGGCGTTGTAGCCGACGATGTCCCCCAGCGAGATGAAATTCTCGAGTCCCAGCTCCCGGCATTTTTCCAGCACGACCTTCAGAGCGTCGGCGTTGGCGTGAATGTCACTTAAGATTGCGAACTTCGGCATGGTGTCCCTGTTATCTGTGAAACCCCGTATCGTTGCATTCCCCCTGCAGTTCCGCCCGATCCGGGGCGGAACGGTGAAGCGCGCCGGCGCTGTAAGCCGGATTCTGTACCGCGCCCCGAAGGCGCGGCGGCAGTCATCTGTCTGTGCGACCAGAACCCGGGGCTGCTGACGCCGCGAGCAACGGCTCGCCCCCTATTTGGTCTTGCTGCGGGAGGAGTTTACCCTGCGACGCCGCTTTCGCAAAGCGCCCGGTGGGCTCTTGCCCCACCCTTTCACCCTTACCTCCGGCGGACCGGGGGCGGTATTCTTTCTGTTGCACTGGTCTTCCCGCGGCATATCGTCCGCGGTATCCTTCCTTGACGAAAGGACTCCCCGCTCTGTGCAGTCCGGACTTTCCTCAGCCGGGGCGGACCCCGGCCGCGACTGCCCGCGACGACACGCTTCAGCGGATTAATATAGCGGCACTGCCGTCATTATGCAACCTTTTTTGCCGACAAAAAAGGCGCGGCGGGAAATTTTTTCGTGAAAAGCTCCCCGAAGCGCGTCAAAATAGCAAAAAAAACGCATTCTCCGCTTGCAAAATCGGTCTTTTGCGGTTAGGTTATCCGCAAATCTTTTTTTGATCGTCCGAGACAGACCAACAAACTCATACATGGAGACCGAAACCGATGAAGAAGATTCTGCTGCTGTCCGCCGTTGCCGTAGCGCTTTTCGCCGCGCCCTCCCTCCGGGCGGAGACGAAGATCGACGGCGATCTCATTCTCGAGCGGCTCGCCCTTTACATTCCCAACGTGCTCGTCGATGCGCTCGACACCTTTTCGGTAAACGTCGGTTTCGGCGCGATCGCCGAAGCCCGTCTGATGGCGACCCGCGCGGTCGATGTCGGCGCGGGGTGGGGGCTGACCGCCAAGATGTTCAAGGCGCACAACCGTCAGTACGGATTCGGCATCGAGGAGGGGTGGTACTGGTCGTTCATCTTCGTCGGCGAGGAGTCCTACACGATCCGCGACAGCACCTCGCTCGTGGATAAATACATCGAGATGCGCGCGGGCTTCCCCTCTCCGACGCGCCGCTGCTACGACATCTTCAGCGGTTCCCGCGACTACTGGGCGATCGGGGGCGCGCTGGGGCTGCTGATCGACGGCGAAGTCTACATCCATCCGGTCGAGCTGGCGGACTTCGTGCTCGGTCTGTTCCTGATCGACATCAAAAATGACAACTTCACCTTCGGCGACTTCCGCTGAGTTCCGCTGCCGGCGCTGCGGCGCCTGCTGCCGCTGGCGGGGTTGCGTCAAGCTCGCGCCGGGGGAACCGGAGCGGATCGCCGCCGCGCTCGGCATTCCCGCGGAGGAGTTCTACGACCGCTTCACCCGGATCTCCCCCGACCGCAGCTGCCTGTCTCTGACCGAAACCTCCGAGGGACACTGCGTCTTTCTGGAGGAGGAAGCGGGGCTGCCGGGGTGCCGCGTCGAGGCGGTGAAGCCGCGACAGTGCCGGGATTTTCCGCTCCGCTGGAATTTCCCCGGCTGGGAGAAACTCTGTGCCGGGGCGGCGCCCCGGGAGGAAAGATGAAAAAACTCGGTTCGCTGATCGTTCTTTCCGGTCCGAGCGGGGTCGGCAAGTCCACGCTGCTCAAGCGGGTCTTCGCCGCTCTGCCCGGGATGCGTTTTTCGGTTTCGTGCACCACCCGTCCGCCCCGCGACGGCGAAGTTGACGGGCGCGACTACTATTTTCTGTCGCCGGAGGAATTCGAGCGGCGTTCGCGCGCCGGGGAGTTCATCGAGGAGGCGCGGGTCTTCGACCGGCGCTACGGCACGCTGCGGAGCGAAGTGATGCGTCACCTCGCGGCGGGAGTCGATGTGGTGCTCGACATCGACGTGCAGGGCGCGGAGCGGATCCGCGCCGCCGCGGAGCGCGATCCGGAGCTGCGGCGCAGCGCGGTTTTCGTGATGATCGTGCCGCCCTCGCTCTCCGAACTGGAGGCGCGTCTGCGCGGCCGCAACACCGAGAGCGCGGATCAGCTCGCGCTGCGGATCGCCGGGGCGGCGGGGGAACTCGGCCGCTGCCGTCTCTACGACTACGCGGTCGTCAACGACGAAGTCGATCGCGCCGCGGAGGAGCTGATCGGACTTTTCCGCTCGTTCGCGCTGCGGATATCCCTCATAGAAGAAGGAGAGGAACCATGGCTCAGGCAAACGCCCCGCTGATCGTGCTCGGCGTCACCGGCGGCATCGCCGCCTACAAGTCCGCCGAACTTTGCAGTGCCCTCGTGCAGTCGGGGGAGGCGGTGCAGGTTGTGATGACCGCCAACGCGCAGCGTTTCGTTGCGCCGCTGGTCTTCAAGACGCTTTCCCGGCGTCCGGTGCTGACTTCGCTGTGGGAGGACCCCGGCGAATGGCGTCCCGAGCATGTCGCCTATGCGTCGCAGGCGAAACTTTTCGTCGTCGCTCCGGCGACGGCGAATTTCCTCGCCAAGTACGCGCACGGCATCGCCGACGACGCGCTTTCGACCTTTGCGGCGACCTACCGCGGACCGGTGATCCTTGCGCCCGCGATGAATCCGGCGATGTGGAGCCATCCCGCCTGCGCGGACAACGCGGCGCTGCTCCGGAAGCGCGGAGTGGAGTTCGTCGGACCGGTCGAGGGGCACGTCGCCTGCGGCGATGCCGCCGGAGCGGGACGCATGGCATCGGTCGATGAGATCCTCGCCGCGATCCGGCGTGCGCTCTGACGCGCCGCGGGTTACGCTTTGGTTTCCGCCTCTCCGCTGCAGGCGCGGAGTTCCGCCGCGAGCTGATAGATGTCGCTCACGAGATACGGCGTGTCGGAGAGGTGATAGATGCTGACCGGAATATGGTGTTTCCGGCAGAAGTCGGCGACCCGTTCGAGCGCTTCGGGCGAGAGGTTGACCGCGGTCATCACCACATGGTCGATCCGGTGAAGTTCGTGCAGCTTTTCGAGGTCGGCGGTACTTCCCAGCACCGGAAATCCGTAGACGTTCAGATGGCGTATCGCCCGGTCGTCGTCGGCGATGCCGAGGATGCGGAAGGGCTGGCGGAAGTAATAGCGGCAGAAGAGGCTTTCGATGTAGAGGCGGCAGGCGAGTCCTCCGCCGACGATCAGCGTGTTCTTCATCGGTTCTCCGCCGGTGTCGGGGTGGGTCCGCAGGTAGAAGTTCCGCAGCCCGAAGCTCTCCAGATAGCGCAGCATGAAGCGTTCCCCCGCCAGGATCGCCGTCGCCGCGAGGTAGAAGAGGAGCAGGATGCCGAAGAGCTCCTCCCAGCGCAGTCCGGCGAAGAGGCGAATCCCTTGGATCTCCGGAGAGAGGTCGCGGATCAGGTAAACCAGCACGAGGTCGAAGGTCGCGGTCAGCACGAAGATCTTGAAGAAATGGTAATAGCGGTTGATCCCCGCCCGGAGCCAGTAGGTGCGGTAGACTCCGGAGCTGCAGAAGGCGAGCGGGAAGGGGGCGACCATCACGGCATAGGTCATCAGAAAGGGGAACCCGGCGCGGTTCCGCAGCCAGAGGAGAAACACGAAGCAGAACGCCGCCGAGAGAATGCCGAGATCGATGATCGGGTGGATCGCGATCAGGAGCAGCCTCCGGTGCGGACGGGCGAGACCGCTGACCACGAGTCCGAAGGAGTCGAGAAGTTCGAGGTCGGCGAGTTTGATGACCCGGTAGATGACCACGAGCAGAATGAAGAAGACGATCCCCGGCAGGGCGTGTTCGGCGGCGGCGATGAGGAATCCGCAGACGGAAAAGGCGGCGGCGATGAGATAGATGAGCAGCGCCGCCTTGCTCTTGCTGCCGGTTTTCCGCAGCAGCCGGTGGTGCAGATGGTCGCTGTCGCCGGTCATGATGCCGGCGGCGGAGCCGGGATGCATGAGCTTCCGCACGCTCCGTCGCCAGATCGCCAGAAAGACGTCGAAGACCGGCACTCCGATCGCGAGCAGCGGCAGCAGGAGGGAGAGCATCGTGACCGACTGCGAGATCCTCGAACAGCCCCAGTAGGCGAAGAACAGACCGAGGAACATGCTTCCCGTGTCGCCCAGAAAGATCTTGGCGGGCGAGAAGTTGTAGCGGAGGAACCCGAGGCAGGCGGCGCAGAAGATGAGCACGATGCCGACATTGGTGGTCAGATTTTCGGCGAGCAGCATCCAGACGGCGACCGAGAATCCGGAGATCGCGGCGAGTCCGGCGGCGAGGCCGTCCAGTCCGTCGATCAGGTTGAAGGCGTTGACGATGGCGACGACCCACAGCACGGTCAGCGGCAGGGAAAGCCACCAGGGAAGGGGGATCCCGAAGACGGCGCATATCCCGTTCGAGCAGAGGAAGACCAGCACCGCGGCGAGGATCTGGGCGAGCAGCTTCACGCCCGCGTGGAGTTCGAAGCGGTCATCGAGGATCCCGGTGACGGTGATGACCGCGGCGGAGGGGAGAAAGCGCAGCAGTATCTTCAGCCCCGACGCGTCTCCGGTGTAGCTGGCGAAGTTGAGCGAATAGATGAACCCCACCGCGAAGAAGGAGAGCACGACGGCGATCCCGCCGCCGACCGGCACCGGGCGGTCGTGGAGATGGCGTCCGCGCGGCAGGTCGAGCATCCCGAGCCGCGGGAAGATCCTGATGCAGAACTTGGTGAGGACCGCCGCGGCGAGCAGTGCCGCGCCGGGATAGATCAGCAGCGTCGAGTAGCGCGAAATGAGGTCGAGAGTCGGCATGGCGTTTCTGCCTCCGGGGCGTGGTTTTGCGGAACGCTCACTTCAAGGCGGCGACTGCGCGCCGGAATCCTTCGGCGGAGCGCCGGATGACGTTCTCGTCGACGCAGAAGGCGAGCCGGATGTACCCGGCGCGCCCGAATCCGCTGCCGGGCACCGCGAGGATGCGCTCCGCGAAGAGGGCGTCGACGAAACGCCGGTCGTCGGGTACGGGGGACTTCGGGAAGACGTAGAAGGCGCCCTGCGGACGCGCGTATTCCAGCCCGGCGCCGTCGAGGACTTCGATCATCGCGTCGCGGCGGGCGCGGTAGACTTCGAGATCGACCTCCGCGCCGAACGCGGCGAGCAGGATCTGCTGCCCGATGGCGGGGGCGTTGACGAAGCCGAGGGTGCGGTTGCAGAGGATCAGCGCCGCCATCAGCTCGGCGGCTCCGGCGATCTTCGGCGAGACGGCGACGTAGCCGAGGCGTTCTCCGGCGAGGGAGAGGTTTTTGCTGAAGGAGCCGATCACCACCGCGTGGCGGAAGATGTTGAAGAACGAGGGCAGTTCGAGGTCGTCGAAGTTCAGAAAGCGGTAGGGTTCGTCGGAGATCACATAGATCGCGCGGTCGTATTTCTTCTCCAGTTCTCCGACGAATCCGGCGAGCCGCAGGAGTTCGTCGCGGGAGTAGATGCGCCCGGTGGGGTTGTTCGGAGAGTTGAGGATGATCGCGCGGGTCTTCGGCGAGGCGGCCCGCTCGAACGCCTCGATGTCGAGTTCGAAGGTCACCTCCTTCGACGGGGCGCGGCGGAGGGTCCCGCCGTGGTTGGCGACGTAGGAGTCGTATTCGACGAAGTAGGGGGTCGGGGCGATCACTTCGTCGCCGGGGTCGAGGATCGCGTGAAAGAGCACGTTGATGCCGCCCGCCGCTCCGCAGGTGAGCAGGAGATTGCTCCCCGGCACCTCGCATTCCTGCTCGAGGGAGACCTGGGCGGCGAGTTTGTCGCGCAGCGCGGGATATCCCGCGTTGGGCATGTAGCCGATGGAGAAGGGGCGTCCGGCGCCGGCGGCGATCGTTTCGAGGGCGGCTCCGACCGCGGGGGGAGGGGGCAGGTCGGGATTGCCGAGGCTGAAGTCGCAGACCCGGTCTTCGCCGTATTGCTTCTTGAGTTCGATCCCCGCTTCGAACATCCGGCGGATCATCGACCCGCCGGAAATCCCCGCCTTCAGCGCGCTGTTGATGTATTCCATGGCAGAATATTCCCGTTTTGTCGTCTTTTCGGTGCGGAGGAACGGGAGAACTCGATTCTCCTGCGCCGGCATGCTGCTGTCGAAATGCACGGGATTAATATAGTCCCGTTTCCCGTGTTCCGCAAGTGCGGCGCCCCGGCGGAGGGTGGTCAGTCCCGTTCGTCCGGGGACTCCTTCCGGAAGGGCAGCAGCCGGGCGACGAGCAGCGTCGCTTCGAAGAGCAGATAGGCGGGGAGCGTGAGGAGGAGCTGGCTCACCGCGTCGGGCGGCGTCAGCAGCGCTCCGGCGATCAGCAGCCCCACCAGCACTTCGCCGCGCTTTCTGCGGAGCGCCGCGAGCGGGACGACTCCCGTCGCGACCAGCGCCAGCAGCACCAGCGGGAACTGGAAGAGCAGCGCGCCGCCCAGCGCCGCCGCCAGCGCGAAGTCGATGAAGCCGCCGATGCCGATCACGGGATCGAGGGAATCCGAGACGAAGGAGAGCGAGAAGCGCACCACCGCCGGCAGGATGAGAAAAATGCCGACCGACGCGCCCGCGGCGGCGAGAAAACTCCCGGCGACGACCGGGAGTCTGCCGGCGCGGCGTTCGTTTTCGCGGAGCGCCGGCACGATGAAGTCCCACAGCAGCTTGAGCCAGACGGGGAGCGAGACGAGCAGCGCGAGGGCGAGGGCGACCTTGAGCTGCACGAAGAAGGGTTCCAAAAGCGAGAAGTAATGGAGCTTGAAGCCCTCCGGCGCGGCGAAGGAAAGCAGCAGGTCGCGGAGCTTCGGGGCGAAGTACCACGCGGGCAGGAAGAGCAGCGCGTAGACGGCGAGACCGCGCAGCAGCACGCCGCGCAGGGCTTCGAGGTGGTCGAAAAAGGAGCCGTCGGTGCGGCGGGAGTGCTCTTCGCGCTCCATCGCGTGAACTATCCTTCTTTCGGCGTATCGGCGGCGGGATCCGCCGGTTTCGCCGTCCCGGCGGCGGCGCGATCTTCGGCGGCGGATTCGGCGGCGGCGCGTTCTTCGGCGGCGCGGGCGAGTTCCTCGCTTTCGCGGGCGATGCCCTCCTTCGCCTTTTTGAATTCGAAGCTTGCCCTGCCGAAGGCGCGGGCGATCTCGGGGATGCGGCGCGCTCCGAAGATCAGCAGCACCACCACGAAGACGACGAGAATCTCCTGATAACCGATGTTTGCGAGCAGCATCATGCGTTTCTCCTGAAGGATCGTTGTGTTTTCCGGTTCTCCTATAACATAGACCGCTTTCGGCAAAAATCAACTTTCCGCGGGCAAAATCGCGGCGGAGCTCTTGAAAAAATCCGGTCGCCCGCCTATATTTTCCCCAAAACGGCGCGTATGTGTCCGGCGCCGGTTCGAAGTGGAGGAAAGAAAAATGGCAGAATCCGTTGAAAAAGTCGAAGTCGAAATCGTCGATCCCGGCACGCAGCCGCCCCGCGGCGAATTCGAAGGGCTGATCCGCGGCGTCAGCGCCTCGCTGATGCTGCGCGCCGCGCTGATGGTGGTGCTGGGGCTGCTGCTGGTCGTCAATCCCGGCGGATCGATCGCGGTGCTGACGATGGTGATCGGCATCGCGCTGCTGATCGTCGGCGGCGTCGGCATCGCCGCCGCGCTGGGCGGAGGAGTTTCGCGTTTCGGATTCCTCTCCGTGCGCGGCGTCCGCAACACGGCGCTCTTCAACTCCGCCGCGATCATGCTGATCGGCATCTTCTCGCTGGTCGCTCCCGAAAAAGCCAACATTTTCTGGATGCTGATGATCGGGCTGTGGCAGCTGATCACCGGGCTGCAGGGGCTCTTCGGCGGGTCGCGTTCGCCCTTCGTCTGGAGTTCCGCGCTGCTGTCGGTCGTGATCGGCGTGCTGCTGATCGTCGCGCCGTGGACCTCTCTGCTCACCATGGTCTGGCTCTTCGGCACCCTGCTGATCGCGGGCGGTCTCTGGATCGGATACGCGGGCTTCCGGCTGCGGAGTCTGTGAACGGTTCCCGATGCAGAAGAACATCGTCATCAGGGGCGCCAGCCAGCACAATCTCAAGTCGATCGACGTAGAGATCCCCCGCAACAAGCTGGTGGTCGTCACCGGACTTTCCGGTTCCGGCAAGAGCAGTCTCGCCTTCGACACCCTCTATGCCGAGGGGCAGCGCCGCTATGTTGAGAGCCTCTCCGCCTATGCCCGCCAGTTCCTCGACCGGCTCCAGAAGCCGAAGGTCGAACACATCGAGGGACTTTCGCCCGCGATCGCGATCGAACAGCGCACCGCGGGCGGCACTCCGCGTTCCACGGTCGCCACCGTGACCGAGATCTACGACTATCTGCGGCTGCTCTACGCGCACGTCGGGATCCCGCACTGTCCTCGGTGCGGACGCGTCCTCGCCTCCCAGTCGGCGCAGGCGATCACCGACCGGCTGATGGAGCTGCCCGAGGGGGCGCGGCTGACGCTGATGGCTCCGGCGGTCAAGGGGCGCAAGGGGGAACACCGCGACGTGCTGGAGAAGCTCCGCCGGGAGGGATTCATCCGGGTGCGGATCGACGGCGAGATGAAACTGCTCGAGGAGGTCGAAAAACTTCCCAAGACCTTCCGTCATACCGTCGAGGTCGTCGTCGACCGGCTGATCGCCGGACGCACCGATCACAGCCGCATGAACGATTCGGTCGAGACGGCGCTCCGCCACGGGGACGGCGAACTCGTCGCGCTCGTCGCCGGACCGGGCGGGGAGGAGCGCGAGGAGACCTTCTGCGAGCGGCTCGCCTGTCCCTACTGCGGCGTTTCCTTCGGCAGGCTGCTGCCGCGCAACTTCTCCTTCAACTCCCCCTACGGGCGCTGCGAACACTGCGACGGACTCGGCGTCGAGCTGCGGATGGATCCCGCCAAGGTGATCCCCGATCCTTCGCTTTCGATCTCGAACGGGGCGATCCCCGCGTGGCGCAAAGGTCCCGAACGGCTGATCCTCTACTACCGCATGCTGCTGCGGCGCCTCGCCGAACAGCTCGGCGAAGCCCGCCTCTTCACGACGCCCTTCGGGAAGCTCCCGGAGCGCGTCCGCGACATCGTCCTCAACGGTTCCGGCGACGTGCCGCTCGAATTCGACTTCCGGATGCGCGGCCGCAAGTACCACTGGAGCAAACCGTTCGAGGGAGTTCTCGCCAATCTGCAGCGCCGTTATGCCGAGACCGAGAGCGATTCGGTGCGCGAATATCTCGGCAGATTTCTCAGTCCGCACCCGTGTCCCGAATGCGGCGGCGCGCGGCTCAATCCCGTCTCGCGCGCGGTGACGGTGGGCGGGCTCTCGCTCGACCGCTTCAATGCGCTCTCCGTCGGCGAGGCGCTGAAGTTCGTCACCTCGCTCGAACTCTCCGCCGAGGAGTCGCACATCGCCGGGGAGGTTCTCAAGGAGATCTCCGGGCGGCTCCGCTTCCTCTGCGACGTCGGTCTGAACTACCTCACGCTCGACCGGGTGAGTTCGACCCTCTCGGGCGGCGAAGCCCAGCGGATCCGGCTGGCGACCCAGCTCGGCTGCGGACTGACCGGGGTCCTCTACATCCTCGACGAACCGTCGATCGGGCTTCATCAGCGCGACAACGGGCGTCTGCTCCGCACCCTCACGAAGCTCCGCGACCTCGGCAACACCGTCGTCGTCGTCGAGCACGACCTCGAAACGATCACCAGCGCCGATTATGTGCTCGACCTCGGACCGGGAGCGGGGGCGACGGGGGGAGAAGTGGTCGCCGCCGGAACGCCGGAGGAACTGCCGAAGTTCCCCCGGTCGCTCACCGGCGACTACCTCGCCGGACGCCGCCGGATCGCGGTCCCCGAACGGCGCCATCCCGGCAGCGGCAAGTTCCTGACGATCCGGGGGGCGTCGCTCAACAACCTGAAAAAGGCGACCGCGAAGTTTCCGCTCGGGTGCTTCATCTGCGTCACCGGGGTCTCCGGTTCGGGCAAGAGCAGTCTCGTCAACGGGACTCTCGTGCGTGCGCTCAACCGAAAATTCGGGATCATGGACCGCAATCCCGGTCCGTGCAGGGCGATCGAGGGGATCGACGCGATCGACAAGATGATCGTGATCGACCAGAGTCCGATCGGGCGCACTCCGCGGTCGAATCCGGCGACCTATACGGGGGCGTTCGACATGATCCGCAAGCTCTTCTCTCAGGTCCCCGAGGCGAAGGCGCGCGGCTACACGCCGGGGCGCTTCAGCTTCAACGTCAAGGGCGGGCGCTGCGAGGAGTGCCGGGGCGACGGCATCCGCAAGATCGAGATGCAGTTCCTCTCCGACGTCTACGTCGAGTGTTCCGCCTGCGGGGGCAGGCGTTTCAACTCCGAAACCCTCTCCGTCGCCTACAAAAAGCACAACATCGCCGAGATCCTCGATCTGACCGTCTCCGAGGCGCTGGAACTCTTTTCCGCGGTCCCGGCGCTGGCGCGCAAGATCAGGACCCTCGACGAGGTCGGTCTCGGATACCTCAAGCTCGGGCAGGCGGCAACGACCCTTTCGGGCGGCGAGGCGCAGCGGGTGAAGCTCGCGGCGGAACTCTCGCGGGTTCCGCGCGGACACACCCTCTATGTGCTCGACGAACCGACCACCGGACTTCATCTCGCCGACATCGACCAGCTGCTCAAAGTGCTTTTCAGGCTGCGCGACCTCGGCAACACGGTGATCGTGATCGAACACAACCTCGATGTGATCAAGACCGCCGACTATGTGATCGACCTCGGTCCGGAGGGCGGCGACGCGGGAGGCGAAGTGATCGCCTGCGGCACGCCGGAGGAGGTCGCCCGCGTTCCCGCTTCGCACACTGGCGCGTACCTTGCGAAGGAACTCGGGCTCAAGTGATCGCCAAAGTCATCTACGACCTCTCGCTCGACCGCGAGTTCGATTACCGGATCCCCCCGGAACTGGAGGGAAGGCTCCGCATCGGATCGGCGGTCACGGTCCCCTGCGGACATTCGATGCGCGAAGGCTGGGTCTTCGACCTCGCCGAACGCAGCGCCTACACGAAAGGAGAACTCAAGGCGGTCGCCGCCCTCTCGACCCGGCGCGCCGCGATCCCCGAAAAACTCGTCGAACTCGGCCGCTGGATGGCGGAGTATTACTGCTGCACGCAGGAACAGGCGATCCGCGCCCTGCTTCCCGCCGCGGTCCGCAGCGGCAGGGTGGGGGCGCTGACGCGCCGCGTCTACGGCATCGCCGACGCCGACGCCGCCCGCCGCCACCTCGAGGCGTGCGGCAAAAAAGCTCCGGCGCAGGCGGCGCTGCTCCGTTTTCTGCTCGAAGCGGAGACGCCGCAGCCGCGCGAAGCGCTCGACGGCGCGGGGGTCGGCGGCGAATCGGCGCTGCGCGCGCTGCTCGCCGCGGGGATCCTCCGCGCCGATGACGAAACGGTGCGCCGCGACCTCTTCGCCGACCGCTCGGTCGTTCCCAGCGCGCCGCTCGAACCGACCCCCGACCAGCGCCGCGCCCTCGATCTTGTCGAAGCGATCTGCGCGGGGCGCGCCTCCTCGCAGGTGCTGCTGCTCCACGGAGCCACCAACAGCGGCAAGACCGAAGTCTATCTGCAGGCGATCGCCTCGGTGCTCAAACGCGGCAAAAGCGCGATCGTGCTGGTGCCCGAGATCTCGCTCACTCCGCAGACGGTGCGCCGTTTCCGCGCCCGCTTCGGCGACGCGCTGAGCGTGCTCCACAGCCGCCTCTCCGACGGCGAACGCTTCGACGAGTGGAACCGCATCGACCGCGGCGAAGTCGGCATCGCGATCGGCGCGCGGAGCGCCCTCTTCGCTCCCTTCCGCAACCTCGGGCTGATCGTTCTCGACGAGGAGCACGAATCGAGCTACAAGCAATCCTCCGCGCCGCGCTATCACGCCCGCGACGTCGCGGTGATGCGCGGCAGCATGGAGGGCGCCGCGGTGATCCTCGGATCGGCGACCCCGTCGGCGGAGTCCTTCCGCAACGCCGACCTCGGCAAGTTTCTGCTGGCGCGGATGAAGGAGCAGGTCGGCAACCGTCCGGCTCCGCTGATTTCGATCGTCGACATCCGGGCGTCCCAGAGCGGGATCGGGCGCGCCGCCGCCTCTCCGGCGGGCAAGGAGAGCCTCCGCGAACAGGGTGGCGGTTCGCTCTTCTCCCCCGAACTGGTCGAAGCGGTCCGCAGCCGGGTCGAACGCGGCGAACAGAGCATCCTCTTCCTGAACCGCCGCGGCTACGCCCACACCCTCGCCTGTCCCTGCGGCTACGAATTCCAGTGTCCGG
>Ga0310690_10003050_pt1 | contig 25926 bp, 14 predicted proteins | sample AusTroGonzalo_MG_2_FD_207661 | JGI IMG/M metagenome (GOLD analysis project Ga0310690, IMG submission 207661) | Bovine rumen microbial communities from tropical cattle in Woodstock, Queensland, Australia - Gonzalo_04 (v2) (version 2) | ecosystem: Host-associated > Mammals > Digestive system >... | reverse complement strand
GATGGCACCGGTGACCCAGATACCGGCCGCCGTGGTAAGACCCACCACGTGGCTGCCGGTCTTCATGATGATACCACCGCAGACGAAACCCAGACCGCCCACCACGCCGGCGGCGATACGGGCGGCGTCAAACTTGACTGCCTCCGGGAAACCGAACTGGGAAATAATCATAAACAGGCAGGCACCCATAGCCACCAGGACGTGCGTGCGCACCCCGACTCCCTTGCCGCGGAACTCACGTTCGTAACCAATGATAGCGCCAACAATTCCCGCCGATACCAGGCGGAGGCAAAGTTCTAATTCTAGTGTCATAATGCACAAATGTAAGTTTTTCTTTCCAAAAATGAAAGAGTTACACAAAAAAGCGCGCGAGGGAAGACTCCCCCGCGCGCCAGCGCAGCATAAGTTTAAAAAGTGTGTTTATTTAGCTTGCGGGGCCAGCACGTTGTGAACGGGCCAGCTCTGGGCTTTCTTAAGGGTGAAGGGAGCGGTGGCGCGGATGTCGTCCACGGAGGCACCAAACTGCACCTTGTAGGAACCGGCGGCAGCTTCCCAAGCGCTGGCAGCCTCGTTGAAGGAAGCCAGTTCGTAGGCGCTCACGCTGAGGGTCAGGGTCTGGCTCTCACCGGGCTTGAGTTCCTTGGTCTTGCCAAAGGCCTTGAGTTCACGGGCGGGCTTGTCCAGACCGCCGGCGGGGGCGCTCACATAGAGTTCCACCACTTCCTTACCGGCTACGGAACCGGTGTTGGTCACGGTAACGCTGGCCTGGAAGCCATCGGCCACAGCCTTCACAACGGGCTTGCTGTAAGCGAAGCTGGTGTAGCTCAGACCAAAGCCGAAGGGATAGGAAACGGCCACGTCACGGGTGACGAAGTGACGGTAACCCACCCAGATGCCTTCTTCGTAGTTGGTGTAGTCCACATCCTTCTGAGGCTGGCGGGGACCCCAGGAGAAGCCGCGGGTAGCGGTCTGCTGGTAGTTGTACGGGAAGTTGGCGCTGGACGGATGATCCATGAAGTTCACGGGGAAGGTCATAGGCAGCTTGCCGGAAGGGTTCACCTTGCCGGTGAGAACGTCTGCCACGGCGTTGGCGCCTTCCTGACCGGGGCTCCAAGGCAGGACAATGGCGTCTACGAGGTTCTTCCAGGAGTTGGTCTCGATAACACCGCCCACATTCAGAACCACAATCACCTTCTTGCCAAGGGCATGGTAGGTGGAGCTTACGCGCTGGAGGAGTTCACGCTCGATGGAAGTGAGCTCGAAATCGTCCATCATCTTACGGTCTGCACCTTCACCGGCATTGCGGCCCAGGACCACCACGGCCACGTCGTTGGCACGGGCCTGGTTGTTGATGCCGTTCTCAGGGATGGCTACCTCGGAGAGTTTTCTGCGGGAGAACCAGGACATGGCGGAGCCGGCCACAGCGGACTGGGCGGCATCGTAGGCCTTGTAAGCGGTATAGAAGTCTACCAGGCTCTTATCCAGGGTGAAGCCGGCATTCTGCATACCGTCTACCATGTTAACCACATAAGCCTTGTTAACATCACCGGAACCGGTACCACCGGCCACGAAATCGATGGAGGAAACACCGTAGAGGGCCACCTTCTCCGTTCCCTTGAGCGGGAGGGCGGCGTTCTCGTTGCGGAGGAGGACGATGGCCTCACCGGCGGCCTTGCGGGCTACCTGGGCGTGGGCCTTCAGATCCGGCTTGTTGGAGAACTTGTAACCCTTGAAGCGAGGGGTGCGTACAATGTAGGTGAGCATGTTGCGGACGTTGCGGTCCAGCTCTTCCTGGGAGATGGTGCCATCCTGGACACCGGTGATGATACGGTCAATCTCGTTCTGGTTACCGGGTTCCATGAGGTCGTTACCGGCCTTGGTGCTCTTGACGGTACCGGCTTTGTTGCCCCAGTCGGTCATCACGATACCCTTGAAGCCCCACTCGTCACGGAGAACCGTGGTAAGAAGGCCTTCGCTCTGCTGGGTATAGTCACCGTTGAGTTTGTTATAGGAGCTCATCACCGTCCAAGGCTGGGCCTCTTTGACGGCAATCTCGAAGTTCTTGAGGTAAATCTCGCGGAGGGCGCGCTGGGAGATGATGGCGTCGTCCTCGTTGCGGTTGGTCTCCTGGTTGTTGGCAGCATAGTGCTTGATGGAAGTACCTACGCCATTGCTCTGGATACCCTTCACATAGGCGGCAGCCATCTTACCGGACAGGAACGGATCTTCGGAGAAATACTCGAAGTTACGGCCGCAGAGGGGATTTCTGTGGATGTTCATACCGGGGGCCAGGAGCACGTCTACGCCGTATTCCAGAACCTCGTTACCCATGGCCTTGGTTACTTCTTCTACCAGGGAAAGATCCCAGGAGCTGGCCAGGAGCGTACCCACGGGGAAACCGGTGCAATAGTAAGTGTTGGAGTCTCCGGGACGGGTGGGCTGGATGCGGAGACCGGCGGGGCCGTCTGCCAGCACGGTCACGGGGATACCCAGGCGGTCGATGTTGCGGGTGTTACCGGCGGCACCGGGGACGTTGGAGGACACACCGGAGGTTACACCGTTCACCATGGCGGCGCGGGCACCGCCCACCAGCAGGGTGGCTTTTTCCTGAAGGGTCATGGCTTTGAGGACCTCTTCAATGTTGTTTTCTTTGAGCTGAGGCTGGGCAAAGGCCATGAAGGTCATTCCCAAAGCAGCAAGAGTTAGAAGGATACGTTTCATATAAGTGTTTTTAGTTTGTGGGTTTTTCAGCATTACAAAGTTAAATCATATTCTGTTCAAAAATTTATCAATTTTATCCAAAAGTATTTCTTTTTCTTCTTTTTCCATTAATTAAACCTATCTTTGTATAGTTGATAGCACAATAATTAACCAAAAATATCATATGAAAAAATCCATCCTGATTTCTGCCGCCGTCCTGGCCCTTGCCGGATGCCAGAGCGGTGACCCCCAGTTGGGCAAATCTTCCGTGGACAAAGTCCTCAAGGCCATGACCCTGGAAGAGAAAGTTCATTTTGTCATTGGCATGGGTATGGCCGGAAGTGACGGTACCACAGCCGTAGTGGGCGCCACCGAGGACATCGTTCCCGGCGCCGCAGGTACCACCTACCCCATCCCCCGCCTGGGCATTCCTTCCATCGTTCTTGCAGACGGCCCTGCCGGTCTCCGTATCAACCCCACCCGTGAGAACGACCCTAACACGTATTACTGCACCCACTTCCCCATCGGCACCCTCCTTTCCAGCACCTGGAACCAGGAACTGGTAGAAAGCGTAGGTGAAGCCATGGGTCAGGAAGTTCATGAATATGGCGCCGACGTATACCTGGCTCCCGCCCTCAACATCCACCGTCACCCCCTCAACGGCCGTAACTTCGAGTACTACTCGGAAGACCCTGTGGTGGCCGGTAAGACCGCTGCCGCCTATGTGCGTGGCGTCCAGAAGAACGATGTGGGCACGTCTGTAAAGCACTTTGCCTACAACAACCAGGAAACCAACCGCACCGGCAACAACGCCATCATCAGCCCCCGCGCCCAGCGTGAGATTTACCTCAAGGGCTTTGAAATCACCGTCAAGGAGGCCGATCCCTGGACCATCATGAGTTCCTACAACAAGATCAACGGCACCTATACCTCCCAGAGCAAGGACCTCATCACCACCGTCCTGCGTGACGAGTGGGGCTTCAAAGGCCTCGTGATGACCGACTGGTACGGCGGAGACAACGGCGCCGAGCAGATTGCCGCCGGCAACGACATGCTCCAGCCCGGTACCGTGCTGCAGTATCAGCAGATTATGGGCGCCATCCAGGACGGCACGCTTACCGAGGCCCAGCTGGACGTTTGCGTCAAGCGCTGCCTGGAGCTGGTCAAACGCAGCCCCAAGGTTAAGGGTTACCAGTACAGCAACAAGCCCGACCTCAAGGGTCACGCCACCGTTACCCGTCAGAGCGCCCTGGAAGGCATGGTTCTGCTGGAGAACAACGGTGTTCTGCCCCTCAAGGACGTCAAGAACGTGGCTGTATTCGGCTGCACTTCCTTTGATTTCATCGCCGGTGGTACCGGTTCCGGTAACGTGAACCGCGCCTACACCGTGTCCCTGCTGGACGGCCTCAAGAACGCCGGTTTCAACGTGGACGAAAGCAACAAGGAAGCCTATCTCAAGCACATTGAAAAGGAAAAGGCCGCTTTCCAGGCCTCCCTGGATCCCAACGACGCCCTGGCCGCCTTCTACCCGGTTCCCCGTCCTTCCGAGCTGGTTCCTTCTCCCAAGGAGATGGCCGCTTTCGTGAAGAACAACGATATCGCCATCATCACCTTCGGCCGCAACTCCGGTGAATTCTTCGACCGCAGCGCAGCCGACTTCGAACTCTCCAAGAGCGAGAGAACCCTCCTCACCGCCGTTACCGCCGCCTTCCATACCGCCGGTAAGAAAGTGGTGGTTGTGCTCAACGTAGGTGGCGTTATCGAAACCCACTCCTGGAGCTGGATGCCCGACGCCGTTCTCCTGGCCTGGCAGGCCGGTCAGGAAGGTGGTAACTCCGTAACCGATATCCTTACCGGTGTGGAGAGCCCCTCCGGCAAACTGCCCATGACCTTCCCCATGAACCTCATGGATGCCGCTTCTTCCCTGAACTTCCCCATCGACGCCACCAAGGATGTCTACTTCACCAACCGCAGAGAAGACACAGGCGTCAAGGACGTGGACCAGACCGACTATGCAGAGGATATCTATGTAGGTTACCGCTGGTTCGATAAGTATAACATCTCTGTTTCTTATCCTTTCGGATACGGACTTAGCTACACCAGCTTTGAGTATTCCGAGCCCACCGTCAAGAACGACGGAAAGACCGTCACCGCCACCGTTACTGTAAAGAACGTGGGTGAAATGGCCGGCAAGGAAGTAGTAGAACTCTATGTTTCCGCTCCCGAAAGCACCCTGGATAAACCCGTCAAGGAACTCAAGGCCTACGGCAAGACCAAGAAGCTTGCTCCCGGCGAGAGCCAGACCCTTACCCTTACCTTCCCCACCTCCGAGCTCGCTTCCTTCGACGAAGAAGCCAGCGCCTGGAAGGTAGACGCTGGCACTTATCAGTTCCTCTTCGGTGCCTCTTCCCGCGATATCCGCTGCACGGCAGAAGCCGAAGCTACCGCATCAGAGGTACCCGCTCATCGCGTGCTTCTTAAGCAGTAAAGAGGGTTTCCTTCAGAATCTCAGAAACCGTGGGGTGCGGGAAGACAACTTCCTCGAGCTGCTCCACGGTTATTTTTTTGTCTATGGCTATGCAGGCACTCTGGATAATCTCCGAGCAGGGATTGCCCAGCATGTGCACGCCCAGAACCTGACGGGACTTGGCGTCCACAATGACTTTGCAAAGGCCTTCTCCCCTCTCGTTCTCGGCCACAAAACGGCCGCTGAAGGCCATGGGAAGCTTTAAGACGGTGTAATCCAGTCCCTGCTTGGCGGCTTCGGCCTCCGTGACACCCACGCCGGCCACTTCCGGATTGGTGTACACCACGCCCGGGATGGCCTTGTAGCTCATGGAGTCTTCCTTGCCCAGGATGGTATTAAGCGCCACTTCCCCCTCGCGGGAAGCCGTGTGGGCCAGCATACTGAAGCCCGTCACGTCACCGGCGGCATACACGCCCGGCACGTTGGTGCGCATCTTCTCGTCCACCTTAATACCGTAAGGACGGCCGGCGGGATTGAGCGCCAGTTCAACGCCAATATTCTCCAGACCCAGGCCCTCGATATTGGCCCTTCGGCCCACGGAAACCAGAATCTTGTCTCCGGCGGCGCGGCAGGTATTACCCTCGGGATCTTCGTAGACCACCTCGTTTCCTTCCACGGCCACCACTTTGCAGCTCAGGTGGAACTCCACGCCCTTCTTGGCATACTGGGCCTGCAACATGGCGCTGATCTCGTCGTCCAGCGGTCCAAGGATCTTGGGCAGCATCTCCACCACCGTCACCTGCGTGCCAATGGAGTTGAAGAAACTGGCGAATTCCATTCCAATGACGCCGCCGCCAATGACCACCAGCCGCTCCGGCTGCTCGGTCAGGGACAGAATCTCACGGTTGGTCACCACCACGTCTCCCAGCCCTTCGCGGAGGCCCGGAATGGGCGGAACAGCCGCCTCGGAACCCGTACAGATAAGGATATTACGGGCCGAATAGGTAGTCTCAGCGGCCGTGATGACAAAACCATCGGCCTCCTTGCCGGTAATCACGGCTTCTTCCTTGACAACCTCTACGTTGGCGTTTCTCATTTGCACCTTAACGCCGCCAACCAGCTTTTTCACCACCTTCTCCTTGCGTTTGAAGATGGCTCCAAAATCAATGGCACTCTCCGGCACGTTGACGCCGTAGCGGTCTGCGTGCTGGGTATAATCGTATACTTTGGCGCTGTACAGAAGGGTTTTGGTGGGGATGCAACCCTCATTGAGGCAGACACCGCCCAGTTCCCTCTTTTCAAAGAGCACAACGGAAAGACCCGCGGCTCCGGCCCTTCCGGCGGCTACATAACCGCCGGGGCCTCCACCCAAGATGGCAAGATCGTACATAATTTATTTCTTAATAGTATAAGTTCCGGAAACATATTCCTTGGCACCGGCCTCACCGGGCAGGGTTACACTAGCCTTGGCTCCACTGGGGACGGTGAACTCCCATACCCAGGTATCGTCTTCGTAGTGCCAGGCACTCTTGATTTCGCCGGCGGCGCTCTTATAAACGGCCTTTACCGAGCCCAGGCGCTTGTTGGGTACGGGCTTCATGATGATGTGCTTGAAGCCGGGATCGGCCGGGTCGGAAGCAATGCCGGCCACGGTTTCCCAGATCCACTCGCACACGGCGCCGTAAGCGTAGTGATTGAAGCTGTTCATACCGTTGGGGCCCATGCCCTTGTCTTCCATATAGCTGTTCCAACGCTCCCAGATGGTAGTGGCGCCATTGTCAATGGAATAGAGCCAGCTGGGGTTCTTGCGCTGGAAAAGAAGTTCGTAGGCCATATCCGCCATACCGTTCTCAGTAAGGGTCTGCATGAGGATGGAAGATCCCAGGAAACCGGTCTGCAGGCAATTGCCATGGTCCTCGAAGTTCTTGCGGAGGCGCTCTATCATGGCCTCACGGGCTGCGCCGTCCACCAGCCCCAGCTTCAGGGCAAAGAGGGCCGGGGTCTGCATGGTATTGAGGATGGGCAACTGGAAAGAGCCGTCCACCATCAGGAACTCGTTCTTCAAGTACTTCTTGGCTTCATTCTCCATAGCCAGGTATTTGGCAGCATCGCGGCCGGTATGGGCGGCCATCTCCTTCATCATGCCGGCATCCAGGGCCCAGTAGCAGGCACCCAGATAGTCCCAGTAACGCTCGGACTGGGCACGGGTGGCGGCATCCTTGTTAAAGGCACCGCTGCAGCTCTCCAGGGCCTCGTAACTGAGCCAGTCGGCCCAGTTGTAGTTGCCGTTCTCGGCCACCAGGGCCTTGTGGAGATACTTGGTCTCGTTAACATGGGCCATGTACTTTTCCATGGAATCCCAGCTCTCGTCCACAATGGAGGCGTCTCCATACTGCTTCCAGATGGTCCAGGGCACAATTACACCGGCATCGGCCCAACCCAGGCGCATCTTCTCGTTGCCGTACTGGGCATAGGGCGAAACGCCCGGATAACCGCCGGTCTCGCTCTGGCTGTCACGCACGTCCTTGAGCCACTTGTGGAAGAAGCGGTCCGTGTTGGCAAAGAAGCTGCCGGTTTCGGTGAACACCTGCGTATCGGCCATCCAGCCCAGGCGCTCGTTGCGCTGAGGGCAGTCCGTAGGGACAGAGAGATAATTGGACAGCTGACCCCAATAGGTATTGGAAATGAGCTTATTAACCAGCTCGTCACCGGTTTCGATCTTACCGATTTCCATCTCCTTGGAAATGGAAGTAACCGGAACGGAAGCTATGGACTTGAACTGCACGGGGGCGTCGGCGGTAACGGCAATGTAGCGATAACCCCAGAAGGAAGTACGGGGCTGATAAGTCACAAAACTCTCAGACGGGCCGAAGGTATAGGTAAGCCAAATCTCGTCCGGAGCCACGCGCAGGTTGCGGCGGTGGGTGCTGCCCTCGGGGCCGTCCATGCCGCGGCGCTCGGCGCCGTTGCCGTCGTTGAGAATCTCGGAGGGAAGGCATACGAGATACGTGCCTTCGGCCGCCTTGAACTCAAAGGAAGGAACGGCGGCGGCATTCTGACCAAAGTCCACAACCAGGGTCTCGCCGGGGTTGAGCTCAACCATCTCGCCGGCCTTGTAGTCGCGCTTAATCACCACCTTACCATATTCCACTTCATTCTTCACTTCCGACTCCACGGCATCGGTCACGCCCTCCCACACATAGGTCTTTACGGGTTGGAGCTTAATGTCTTCTCTCTGATAAATCTCGGCTCCCACGTTGGGCAGGATCTCTCCCGGGAACTCGGTGTTGACCTCGGGGGTCTTGAGGAGTTCGGGGGTATCATAACCCATGGGACAGCGGGCGTCGTATTCCTCACCGTCAAAAATACCGGAGTGCTTCACGGGACCGGCGATACCGGCCGTCCAATGCTCGGTATCGGTACCAAAACGTTCCTGGCTTCCGTCGGCATAGGTCAGCTCCAGGACGCAGCGGAAGGCGCATTTCTTGCCGTATGCACCGTTGCCGCCGCCCTTGACAATCTTATCGGACCACCAGCCGGGGGTAACCTGGGCGGAGAGTACGTTCTCCTCCCCTGCCTTCTTGAGGAAGGACTCCGTTACGTCATAAGTGAAGGAACGCTTGGTCTTGCCATTGTGGGTAAAACCGGGCTTGAGCACTTCCTTACCCACCAGTTCTCCGTTGAGATAGATATCATAGACACCCAGGCCGGCGGTCATCCACACGGCCTTGGTCACTCTCTTCTCATTCTTTACGGTAGAGAGGAACCAGTTGGCACCGGGAGCGCTCTTGGAAGCGTTACTGGCTGCCACCGGGGCATCCACTACAGAAATCCACTGGGAAGCATCCCAGGCTCCATTATCAAGGGCATCGGTGAGCGTACCCACCGGGCCGGCCGGCTGGGAGGTACCGCAGGCAGTCAGGGCAACGGCCAGGGCCGCCAGAAGAAACAGACGGGTTTTCATAGCTATTTCATTTTAATTACAAACGTAGGATCCAGCGGATACCGGCCAAAGTCTTTGCCAAACAGCGACAGACCGCCTTCGTTTCCGTTGGGAACGGCAATGCGCAGGGTAAAGGTACGGCCCACTTCCCCGGCATCCTGAACGGGAAGCGGGATGCGAACCAGCTGGCCGTAAGTACCGGCCTCGCGGATGCGGGCCACATTGGGCTGGGCACCCCAGGAAAGGATGCCGCGGTGGTCGGCCGGGCAGTCCGTGAGCTGGGCGCCGCCCAGGGTGTAACCGTCTATGCTCACGGTAACGGACGAAGGCCAGAGCTCTTCGTCGGTCATGGCAAAGGCATTGAGGGACTTGCAGTGGTCGTAAGTGCCGCCACCCAGCATAAAGTCTCCCTTGATGTCGTTGCCGGCCACATCCTTGCCCAGTACCTGGCGGGAAGAGGCTTCAAAGATAAGCTCGGCAGAAGCAGCCTTGCTCAGATCCAGATCCTTGGGAAGGGTAATCTGGTACTCGAACCAGCCGTTGCCAAAGCCGTTGACCTTGAGGCCGTCGTACACGGAAGAGGAGCCCAGGGACCAGCTCTGGGCTACATAGGAGTTCACCGGGAAACTGATCAGGCGCACGCCCTCAGGATCGGTTCCGTTCTTGACGCGGAAGGTGGTGAAGTTGCGGTGCAGCACGGTACCATCGGCCTTCTTTAAAACAAGGCGAAGCAGGTACAGACCCTTCTCCTCCGGGATGGCCACGCTTACGCGGCCGGCCTTGCGGTTGAGATAAGGCTCAAAGGCCACGGGGACGGAGCCGCTCTCGTAGGTGTCGAACTCTCCCAGGGTATTCCAGCCCACCAGTTCGGTTTCCAGGGTGAGCTTGCCGGGATTCTCGTCCGTCATGAAGGAGGCAAAGAAAGGAACCTCCAGCTTTTCTCCGCCGCGGACCTCGGAATAGAGGTAACGCATGGGAGAGATGTAGTACGGGCTGTGGAAATCGGCCATGGTCATTCCGGGCACCAGCTCGTCCAGGCCGTCAATCTTGGGAGTGCGGTCGTACTGGACGTAGCCGTTCCACTCGTTAATGACATCGTGATGCTCCGTGTACAGCCAGCCGGCGCAGCCGGGATGGCGGCGGAAGGCATCCATCATGATGTGGTAATCCCAGGTGAAGTCAATGTCTCCGGCGCTGCCTTCATAGCCCCAAACGTCTCCGCATTCGCTGTTAATCATAGGGGCACCGTCCTGCACATTCTCTCCAATGAAATTGAAGTGACTGCCGGGGAAAGTATTGCTCTCGTACTGCTCAATCTCGGCCTCCCAGACCCAGCCCCGGTTGTAGGCGTGCCAGGAGTTGATGTCCGTCTCCACGTGATCCCGCAGGCAGGCCGAATTGTCCTCGGCCAGGCGGGTAGGATCCAGCACCTTGGTGATCCGGTGCATCTCCCGTACCCATTCCTGTGTCTCGGGCAGATACTGGCCATTGGTATGCAGGCCCCAGCTCTCGTTAAAGTTGACCCAGGCAAAGATGGAAGGGTGGTTGAAGTCCCTTTCAATCTGACCCAGCAGGCAGTTCTCCCAATCGACCTTGGCTTCCTTGGTGGGAGCGCCCCAGAAGTTGGGCGTATCGGCCATAATGAGAAGGCCCAGTTTATCGGCCCAATAGAGTTTGCGGGGCACCTCCACCTTAATGTGGATGCGGTTGCCATTGAGGCCCAGCTGCTTGGAAATCTCTATTTCGTGCTTCATGAACTCGTCGCTGGGGAAGGTGTAATAGCCTTCCGGATGATAGCTCTGGTCCAGCGTGAGCTGAAGGTAAATGGGCTTGTTGTTAAGAGCCACATAGGAATAATCGGTGCCGGGGAGTTTGGCCACGCCCACTTTGCGCTGGCCCCAGTAGCTGTCAACGGCGTCGATGCAGCCTTTCTTGCCTTCCAGGGAAGCCGTCACCTCATACAGGAAAGGATCTTCCAGGTCCCAGAGGTGCTGGTCCTTGACGGGGAGTTCAAAACGGGCCTGGATTTTTCCTTCCATATCGGCCTTAAAGGTTTCCTGGCCTCCGGTCTTGAACACCAGCTTGAACTGCTCCCCTTCCGCGGCCGGCTGAGCCAGCTTCACATCCACTGTAACATTTGAGTTATCTATATCGGGAAGGAAGTGAAGAGACTTGATATAATTGGCTCCACGGGCCTCCAGATACACGGTTTGCCAGATACCGCGGGCATTTCCGTAGCCTTGCTTGCCGTAGAGATGGGCATCGCTGTAGGTATCGTCCACCTTGAGCACGAGCGGGTAGCTTCCGCCGGCCTTTACGTCCTTGAGCTCAAACTCGAAGGGGGTATAACCACCCTCGTGGCTGCCCAGTTCCTTGCCGTCCAGCCAGGCCTCGGTTTTCCAGTCGCTGGCGCCCACCACCAGGAACACACGCTTGCCTTTCCAGGACTTGGGGATGGTAACGGTACGGCTGTACCACGCAATGTCACCCTTGTTCTCCACCTCCGAGAGCGGACTGCCCCACGGGAAAGGAACCAGGATTTTCTGATTCAGGCTGTCTTCCTGAAAACCAAAATCCCAATAGCCGTTGAGATTAACCCATTGGGCACGCTCAAAATCGGGACGGGGATGCTCCGGAAGCGGAATATCTTCTATAACTGTGGTTGTGCAGGCCCCCAGAAGGAGTGCCAGACTCAAGAGCAGAAAAGGCTTTTTCATAGGCCGAAAGAAATGATTATCAGTATAGACTTTAAAGTTAGGGCTTTTTACAGGAAAAGCCAAATTTTTCCTATCTTTGTTAAGCACTAAAACAACCATCCGTATGAGAACCCGATTCCTGGCCCTCTGCCTGATCCTGGCAGCCGCCTGCACCCCCAAAACGCCCGTTACCGGTAGCTGGGACCTCTGCCCCCTGCCCCGCAACATAGAAGAAAACGGAGAGAGCTATGTGCTCAAAAAAGCCTTTCCCAAAGGCATCACCACCGTCATCGACGCTTCGCTGGGACAGGAACTGAACCCCTTCCAGCAGGCCGAATGTTACCGCCTGGAGGTAACTTCCAAAGGCATACGCCTCACAGCGGCTACGGAAACGGGAGTGCTCAGAGGCATGCAGACGCTGGAAAAGGCCCTGCCGGCTTCTTTACAGGCCGATGAAGTAGCGGTCCTGCCCGGAGCCACCGTTTACGACTACCCGGAATTCCCCTACCGGGCCTTCATGCTGGACTGCGGAAGGCATTTCTTCCCGGTGGAAACCATTAAGAAGGTCCTGGACATCCTGGCCCTTCACCAGGTAAACGAGTTTCACTGGCATCTCACCGAGGACCAGGGCTGGCGCCTGGAGATCAAGAAATACCCCAAGCTCACGGAAGTGGGCTCCTGGCGGGCCGGCAGTCCCGTTCCCGGGCAGCCGGGCCATGACGGCGTACCCGTAAGCGGATTCTACACCCAGGAGGAGGCCCGCGAGATTGTGGTCTATGCAGCCGCCCGCGGCATAGAAGTCATCCCGGAGATAGACCTTCCCGGCCACATGAAGGCCGCCCTGGCCTCCTACCCGGAGCTGGGCTGCACGGGCGGTCCATACGAAGTAGCCTGCGAATACGGCGTGCTGGACGATGTCCTCTGCGCCGGACGGGAGCACACCCTGGAGTTTGTCCACGATGTCCTGGAAGAAGTCATGGACATCTTCCCTTCCCGCTATATCCATCTGGGAGGAGACGAGTGCCCCAAGGTACGCTGGGAAGCCTGCCCGCACTGCCAGGCCAAGATCAAGGAACTGGGCTTAAAGGCCGATGGCCATAAAACGGCCGAAGAGCTGCTGCAGTCGTGGTTCATGGACCAGGCCATCGCGCAGCTGGAGGCCGGCGGCCGCCAGGCCATCATCTGGAACGATGTTCTGGTGGACTGGGGCAACCAGGTGGTTGGCGCCCCTTCCAAGAAAGCCGTCATCGCCGGCTGGATGCGGCCCGTCTCCACGGAGATTGCCGTCCGGGAAGGCTACGAGGCCATCCTCTGCCCGGTGGGCCACCTGTACCTGAGCGCTGCCGACGGCAACGCCCTCAAGGGAGACGCCTACTTCCGCCGCGTGTACGACCTCCCGGTCCCGGAAGGCATCCTGGGCGTGGAAGCCTGCCTCTGGAGCGAGCGGGTACCCGATGAGGAAGACATCCTGTGGAAGCTTCTGCCCCGTCTCTCGGCCGTAGCTGAATTGCAATGGAACCCCAAGGCCAGAAACTATGAGGACTTCCTTTCCCGTGTCAAGAGAATGGAAGCCCTCTATACTGCCCGCGGCTGGAACTGGAACCCCGCGGAATAATTATTCTTCTACCGTTACACCAGGAGGCACGGTGTAGTGTACCTCCGTTCCCTTACGCTCTACCGTGATGGGGCCGTAAGGCGTGGGCTGCGTAACCTTAACCCAATCCAGGCCGGCGGGAATCTGAGGAGCTATGCGTACACGGCGGTAACCGGGCTCCAGGGCCACAATGCCGCCCAGGGCCTCATAGAACCAGCTTCCGATGCCGTTGAAGCAGTTGTGCAGGCGGCTGCGCTCGCCGTTCCAATGTTCCCATACGCCGGTGGCACCGTTGTCCACCATATACAGATAGCCGGGATAGCCGTGCTGCTTGAGCATCCCGTACAGCCAGTCACACTCCCCAGCCCTGGTAGCCCATTCCGTAAGGACGGGAATACCAACAAGACCGGTAGCCAGATGGCCGTTGTACAGCGTAGCGGTACGTTCCTTCAAGGTCTCTACCACCTGCTGTTCCAGCTCTTCGGGCACCACCCCCACCAGCAGCGGATACACCAGATCGATCTGGCTGCCGCTGGCATAGAGACCGTCATGATAGAAGGTCTCATGAATCTTGGTTCTGAGGGCTTCCTGTCGCTGTCTGTAATCGGCAGCATCGGCCTGTAAACCCATGGCCCGGGCCATCTTTTCCATAGCCAGATAGCTCTGCACCATCACGCAGTTGCTCACCAGGTCCACGGAAGCCGGATCCTGCACATTCACGCCGTCGGGGGCCGCCCAGTCTCCCAGGTACCACCAGCGGTAAGGCGGCGTGGGCCATTCCTTCAGAAGGCCGTCCACGGAATACCGGTCCACATACGCCAGCCAAAGCTTCATGTTGTCGTAATAGCGTTCCATGGGCCGAGGGTCGGCATAGTTCATATACGTGCGCCAGGGGGCCTGAACCAGGAAACTGCACCAGTAGGGACCACCACCCGCCTTGTAGGGATTGGGGGCGGTATGGGGCAGACCGCCGTCGGGGCGCTGGGCATCGGCCCATGCCTGCAGCCAGTTCAAAAAGAGCGGGCTCACATCGGCCATAATCTGAAGGGACTGGGCCGATGCATTGCCGTCTCCGCCATAGCCCAGCCGCTCGATGCTGGCGCAGTCCACCATATAGCCGTCAAAGGCCAGGTTCTCCAGGGTATGGAACACCAGTTCGTGGATAATGTTGAGTTCGGGATCGGAGCTGATAAAACCGGCTTCCATCCTGAAATCCGTCCGCATCCTATAGGCCTCCGGCTCCTTGGGAGCTTCCTTCAAGCCTTCAAACAGCACATAGCGGAACACGTGGTGATTGAAGATATTCTGGAAATGGTCTCCCTCGCCGGCGGCTATGAACTCATCGTAGCCGCAGATGCTGGGATCAAAGACCTCGGGCGAGGCATCGCTGTAGGAGATGCGAACCTCGTCTCCGGCTTCCAGACCGGGGAATTCCACATCCAACAGGGCGTTTACCACCATACCAAAATCGGCCAGCCATCGGCCCTCTCCCAAATCTTGCACCGATACGGGAGAAAGGATTTCCTGAATCATACAGGGCTCGCACATCTGCATGCTGGCTTCTATTCCCTCCACGGGGACCACTTCCACCGGGCCCCAATCGGTATCCACGCGGTTGTCCAGGCGCTCGCCCACAAAGCCGTGCGGAAGCCAGTTCCCCAGGTCCGAATAGCCGTTCCAGGCTCCTTCCCAGGAACCGTCGGTCCATACCACGGGCTCCCCGTTCAAATCCAGCTCGGCCTTTACCAGCGGGCCGTCATACTGGGCGTTGAAAGTGGTCTTCTTGTACCAGCCCGAGCCTATGGCCAGGAAGAGCTGGTTGTGGCCTTTTTTGATAAGGCCGCTCACGTCGTATACCACAATGAGCGAGCGTTTATCCAGCTGAGAAACGGCCGGCTGCAGCACGGCTTCCGACACGCGGATTCCGTTCAAATAAACCTCGTGATAGCCCAGGGAATTTACATAGAGGAGGGCTTCTCCGGTCTCCTGAAGCTGGAAATCCTTTTTCAGGACGGGAGCTCTTCCCTCTCCCGGATAGGCACTGATATATTCTCCTCTGAGGCCGTCCAGAGCGCCAACGCCCATACGCTGCCATTCACTCCAGGCCGATTTCCCCCGGCTTGTCCAGATACGGACACGCCAGCGGGTCTGCTGCTTGGCCGCCAGGGACTCTCCCCCATAGGGAACCATCACCTGGGCGGCACTTTCCACCTTACCGGACCGCCACAGCCCGGGGCCCACTTCTATCTCATAGGCCGTCTGTTCCACCGGCTTGTCGGAAGCGATCTTCCAACTGAAATGAGGCTGGGTATTGTCTATGCCCAGCGGCTCCTCCAGGCCTTCGCAGCGAAGGTCGTATAGCTGTACGGCCGGCTGGCAGGCCACCAGAAGCAGGCTCAGAAGCAGCCCGTAAGGGGTTCTACGCATACTTATTTCACTTTAACATACAGGACGCCGTGCGAAGGAATCATATACTGAGCCTGGGTGGGAATGTCCTTCTGGCGCCACAGATCCCGCACCGTCTCGGCTTCCAGCCCTATCTTGGCCAGGGCGCCGGAAAGAAGGGTGGGAACCGACTGACCATTGAGGTTGAAGATGCCCACGGCCTTGCCGCCATCGGCCAGATCGCGGCTCCAGATCTGCATTCCGTCTTCTTCCACATCCTTGTGAGCCTGAAGGCCCAGAATGTCCTGGTTCACGGCATTGACCTCGTTATTGCACAGGAGATTGAAGGTAAAATCGTCCAGCTGGGACAGATCGCAGCCTATGAGCATATTGGCCGCCAGCAGAGACCACAGGCTAATGTGGGTGTACTGCTCGTCGGGAGTCAGACGACTGTCACGGAGGTTGTTGCTCCAACCCACCTTGCCCACTACCAGCATGTCAGGGTCGTTCCAATGGCCCGGACCCGCATAGGGATGCAGGCCCACCTGCTGCTCAAAGCCAATGGAGTAAAGCGACTCCCAGGTATCGGTGATATCCCCGGTAGTACGCCAGGAATTAGCGTCAATAAAGGCGCCCCATTCCCATACACGGGCATTTCCATACTGGCACAGGGAATAGAAGATATCCCGGGGCTGCTCCCGCAGGTACTGCTGCATCTTTACATAAGGCCTGAGATGGGCGGCCGTAGAATGGTCAGTGCTGGCGTTATACACCTTGGAATACCCGCACCAGTCGTATTTGAGGTAATCTACGCCCCAGGAAGCCCAGGTTTCGGCGTCCTGCAGCTCATGGTCAAGGGTGCCCAGATAGCCGCCGCAGGTACGGTCTCCGGGACTGGAATAGATGCCCAGCTTGAGACCGTTGCTGTGCAGCCAGTCGCCCAGCGCCTTCATGTCCGGGAATTTCTCATTGGCAGAGATGGTGCCGTCGGGATTGCGTTCTTCGGCCTCCCAGGCATCATCGATGTTGATATAGGAATAGCCGTAATCGGCCAGACCGGCATTGATAAAGGCAGCGGCCGAAGCCATCACCTTCTGCTGCGATACGCTCAGGCCCCAGCAGTTCCAGGAGTTCCAGCCCATAGGAGGGGTAAGGGCAATCTTAGAACCCACCTTGAGGGTAAAGTGGGCTTGGGCCGATCCCTTGGCATTGGTGGCCGTAAACACCAGCGGATAATCTCCTGCCTTGGTGCAGCTACCGCTCAGAACCCCCTTGTCCGGATCCAGCACAACGCCTTCCGGAAGGCCCTCAACAGCATATTTCATAGGTTTCTCACCCGAGAAAGCCAGGCGGAAGATAACCGGGGAACCGGGCCTTACGCCAAACACAAGCGGTCCGTTGTAACGCGGCGTTTCCGGAGCCTTAGGGGTAAGGATATAAGGGGTGGTAATCTGCTGGGCCACCTCGGTCTCAAAGCGAGGATCCCTATACACCACCGTGAGCCTCTTTTGCCGGGCCATGGGGACAAACTGCCGCTTTTCCTTCCAGGAACCCAGGCTTACTTTCTGAGTCTGTGAAGTTTCCACATCGCCGGAAAGGGCATCGGCCACCTCTATCTTAAGGGTGCCGGCCGTCTTGATGGCAGTGGACAGAACGGCCGTATAGCCGTCTTTTTCCTTGACCAGATTCAGGCTTACGAAATCGGTCAAGTCCGGTTTCACAATCCGGGCACTCCTCTTATAGAAACCGCCCGGGTCTCCGCCGTTGAATACCCGCACGGCAATTACATTCTCCTTATCCCAATTAACCCACTTGGGATCCACAATGTAACGGCGGGGCTGCTGCCACTCGCCGGAATAGCCGCCTTCATCGGAGGGGAAGCGGCCGGTCTTACCCACAAAGTGGCCGTTGAACCACGTCTCATCGCTGTCGTCAATGGGGCCCAGGTCCAGCATAATGGCTTCTACCACGCCTTTCCTGAGCGAGGAAGGAACCACCACATGTAAACGGTACCAACCAATTCCCATGGGATTCTGGACACCCTGTTGGTTCCAGTCCTTGTCCAGGACCAGCACAGGCCATGCGTTGTCGGCAAAATCCGGGGCCTTCCAGGCCGGGTTGTCTCCCTTCTGGAAACGGCCGCTTTCCATTATAACGTCTTGGGCCGATACAAGGGCTCCCGTCAGAAGGAACGCCCAGCAAATAAGGATCAGTCTTTTCATAGGTTTTATCTTCTTCCCTTGCTTTCCAAATAGTGAATCAGGAATTCCGGACGGTCGGTCTGGATGATGGAAGTACCCAGGGCCATGATGGGACCGTAGACCGTATCGGGGTCTTCGCTCTCAAAGGCCTTGTCGTCGTCGTGCTCGCCGCAGAGGGAGCCCCAGATGGTGTTAACCCATACCTTGGAGCCGGATTCCAATACCCGCTTGGCGGCATCCTTCACGTTGTCGTTGAGTTCGTTGAAGCAGAGTTCGTAGGCCAGCTGGGGCTCTTCCTGACAGATATAGCTCTCAAAAAGATGCCCGCCACCGTCCTGGAGGCTGCCAATCACCGGCATAAACATCATGTTGTGGGGATGCTCGGCCAACTTCTCCTGCACATCATCCCAAAGCCGGCCACCCTTGATGAGAATCTGGTCCGTTACGCCCAGTTCCTCGGTAATGGCCAGCACCTGGTCATAATACTCGTAACCTTGATCCACGTTAACCGTGATACGGTCCTTGCACAGTTCCAGGGCCTGCCGCAGCGTGGGAATCTTAAGGCCGGGGATGTCAATGCCGTGACCTCGTTTCAGGTTAAAAGCCTGCAACTCCTCATAGGTGTAGTCCCCTACCGGGCCATGTCCCGTTGTAGTGCGGTCCAGGGTGCCGTCGTGCATCAGAACCAGCACACTGTCCTTGGTCATCTTGAGGTCCAGTTCCATCATATCCACTCCCATCTTGATAATGGATTCAATGGCGGGGAGGGAGTTCTCGGGGTAGTTGCGCCAGTCTCCGCGATGAGAGACCACCACTACATACTGGCTCTGGGGATCATGCAAAGCAGCCACTACAGCATCGGCCTTGTTGGCGGCCTGGGGTAAATGGCTCTTGGGTGCGCAGGCCACTGCTGTCAGCAGGGCCAACGCACATAGGAAGCTAAATCTTTTATCCATAAGTTATTGGGTTGGAAAGCGCCGGTCCTCAATCAGAATCTCCGAGGATTCCAGTCGCATTTTCTTGTCAAAAGTATCGTGACGGACATAGCCTATTCCGGGAGCATACCACGTGTCGGACCAGAAGTCTCCATGGTGCATGGGGCCATCTTCCACCTTGTGCTCGCGCACCACAACACAATCATAGGTACCGGCCGGAGTGGTCAGTTGCTCTTTCCTCAACACCACACGCTCCGTAACATCTATATGGTAGGTAAAAGCACTCACCTTTACCTCGCAGTGGCATTCGGGCAGGACATCTCCAGCCGCCATTTGGGCCGGCATAATGGCGGCATCTCCCGAATAGGTGATATTGGCTCTGGGAAACAGGTTTTGGATAACGGCCTTCACCGCAGCGCCAAGATCCATTCCCACATCTCCATTTCCCTCGATACGGGTCGTGAGGTTGGCCGTTCCGCCGTACAGGGCCTTTCCGCTCGCTTTGCGGAGCGTCATTCCGTAATAGACAATCTTGGCCGGGCCGTCTTGCAGAACGGCGCCAATGTCCAAGGTGGTGGTCTGGGTTAACTTCTCGGTTCCGGCCTTATAGCGCTCATAATAGAGGGTACGGTTTCCGAAAGTACAGAAATAGGGCTCGCCCGCCCGTGCGGCAATAGCGCAGAGCAGGAAAAGACCTATTAATGCAGACCGGATTCTCATTATCGGAGCGGGAAGATGAAATAGGTGTCCGGATAAGGCTCGTCAACCAGGGTGAAGTGCCACCATTCGCTGTCGAGGGGCTTGAAACCGTGACGGAGCATGGCCCGGCGCAGAATCATCCGGTTGGCAAACTGCTGCTCGGTAAGCTTGCGGGGATGCGACACGGTGGCATCGTATTCTCCGGTTACGGGATTGCCGCAGAAATCCGGATGGCTTTCCTCACCAAACCAGTCAAAGGTGCCGCCCATGTCCAGTTCCTTCTCCGTTGCCATGTCAAACAGGGTCAAATCCACGGTGGATCCGCGCGTGTGGCCGGACTTGGCCATAATGTATTCCAGTTCAAACAGTAAACTCTTATCCACCTCCGGATAGAAGTAATGCCGCATGGTGGTATCGGGAATATCGGCCGCCCAACGGACAAAGTGATCCACGGCGCACTGCGGACGGTAGGCATCGTAAATCTTGAGCCGGAAACCCTGGCGCATTACATCTTCGCTTACGGCTTTCAGGCTGTCGGCCGCCTCCTTGGTGAGCATGGCCGTAGGTGCTTCGTAACCATCGATACGGGTACCTACAAAGTTATAGGTGCCGTAGTAGCGGATTTCCATAATGACATCCGGAACCACATCGGAAATATGCACAAAACCGCTAGAATCCTCCTCGGGATTCACTTTAACGCATCCTGCCAACAGGACGGTCAGGGTTAGAAACGTGAAGAATCTGTTCATTTGAGAAAGGGTTTGCATGGCATCCCGTTACCGGGGGTAAATTCAATGTCTAAGATATCGGCAATGGTGGCAGCCAACTGCTTGGTGTAGAAGGGGCCGTTGTCTGCGGTCTCTCCCAATACAGGGATGTCCTTGCCAAAAGCGATAAACCACGTCTGCTCCGATCCGGGCACGCTCAGGGTATGGTCCCGGAACCCGGCTTCTCCGCTGCCGCGGCCATGGTCGCATGTCAGAAGATAAGTGGTTTTTCCCTTATAAAAAGGATCGGCCTCGCAGGCTTCCACAATTCTGCGGATATACAGATCGGTCCAGTTGGCCGACTCAAGATAAAGGTCATACCTTCCTTCGTGGGCATACTCGTCCGTGTCTCCAAAGGCCACATAAAACACCAGCGGATGCTCTTTCAAAAGGGTCTCCAGGGCCATGCCATAGGTAATGCAGTCCAGGCGCTCGCTTCCTCCAAAACCGCCTCCGGCAATGCCCTTGTCCATATCTTCCATCATACGGGACACATAGCTGTCCGTGTAGGAAGGCTCATGGGCGCTGCTGCCCTTGAACTCGCCACGCTCGTTATTAACGGCAAAGCGGATGCTTTCCCAGGAGGAATACATCATCACCTTACCTTGATAGCGGGGGTACCAATTGGCCACTTCCAGCACGCTCACATTGGGATTGGGTTTGGCTGCGTTGGAATGGATGCGCTCGTCATCGGCCCAGCCGCAGAACATTTCGCTGTAACCGGGATAGGAGAAGCACATCTTGTTATCCAACTGCATGAGGCTGTTTTTCCAGCGGTTGCCCAGCAGGTAGCCGTGTTCCGGGGCATAGCTCCAGAGGAAAGGCAGCAGGGCTTCGCGGCGCTCCTCGGCCGTTTCTTTCCAATACTTGGAATCCTTGTTTTTAAGGAGGGTTTCATCGGCCCCTCCAAACACTTCCTGCCAGCGGAGACCGTCAAAGGTTATGACCACCAGGCGGGAGGCTTCCTTGTCCGAATCCTTTTCATACTCCTTAACCACATCCATCAGACGGTCCGGATAGTTGGAGATAATGGCTTCCACTCCCAGGGCAATGAGGCGGCGCATTTCGGCCTTTTCGTCCACCGTCCAGGTAACTACCTTCATGCCGTCCTTATGGGCGCGGTCCATGAGTTCCCGGTTCACGTTCATGTGCGGAGGGCTCAGCCACTCGGGCTTGAAGTCCAGCTTGGACATATACTCGTCGTAGTCGGTTTCGTAATCCTCCACCAGATAAGCCAGGATATGGCCGGGATACTTCTTATTAATGTAATTGAGGGCCCGCTCGTCAAAGCACTGCACAATGAGGCGGTCTCCCAGGTCCCGGGCCTCCAGCATCTGCATGCAGAGGTCCGTGAATTCCTCGTAATGGGGCCAGTCTACGCCTTCCCTGCCCTCTTCACAGTCCGGGTCGCTCTTGATCTCAATGTTATACTTCATGGGCGGCAGACCCTTTTCCTTGCAGTATGCCTCAACGGCATCGATAACCTCGGCGGCGCGCTGCTTGACGGCCGGCTGGCAGTTCTTTTCCGGCCAGTTGGGATGGGCCTTCTGACCCACATCCCACTTGAGTACCTCTTCATACGGAAGGTTCCAGAGGTATTCACGCTCATCCCCTTCCATAACAGGCGTTCCGTCCGGACGGGTGGAATAGCGGTGGTGGAAATACTTGTCGTGAGACAGCACCACTTCCTTGTCCTGCGTAACGCAAAGGTCCATTTCCAGGGTGTTCACACCCAGGTCCACTGCGTTTAACATGGCCGCCAGGGACTCCTCCGGGTACAAACCCATACCGCCGCGGTGCGCCTGAACGTCCGTGACATAGGTAATCTGTTTGGGCTGGCTGCAGGACAGGGCCGTTACAGCTAAGGCAGCCAAAAGAAGCTTCTTCATAGAAACTTAACTTATTTGTTTGCAGGCCTGCTGTAGCCGTCGTTGATGCAACGCTGGCTAATGTGCTCGATGCGTTTGGACGTCTCGGGGTGAGAAGAGAACAGGTTGCTTACCATGCTGCTGGTCTGCGAGCCTTCGGAAAGATTCTCCAGCTTCTCAAAGGCCATTACCATGGTCCAGGGGTTCTTGCCGGCCTCGCACAGGAAGTTGTAGCCGTAGTCATCGGCCTCGGTTTCCATGGTGCGGGAGAACTTGGCGTTCAGGATTACCTCACCCAGGGCACCCAGCTGCGAGTCCGTAAGGGTGGCCACTTTCTCGGATGTGGAAGCCAGGCCCGCCAGCGTGGCCGAAGTAAGCATCTGCTTCTGCATCTGCTTGCGGGTGTGGTGCAGCGCCACATGACCCATCTCGTGGCCCAGCACGCCCACCAGTTCCTCATCTGTCATCACATCCATGATACCGCTGTACACACGTACGCTGCCGTCTGCGCAGGCAAAGGCATTCACCTGGTCTTCCTTATAAACTTTAAAGTTAAGCGGCAGCTCATTGACGCCATCCATGCTGTTGATAATCTTGCGAAGGCGCTTGGTGTAAGCGTTGTTCTCCGGCAGCACCTGACTCTGAGCATCCAGCTGGGTAATGTACTGGTGAACGTACTCTTCCACCTGGGCATCCGTGAGCGTCAGGGCCTGGGCCGCATACGCGCCGCCCTCCAGCAACCTGCCGGCATCCAGTTGAGAAATAACACCGCAAGAAGAAAGGCCGATAGCAACGGCCGCAAGGCATAGGATTCGTTTCATACGTGGTCAGATTTTCCCCAAAGTTACAAAAAAATCAGTAATTCGTCTAAGGAAAACGGGCATTCGTCTAAAAGCGGCAACAAGGGCTTGGAAATGCGTGTACTTTTGCTCCCGGAAATAAAACGCAACGAAATATGAAAAAACTTATCGTCATTCTTGCCGCCGCCCTTCTGGGCATCCAGGCTTTTGGTCAGACCACTACCGTTGAAGGTGTGGTGTTGGATTCTCTTACCCGCATGGGTGAGCCTGCCGCCATTCTGCAGTTCTACCGCCTGCCCGATACGGAGAAGGCCGTGGCCTTTACCACCACCAACGAAGAAGGCCGCTTCTCCCACAGCTTCACCCTTTCCGGTGATTATGTAATGGTGTTTGACAATCTGGGCCGAAAGGTCCAGCGCCGCTACTTCACCGTTCCGGCCGACACGCCGGTGGTGGACCTGGGAGAGATCCTGGCCCAGGACAGCGCTGAGACCCTAAAGGCCGGCACCGTCACCGCCATGCGCACGCTAGTGAAGATGGAAGTGGACAAGATGACCTATAATGTAGAGGACGACGTGGACTCCAAGACCTCTACCGTTCTGGACATGCTCCGCAAAGTCCCCATGGTGAGCGTGGACGGTCAGGATAAGATCACCGTAAACGGAAGCAGCAACTTCCAGGTTTACGTAGACGGGAAGCCCAACCAGATGCTCTCCCAGAACGCTTCCACCATCTTCAAGATGATGCCTGCCAGCAGCGTCAAGAATATCGAGGTGGTGACCAACCCCGGCGTCAAGTACGATGCCGAAGGCGTGGGCGGTGTGCTCAACATCACCACCAACAAGGTGGCCACCGGAGGTTCTTCCATGGCCGATGGTTACTACGGCAACGTCATGCTCATGGGAACCAACCTGGGTGGCGGCGCCGGCGTAAGCGCCAGCCTGCAGAAAGGCAAGTTCGCCGCCAGCCTCAGCGCTTCCGGCACTTACCTCACCGTCCCCAAGACCGAGACCAGCGTAGAGAATGTGCAGGACAACGGTTTCGCTACCAAGAGCAACACCACGTCCGATATGAAGATGCCCGTAGCCATGGTCAACGGAAGCGCCAGCTATGACATCGACTCCCTCAACATGGTTAGCGCCAGCCTGGGTGTGATGCATACCGGCATGCGCAGCGCCAACACCATCACCAACACCATCGTGATGTTCCCCGGGGCCGATCCCTTTGCTTACACCGGCCTCTCCGAGACGCTGAACAACCGCACCAGCATCAGTGCCAGCGCCGACTACCAGCACCTCTGGGCCAACGCCCCCGGCCGCAGCTTTGTGCTGAGCTACCAGTTCAACGCCGCCCCTTCCGTGAACAACACCCTCAATACCTTTGACGGAGCCCTCATCCCCGGCTTCGACCTCACCAACCGCAAGAGCGACGGCCGCACCGGCTCCACCGACCACACCGTTCAGGCCGATTTCACCACCCCGCTGGGCTCCAAGCACACCCTCTCTACCGGTGCCAAGTTCATCGGCCGGCACAATTCTTCGGCCCAGACGGACTATCTGTGGGACGGCAGCGCCTATGTGGAGAACCCGCTGAGCAGCCTTACCTATGACTTCTACAACCGCATCGGTGCCGCTTATGCCGAGCTGGAGGGTAAGTACGGTGCCTTCGGCCTTAAAGCCGGCGTTCGCTACGAGCACACCTGGCAAAGCTATAACTCTTCGGCCCAGAGCGGCAGCTTCTCCGTGAACTATGGCAACCTGGTGCCCAGCGCCAGCCTGCAGTGGAGCCCCACCATGACCCAGAACATCGGTATCAGCTATAACATGCGCATCTCCCGTCCGGGTATCTCCTACCTGAACCCGTACGTAAACACTTCGGACCCCACCGCCCGCACCTACGGCAACCCCGACCTGGACACCGAGCGCGGCCACAACATCTCCCTGGTGTACAACTACTACTCTCCGGTGATTATGATCAACGCTACGCTGCGTCACAGCTTTACCGGCAACGGCATCGAGTCCTACAGCTTCTATGACGAGGACAACCTCCTCAACACCACCTACGGCAACATTGTGTCTTCCCGCAATACCGGTCTCAACGGATTCATCATGTTCAATCCCGGCAGCAAGACCCGCATCATGCTCAACGGCGGCGTGGGCTACGCCGACCTCCGCAGCACCCAGCTGGGCCAGCAGAACAGCGGCTGGAACTACAACATCCTGGTGGGCGTGCAGCAGACCCTGCCCTGGGACCTGCGCCTGAGCGCCAATGTGATTACCATGGGCCGTACCATCAGCCTGCAGGGTTGGAGCACCGGCATGTCGCTGGGCACCCTGGGCCTCACCAAAAGCTTCCTGGACGACCGCCTGAGCCTGTCCCTGAGCGGAGTCGTTCCCATGGCCAAGGGGCTCAAGATAAACATGGCTTCCCATACCCAGGGCAAGGGCTTCACCACCGACATGAGCACTTCCATCCCCATGGGCGCCGTCACCTTCCAGATCAGCTGGAGCTTTGGCAAGCAGGGTAACTACAGTGCCAAGAAAGCCCGCCGCAGCATCGAGAACGATGCCCAGCTCAACACCAGCACCACGGCCGAAAGCATGAGCGGAATTATTTCGATGTAAGTCCGGTCTTGTCATCCCGAGCGAAGCGAGTGTATCTCCGACAAATATTACTATCTTTGCAATTATGCAGACAAAGAGCAGAAGAAATCTGATTATCAACACCACCCAGATGGTTGTCTGGGTGGCTGTTTTCCTGATTCCGGCCATTATTACCGGCGTAACCACCCGGTCGGCGGATCAGTCTTGGAGCGTCTTTACCACCAGTTCTCAGATCCTTCTTCCTTTTTTTGTTCTGTACAGCCTCAAC
>Ga0310690_10003048_pt1 | contig 25931 bp, 26 predicted proteins | sample AusTroGonzalo_MG_2_FD_207661 | JGI IMG/M metagenome (GOLD analysis project Ga0310690, IMG submission 207661) | Bovine rumen microbial communities from tropical cattle in Woodstock, Queensland, Australia - Gonzalo_04 (v2) (version 2) | ecosystem: Host-associated > Mammals > Digestive system >... | reverse complement strand
TCAAACATGCGGGGGGGGTAATGAACATTTTTATTTTTGAAAAGCATAATACCACCTCTTACATAAAAGATATAACATTCGCATTATACAGTACCACTTCACTTTTGCAAATCTATTTTGTACAATTATCATAAGCACAAAAAATCCCCGAGAGGAATACACCCCTCGGGGAAGAAAAATTAGCCGTAATCACCAACCGATTAGTAATGTTTACTTAACCTAGTAGTAGCAGCAGCAGCAACAACTCTCGGATCAATAGACTTCTTCGCAGCAGCACCGGAAGCACCAACCCCAGCCAGCTCATCTCTGTTCATTTCATCTAATTTTCTCCGCACCCTTGCTGCACTAGCAGGATTAGTGCGTTCTAATTCCTCAGTAATTTCCTGCATAACCTCTCTACCATCAAAGTCATATCGGCTCTTAAGTATATGAAGGTTAGAGCTCCCCCGAATCTGCCGGTCTTTTTTATACCCTTCAAACTGTTCTTCGGAGATCTCAATAAACAACCTACCATCTTTAGACATCCTCACAACAGGTGGTTCAACAGGTGGTTCCAAGCCCTTATCAGCGAACGGCGGCTGTGAATGCTCTTCATAACCGGGCACCCCGATAACTAATCCTCCATGTACTGCTCCTAACGCCCTCAAAGTCGCCGGCAGCATATCTTTTGCAACAGGTCCTTTACTTGAAATACGCCAAGTATCACTATCAATTGTGATTTCTGCCCCATTCGCTCCAATCATTTCAAAGATATTATCAAGACCCTCCACAAAATTCTTCGTAGAATCTTCTATACCTTTCCATTTTGCAAGTCCACTTTTCATAACAATTTTCCCTTTCCTAATAAAATGAAAACAGCTTGTACTTAAGGAAATTCAGGGATAGACCCCTGATGATGATCCAACACAAGCGACCGAATCAATTAACATTATCATGCTATCAAGAGCAAATGTATTTGTCAAACGTTTTTTTAAACGAAGTTTTATGAAAGTAATGTTACAACCTTACAGCAAATTAACAAAAAAAGCGAGTAAAAATAACTCGCTTTTTATTTAAAGTTAATTGTTCGGGCTTTGTTATGCCTGAATAACTCCGCTTAACGAAAGTATCAGGGATAAGACCGCAACACCTACTATAACGCCTGTTACAAGCATTTCCCGTTTAGTAAACAGCGGTGTTGACTTATCGGTTGACTGTTGGTGCTTTGCAAAGATATAGACGGGGATACCGATAACAAAAAACCACGCCGCAAGCATTAAGTAATTCCAGCCTGCCGCATAGAATAACCCTACCGAGAAAAGAACACCTACAATACCGCTGAAGTAAGCAACTTTTTTACTTACGGGGGCAGAGTCCGGATATTCCTTATCCTTACATATCTTACAAAGATACGCCGTACTGGCAAGGTAAGCAGGCACAACCATTACACTGCTGATACTTAGCATTGTATGCCAAGCATCATTGGCAAAATATACCAAAATCATGGCAAGCTGCATAAGTCCGCTGGTAACAAACAAAGATACAATCGGAGCACCTTTAGAATTTTCTTTAGCAAAAATCTTCGGGAAAGTGCCGTTTTCGCCTGCTGCTTGAGGAATGGCACTGGTAATAATAGTCCAAGCCAACCAAGATACCAAAATGGCAACAAGCATACCGATATTCATAATCCTTGCACCCCAAGGTCCTATGGCTTTTTCCAAAATCTCCGCAGATGAGGGAGACGGAGCAACGGCTATTTCCGCTTGTGTCATAAAGCCCAAAGGCAACAGAGAAAGCATACAGTATATCAACAGGCAACCGATAAAACCTATCAAAGTTGCCATACTGACATCTTTTTGCGAACGGGCTTTACCCGATAAGACAACCGCACCTTCTATACCCATAAACGACCATAACGTTACAAGCATCGTACTTTTTACCTGTGCAGGTATTGAACCTAAATCTTTTTCTCCGCCCGTTGTCAAATGTCCCCAAAAATCAAAGTGGAACTTATCTATATTGAAAACAAACAACATAACGACAATGAAAATGCCCAAGGCAAGGAAGTTGGCAACCGTACCGATAACGTTAATGACAGAGGCTTGCTTAACACCTTGTAAAACAAGGAAATTAAACACCCATATCAACAAAGAACCGCCTATGATGGAGTACAGATTGTTGCCTCCTTCAAAATACGGAGGGAAAAAGTAATTCAAAGCGTCCATCGTGATAACGGCATAACCGACATTGCCGAAAATTTGGCAAAGCCAATATCCCCAGCCTATCAAAAAGCCCGCATACGGTCCGAAGCCGTCCCTTGCATACATATAAATACCTGCCTTTAAATCAGGCTTTACAACGGAAAGCACTCTGAAAGTATTTGCGATAAAGTAAATGCCTATGCCTGTTATTATCCAAGCCAAAATAATTGCACCCGCACCCGCAAACTCCGCCATATTTTTAGGCAAATCGTAAGCTCCGCCGCCGACCATAGAGCTTATGACGACGGCGGATAAAGCAATGACGCCAAGTCCTTTTGATGTATTACTGACCATCTTTAGTTCCTTTCAAGCGTCATACGTTACAACTTGACGGGGTCTGCCGTTTCAAAATTCAGGAATCCCAAACAAGTCAAAGAATAACCGAAATTCTGAGTGATATTCACAAAGTTATGGAAAAATTGAAAATCACTGTGCTTTTCAACTCCCCTTAAAGCAAGTTCGTGATTAAGCGACTTATTCAGCCACATTTCACAATGAGCCTTGGCAATATCATCATCAATAAAAGTATCAAAAAATTCTACATATTCGGCTGCCCAACCGCCTATGAACTTTCCGCTTTTATCTTTGCCCCAGCAAATGCCGACGCCCGTAGCAATAGCTTTATGTTCGGTTGATGAGGCACCGTGTCCTGCCATAATAACCTCTAAAACCGCACCGTGTTTAAAGTATTTGGCTACTTTATCAACAGGAACGATGTTGTTGTATAACTCGGGCGGTAAAACCGAAGTATAAGGTACAACGTTAAAGTCTTGTATTTTTGCTGCCGTCAAAGCGGAATCATAGCAAAACGTTTCAAAAGGTTGCGGAGGAATACCGTCGTCTGCCTGACCTGCCCCGCTTGTATAGAAAGCTAATGTCGGATATCTTGTTCCCATAAGCATTTTTTGTTCTCCTTTTCACAAAATTAAAACACAGGAAGCAAACAATTCACTTCCTGCATTCCAAAATACGTAAAAACTGAAAACAAAAAAGCTGGCTAATGTAATATATAGACTTTAGATTGGTGTTATGTACATTTTATTGCAATAAGACATAAATAACTTTACTTTCTTTTGTTTTTTTATTATTCTTACAAATACATCGGAGCAAAGGTCCGATGTGAGGTTTAGAACCCTCAGCTATAAGCGTCTTTTGCATAAAGACATTAAAATTTACGTGCTTTCAGTTGTTTATACCGACTGGAAGGCGGTAAAATGACCGAAGCGGTAATATACCGCACTAATCCTTATAGCTTAGGTTCTAACTTCCAGTCTCTCTTTTTTGAGAGATTTATTTTTATATTTGAAGTCGGGAGTTTGAAACAATGAAAGCTTATTCAAAGAAAAATCAACACGGCAGAAGTATGATTGAAATGCTTGGCGTCCTTGCAATAGTCGGTGTTTTGTCCGCAGGCGGTATTGCAGGTTATTCTATGGCTATGCAAAGTTATAAAACTAATCAACTTATTGAAAGAATACAACTTATCGCCACACGAGCAAGGCAACTGTATAAAGGGGATTACAACAACGTAAGTATAGATGATTTGATAAATGCAGGCAAAATAAGCGACTCTGACAGACAAAATCCTTTCGGTGGCACTTTGGGATTAACGAAAACAGGTACATGGGAACCCGGCTCCCTGTTTGTTGTAACTTTTACAAATGTCCCTGCCGAAACTTGTACGGACTTACTTTTGACAAATTGGGGCGACAGAGGTGTATTTGAAGGTGTTGACGGAATAAAGGTTACATCAGGAAAGGCAAATCTGAGATATAACGATGGCACTTGGCCGATTTCGGATGCGGGGGCTATCAACTATTGTAAAAACGCACCGACATTTTATTTGGTTTTCAGGTAACCAAATTTGACACTAATCGGTAAATCTTATATAAATTAACGACCGGCTGCGGGAACAGTCGGTCGTTATAACTAGAAGCGAAGTTAGCAACTATAACTTCCCTTTGATGGTTATGGTATGACATAAATATAAATCTTTGTAAACAATTTCATACACTAAACCTGTTTCCTGCTGCCGGGTTTGACAACGGGGATTTTGCCCTCTTGGCACAAGGGACAGGAATCGGGCTCATACACCGCTATATCAAAGGCAACTGCACCGAAAACAGGCAAAGACAATGTCCCTTTGCTGCGGTCGGCAAGGCAGGCAATACCCACAACTTCACCACCCATTTGTTCAACAACGGCTTTTACCTCCATACTGGATTTGCCCGTTGTAACAACGTCTTCGGTGATTAAGACTTTCATACCCTTTTTAATTTCAAAACCGCGGCGAATGGTCATATTTCCCGTATCGTCTCTTTCGGCAAAAATCGCCTCTTTACCAAGCTGTCTGCCAAGTTCGTAAGCAACTATGATACCTCCCATGGCAGGACCGACAACTATGTCAAAATCCAAGCCTGAAGCACGTACCTTTTCCGCAGTAATTGCCAGAACTTCCGCCGCCTTATCGGGAAAACGCAAAACCTTTGCACATTGAACGTAACGGTTGGAGTGTTTACCTGATGAAAGCAAAAAATGCCCGTCAAGCAAAGCCTCCGATTCCTTTAAAATTTCAATAACTCTTTCTTCTTTTGTCATTTTAAACTACTCCCTTAATTTCAGACAAATCGTTGATACCTTCTTTTTGCATAAAATCTTCTATACCACTAATAATTTCAAGGCAAGCCTTATCTTTCACAAAGTTTGCCGTTCCGACCTGCACCAAAGACGCACCTGCCATAATAAATTCCAAAGCGTCGTCCGCCGTCATAATGCCGCCCATACCGCAAACGGGTATATCCAAAGCCTTTGCAACCTGATTAACCATACGCACGGCAATCGGCCTTATCGCAGGTCCCGACAACCCCGCATATAAGTTTGTAAAAGCACTTTTCCGCTTGTGAATGTCTATTTTCATTGCCGAAAAAGTGTTGACCAAAGACACGGAATCCGCCCCCGCCTCCTGTACCGCCAAAGCAACGGCGACCAAATCAAAAGCGTTGGGAGATAACTTTACCATCAAAGGCTTTTTTATTACCGATTTTACTTCCCTTGTTACTTCTGCGGCAAGTTCGGGTTTCATACCCAAAGCCATACCGCCGTGAGCAACATTCGGACATGATATGTTCAGCTCTATCACATCAACGGCAGCCGCAGAATCCGCCATGGAACACGCTTTGACATAATCATCTATGCTTGCCCCGCCGATATTGGCAAGAACAACCGTATCAAATTGTTCCAAAAAAGGCAACTCGTGTTCCACAACCGCTTTAATCCCCGGATTTTCCAAGCCGACGGAGTTCATCATACCCGACGGAGTTTCCACAGACCGACGTCCTATATTGCCTTTTCTTGCCTCTAAAGTCGTGCCTTTGGTAGAGATACCGCCAAGTTTGCCTATGTCATATTCCTTTGCATATTCCCTGCCGAAGCCGAAAGTACCTGATGCCGCTATCACGGGGTTTTTAAAGTGTACTCCTTTTAAATCAAAGCTATATTTCATCAAAAAGTACCTCCGCCGCATCAAAAACCGGTCCGTCTTTGCATACTTTTTTGTTGCCTTTTATCGTACCCACCGAACATACAAGACAAGCACCCATACCGCACGCCATATTCTTTTCAAGAGAAAGATATAATTTTGCTTTTGTACCCTTAACTTTTTCCGCCAAAGCCTTTTCCATACCCAAAGGTCCGCAAGTGAAAATAACGTCATAGTCATTCGGGCTTATGTCGTCCAAAATAGTTCCGCCTATTCTGGTAATGACTTTATTTGCAAAGGGTTTGTACTTTTCTTCCTCAAGCACTTCTTCCCGAAAGCCCAAATAAACGTCGGGTTTGTTTCCTTTCTTTGTCAGTTGTCTTGCCGCATAAAGCAAGGGAGCAATACCCATACCGCCGCCGATAAGAGCGACTTTTTTGCCTGCTTCAATATCGGGATAGCCGTTTCCGCAAGGTCCTTGTACCACCATAATATCGCCCGCCTGCATTTGTGAGAAAAGTTTTGTACCCTCGCCTATCACCCTGTACATAAAGGATATTCCCTCATCATCAACATCATGCACGCTTATCGGACGGGAAAGAAGCGGATAATTGCCTTCCCACCCTCTTAACATATAAAATTGCCCCATACGGCAATCCTTAAAATCACCCGCGACTTTGATAACATACATATTATCGTTGGCGGATATTTTTATGTTGGATATAACCTTACACTGCTTTACAGGCATTTATTAACTCCTTTGCCATTGATTGTGCTTTTTCGGCAATTAAGTCGGCAGGTGTTCCCTCTTTCCCGATATGGCAGGCAATAATTCCCCTTGACACATTAACAACGCCGCCCATCTCGCCGCCTATCAGCATAGCTATATCTTCCGCCTTTGCTCCTTGAGCACCAAAACCGGGGACAAGCAAAAATACTTTGCCTTTTGCGGCTTGTCTTACCATCTGTATTTGCGACAAGTGGTTGACACCGACCACCGCACCGATGGCAGAATAGCCGCTGTTTCCGCAAAAATCTTTGCCCCAATCTTTAATCTTTTCCAAAACGGACATATAGAGCGGTTCCCCTTTTTCGTTTTGTATTTCTTCAAAATCTTCGGAGGAAGGATTTGAGGTTTTAACAAGAACAAAGCAACCTTTTTCACTGTCTTTGAAATAAGGAAAATAAGGAGAAACGGCATCAAGCCCCATGTAAGGGTTAAGCGTTACCATATCCGATTGAAAATCGCCCGTAAAATGTCCTTTGGCGTATTCTTCGGCGGTGGAGGCAATATCACCCCTTTTTATATCGGCAATCACGATTTCTCCGCTTTCCCTTAAATAATTTAAAATACGGCTGTAAGCACGCAAACCCGCCAAGCCCAAAGCCTCATAACAGGCTATTTGCACTTTGTAGCAAGCGGCAACGGATTTTGTCGCCTCTGTTACCGTTTTGGCAAATTCAAACAGTCTGTCCTCATCGGATTCATACTTTTCCTTTATTTCGGCGGGAATGTATGAAAGACGCAAATCCAACCCTACGCAAAGCGGAGATTTTGTTCTTACTTTTTCATAAAGTTCATCAATTATCATTTTAAGATTCTTCCCTTCTTTATGGTGTGAATGACTTTACCCGTAACTTCTCTGCCAGCAAAAGGCGTGTTCTTTCCCCTTGATACAAAATCATCGGGGTTGATTTTATAGGTTGCATTTTCATCAACGATAACCAAGTTTGCTTCCTTACCCGTCATCAAAGCACCGCCGTTTACCCGCATAAAACGCATGGGATTAAGGCTCATCAAACGGCTGAGCAGGCTTAAAGAATAGCCCGCTTCGGCAAAAACGGTATTGATAATTGAAAAAGCAACGTCCAGACCGGATATACCGTTCATTCCCTTTGCTTTATCTTCCGCCGTATGCGGAGCGTGATCTGTGGATATGCAATCAACATAACCGCTGCCGATTGCCCTTAACAAAAAGTCCGCATCATCTTTGCTTGCAAAAGGCGGAGCAACACGGTAATCCAAATCCCAGCCGAACAAATGATGAGGTGTAATTTCAACCGTAACATTAACTCCTTCGTCTTTTGCCTGCATAATCGCCAGCATTGATTCTTTACGGCTTATATGGCAAAAGTGCAAATTTCCTCTTTCCTGTTTGGCTATTTTAATGTTGCGGATAACCATTTCCGTTTCAGGCTCGGAGTGATCAAGAACTTTAAAATCAAGCTCGCCAGATGCACGCATAGCCCTTGCAAAAATTTCTTCATTATCAACGTTCTTTCCGTCATCGCTGAAAAAAAGAGTCAACTTGCGGAGTTCGGCAAAATCAACCGCTTCCTGTCCCGCCAAGCCTTTGGTAACCGTTGCGACTTGGAACACGTCTGCCAAATCCAAAGCCTTTGCCCTTTGCAATATGTCGCCAAGCACTTCGGTATTATCGGGAGCGGGATTTGTGTTTCCCATGGCGGTTATGTGTGTAAAGCCTCCGTTTACGGCAGCCTTTATACCGCTTTGCAAATCTTCCTTATAAGTAAAGCCGGGGTCTCTTAAATGAACGTGCATATCCGCAAAAGAAGGCATAACGGTTTTACCGATAGCGTCCAACACCTGCACTTTCCCATCAGGCTGAATATCGGGAGCAATTTGCTCTATCATACCGTCAACAATCAAAATATCGGCAGCTCTGGAACCGTTAGGTCCTACCAACAAACCGTTCTTTATCAATAAATTACTCACAGCAATAACCTCCTATGACAAAACCCAATCGCAGTATTCACAATGACAGCTGCCGTTTTCGTAATATATACCTTTTACGGAAGCGACATTTGCATTATTCGTTATACACTTCGGATTATTACATTTTCCATTAAAATCAACGGAATTTAAACCCTTTCTGACATAGCCTTTACGGAAAGGACAAGAAAGCAAAGTATAAATCAATGCCATTCTTGCATACATTCCGTATTTTACCTGTTTAAAGTAAGCGGCACGCGGGTCATCGTCCACTTCAAACAAAATTTCTTGGTCAATAGGCAGCGGGTGCAGGATTATCATATCCTTTTTTGCCGCCTGCAACTTGTTGTTATCCAGAATACAAGCATTGGCAAAGCGTGTGTATTCTTCCGCATTGGAGAACCTTTCCTTTTGGATTCTGGTCATATAAAGCACATCAATTTCGGGCAAAACATCTTCCAAGTTTTCGGTTTCCACCACTTTTTCGGGCGGTAATTTTTCCTTTAAGTATTCGGGAATCGCAAGCTCTTTCGGAGAGACAAAATAAAACTTGTTATCGGGATAACGGCTTAGAACTTCAAGCAAAGAGTGAACCGTTCTGCCGAACTTCAAATCACGACAGAAAGCAACATTTAAGCCGTTCAAAGTACCTTTCAGCTGCAATATGGTAAGCAAATCCGTCAAAGTCTGGCTGGGGTGAAAATGTCCGCCGTCGCCCGCATTGATAATGGGAACATCAGAGTATTTTGCCGCCAAATAAGGTGCTCCCTCGTGAAAATGACGCATAGCTATTATATCGGCATAAGCGGCAACCGTGCGTATGGTGTCCTGCAAGCCCTCCCCTTTGGAGACGGAAGAACTTGATACATCGGAAAAACCTATCACCTGTCCGCCAAGCCGAAGCATTGCCGCCTCAAAACTTAACCTTGTGCGGGTTGACGGCTCAAAAAACAAAGTAGCAAGCAACTTTCCCTTGGCAAAGTTATTGTATTGTTCAGGATTTTTGATAATCTGCTCCGCCAAAGATAAGATGGCGTTTAACTGTTCACCGTCCAAATCATCGGGACCAAGTAAGTGATTCAGCATATTTCCCCCCCTTAAAAAGTAAAATCACCGTTTAAAGCGATTGTTAAAGCTCCCTTGTTGTAACAAGTTTTTTAAGACTTGGCAATATAAAAGCATTGTAGAACATTTTTATTGCCTTTAAGGTAATTATATGACATAAACCTTATAAATTTACGGAGATAAGGCAAATGAATTTACGAAATAAGATAAAAAAACGTACGGGAGACACTCGTTACTTCTGGCAAAAAGCTACAAGGAAAAGAAACAATCGTATAGAAAAAATCGCTTATTCTTTGGAACACAGTAAGTTTTTGGATTATTTGGAATTTACCAAAAAGCCAAAGTGGCTGATATTGCGTAACGTTGCCATAGGTGCGGCAAGGGGTGTCGGTCTTACCGTCGGTACTGCATTGGTTATAGCTATCGGGCTGAAAATTATGATGAATCTTATCAGCTTGAATATACCTTATTTGACCGAAATGCTTACCGATTTTGTGCAGTTTGTAAAATCCGCCGCCGTAGCCGTTCCGGGTGCAACCGACAGTTTGGCCGATCCGAATAATGCAGCTGCAGTTGATTCGGTATCGGAAGCGGTTAATGATGCCGTAAACAACTCTCCCGATACACAAACTCAAACCATTAAACTGTTCAAAATAGACAGAAGTTTGGCAAATTAGAAGGATATAGCTATCTGAAAACTATATCAAACCACCTCGGTTCGCTTGTGCAGTAAGCGATAGCGTCGGCAGCCGTAACCGGCCAAGTACCTCCGTTACTGTATGTCATTCGCCTATCTGCATCACTTATCATACGTACCCCCTCAAACACACCAGGACCGCCCCAATCTGTTTGCAATAAATCAACACATGTCTCCGATGGAATTTTTCCCAATGAAACATGAAACATTGTGTTTCCCCAAAGCGACGTTCCCACATCTATAAGCCCACCGAAAGGGTGTTGAAAATCATTAGCTGACAATTTACCTGATTTTATCATGTTGTCTTTACTGACACCGCTACTATAATCACCTTTATAGACAGAACGAACCCTTGTTGCTATTAAATGCGTTTTTTCAATAATTTGTGTTGTTCTATAACTTTGCATTGCCATAGAATAGCCTGCAATACCGCCTGCGGAAAGAACGCCGACGATTGCCAAAACACCAAGCATTTCAATCATACTTCTGCCTGATTGATTGTGTTTTTTACTGTTTCGTTTTGATTTTTTACCGAAAATCCCTAAGCGGCACGCCTCAAATAAGCGGGGGGGGGTAGTGAACATTTTTATTTTCAAAAAGCATCTTAAATACCCTTTTCAAGTTAAAGATTATCAACTTTTTGAGGGTAACTTTTTTTGCAAGGCTTGTAAACAACAATTTTTTAAAAGCCTTTCTTGCCATTTTTTGTACTTTGGTTTATCTTTTGCGAAGCACAATTATTTTGATTAAGGAGAAATCTATGAATAATACTTTGGATAAACTTTTTAAGCCCGAATCCGTTGCCGTTATCGGTGCGTCAAACAGAGAAACCGCCGTCGGCTCCGTCGTTATGAGAAACCTGATTGCAGGGGGATTTAAGGGCGATATTTTTCCCGTAAATCCGAAAGGTGAAGTTATTCACGGTATTCAATCTTTTAAAAGCATAAACGATTTGCCCTATGCTCCCGATTTGGCTATTTTGACGATTAAGCCCGAGTTTTGTCCCGATTCTATTGAGATGTTGGCGGCTAAAGGAAACAAGTTTGCCATTGTTATTGCCGCAGGTTTGGAAGGCAGGAACGAAGGCGACGAATTAAGCTGGCAGGAACGCTGTTTGAATACGGCAAAGGCAAACGGTATGCGGATTATAGGTCCAAACTGTTTGGGCATACTTTCTCCTCATTACAATTTGAACGGCAGTTTTTCCTGTTCTCCCGCTTTAAAGGGCAGGATTGCTTTTCTTTCTCAATCGGGTGCATTGTGCGTTTCAGTTCTTGATTGGGCAAAACCGCAGGGTATAGGCTTTTCAAAATTTATCTCCATAGGCAATACCGCCGATTTGGATTTTGATGATTTGCTTTCTTATGTGGCGGACGATGAAGATACAAACGCTATCTTTATGTATATAGAATCCGTAAAGCACAAAGAAAAGTTTATGCAGGCAGCTCTTGCCGCTTCCAAGAAAAAGCCCGTGTTTGCGATTAAATCGGGCAGAGTTCCCGAAGGTGCCGCCGCTGCCGCTTCTCATACGGGGGCTTTGGCAGGCAAAGACAATGTTTATGATGCGGCTTTTGAACGTGCCGGTATTATCCGCTTGGAAGATTTGGAAGATATGTACACCGCCATTCAATTTTTGGAATACCGTAACGAAGTGAAAGATGAAAACTTAACCATCTTGACAAACGGAGGCGGTCCGGGCGTTTTGGCTGTTGACAGCTTGATTAAGGCGGGCGGACACTTAACAAAACTTTCCGATGAAACAAAGAAAAAACTTGATGAAGTATTGCCTCCCACTTGGTCGCACAGTAACCCCGTTGATATTATCGGCGATGCTCCGGGCGACAGATATGCCGCTGCTTTGAAAGTCTTGCTTGAAGCTCCCGAAGTCGGCGAAATCCTTGTTATGTATGTTCCGACGGGTATTACTTCCGGTGCCGAAGTTGCCGAAAAAGTCTTACAGGTTGAAGCCGAATATAAATCGGGTCGTATTTTCGGCTGTTGGGTCGGCGGAGAAGTTGTTGATGCCGGTATCAAAATGTTTAACGAACAAGCAAAACTCCCCTGCTTTGTTTCGGGTGAGCGTGGCGTGAAAGGCTTTATGTACCTTTGCGACTTTTACAACCTGCGTAAAAAGCGTGATGAGATTGACGGAAAGGTCGCTGATGTCTTACCTTGCAACAAAGAAGCCGTAAGAAAGATTTTTGACAAGGTCTTTGAACGCGGTGCGTCCACTTTGACCGAAGTTGAAGCAAAAGGGGTGTTTGAGGCTTATAACATTCCCGTAGTTGCTACCAAAGTTGCAAAAACTCCCGAAGAAGCAAAGGTAATTGCCGAAAAAATGACTATGCCCGTTGCTTTAAAGATTCTGTCCGATGACATTTCTCATAAATCGGATGCCGGCGGAGTTATTTTGAATCTCGGTTCTGTTGATGATGTCAGAACCGAAGCCAAAAATATGCTGAACAGGATTAAAAAGAACTTCCCGCAAGCAAAAATTGACGGCTTTACCGTGCAACAAATGGTTAGATTGCATAACCCGCATGAAATTATCGTCGGTGTCAGCTCCGATAACATTTTCGGGCGTACTTTGATGGTGGGACAAGGCGGAACTGCCGTTGAAATCATTAAAGATACGGCTATTGCCATGCCTCCTTTGAATAAAGAACAGGCACTTGATGCCATTAAAAGCACAAAGGTATATAATCTGTTAAAAGGTTACAGAGACAGACCGGCGGCAAACATTGACGGCTTGGCTCAGGCAATGATACAAATATCTCAGCTTGTTTCCGACTTCCCCGAATTAAAGGAATTGGATGCCAACCCGATGTTTGTTGACGAAAACAGCGTTATTGCGGTTGATGCCCGTATCGTGATAAAGAAATAACGGTATTTGTATTTTGAATAAACTTTAAAAAGGCGGCGTAACAACCGCCTTGACTTTTATTTGCGTTTTTAATATCCTGAAAAGTGCATCGTGAAGGAAAGTCCGATGTGGGGATTCACACCCTCTTATCTCAGATGTTTGTCGTAACAGACAAGCAATTTACCGTCAGGCTGAAAGGCTGGAAGGCGGTAAAATATAAAATATACTGCACTATTCCTGAGATAATAGGTGTGAACTTCCAGTCTCTCTTTACCGGAGAGATTTTATTTTTTGTTCAAAATTAGGGGGTTTAAATTATGGCAGGCAGAAAAAACAAAAAATTTTCTCAATACGGGCGTTCAATGATTGAAATGCTGGGTGTCCTTGCCATAGTTGGTGTACTTTCCGCAGGAGGAATCGCGGGCTATAATATGGCTATGCAGAGCTATAAAACAAACCTGCTTATTGAAAGAATAAACCTGATAGCTACACGAGCAAGAGCGGTTTACAAAGGTTATTACAAAGGTATAAATGCCTCTAATTTAATAGATTCAGGCAAATTAAGCTCTGATAATTTTAAAAATCCGTTTGGAGAAAATATAACAATAAGAAATTCAACCACATGGGAACCAAATGCTTTGTTTGCAATAGATATTAAAGATTTTTCCCCTGAAGTGTGTATAGATTTGCTTTTAACGGATTGGGGCAACTCAAGTGTATTTGAAGGGGTTTATACAAAAGGAACAGGTAACGTTATCTTAAGATACAGTAACGGTAAATGGCCGGTTACAATGGCAAACGCCGTTACTTACTGCAACAACGAAATCACAACACTTGGCATAGTGTTTAAATAAATGATAATAAAATATAAGCAATAACGGTTATAAGCTACACATAATCTTCCGACAAGGGGACTATTTTATAGCCGCTGTCGCCCTCGGCAATACCGCTGGCAAAGGCAAACTCCATCGGAGCGGCAGAATATATGCGATAGATGACTTCGCCCTGCTCCACCTTATCCCCGCTGTGTTTCAACAAGTCCACGCCCGCACCCGCACACAAAGGAGCACCTGCCGTCATGGCAATCCTGTTAATCTGCATACAATTTATAAATTCTATCTTTCCGGAAGAAGATGCGGTAATATCCCTTGTAAGCTGTCCCAATTCCGCCAAGCTCTTACTTGTTTGATTTTCTATGATAAGGTTCATTTGTTCCAAAGCCTTGCCCGAATCAAGTATTTCTTTGGCCATTTTATAACCTTCACCGGCAACGACTTTAGAATCAACTTCCAGCAACTTGCCCGCCACAAACAAAGCCTTTTCACGCAAATCAACCGACGCCTCTTTTGAGCAGTTCAACACGTTCATAACATCACGAGCTTCAAGCATGGGACCTATACCGTTACCGACAGGCTCCGAGCCGTCTGTTATAACCACATCTATACCCAAGCCCATCATACCGGCAACATACTCAAACAACTTTTTCAAGCGGGTAGCTTCGGCTACGGTCTTCACAATCGCATAAGAAGAAACGGGAATATCAATCAACAAATTGGTAACACCCGTCAAAACCGCCTTTGTTATGATGGAGGCAACCATAATTTGAGTATTGCCCAAGCTCATAGACTCTTCCACTTCGGAAAGCTGCATTTCAACATTTGAAAGGCACATTTCACCCTTTCCGTTGATAACTCCGCCACCAAAGCTGTCAATCATAGCCGCAAATATGTCTTCGTCCAAATTGGTCTCGCACATCATATCCATTACGTCCAAAGATGATGAAGCGTCTTGCTGCTTTTTGAACAGCACCTTTGGCATACACATACCCGCCGCCATAACTATTGCTTGAACAATGGGACTTACCCTGTTACCCGCAACGCCGCCGATACAAGCCTCATCAACAACCGTATCACGAAGCCATTTAAGTTTATGCCCCTTTGCAACCATAGCCTTTGTCAAAAAGTAAATTTCCTGAGGTGTCGGGAAAGATGATAAAGCCACTTCAAACGCCGTTATTTCCGCACCCGAATACCTGCCGTTTGCAATATCATCAACGATTGCCCTGTATTCACCCAAAGCCAAAACACCGCCGTTTACCTTGCGACGCACGGCATTCATAGATGAGGGAGCAACGGAAAACGGCATTAAAGAAACTTCACTGCCCTGCTTGGCACCAAGTCTGTCAAAAGCGGCAGCAGATAAGCCGACCTCATCAACGGCAAGCAACTTGTCATCATAAACAACCGCTACCATACCGCATACCTTTTCCGATGAAGAATGTACTTCCGCCCGCAAAGAACGTAAATCATCGCGGGAATGTAAAAAATCATTTTTTGCATTAAGGAAAATAACGTTTTCTTTACAATATGTTACAGGTATTTTCTTTATTTTCAACATTTATACGTCCTTCCTTACAATAAAAACAGAGCAGACTCGCCTATATATTTATAACCGATAGGGTGCAATTATTCCACTTATTTTTTATTTCGTCAATAGATTTGTAAAAATTGATGTTTTTTTGTTGTAAAATTAAAATAATGAGTTTAAATATCTTTAATTATGCGAAAATATAACTCAATAAAAACAGTGTCAAAACGCAACGGTGCAGACATGAAAAATCTGAAAGCAGCAACAAGGAATATAAGCAGATAGCCTTTAATCTTCCAGTTTTACGAACAAAAATTCTCTGCCTTGTTTTACCTGCCGAAGTGAGTCGTATTTGACAACATCGGCGGTTGTGTAAGTTTCCATCCAATCTTCGGGCAAGTAAGAGCCTGTACCAATCACGTCAACGGGGGCTTTCGCCGCCGCAAACGCCCTGCACTTGTCCACGGTAAAGCCGCTGGAAGCAACGATTTTCACTTTATCAAAGCCCGCCGCATTCAAACTTTCCCGCATATACCAGATTGCCGCCGCCGATACGCCCGTCCCTATCAGATATTTAAGTTCCTTTTCGCTTCTTAATTCTTTGATTGCAAGCGGGCAGTTCCTTTCCAAAACGGCATAAGATGAATTTCTGTCCAACCCCTCAACATATCTGCCACCGTGAGTATCCAAGCGGAAAGATATTTTTCCCGCCTTTGCCAAGTCCTCATAATAACGGCAAACTTTTAAGGCGTCCGATACTTCTTTGGCAAAGTAATCACACAAAACAACCAGCTGTTCTTCGGGAAAGGCGGTGTGATATTTGATTGCCGCATCTAACGTACTGCCGCTGCCTCCGATTAAAGCGTGCGGCATTGTGCCAAGCCCGAAATCCTTACCGAAGTAAAAAGCGGTTGCATCGTTAGCCGAACCGATAAAGCCGATTGCTCCGTCTGTTTTCGCTGCGTTTGAGCCGACAGCCGCACCGTAAGCTGCCAAGTGCATCATACTTTTGCCCGTACAATGCCTTGCTTCCATAGCCATAAAGGCGACCTTCGGCAAAGCGTTTGCCATTTCATAAGCATTATACGCACAAACACAAGGAACGCCGACCATTTGCAACAATAAAGTCTCAAACTCCACCACATCGGCAAACCTTGCGGTATAGTAAAACAAAGGCTCGCCCGCACCGACCCAATCGCCTGTTTTGTAATTTTCCTTTATCTTTATATCAATGTTTCTTTCTTTGCATATCTTTTTCAACCAAGCCAAAGCCAAGCCTACCGCATAACGCACGGGGCGACGCATAAATACCGCATAAGTAACTTTTGTTTGTGAATCCGCCAATATCTGTTTTGTTTTGGTAAAATACTTGTCGGTATAAGCCGGCACCTCACTTGAGGTAAAAAACTCATCAAGCACTTCCGAGCTAACATCAAAATCCGTCATTTTCCTGTCCTAAAATCAAACGTTACTGCTGCGTCGGTGATATTACCAAACAAGCCGTATTGGTAAGAGAACACTTAAACACACAATAACCACCTTCAAAAAATTTATCCTTATCACATTCGTTAAGACAAGTCTCTAAAGTTTGAGTACATACGCCTTTTTCATCGGAATCCCGAAAAGCCAAGAACACAAGAGTCCCGATTAAGACAACAATAACAGCAGATATAATAATTACAAATTTCATTCTACGGTAACACTCTTTGCTAAATTTCTGGGTTGGTCAACATCTTTTCCTTTTAACAGAGCCGCATAATAAGCAAGCAGTTGCACAGGCAAAGCAAACATTATCGGAGCCAAAAATTCCCCCGCATCGGGGAGAGGTATTTTCCACTTTACTTCATCACCGACGATTGCAGCACCTTTTTCGGAGCCGATAAAAATAACATTCCCCTTTCTTGCCAATATCTCTTGCAAATTGGAAACGGTTTTATCAAAGTATCTTCCGTCAGCGGCCAATACCACAACGGGAATACCGTCATCAACCAAGGCAATAGGACCGTGTTTCATTTCTCCTGCCGCATAGCCTTCGGCATGGATATAGGATATTTCCTTTATTTTTAAGGCACCCTCCAAAGATATGGGGAAAAGTGTTCCTCTGCCTATGTACAAAGAGCCTGTTGTCTGTAAAAAAGTATTTTCGGCAATATCTTTTATGTATCCCGATGAAGTAAGAAAATCCTTTATTTTAGCGGGCAAATTTTCAATTTCTTCATACATACGATCAAGGGTTTCCTGCGTCAAAGTACCCTTTTCTTTACCGACAAGCAAAGAGAAACAGGCAAGCAAAGCAAGCTGTGTCGTAAAAGCCTTTGTGGAGGCGACCGCTATTTCCGCACCTGCTATCGTTCGCAAACAAAAGTCCGCTTCTCTTGCCATGGTACTTTCGGGAACATTCACCAAAGCAATGGTCTTTATTCCCTGCTCTTTGCAATAACGCATGGCGGCCAAAGTATCGGCAGTTTCCCCCGATTGAGATATGAAAATTGCCAAAGTATCCTTTTCCGTTACGGGGTTGCGATAACGAAATTCCGATGAGGTATCAACAAACACGGGTATTTTTGCGTATTCTTCCAACCAGTACTTTGCCACCATTGCCGCATGATAAGAAGTGCCGCAAGCAATCAAGCCTATATGCTTTGCCTGTTGTACCGCTTTAATCAAATCTTCCGCGGTAAGCACAACCTGCTTAAAATTTTCAACCGTTTTACGGACGGCTTCAGGTTGGGAAAAAATCTCTTTCAACATAAAGTTGGGATAACCACCCTTCCCCGTTTCATCTTCCTTAATGAAAGATTCCACTTTATCCCTGTGTACCTGTTTTCCCTCAAAAGTATAAAACTTGACATCATCTTTGGTAATCAAGGCAACATCACAATCTTCAAGGTATGTAATTGTATCGGTAAAAGCGGAAAGTGCCACGGCATCGGAACCGACAAACATCTCCCCTCTACCGTAACCGACAGCCAAAGGAGCCCCTTTGCGTGCCGCTATTATAAACTTCGGATTTTTTTGAAAAAGAACTTCTACCGCAAAAGCACCTTCCAACCTTTTTAACGTATCAAAGGCAGCGTGTAAGGGTGAAAGCCCCTTTTTCAAATTCAACGTGATAAGAGCCGTTATAACTTCCGTATCCGTTTGACTTTTAAAAACAAAGCCCGCTTTTTCAGCTTCTACTCGCAAAGAGGCGTAGTTTTCTATGATACCGTTATGCACAACCGCAACTTCATCGGATATATGAGGGTGAGCGTTTATTTCGCTCGGTTCTCCGTGTGTTGCCCAGCGGGTATGAGCTATACCTATATTGCCGTGTATGGGACTTTCAGCCAAAGCCTCTCTCAGCTCCGCAACTTTTCCTTTACGTCGCAAAAGTCTGATTTTACCGTCATCAATCGTAGCGATTCCGGCAGAGTCATACCCTCTGTATTCCAGCTTCAGCAGACCTTTTACCAAATCCTGCACTACATCTTTATAACTTACAATACCGACTATACCGCACATATTGTTCTACCGTGATTTTAAAATTTATGACTTTTTCTTGGCTTCTCTGTATTTTTCCGCCCAACCGTTTTTAACTTTCTGCGTACCTCTTGCAACAGCCAAAGCATTATCGGGTACATCATCGGTAATACAAGAGCTTGCACCAACCATGGCACCGCTGCCGACCTTTACGGGAGCAACCAAAGAAGTGTTAGAACCGATAAAAGCACCGTCGCCGATTTCCGTGTGAAATTTATCAAAGCCGTCATAGTTGCAAGTTATCGTACCGGCTCCGACATTAACTTTTTCGCCGATTTCGGCATCTCCGATATAGGTAAGGTGATTTACCTTTGAGCCTTTACCGACCTTTGATTTTTTAATCTCAACAAAATTACCTATGTGAGCATTTTCGCCGATTTCGGCTTCGGGACGCAAGCGGGCAAAAGGACCTATAACGGCACCGGATTCAATCGTTGCACCCTCAATATAAGAAAAAGCCTTTATGGTAACATTATCCCCTATCTTAACTCCTTTACCGAAATAGACGTTAGGTTCAATTATGACGTCTTTTCCTATTTGCGTATCAGTGCTGAAAAATACGGTATTCGGAGCACGCAAAAGCACGCCGTTATCCATAAACTGACGACGCTTAAAGTTCTGCACCACTTCTTCGGCATAGGCAAGCTCCGCCATGGTGTTAATGCCCAAAAATTCCTTTTCATCACCGATAAAAAGAGAAATTTTCGCACCTTCCGCCTTTGCTATTTTAACAATATCCGTAAGATAGTATTCACCTGCGGCATTATTAGTACCTATTTTATCAAGCCATTTCCAAATCTTATCACCGCTTACGCACATTAAACCGGAAAAGCAGGTTTTAACTTGTCTTTCTGCCAAAGAGGCGTCTTTAAATTCAACGATTCTTTCCACACCGGCATCAGAGCAAATAATATGTCCGTACCTGTTTTCTTCTTCTTTATCAAAGGCAAGCAGTATAATATCCGCCTTTTCGTTTGTTTTCTTCTCAAGCATAGCCCTTATGGTATCGGCAGTGATTAAGGGCGTATCACCATACAAAACCAAGACATCACCCTTCCAATCCTCAAGCAAAGGTCTTGCCGTCATTACCGCATCAGCCGTACCCCTTTGTTGCGTTTGAATAGTAACATCATGAGGAGCAACCGCCGCAGCAAGCCGGTCTTTATTTTCATCGGAGCCGATAACCACAACCTTTTCAATGCCTATCTCGGCAACAGTGGCAATAAGGCGAACAATCATCGGAACTCCCACCACTTCATTCAACACTTTCGGGCAAGAATTTTTCATTCTGGTACCGCGACCGGCAGCAAGAACGACAGCAGCTACTTTTTCTCCAATCATAATAAAATCTCCCTAGACTAAAAAAGCATATATGTTATAAGTTAAAAACTTCTTTTTGAGAATGTATAACAAATAACTGTTTATTGCAAGTTTTGCATAGGATTTATTTTTGATGATTAAGGGCTTGATTTTTGATGTAGATGGCACTTTGGTTGACAGTATGCCTGATTTTTATGAAATGATAACGATTTTTTTGAAAGGTTTGGGACTTCCTTCCGCCTCTGACGAAAAAATCAAGAAATCAATCGGCAAGGGTGCAAGAAACACCATGAAAACCGTCTTATCCCTGCAAGGCTATACAATCAAAGACAAAACGCACGAAGAACAACTTTTTGCCGATTTTATGGATATTTACAATGCAAAGCCTTTGGACAAGTCCCGCCTATGGTCAAATGTAAAAAGCACGCTTCAAACTTTAAGTGAGCAAGGCTATGTTATGTCGTTATGCACAAACAAGCCTCATCTGCCGACTTTGCATGTAACCGAAAGGTTGGGTATAGCCGATTACTTTGTTCAAGAAACCGATGCGGAAACAACACCTTATATGAAACCTGACGCAAAAGTGGTGGTCTTTACTGCCGATAAAATGGGCGTACCTTTGCAAAATTGCGTGTTCATCGGGGATTCTGCCGTTGATATTGCCGCCGCCAAAAACGCCGGTATTCCGTCTGTCTTGGTAAGCTACGGTTATGAGACGCAAAACGTAAATTCCGTCGGAGCTGATTATATCATTGATGATTTTGCGGAACTACCGGATATTTTAAAGAAAATAGGCTGATTCCCGTAAATTTGTTGACTTAGATAAAATTTTATCTTATTTTGTCCTGCCAAAGAGACCTTTTGGAGGGGATTATGGCAATTATTACTATATCCGGAGATTTAGGCAGCGGCAAAAGTATGCTTACCAAATATCTGGTAGAAAAACTGGGTTATTCCACTTATTCCGTAGGCATGGCTTTTCGTGCCATTGCTGCCGAGCGGGGTGTGTCCGTTTATGAGCTGAATAAGATATTGGAAACGGATAAAAGCATTGATGTTGCCTTAGATTCCAAAGTTGCGGAAATCGGAAGAACGTCCGATAACATTGTGATAGACTCTCGTGTCGGCTGGCATTTTATACCGCACTCTTTCAAAATAAAGCTGGTTGTAAGTTCTACCGTTGCCGCCAAAAGAGTTATGGCAGACAGCGAACGTTATCGGGAAAATTACAAAAGCATAGAGGAATGTGCCGCACAACTTAAATCCCGCCGCCAAAGCGAGGTACAACGTTTTAGGGAATTTTATCACGCGGATATAAAAGACGACAATAACTTTGATTTGGTCATCAACACCAACGACAAAACTCCGGAACAAGTGTGTGAAGAAGCCTTAAAAGTCCTGCAAGAGCGAGGAATCGTTTAGTAAAAAGCTCGCTCTTATATATCATACAAAATTATTGATTTTGTATGTGTGCTGTTGTATAATACCTGTATCAATTCAGTGAAGGAGGTTTATTATGAACAGTGCTATGATACAAACTCGTATTGATGCTAAGCAAAAAGTTGCTGCCGAAAATCTGTTCAAAAGTATGGGAACAACTTTGAATAATGCCATCAGAATGTTCATTGTTCAATCTTTGCGGGAAGGAAGAATGCCGTTCACTCCTTCGGCAGAAGAATACTATCCCAATGCCGAAACAAGAGATGTAATTGATAATGCGGATTTCGACAATGACACCATACATTTAAGCAGTAAGGAAGAACTTTTTAAGGAACTTGATTTATGAGAGATATAATCATAACTCGCCAATTCAAGACCGACAGAAAAAGCATTCTTCAAAAACAAGACTTGGAAGCACTCAAAAAAGTTTTGGGTTATCTGGTTGATGGGAAAAAATTACCTGATGAATATAAAGAACACCATCTTATCGGCAAATATAATCAACATCTTGAATGTCATATCAAACCTGATTTATTGCTGATTTATAAAATTGAGGGTAATACATTGACCTTGTATCGCATAGGAACGCACGCAAAATTGTTTAAATAAACCGAATAAAAAAAGCAGAATATAGATTCTGCTTTCTTTTTTATCGTTTTTTATAAGGAATTAAAATCCGTATCTTACGCCAAGGTAAAATTCATTGGCAGAGGTATCTAAGCTCCATTTCTCACCATCATCTACCGTCTTTGAAAAATCACCGTAGTCAATATATCTGTAACCTAAATCGATGGCGACATTTTCGCTTGCCGCAAAGCTTACACCGGCTCCGATTTGCCAAATAAATTTAGTTTTCTTCATACTTTCCGAAACTCCCCAGTCATTAGAAGAAACCTTGCCTTCAATTTGACCTATACCAAGACCAGCACCGATAAAGGGAGTAACTTTTGTACCTGTAGCAATATCATAATAAACATTGGCAAGTGCATGACGAGTCTTAACCTCAAGATCATAACTGCCGATGTAACCACTACCGGAGTAGTGATAATTGATATTAGCATCTTGTGTCTTTTTAGCCGTGCTGTTGAGATGTAATTCCGCCTCTACTCTGAAAGCACCACTGGTTACGGGAATGGAAACACCTCCTGCCAAGCTGCCACCAAAAATGTTGTCATCACCATTAAGTTTTACGGTATATGTATCATCCAAATAATCATCATACCCTCTGGCACTAAAATCCGACGATATGGCAGAATAACTGAATTTTGCTGACACATAAGGTTTAATTTCCGTTGCTTGTGCGTTACCGGCAAACAAAGCCGTTGCAACACCGAACAAAATAAAAGATTTTTTCATATAACTATCTCCACTATTTTCTAAAAAATTAAAAAATAAAAATCGCCTTGATGAGAAGCGACCGGAAGCAGAAAACTAAGTTACACGAATTAGTGCGATATATTCACCGCAAGGCTATTCTACCGCCTTCCGGTCTTACAACCGAAAGCAAGTAAAATATCGTCTTTAACAGCTTTAAAGACGCGTATAACAGAGGTTTTCTGACCTCACATCGGTCATCAAATCCGATGTAATAACCAAGTTATTATAAAGATAGCCGAAAGTCAACTGATTTTTATTTGCCGTATGCCCTAATGTCCTAACAATTTATACAGCTTGTTTTTCCTTTTGTGTTTTTATAAGATAGTTTCATAAACAACAACCTGTAATTTTAAGGAGTTTAAAATGACTTTTACCGAACAAACTTTACCCTATGCAAACAATCATCTTCAACCTGTTATTTCTGCAGAAACGGTGGATTTTCACTTTGGCAAGCACCAAGCAACATACGCTGCCAAGCTGCAAGAACTGATTACAGGCACCCCTTTTGAAAATATGGATTTAATCTCCATCATCAAAGAAACATACGGAAATAAAGAAAAAACCGCCATATACAACAATGCAGCTCAATTATGGAATCACATTTTTTATTGGGACGGGTTAAGGGCAGAAGAAGACGATAACGCCCTGCCCGACGGGGATTTTAAGCAGCTTGTTCTTGCGACTTTCGGCAGTGAAGATAATATGAAAGAGGAACTTATAAAAGCGGCAATCGGAGTTTTCGGCAGCGGTTGGGCTTGGCTTGCTTTTGACAAAAAGCAAAATACCTTAGCCGTCGTGAAAACTCAAAATGCAGACAATCCGCTGGTTACGGATATGGTGCCTTTGTTTACCATAGATGTATGGGAACACGCCTATTACATTGATTACCGCAACCGCAGAGCCGATTATGCCCGCAATTTGGTCTGTAAATCAGCCGATTGGGGTACGGTGCAGGAACGCTATCTTTCCGCCTTGCAAAAAAAGTAACAGCAGCTTAATTCAAAGGTAAAAGCTCAAAACCGGTACTGTTCACAAAAACTTGTGCCGCAACGGTTATTAAAGCCGCCAAAGTAAGCGGAGGTCCGTACGGGCAAACCGTTGATTTTCGCATAACGGCAAACAAAGCAAATGTAACAAAGGACACAACCAATACCACATTCAGCCAAGTAAAACCGAGCCAAGCACCAAGACCAGCCATCATTTTTACATCACCGCCGCCGATGGGGTTCTCGTGCTTCCTTTGCAATATAAGGGCAATCACCAAAGGCAGAATATAGCCGAAAATACAGCCTGTTATGCTGTCTTCCATATTAGTCAACGGTTGAAAATAATACGTTGCCGCCAAGCCCGAAATAATCAAAGGAATCGTGAAAAAATCAGGTAAAATCCAAATCCTTAAATCCATCAAACCGGACAATGCAACCACTACCAACATTGCCGCAGTTAAAGATGCCTGTATCGGAGGCATATAAGAAAACAAAAACGAAAAAAATAAAGCAAAAATAATGCCGTAAATACAACAGCAAAACATCATCTTGCCCAATAAAAGCCTAAACAAGGCATATTTCGGCGAATCTTTACGCTTGGGAAAGCGAATGATATGAAACATATTGGAAAAGCGAAACGGAGTCTCCCAGCCGAAAGACTTTAACAGCCTTGATGAGACGGGAATTAACAAAAAACCGCAAATAAAACCGATTAAAGACACTTCCGTTATTTCCATTTTTACCCTTTAACTTTCATCATTTTCTTCATCTGATTCATCATCGTTTATGATTTCATCATTACCTTCGGACACAAAAGACATTGTAACGTTAAAATCTCTTTCTTCGGGTGAGCGTAAATCGTAAATATAATCCGGCAAAGGCTTCGGTGTGGGAATAGATACCTTTTCCATCATTTTTTTATCCTGCCAATAATTGACTCTGTCCGACATAATAGGTCTGTTGTAATATCCCTGATACAGCATAAATATCTTTGAGGGGTCAATACATTCATAACTTACGGTTGCCATCAAAGAATCCCTTTGATACTTCCAAGAAACTTGTTTGATAAACGGACTGCTCCAACCTGAGCCTATACCTTCGCTTTGGCTGACACTTTTTACTTTAGCGGTACGCTTTGCCGTCATTTCTCCGAATCTTTTTGCCACTTCATCATTATTTGTACCAAGGCATAATTTTGCCGCCGTATTATTTATAATAATGTTCACGGAATCTTGTCCGTACTTTGCCGATATTTGCGATAAAGACTGTACAACAAGCAAAAAGCTGACCTTTTGCCAACGTCCCGCACTCATAGCATCGTTTAAATAGCCTATTTTCGGCAAGGCGTGCAAATCATCAAGCACAAACATTACACCATAAGGTCCCCTGCCGCCTTGGTTGGGTAAGTAAACACTTTGCTGAACCATTTGCGTAGTAACAAACAGCGTACTTAAAGCTGTACTTGTAGATAAATCCAAAGGAGGAATGTAAATATACACGGATACAGGCTCCCACTGTCCCGTAGCGGGGTTTTTCCAACCTCTGCCATAAGAATTAAGCCAATCGCTTGTTACCGTCTTTTCCCTGATAGCCGCATTTTTAAAAATGGTAAGACCGGATATTGTGGTTGACAAAACAGAAGAACGCTGCTTTGAAGGCATAACAAGCAAATCGTTTACCTCCAACAAAACCTGCCTTTCGTAACCGAAATATGCTGATTCCCTTAACACTGCCGTTAAAATAATATCCCAAGGATCAATACTGTATGCGGAAACATCACCGCTTTCCCTGCGGTCTTTCAATTCCACGCTGTACTTTATTTGCAAAGTGGTCATCCAGTCC
>Ga0310690_10003047_pt1 | contig 25933 bp, 21 predicted proteins | sample AusTroGonzalo_MG_2_FD_207661 | JGI IMG/M metagenome (GOLD analysis project Ga0310690, IMG submission 207661) | Bovine rumen microbial communities from tropical cattle in Woodstock, Queensland, Australia - Gonzalo_04 (v2) (version 2) | ecosystem: Host-associated > Mammals > Digestive system >... | reverse complement strand
TTCCGCACAATGGTTGCCGTCCTAAAAAGAAGAGAAGAATCTAATATCCAAAGAGGTATCGCCAATGATGTGGAAATCACTTCAGATGCCGCGCAGCTTCCAGAAAGTTGAGACCGGCGAAGACGGCCGCTACGCCAAGTTTGTCGTAGAAGCCTTGGAACGTGGCTGGGGTATCACCCTCGGCAACGCTCTCCGCCGTACGCTCCTCTCCTCTCTGCAGGGTGCGGCTATTGTCTCCGTGAAAATCGAAGGCGTTCAAAAGGAATTTTCGACGATTCCGGGTGTGAAGGAAGATGTCACCGACATTATCCTGAATCTCAAGAGCATCCGCGTCAAGCTCCTTTCTGATCACGACGAAACCCTTCGCCTGGATATGTCCGGCGACGGTGAAGTCACCGCCAAGGACTTCGCGGAAAACTCCAACGTCAAGATCCTGACGCCGGACGTCCATATTGCAACGCTGAACGGCAATGCATCGCTCTCGCTCGAGGTGAAGATCTCCTCTGGCCGTGGCTATGTCACCGCCGACGAGCTCAAGGCCGCTGACGCCCCGATCGGCGTTATCGCCATGGACGCCAACTTCAACCCGGTGCAGAAGGTCGCGATGCACATCAGCGATACCCGTGTTGGACAGCGTACCGATTTTAACCGCTTGGAACTCGAGATCACGACTGACGGTTCCATCGATCCCGAAGACGCTCTCGCATACGCTGCGAAGCTCCTCGTGGACCACCTGGAAATCTTCATCAACTTCGAAGGCGAACTGGAATCTCCGGAAGAGCTCGAGAAGGACGAAGAATGTCAGCGTATCGCCACGCTCCTGCGCATGCGCGTCGACGAGCTCGAACTCTCTGTTCGCTCCAGCAACTGCCTGCGCATGGCGAACATCCATACCATCGGTGAACTTGTGCGTAACAAGGAAAACGATATGCTCAAATACAAGAACTTCGGTAGGAAGTCCTTGGTCGAACTTAACGAGGTGTTGACGTCGATGGGCCTCAGCTTTGGCATGGACGTCGATGAATACTTGAAGGATTAACAATGAGACACGGTGTAAAAAACAAGAAACTTGGCGTTAATGCCGAACACAAGCGTGCCATCCTCCGCGCCCTTGCCACCTCCATCATCGAGAAGGGCATGGAAGCGGACCAGAACAAGCGCTACGTGCGTACCACCCTCCACAAGGCCAAGCTGGCCCGTGGCGTCGTGGATCGCCTGATTACCTATGCAAAGAAGGGCGACCTTTCTGCCCGTCGTGAAGCTGCCCGCTTCATCACGAGCCCGAAGGTTCTCCAGGATTTGTTCAACACGATCGGCCCGCGCTATGCCAACCGTAACGGTGGGTATACCCGCGTGCTCAAGCTCGGTCCGAACCGCGCCGGTGACGCCGCTGAAATGGCCTTGATCGGTCTCGTCGAAGACGAAATCGTCGCCAAGTCCAAGAAGGCTGCCGAACAGCCCAAGTCCGATGCCGTGAGCATGGTCGAAGGCGAAAGCAAGTCTGCTGAATAATCAACCTTTTGCAGGTTTTGAAAGGGCCCGGCTGTAAAAGCCGGGTCTTTTTTTGTGGATGCCGGATCATGGCGCCCATAATGTGTAATATTTTGATTCTATTGAAATTACGACGATACGTTTTTTTGTATAATTGTAGGACCATATCGTTACTACGGAATATTTTATGCCGCACTTTTTGGCCATTGTCCTGTTCTTTTGTGGAATTTCTCTAGCCCAGACTTCGTTGTTCGGTGGCAGTGCCAGTATGCTTTCCAGCGAGCAGTCATTGTCGTCGCGAAGCTCTACCGTGCTCCAGCCCGCTTATTCCGAGGTCCAGGTAGATTCCACGTATGTCCTGGGTCCGGGCGACTTCCTGGATATCATGCTCGAGAACAAGTACCTCACGGTCCAGATTTATCCAGACGGCTCCGTGGCCATCGAAGAGTGTGGCGCTGTAGTTGTGGGCGGGAAGACCATGGCGGAGGCACGCCAGATGATTCTCGACCTTGTGAGCAAGCGTTACAAGCGCGAGTACTGTTTTGTCCAACTATCCTCCCTCAAGCGTTTCCGCGTCACCATCATGGGTGCAGTTACCCAGATTGGCCAGCATACGGTAGAGGCTCAGACGAGGCTCAGCTATTTTATTCGCCAGGTGGGCGGCACTCTCCCCAATGCGGATGCCGAGCACATTCTGATTTTGCGCGGTAAGGACACGATCCATGTGGATTATCACAAGCTTTCGGTTGAAGGCGATTTCAGTGCAGACCCGATGCTGGAACAGGGTGACAAGATTTTTGTGCCCTTCTACGACGTGGGCGAAATTATCACGCTCATTTTCCCGCACGTACGCACCAGTGCCCCCTACAAGGAAGGGCGTTCGTTGTTGGAATATTATAACCTTTCCGGTGTGGAACGTACGCAGAATTACGGATACAAGGCCATCAGCATCAAGGAGCCAGGCAAGGAACCGTACTGGATTCCTCTTTCGGACATGAGCAAGGTGTTTCCCGCGAAAAATTCGGAGGTGGAGTTCCGTCTCAATCAGAAGTTCGTGTATGTTGGCGGATCCGTTGGCCATATCGGGCAGTTTGAATACAATCCTTCCTGGCACGCTATCGACTATATCGCTGCTGCCGGCGTGAACCCGACTACGGGTACATGGGTACAGGTCCGCGTGTGGCGCGGCAACCAGCCCAAGGCTATTACCGTGAAGGTCGCCGAAGACCCGATTCTCGCGGGCGACTTCATCGAAGTTCCCAAGAACCACTACGAGTCGTTCAAGGACTTCGTTCTGTTTCTCGCCTCCCTCTTGACGGTCGTTTCGTCGGCCTTCATCATTTACGCAAGCTATAATAACGATAAGTAGACTTATGGAAAAGCAGGAACCCGTTGGATTGACCGAAGTCCTCTTGAGGATTTTAAGCAACGACTTGAAGCACATCAAGCTGTGTCTGTTCTTTGTTCTCTTGCCGACGATTGTGGTGTTCGTTATGGTCATGTGGGTTATCCAGCCTACGTACAGGGTCACCGCAGTCATCACGCCGCCACCGGCCAGTACGCCCAATGTGCTGAGCGGTTTTTCCAGCATGCTAGGCGGCATGGGTTCCGGCGTGGGTTCGCTTCTTGGGCTTTCGGACAACAACGACGATATCGGTGCCGTCTGGACCATCTTCAATTCCTGGCAACTCCATAACCAGGTCATCGAGAAGTATCACCTCAAGGAGCACTACAAGTTCAAGGGCAAGTTCCATGCAGACTTGCTCAGGGAATTCCGCAAGAACTTCGGGTTCGAGAAGAACAAGGAGGACTTGTTCTCTGTCTCCATCGAAGACGAGGACTACCACCTCGCGGCCGAAATGCTGCGATTCATCCTTGCCAAGGCGGACTCCGCGTTCAATGCTTTCAAGACGTCGCAGGCCCGCCAGTCCAGGATTTATTTCCAGTCCAGGCTCGACTCCTGCGAGAGGGTCATGGATTCCTTGCTCGTCTCTTTCGCACAGTTCCAGGTGGATAACAACTTCTACGACCCGGAAGTCCAGCTCGAGGCGACGATTAAGTACATGGGCGAACTCCAGGCGAAGCGCGAAGAAGTCGCCATGGAAATGTCGTTCGAGAAAATGAATCGCGGTGACGACAGTAAGCGCTACGACGAACTGAGCAAGCGCTATCGCGGCGTGACCAACGCCCTCAACAGCACGCTCGAAGGCAAGCGCGGCGAGGTGGGCGTGCTTTCGCTCAAGAAATCTCCGGCACTTGCGGTGGAATACTTGCGCCGCGAGTCCGAGCTCAAGATACAAGAAACTTTGTACAAGCTTTTGCGCCAGCAGAGCGAGCAGATGCGCCTGGAAGAAGCCAAGATGCTCACGAATCTGCACATCCTCGAACCGCCCTGGGAGAACAACAAGAAGGTTTCCCCGCTTCGCGGTGTCTCGCTTATTTTTACGGTCATGGTGTCTTCGCTCTTTGTGACGTTCCTGTGCAATTTTATTGAGTTCATGAAGGCCGAGACTGCCCGCGGCTCGAGGGTCGCCGACGATTGGGCCTCCATTACGAGATTCTTTAGAAGGAAATCCAAGAAGAAGGCGTAGGCCATGTTTTGGTTCCCCTTGGAATATCCGGTAAGCTTCGCGCTTTTCCTGGTTGTCCTCGTCTGCATTGCGCAGGCGTGGTTTTTCAAGAAGGACTTCTTCAATCCTCCCACGATATACTGTTTTTCGCAGTGTGTGACGCTCGGCATCGCCTACTTCCAGTATAACAAGGCGATGACCGATTTCCAGCTCAAGACCTGGCTGTTCTGGATTGGGGCGATGATTTCTTTTTGCGTGGGTTGCTGCCTGGTGAGGCTGGTGGCGAAGATCCACGGCGAGCCGGTGCGTATAGCGGAACCTTCCGCCCCCGAGGGTTACAACTGGAAACTGCATGTCGCGCTTTCGTATATCCCGTTCGCGCTTTTCTTGGTGGGTGTATTCGGCATCATACAGACGGCAGGCAACTTGCTCTTGTTGACGGACGACCCGTCTCGCTGGATGAGGAAGGATACGGACTATGGTTACTATTCCGTGCTGTTCAGTAGCGGGCCGCTGTGCGTGCTTTTGTTCGGTGCTGCTGCGTTCAGCAAGTTCAATCCGCTGAAGGGTGTCCGCTGGCTTGCGCGGTTCATGGTGGTCCTCACTATCTTGCTCAACTTTTTTGCTTATCCGACCCGCGGAACCCTCTTCTTTAGCGTAGGCTTCCTTATCATTCTGTTCAACTATTTGCGCAAGCGTATTTCGGCGGCGTGGGTTTTGGTGTTGCTGGCGCTCGCTGCCGCGGGCTTTATCGCCATCAGTACGTTGCGCGACCAGTACCAGGGCAATTCGGTAAAGAGCATGGCGTTCAAGGCTATGATCGACCTGCCGTACAAGTACGTGTCGAACAATTACTGGAATTTCGACTATGCCATCAACCCGCCGCCGGATAGGGAATACCATCCGCATACTTACGGTATCGACTTCTTCTTCGGCATGTTCGAATTTTTCCAGGTGCCCGGAAGTTTCCGCTACAGCATGCGCTGGGACGGGCTTTTCAACGAACGCATCGAGAAGATTCACGGCCTGAATACCGCGAGTTACCTGTGGGAAGTGTACAAGGACTTGTACGCCCCGGGTGTGTTCCTGTTCCCCCTCTTCGTGGGGCTTGCGCTTGCGGTCTTGCACCTGCGCCTGTGTCGCAAGGGATTTACGCCGCGCGTGCTTTTGCACTACACTTTGCTCATCTACATCATTGGCTGGTGGTTCTTCACTCCGGCATACAAGCAGGGCATTTACTGGGTTTGGTCGTTTATCATTTTCAGTATAACGACCATGAGCATGCGGCGAGAAAAGATTGCGAGGGCTTGATTGTATATGAAGGGCCTGTTCGACAATATCGTTATCGGTGCGGGGCTTTACGGCCTGTATGCCGCCTTGTTTTTCGCAAAGCGTGGGAACCGGGTGCTGGTTCTTGAAAGGGACCCTGCGCCCTTCATGCGGGCGACCTATATCAACCAGGCTCGCATTCACCAGGGTTATCATTACCCGCGCAGTCTTTCGACGGCGATGAAGTCCGCCTATTACTTTGAACGGTTCAACAAGGATTTCGATTTTTGCATCCATCGGGAATTCGAGAAGGTCTATGCGACATCGGCCAAGTATTCCTGGTCCGATCGCGAGCAGTTTATCGCCTTCTGCAAGGCAGCGGGTATTCCGTGCCATGAGTTGCATCCGGGACAGTTCTTTAGGCCGGACATGTGCGATGGAGCCTTCCGGACTCGTGAATATACCTACGATGCGAAGATATTGAGGGATTATTTTGTCGAGGAACTCGCCAAGTATTCCAATGTCGAAATTTGTTATCGTGCCGATGTTTGTGGAATCCATCTGGACGGCGAAAATTACTCGGTGCAATTTACGCGGGAGGGTGAAACGGAATCCTGCGTGTCGGCCCCGTTCTTGCTGAATGCCACCTACGCGTCGACAAACCAGGTGCAGGCCATGCTTGGGTTTGACGGATTCAAGATAAAGTATGAATTGTGCGAAATTATTCTGTGTAATGTCAGCGAGGCATTAAAGCCGTATGGCATTACCGTGATGGATGGTCCGTTTTTCTCGATTATGCCTTTTGGCAAAACGCCCTATCATTCCTTGACAGCGGTGACCTTTACGCCACATGTGACTTGCCACGGCGAGAACTTGCCGCGTTTTAATTGCCAGGACCGGAGCGGCGGATACTGCTCGCAGGCGAAACTGGGCAACTGCAACGAATGCCCGGCAAGGCCCAAGACGGCGTATCCCTACATGGCCAATCTTGCGCACAAGTATCTTAAGGACGAATACGGATTCGAGTATGTCGACTCGCTTTTTTCCATGAAGCCGATTCTCGTGGCCTCCGAAATAGACGATTCCAGGCCAACGGTCCTCAAGGTCCATTCAAGAAAGCCTACATTTGTAAGTGTGCTTTCGGGCAAAATCAATACCGTCTACGATCTGGATGAGGTGCTAGGCAATGTCTAAAGAAAAAATATTTGTTTCGGCTGTCGTCTACGTGCGTAACGACGAGTCTCGCATATCCGGATTCCTTTCCATGCTGGCCGGTGTTTTGGAAGAATGTTTCGAACATTCCGAAATCATTTGCGTGAACGATTTTTCGTCGGACGGAAGCCTTGAAAAGATCAAGGAGTTTGTCAAGGCGGGGACTGCCGTCAGCATGACGGTGGTGAACATGAGCTATTTCCATGGGCTCGAGCTTTCCATGAATGCAGGAGTCGACCTGTCTATCGGCGATTTTGTCTATGAGTTCGATTCAGTAGAGATGGATTATGAACCTTCGCAAGTCGTGGATCTTTATTACAAGACCCAGGAAGGTTTCGATATCGTGAGCCTTTCGCCCGACAAGGGCAACGGCCTGTTTTCGAGGGCGTTTTACCGGCTGTTCAACGATTTTTCCAGTTACCCGCAGAAGATATCGACGGAGTCGGTGCGTATCTTGAGCCGCCGCACGATCAATCGCGTGAGTAGCATGAGCAAGACGATTCCCTACCGTAAGGCTCTCTATGCAAGCAGTGGACTCCGGACCGCAAGCATCGTGTATAAGCGCACGGGGAAGGGGAGAAAAGTCGATAGGGGCGAACGCCGCTACCGCCGGAAGCTTGCCATCAATTCGCTAATTTTGTTTACGAACGTAGGGTACAGTTTTTCGATATCCATGACACTTCTCATGATGTGTATCGCTGTTTCCATGTTGACCTACTCGATTGTCGTTTACTTGACCCAGACTCCTGTGGAAGGGTGGACAACGACGATTTTATTCCTTTCGTTTGCGTTCTTTGGCCTGTTCGGAGTCTTGACCGTGATTATTAAGTATCTGCAAATTATTGTGGACTTGATATTCAAGCGGAAGACCTATAATTTCGAAAGCATCGAGAAACTGACCTAGAAAAGCGTGGGGCTTATGAAGAAGGCGATTGTGGGCTATACCGGTTTTGTCGGTAGCAATATCTATGCGTCGGGCGACTTTGAGGGGGCCTACAATACCAAGAACATCCAGGATGCTTTCGGAACGTGCCCGGACTTGCTCGTGTATGCGGGAATGCGTGCCGAGAAGTTCCTTGCGAATGCGGATCCGGAACGGGATTACGGCCTGGTGCAGGAAGCCGAAAAAAATATCGAGTCCATCCGGCCTAAAAAGCTGGTGCTGATTTCGACAATCGATGTCTTCAAGACGCCTTCGGATGTAGACGAGAATAGCACTATTGATACGGATGGCCTGAATGCTTACGGCTATAACCGTTATAGGCTCGAGACGTGGGTCCGTGAAAATTATCGGGACGCATTGATTATAAGGCTTCCGGGCCTTTTCGGGATGAACATCAAGAAGAACTTCATTTTCGACTTGATCAACGTGATTCCCTCGATGCTGAAGGTTGCGAAATTCGATGAACTTGCTATGCGCGAAAGTACGTTGAAGCAGTGCTACACTTTACAGGATAACGGATTCTACAAGGTAAAGGCGCTCTCTGACGGGGAACGCGCCTCGCTGAAGGAAAAGTTCCTGGAACTTGGTTTCAGCGCGTTGAATTTTACGGATAGCAGGGCCCGATACCAGTTCTACAATCTTTCGAGATTGTGGAACGATATTAAGACGGCGCTCGATTCTGGAATAGACTTGTGGCACCCGGCAACAGAACCTGTTTCGGCGGGGGAACTGCACGAGTTCATAACGGGCAGACCCTTCGTGAACGAACTGAACGGAGTGCCTGCAAGTTACGATTACAGGACCGTGCATGCGGAACGTTTTGGCGGCAGCGGCGGATATATCGAGAACAAGTTGTCGGTGATGGAACAGGTCAAGAAGTTTGTAAAGGGAATGGAGCCGTGATTCGGGAAAAAATAGGATCCCCGTGGACGGCGCAGTCGGTCGCCATCGCCACGCTGATGGCCCTCTCGGTCCTGTTTTTTTACGACCCGTTTTCGGGAATATCCCTTACGGAATGGGACCGTTCCTTTTGCTCTGCCTCGCTTGCGGGGATTGATCCTTCCAAACGCATTTCCAGTTTCTACCGTCTTTACTTGGTTTATTTCCCGCTCCTTTGCGGCACCTTTGGGATTGTCGTTTCGGCTTTGCTGAAAAAAAGGAGCGTACCGCATTTTGGTATTTCCACGTGCCTTTCTTTTTTGGCGCTCCTGGTCGCCTATGTCTTCCGTAATGGTCCGTCGGTTTGCCATGTTGTGGCCATCGCCTTGGCGGTTGCTTGTTTTGCATGGCAGTGGATTCTGGTTTTTTTGATTTGCCGCAAGGGAAATGCTTCCGAAACAAAACGTGCCGGGCCTGTTGCAAAAGGAATCCATTGGGCACGCGAAAATGCGCATACCCTCCGAGTGGGTTTTGTCTATACGTCCTTTGCGTTTTCCTTGTTGGTGAGCCTGCCTACTTTAAGGTCGCTACTTGACGCAAGTCCGGTCGCCTTGATAAATGTCGGTGCGGTCGCCGTTGCGGGATTCTTTTTTGTGCGCCTTGTGGCAAGGGGTGGTGTCAGGAACATGCCCGCCCATTTATTGGACCAAGCTTGTACGGTTGGCGCGTTTTCTGCGATTCTGTCGCTAGCGTCGTGTTATTCGAGGATTGTCGTTCCCCTGTTTGCGGGGCATTCCGTCTTTTTCGATGAGTATGCCCGGGATTTCGGTGCAATCCTGTTCGATTCGTCGACATCGTTGCTCATGACGTTTTCGTTCCTGTTCGCTTTGCTGAGTGCCGAAAAATTTTCCGGCGACATTTACCGTTCCTTGGTATCGTCTGTATTCGCCTCGATTACCCTTTCCCTCTTTTTGCCACTGCCAGTGGCCGTGAATGCCCTGATTGTCTTTATCCTTTTGCTCTTGTTGTTGCGCAAGGGAATCGACGGAACGCAGCGACTCGAAGTTTTGACATGGTTCCCGCTAGTATTCTGCATCGCCTGCGAACTGTTCTTTACCCTGTTTGAAAAAAATATGATGCCCGTTGCTCCGGCATACGGCGTCTATGTGTTGATGGCCTTGTGCCTGTTGCCGGTATTCTTCAAGAAGGCGCGCTTCGGTCTTTTATCGCGGGGGCTTTCTGAAAACGCATTTTATGCCGGCGCACTCTTGAGTTTTGTCGCGTTGGCCTACGGTGGCGTGTCCTATTTCCAGATTTTGCATAACAACCAGGTCGACTTCAAAGATTTCTATGAATTCGGGAACTATCTGGGTGTTATCGATACGATGGTGAGGGGGAATGTTCCGGTCATCGATTATTTTTCGGCACATGCTTTGAGTGATGTCTTGACCAAGATTGTCCATGCCGCTATTCACGGGAACATCATTGGAGCGCTTGCAGATCCTTACGGGAACTTTATCCGCCTTTCGTGCGGTGGTATTGCCATGTTCTTCATACTGGCAAAGTTCTTCCATCCTTTTTTTGCATTTTCTTTTGTCTGCCTTTTCCCGCTAGATACAACCGCTTTTGAATTTACGGATATATGCCTTGTTGCGGTGCTTCTCCATTTTTGGCTTTACCAGAAAAACAGTATCGCGAAGTTCCATCTTTTCTGGCTCCTTGTCGCGCTGGTTGCATTCTACAAGTACGATACCGGCGTGGCGTTCGGTATCGCGGCTATCGCAGCTACGATTGTCTTGCTTGTTTGCAGGCGTGATAGGAGGGGGCTTGCCTGGTGGGCGTTTTCCGGCGTGTCGGTAAGCGTGTTGCTGCTCCTGTTCTATTTCGGCTATTGTCATTGGAACGGGATCGATGCTGTTACGAGAATGAAGGAATGGATATCGCTGACTCTACATTCCAATCCCTACTGGGCCGAAGAATCCTTGTTCCATTCGATGAACAACCCCTTGTTTGTCATCGTCTATTTTGCGATTCCCCTTGCGGAGTCGTTCGCGATATATTATGTGCTTGTGGAAAGTTTCCGAAAAAGGGACATGGAAAAGACGGCGGCACTTTCATTGCTGTTCTCGGTTGTAGGGCTTTTCATGTTGACGAGGTCCTTCGTCTATTATACGCTTACGTCCACTATGGGGCGCGGCCGCGTCATCTTCTGCTATAGCGTATTCGCCTTGCTGTTCTTTGTGCTTCACCTGTTGCAGAAAAAAAAGATGGAAGCCTCGCTTACCGGCATGTCGTGGCTTGCCGTTGTTGCGGTGGCGATTGGACTTTGCAACGGAGTGAACCACTTTTTCCCGGACGTGACGAACGTGTCTTTGAACAGGGCAGTTTCTGGAGTAGTCTCTGTCCGTGAAAATCTCCAGCGGACTTATCCCAAGGCGGAGCGTTACAGGATGGATGATACGCTGCAGCATTATTCGGATGCTTTCGGCGCCATTTTTGGAAACCTCCTGGAGAATCGCGAGACCTTCCTCGACTTTGCGGACATTCCTTTGGTGTATGCCTTGACCGGGAAGGACAAACCTTTCTATTCCGCACAGAGCCCAGGACTTTTGACAGACCTTTATTCGCAGGAAATGTTCTTGAAAGAAATTCGCGAACACGAGGTCCCTGTCGCTGTCACGGCATTGACGAATCGGGGGTTCTTGCAAACCATTGCAAAGATTCCGCACCATGTCCGTTTTTATAGGATTGCAGAATACCTTTATGCTCATTACAGGCCGCTCGCTTGCTTTGAAGACTTTATGATTTGGTGCCGACCAGACCGTTATGACGTTTATGCGAGAAAGTTGGAAAGCGTCCAGGGCGTGTCTTTGGAGTTGGCTGAATACGGTTATTTCCCGAATAGCGAATACCACTATTTCGACTTGAAATGGAACCCTTATATCTGGGCGAACTTGGACAAGGAACATGCCTCTGAAAACGCTGTATTGGAAGAAGCTCGAAGGGAAGAGGACCAGTTTGTATTTTCCGGGTCGAATCACCATTTGCACGGCACGGGCAATTATATCGCCATGGATATCGAAAGCGCTGCGGATTCCGCTGCGGCGAACATTCGCCTGTTTGAATCGGAACGTCCGGATTCGCAATATGGGTATGCCTTCAAGCTGAAGAAAGGCCGTCACCAGTACCTTATTCGTTCTAGCCAGGATTACAATTGGTATGCGATGAATATCAATACGGTTCGGCTGGATTGTGAAGGCTGCGTCGTCAACAGGATGAAAATCTTGCAGGGGGACTGATGAAACTATCGATATCGAATATAGCATGGGCCGCCGAGAACGATTCCGCTGTTTACGGGATGATGTCGGATCTTGGCTTTAAGGGATTGGAAATCGCGCCGACGCGGATTTTTCCCGATTCGCCATACGACAAGTGCGCAGAGGCAGCGGCATGGAGCGGAGATCTCCTTGCCGAGTACGGTTTTTCTGTTCCGTCGATGCAGTCGATATGGTATGGCCGCAAGGAGAGCCTTTTCGGTTCTTTTGAGGAACGGAGTGCGCTGGTGCAATACACCAAGGCGGCTGTCGACTTTGCCCAAGCTGTCGGTTGCGGGAATCTTGTATTCGGGTGCCCCAAAAACCGCACGGTCCCTGACGGGATGGATTTGGGAAAGGCGAATATCGTTGCCGTGGAATTTTTCAGGGAAGTCGGCGAGTATGCCGCAAGCCGTGGGACTGTTATCGGTATCGAGGCGAACCCTACGATTTACGGAACGAATTTTATTAACGGGACCGACGCGGCTCTTTCGCTCATCGAGGAAGTCAATTCAACTGGCGTGCGTTTGAATTTGGATGTGGGAACGATGGTTGCGAACGACGAAACGGTCGATGTCTTGCGGGGCAGGGAACATCTGGTCAATCATGTCCATGTGAGTGAGCCGTATTTGAAACCGATCCAGAAAAGGGACCTCCATGCTGAACTGCTTGCGCGATTGTCCGAATGTAGGTACGGTGGCTATGTCTCTATCGAGATGGGAAAAGTGGATTCTCTGGAAGAGATAAGAAAGTCGATGGTGTACGTTAAGGAAATGGCGGTGTAGGATGTTTTATCAGGATATTGCAGGAGTCCCGGATTTTGAGTGCGAGGAATTCGCCCCGCGCAAGAAGGATTACGTTGTCCTTATTCCCATTATCAACGAAGGCAACCGGATCCTGAATGAATTGAAAAGAGCGCAGGCGGCGAATGTGGGCGGTGTTGCAGATATTGTCATTTGCGATGGCGGTAGCACCGACGGTTGCACGGAAAAAAGTGCGCTGGTTCCGCTGGATGTGAACACCTTGCTTGTCAAGAAGAGTGCCGGGAAACAGGGAGCCCAGCTACGCATGGGTTTCTGGTGGGCGCTCAAACGTGGTTACAAGGGAATCATCACCATCGACGGAAACGACAAGGACAGTATCGAGGATGTTTCGCGCTTTATCGAAAAACTGGAAGAAGGTTTCGACTTGGTTCAAGGTTCCAGGTTCGTGAAAGGCGGTGTTGCTGTCAATACCCCATTGAGCCGATTGATTGCCGTTAGGCTCCTGCATGCTCCCGTAATTTCCTTGACGGCTCGCCAGTGGTTTACCGATACGACCAATGCCTACCGTGCCTATTCAACTCGTTACTTGCAGGATTCTCGGGTTGCTCCCTTCCGTGACGTTTTCAACACTTACGAGTTGCTTGCCTATTTGTCGGTGCGTGCGACGCAACTTAAGTACCGGGCTTGTGAAATTCCCGTGACGAGGGCCTACCCGAAGAACGAAAAGACGCCGACAAAGATTAGCCCGTTCAAGGGGAACTGGCTGCTGCTCAAGATACTTTTCAGGAATCTGCTGGGAGCCTATAATCCGAAATGATTGAATCCTTGAAGAAAAACGGCAAAGGCATTCTGATGATGCTCGCTTCTGCCCTGTGTGTTTGTCTGGGGCAGTTGTTCTGGAAGCTTTCGGTAGACGAAGGCTGGCTCTTCCTGGTGGCAGGTTTCGCCCTGTACGTGGTCGGGGCGCTTTTGATGGTGGTGGGTTACCGTTTTGGAAAGCTTTCGGTATTGCAGCCGGTACTGAGTGTTAATTACGGCTTGAGTGTTGTACTCGGCTTTCTCGTGCTGGGCGAGGCAGTGACGCTCCAGAAGTGCGTGGCGATTGTCGTTATTGTGACGGGAGTGTTCCTTGTCGCGGCGGGGGACGAGGAATGACGTTGATTCTTTTGCTTGTCGCGATGACCATGCTCGGGGCGGTCGCATCGCTTATGCTAAAAAAAGCGTGCACCAACTTGACCTTGCGTGAAATCTACAAGAACGGCTGGTTCTTTGGGGGTGGCGGTCTCTATTTTGTGACGGCACTCATGAATATCGCGCTTCTCAGGTATTTGGACTATTCTATAGTGCTCCCTTTTACTTCGTTGACTTATGTATGGTCGGCCATTTTGTCGGCGAGCGTGTTAAAGGAGAAGATTTCGCGCAAACAGGGGATAGGCCTTGCGCTTATTGTTTGCGGGGCTTTTTTGCTGGTAATGTAATTTACCAGCGGAAGCGGTGGTTCTTAATAAAGTAACAGAGTAGGAACAGGCTCAGGCAAAGGTCGCCCGTGAGCGTGAGTGCCGGAATGTAGGATGCCTGAAGCATGGAGGCGCCTCCGATACAGACTCCGATATTGATGATGCCACCTGCGGTAATCATTGCGCCGTAGAGCCAGGTGCGCTTTTCTTTCAGCAGAGTGGATATCATTCCCATGCGGGTGGCTTGGAGCGTGAGCGACAGGGCGAGAATCCGCAGACAGTGACAGCTGGTTTCAAGGACATCGCTTGTCCATGGTGCTGCAAAGAAGATGATGCGGAGCGTGTATTGTGGGAAAAGCCAGAAGGGAGAAGAGACGGCTATAATGAATAGCGTAAAGACAGCCTGGTCTCGCAGGTGCAGGGCCTTGCTGTCGGTCTGGTGCAGTGTAATCAGGCTCGACGAGATGAAATGCACCATGAGTCCCGATGCAAGGATGACGAGCTTGTGTGAAAAGTTGTAGGCTCCGAGGAATTCGGGTTTTGCAAAATGGGCCACGGTGTAGAGGCCCACGGGCAGGTAGGCGAAGCTTGCGATGCTTGCGAGCGCGTAGGGGCTTGCGGACTTGAGCATGAGCTTGAAGAACTTCAGGGTGTGGTTCCCGATTCGCAGCACCTTGGTCGTAAAGGCCTGCCGGACACCGAAGCCGAATGCGGGCAACGCGGCGGCGACCATCGCTAGGGCTATTGCCGGGATGGAATCGACCCGGAACACGTACAGGGTGACCATCATGACCGTCGTGTACGATATCGTGTGCAAGACCTTCGAGATGAGCAGTTTTTTCCAGAAATTCCCGCAGATGAAGTACCAGTCGAAGAAGGCGTGCTGGAACAATAGCCCTAGCGCGAGCACGAGCTCGCCGGCGAACGCCGGATGGTCGCGCCGCACCGTGAACGCGAATATGACCATGGCGGCCGCGGTAATAGCCGTCATTGCAAGCCTCATCTGCAGTACGCTCGTGAAAAGCCTCCCTTCGGTGGCCCGTTTGCCAAAGTAGGCGAGGATAAGCGTCGCCATACCGAAGTCCGCGATGGCGCAGAATACGGTGTAATCCGTCTGCAGCACGCCGAAGTACCCGAAGTCCACGGTCCCGAGGTTCCTCGCGATGAGGTTTTGCACCAATACGGACACACCCTGGATGAGGATGTTCACCAGGGAAATGAAAACGCCAATCTTTATGTTTTTGAATACTTGCAACGGCGATAAAATAGATGTTTTATTGGCAAATGTTTTGGTATTTTCTATTTTTGGGGCGGATTCGCGAGAGTGGCGGAATTGGCAGACGCACCAGACTTAGGATCTGGCACTTCGGTGTGAGGGTTCGACTCCCTCCTCTCGCATGTTTTTCTCACTTTTTTTAACAGTTTACCGGAGTCTATATGTCCGTTGAAATCAAAGAAACTAGTGCCACCGTGCGCACCCTTGAAATTTCCATCCCTCAGGACGATCTGAAGGCGCCTTTCGAAAAGAAGCTCTCTCAGTACAAGAAGCAGGTCGCTCTCAAGGGTTTCCGCCAGGGCCAGGTGCCGAAAAACATGATTTTGAAGCAGTTCGGCGAATCCATCCGTCATGAGGTGGTGGATGAAGTCATCAACAAGCTTATCCAGGACGAACTCAAGAAGGCAAACATCATCCCGGCCGGCCCGATGAAGGGTGTGGACTTCAAGGACGACAAGGTTGCCGACATCCAGATTAAGATCGAAGTTGAAGTTGACCCGGAAATTGACATCAAGGGCTACGCCGACCTCGGTATCACGGTTCCCGAAGTCGCTGTCCACGAAGAAGAAGTGAAGGCCGAATACGACCGCCTCATCCAGATGTGGAGCAAGGACGAACATGTTGACCGCGAAGCCAAGAAGGGCGACGTGGTTGTCGGTAACTACGTCGAAGTCGTCATCGACGGCGAAAAGCAGGAACTGCCGGAAAACAAGGAATTCCGCAGCCTCCTCGGCGAATCCGCCTCTCCGGGATTCGACGAAGGCCTCGTGGGCTCGAAGGCTGGCGATGCGAAGGAAATCAACTTCAAGTACCCCGATGACCACAAGGACGAGCGCTACCGCGGCAAGACCGCCCAGTTCAAGGTCGAAATTACGGACGTGCGCGAAATCGTTCCGCCCAAGATGGACGAAGAATTCTGCAAGCAGATTGGCGTCAAGGACGAAGACGACCTGAAGAACAACCTGGCCGAAGGCCTCGCTGCCCAGAAGAAGGACGCCGCCAAGACGAAGGCCATCAACGAGGCTATCGACAAGCTTATCGAAAGCAATCCGTTCGAAGTCCCGCAGTGCCGCATCGTCGACCTCATCCGCTGGACCATCAATCGCAACGTGCAAGACGAGAAGGACCGCGTGGAGCCGACTGAAGAACAGATTCAGCAGCTCACTCCGGAAGCTCTCCGCGAAATCAAGAAGCACCGCATCCTCGAGTTCGTCGCAGCAAAGGAAAAGATCCGCCCGAACCAGGTCGCTGTCGACGCCCGCCTCAAGGAAATGGCGAACGCCTACCATGTTGACTTCGAATCCCTGAAGGGCCACTTCCGCCAGTCCGGCCGCATCAACCAGCTCCGCGACGAGCTGCGCTTCCAGATGGCCGCCGACTTCCTCGTGGGTATCCGCCCGGCTGCCGAAGAATCCAAGGAATCCAAGTAAGGAGCTTCGATGATCATCCCTACCGTCATTGAGACCACCGGGCGTGGTGAGCGCGCCTACGACATCTATTCGCGCCTGTTGAAGGAGCGCATCATCTTCTTGGGCACTCCCATTAACGATGAGGTCGCCAACAACGTCATGGCACAGCTGATTTTCCTGGAATACGAAAACCCGGAAAAGGACATCACGCTGTACATCAACAGCCCGGGTGGTTACGTGTCGGCGGGGCTTGCCATCTATGACACAATGCAGCACGTGCGTCCGAACATCGCGACCATCTGCATCGGCAGTTGCGCCTCGATGGCAGCTGTGCTCCTCGCGGCCGGGACCAAGGGCAAGCGCTATGCGCTCCCGCATTCCCGCATTATGTTGCACCAACCGTCCGGTGCCGCCACCGGCCAGTCCAGCGACATCCAGATTACGGCGAAGGAAATCGTGCGTACAAAGGATACTCTTACCGAGATTGTCGCGAAGCACACGGGCAGGAGCATCGACGAAGTGCGCACCAAGACGGACCGCGATTTCTACATGGGCCCCGAAGAGGCCATGCAGTTTGGTGTCATAGACGAAGTTTTCGTTCCGCGTAAAGAAGGAATCTGATGTATCGTAATGGGAAGAACCATCCTCGTGTGACATGTAGCTTCTGCGGCAAGCCTGCAGAGCAGGTCGAAAAAATGATTACGGGTGCGGGCGTGCATATCTGCAACGACTGCGTGACGATGTGTTACCGTATTCTCGAGGAGGATCTCGCCCGTGGCAAGCAGAAAGAGCCTATAACCGTCGAGAAGAAACCGCTCCCGCTCCCGACCGAAATCAAGGCCCATTTGGACGATTTCGTCATCGGTCAGGAACAGGCCAAGAAGGCGCTTTCCGTGGCGGTGTACAACCATTACAAGCGCCTGCGTTACAAGCAGGAACACAGTTCCGTGAAGGGCGATGTAGAGGTCGACAAGTCCAACTTGCTCCTTGTGGGGCCGACCGGTTCGGGCAAGACGCTTCTGGCCCAGACGCTCGCCAGGTTCCTGGACGTGCCTTTCACCATTGCCGACGCGACTGTCTTGACCGAGGCAGGTTACGTGGGCGAAGACGTGGAAAATATTCTCGTTCGCCTGCTCCAGGCCGCCGACTACGATGTCGCCCGCGCCGAGAGCGGTATCATCTTCATCGACGAAATCGACAAGATTGCGAGGAAGACCGCGAACCCTTCCATCACGCGCGATGTGAGCGGCGAAGGCGTGCAGCAGGGCCTCCTCAAGATTCTCGAGGGTACCGTTGCCGCGGTCCCGCCCAAGGGCGGACGCAAGCACCCGGAACAGGCCCTCGTGCAAATCAACACGCGCAATATCCTCTTCATTTGCGGTGGCGCCTTCGAGACGCTCGACAAGATTATCGCGCACCGCGTGAACAAGGGTGGCATGGGCTTTGGTGCCGACATCCGTTCCTCCGAGGACAACACCCTCACGGAACTCTTCAAGCAGCTTGAACCCGATGACCTCATCCAGTTCGGGCTCATTCCCGAAATCGTGGGCCGCTTGCCGATTGCTGTCGCCCTCGAAGAACTCGACGAAGACGCGATGCTCAACATCCTCACGCAGCCGAAAAACGCGCTCGTGAAGCAGTTCAAGAGTTTGTTCGCCATGGACGGTATCGAGCTGGAATTCAGCCCGGATGCCCTCAAGGAAATTGTCCGCGAGACTATGGCCCGCAAGACCGGTGCCCGTGGGCTCCGCTCCGTGATGGAGAAGGCGCTGCAGCAGGCTATGTTTGAACTGCCCGGCTCCGGGACCAAGAAACTCGAGCTCACCGCCGAGATGATCCGCAAGGGTCTCAACACCATAACGGCGGAAAAAAAGAAGCCGACTAAAAAACTGGGCAAGAGCGTCGCCTAAGTTCCTTAGATTTTGATTTATTGAAACGGGAGAATACCCATTGAGCTTTGACTTTTCCAAAACTTACCCCCTGCTTCCGCTGCGCGATGCTGTCGTCTTTCCGATGACGACCCGTCGAATCCTCATAGGTCGCGATATCTCGCTGCGTGCCCTCGATCAGGCTGAATCTGCAGGTACGGAAATAGTCCTTGTCTCGCAAAAGAACATCGAGCAGGAAGTCCTTGATAATCCGATGCTGGACCTTTACAGCGTGGGCGTGGCCGCGCGTATTGACAGCGTTACGCCGTTCCCCAACGGTTGCGTGAAGGCCGTGCTGGAAGGCATACAGATTGTGGACCTCCGTTCTATCAGCACAAGCGACGGCTACATGCAGGTGACAGTGAGCGAGCGCAAGAACTCCATCAAGCTCACCGACAAGAGCAGCCGTTTTGCCGAAGTCCTTGCCCAGTTCAAGGCTTATTCTCTCAAGCATAACATTGCCGATGGCATGATGGATGCGCTGTTCGCCATGGACAGCCAGGTCAACACGCTTTACGGTATTATCCCCTTCCTCCAGATTTCTTTGAGCGAGCGCCAGAATCTTTTGGAATGTAATTCCATCGATGAACTGGCCAACCACATTGTCGCGCTCATGCAGGTGATGGACGAGAACGAAAACGTGCTCGTGCGCGTGCAGCAGAACGTGCGCCAGAAGATGGCCCAGCAGCAGAAGGAATGGTTCATCACTGAACAGATCCGCCAGTTGCAAGACGAACTGGACGGCGACAGCGCAGGGGCTTCGGAACCCGACCAGTTGCTGAAGAAAATCAAGGCGAAGAAATTCAGCCCCGCCATTGCCGAGAAGCTCGAAGACGAAATTGAACGCATGCGCATGATGCAGCCGACCTCGCCTGAATATGCGGTGAGCCGCAACTATGTCGACTGGTTCTTGAACTTGCCTTATGGCGTGTACACCGACACCGTGCTCAACATGAAAAAGGTGAAGAGCGAACTCGATTCCAAGCATTTCGGGCTCGACAAGGTGAAGGAACGCATCATGGAATACGTCGCGGTGCTCAAGCTCACCGGGACGGAACGCCGTTCGCCGATTCTGTGCCTCGTGGGCCCTCCGGGCGTGGGCAAGACAACGCTCGTGGAATCCATCGCAAACGCCATGCAGAGGAATTTTGTCCGCATTACGCTGGGCGGCGTGCGTGACGAGGCCGAAATCCGTGGCCATCGCCGTACCTACATTGGTGCAATGCCGGGCCGCTTTATCCATGCGCTGCGCCGTGCCAAGTGCATGAACCCGATTATCCTCTTGGACGAAATCGACAAGATGGCGAGCGATTTCCGTGGCGACCCCGCGAGCGCGATGCTTGAGGTGCTGGACCCGGAACAGAACCACGACTTTACCGACCACTTCATGGAAGTGGGGCTCGACCTCAGCCGCGTGCTGTTTATCGCGACGGCGAACACCGAGAACGAAATCCCCGAGGCGCTGCGCGACAGGCTTGAAATTGTGCGCTTGCCCGGCTACTACCCGCATGAAAAATTGCAGATTGCAAGCAAGTACCTGTTGCCGCGCATCTGCGAACGCACGGGCGTGAAGCTTGGCGAACAGGTTTCCTTCGACGAAAAGATGGTGACCGAAGTGATGCGGGGCTGGACCCGCGAAGCGGGCGTGCGCGAATTGGAGCGCACCCTCGAGAACGTCGTGCGCCACCGTGCGAAAGAAATCGTGATGGGCAAGAAGTTCAAGCCCGAAATTACGGAAAAGCAATTGCAAGAGTATCTGGGGGCGCCGAGGTTCCTCGATAGCCAGCTCCCGGAACCGGGAAGGCCGGGCATTGTGACAGGCCTAGCCTGGACGAGCGTGGGCGGCGAAATCCTCCCCATCGAATGTATGCTCCTGAGTGGCAAGGGCCAGATTATCATGACGGGTAAGCTTGGCGACGTGATGAAGGAATCCGCCCAGATTGCGGTTTCGCTTGTCCGTGAACGTCTGCACCGCTTTGGCATCGACCCTGCGATCGTGAAGAAGACGGACATCCATATCCACGTGCCCGAAGGTGCCGTACCGAAGGATGGTCCTTCTGCGGGTATCGCGCTTACGCTTTGCCTGCTCTCTGCGTTTACCAAGATTCCTGTGTCGCCAGACATCGCGTTTACCGGCGAGGTGAGCCTCACGGGAGCCTGCCTTGCGATTGGCGGCTTGAACGAGAAGGCGCTTGCTGCACTCCAGGCCGGCGTAAAGACGCTGCGCCTGCCTGCCCAGAACCAGAAGGACGTGAATGAGCTCCCCGCTCCCGCGAAGAAGGGCCTCAAGATCTTTACGCACAAGCACATCGACGAAATCGTGAAGATCCTGTTCGTGCAGAAGAAAGCGAAATAGCGGTGAGCAATGAGCTATGAGGTATAATTTCTGTGGTTTTACTACTCATTGCTGACTGCTCAGAGGGGCTTTAGCCCCGACCTCACAGCTCATTATCACGCACTTCGTGCGTTAATATAAGACGGCGAAGCCGTGATATTTCTCCCTAGATCCTAGCCTCTGGACTCTAATCCCACACACCTCAAAGCGCCGTAGGCGCGGCCTCACACCTGAAGGTCGCGCAAGCGACCGACCTCGTTGCATAGCGGTGAGCTATGAGCAGTGAGCGGTGAGCAATGAGCTATGAGGTATAATTTCTGTGGTTTTACTACTCATTGCTGACTGCTCAGAGGGGCTTTAGCCCCGACCTCACAGCTCATTATCACGCACTTCGTGCGTTAATATAAGACGGCGAAGCCGTGATATTTCTCCCTAGATCCTAGCCGCTGGACTCTAATCCCACACACCTCAAAGCGCCGTAGGCGCGGCCTCACACCTCGAAGGTCGCGCAAGCGACCGACCTCGTTGCATAGCTGAGAGCGATGAGCTATGAGGCGCGGGGCTCGAGGCTCGGGGCTCGGGAAAAAGCAGTGTGCGGTGTTTTATTATCTTTTTATCCGACATTCAACTTATAACCTCAAAGCGCCGTAGGCGCGGCCTCACACCTCGAAGGTCGCGCAAGCGACCGACCTCATTGCTACTATGGAATTTACTCTTGACGAAATGCGTTCTCACCTTGATGCTCTCGAAGCAAGGATTGCGGAAGCCTGCAAGGTTGCGGGCCGTAGCCGCGAATCGGTTAAACTTGTTTGGGTGAGCAAGTTCCACCCGGCCGAAGCCGTGGAAAATGCAATCAGCCTGGGTGCGACCGATTTTGGCGAGAACCGCGTTCAAGAGGCCGAACTCAAGTTCAGCGAGCCGCGCGTGGCAAAAGACGGGAGCCGCGTGCGTTGTCACGTGATTGGCCCCGTGCAGAGCAACAAACTCAAGAAGGCAGCGATTGTCGCCGACTGCATCCATTCTATCGCGAGCATCGAGGCTGTGGAAAAATTGGAAAAAGTCTGCGCAGCCCGAGATAAAACGCTCGATATCCTTTTCCAGATTAACGCCGGCGAAGAAGAGACCAAGAGCGGGCTCGATGTACACGAGACGGAAGACTTCTTGAACGAACTCGCTGCAAAAGCGGGTGCAGCATCTGCCGACGGCAAGAGCGAAAACTTCCCGCACCTGCGCTTCCGTGGGCTCATGACTATCGGCAAAAACACCGGTGTTGCCGAAGATTCCCGTGAATGTTTCGCCTTCCTCCGCAACCTTCAGCAGAAATTCTTCGCTAAGGGTGGTGCGTTCGCGAAATTCGACCAACTCTCCATGGGCATGACGGGCGACCTGGAAGTCGCGATTGAAGAAGGTTCCACGATGATCCGTGTGGGCACGGCGCTCTTTGGCGAACGTGACTACAGCAAACCTGTGAACGATCCGGTTTTATGAAGCTAGGCAAAAATACAGACCCGAACCTGCTGCTATCGATTGTTGGAGTAATTCTATTCCTCATCTTTGTTGCGGGAATCCTCATTTGGAAATATCTCGTTCCCAGGGGAGTGAATCCGTTTACGCTTTTCCCGCTCGTTTTCATGGGTGTGCTGATTGCCGTTGTCATTTTCATGCGCAAACTGGGCGGCCAGAAGGTAAAGCCCATGGCGGACATGCTCAAGGATGCGATGCTGACCCCGATTGATGCGCCTGCCACTCCGACAAGGCCGACGTCACCGACGGTTTCGGCCACGCCTGCTGCGGGGCCAGGGGGCTCCCGCACGTTTTCCATGGTTCCCGCAGATTCTGTCAACCCGCTGCTCAAGAAGTACATGAAGAGGCTCAAACCGAGCGTTACCGCCATCTCGAACTTCTTCATGGATTTTATACAGTTCAACGGGGTCACCGAAAAACTCATGAAGTATTTCGCCCCGGATTCGGGCGATACCTACAAGGCGCTCTCGACGGTATTCCTGACAGACATCGACTACATCTCCAAAAACCTCGGGCATCCTGTGACATTGCAGACGTACGAGTCGTGCGGATTTGTCGAGCTTATGTTGCGCCTTCGGACCGATGCGCCGTCTTCCACGGATTGGGATACGCTGGTGGTGCAGACATTCGTGGAAAACCAGGTGGACATGGAAACGCTTGTGGCAGGGCTCGAGAAGAACCATTCCCAGCTCAACCCCACCATTGGTTGCTTCCTTTTCCCGGCGATATTTATCGGGGTTTCCCCGGACGCGGTGAGAAAGTACATGCGCCTGATGTACGACTTCTCGGCGGCGCTTGCCAACATTGACGGGCGCCTGACGCCCATGGAAGTCCAGTGGCTCCAGTTTATGGAAAGGAACATCGGTGCAGGTGGCTTTGTGGGGCTTGCGCCGGGCCGGGCGCGGTTCACCACGCGGGTTGTGGGATTCAAGGGAGCCGCCCAGTCGAATATCGAAACGCAGGAGGAGCCGCAGGCTTACCCGCAGGAGGATTCCCGCGTGGTTACGCCCGTGCCCGCCGGGGAATCCCCGGACGCCCTGGACGCTGCGACCGAGCTCAAGTCGCTTGTAGGGCTTGCCGGCGTCAAGCGCGAAATTGTCACGTTCCAGAATTTCCTCAAGGTCCAGGGCGTGCGCAAGAGCCGCGGCTTGTCCGTGCCTCCGACATCGTACCACCTCGTGTTTTCGGGCAATCCGGGCACCGGCAAGACAACCATCGCCCGCATTATCGCGCGCATCTTCAAGGAACTTGGAATCCTTTCGAAGGGCCACCTCGTAGAGGCCTCCCGTGCCGACCTTGTCGCCGGCTACATGGGGCAGACTGCCATAAAGACGAACAAAGTAATTGACAGCGCCTTGGACGGCGTCCTCTTCATCGACGAGGCGTACACGCTCTCGCGCAGCGCAGACAACGACTTTGGCCAGGAGGCGATAGACACGCTCCTCAAGCGCATGGAAGACGACCGCGACCGCCTGGTGGTCATCATTGCCGGGTACACGGACGAAATCAAGACTTTCGTAGATTCAAACCCTGGGCTCGCTTCCCGCTTCAACAGGTACATCGACTTCCCCGACTACACGCCCGCCGAGCTTGTCGAAATCTTCAAGCACATGGTCGCCAAGTACGACTACACGCTGAGTGCCGACGCCGAGACCGCACTCAAGCAGTGCATTGCGCAGGCCGTAAGCAAAAAAGACGCCCGTTTCGGGAACGGGCGCTTTGTACGTAATTTGTTCGAAAAATCAATCGAGCGTCAGGCGAACCGTCTCGCTGCCGATGTCGACCTTTCCAAGGCGAACGTCGGAGAGCTGGACGCTGCCGATATCCGCGGCTGATTGTACAAGGTTAGAAAAAGTTTCTCTTGCGGACGAACCTTACACCGACCCAGAAAGTATGCCTTTCTTCTTCGTGCCTGTAATCGTCGGAGTAATCGTGTTCAGTATCGTCTAAGAAGTTGTAGGAGTAAGCCATTCCAAAGCCTGCGTTCCATGTCTCGCCAATGTGGAAGAGTTTGCCTATTTCGATCTTCATGTAAAGGGTTCCTGCCATAGAATGTTCAAAATAGTCGGCAAGTTCATCATCGAATGAATGTATGGCAAAACCGAAGGCGCCTTCCACGTAGGAGTTGTACATGGCGTTGTTTGCATGATTGAAGGGGAACACCGTCGTAGCAATACCGAAGGAGAAATCCGCTAATTCAGTTTCGATATCGGTGCAGCGATTGTTGGAGCATCGGTTTTTGGAACCCGAATAACTGCTTTCGCCTTTTTGTTCGCCAAAGCCGAAAGTGCCACGGATACCGACGATGTCCTTGATGAGAATGCCTAACAAAAATTCCATGTTTATGCCTTTACCGTCATACTCATGGTTTACTCTGTAATCTTCATAATAATTATAGTCATAATCCTGGGTTTCTTCGAAAGACAAGGTGGAAGCATAGAAGTTCATGTTGAACCCCATGAAAAAGCAGGCCTTGCCCTGCCTGGGAGTGACGGGCGGTACGGCGACCGGTTGCTGCGGTTGGGGAGGGGGCATATACCCTTGTTGGTTCTGCGCCTGGTATTGTGGCTGGGGCACGACAATATATTGGACATTGTTCGTCGGTTGCGGAACGGCGTAGTAGACCGGCTGCTGCGGATTTTGTGGATACTGTTGCGGAACCTGTTGCTGGATTACTTGTTGTTGCGGGGGTTCCTGCTGGTCTTGCGGGTAGCTTTCCTGTTGTATCGCCTCTGTTTCCTGGGCGAAGGCTGTGGTAGCGCAAGCAAGGGTTAGAGCGCAAAGAGCGATGATATTGTGGAACTTTATTGTCATGTCCTGGACTCCAAAGGGGAGAAGGTGGCTTGTTGCTAGGTAATGTAGTTAATTTATTTAAGCATGGGCAGCGCACCTTTATCCCTTTGATTCATAATGCATTAGGGGCCTCTTTTCAGCCGTTTTTTTGTCCGACCGGGGGGCGTTTGGGAGTCCTTTAAATGTATTCACAAGTTATTAACAATTTCTGCCATATTATGTGTACGGATTTCTTGAAAAAATTTATTTTTTTTGAAAAAATCGCGATTTTCGTTGACAAAAGCCTATAAAACTTATTAAATTTGGTGCGCTCTAGTTTTCTAAGGAAAATTGGGGTTGTGCCAAAGTAGCTCAGCTGGTAGAGCAGCTGATTTGTAATCAGCCGGTCGTAGGTTCGATTCCTATCTTTGGCTTGATAAATGGGTCGTTGCCCGAGTGGTTAAAGGGGACGGACTGTAAATCCGTTGGCTTACGCCTACCGTGGTTCGAAACCACGACGGCCCACGCAACAAAAACGCCCTATGGTGTGAGAGCGCCATAGGGCTTATGCCCAGGTAGCTCAGTGGTAGAGCACTTCCTTGGTAAGGAAGAGGTCTCGGGTCCGACTCCCGATCTGGGCTCTCACTAAAATGGAGATAGAATAATGGCAAAAGAACATTTTGACAGAAGCAAGCCGCACTGCAACATCGGCACCATCGGCCACGTTGACCACGGCAAGACCACCCTCACCGCTGCAATCTGCACGACCCTCGCCGCTAAGGGTCTCGCC
>Ga0310690_10003046_pt1 | contig 25938 bp, 23 predicted proteins | sample AusTroGonzalo_MG_2_FD_207661 | JGI IMG/M metagenome (GOLD analysis project Ga0310690, IMG submission 207661) | Bovine rumen microbial communities from tropical cattle in Woodstock, Queensland, Australia - Gonzalo_04 (v2) (version 2) | ecosystem: Host-associated > Mammals > Digestive system >... | reverse complement strand
AGGACTGTTCGGACCTTCTTGACCTCGAGGTCGTGAACGTCGGGCTGGAGCGGACAATGCGCGCGGTCCCGACTGTCCTTTCCAACGGGACGGTCGCCAAGGTCGACTTCTATTTCCCGCCCGCCGAGATGGACGTCCCGTACGAGCTGTCCGCCGTCTATTCTGACGCGACAAACAAAATCGCCGACGTCGGCGCCGAAACGGCTCATGTCCGCTACATCGTCCCGCCCCACAGAGGCGTTGAGGCGCGCAAGAAGGTGTCGTTTATGCTCCAGCCCGCCTATCCCGACGGATACACGCCGCTTCTCTACGTCACGAAGCCCGGCGATGGCGGCGGCAACAAGGCCAATGGGGCCTACATCGTCACCACGAACAAGGTGAACGGCACGACGGAATTCCGCGGGAAGGTCACGTTGAAAAAAGTCAGCGGCGAAAGCTCTGCCTGGGCGGTCTTCTGCGCGCGCAGCGCTTCCGCGCTGAGCGCCACCGACCCCGGTCTGGCGCTCTTCGCGCTGAATTCAAACAAGTGGCGTTACGATTACAACGCGGCGGGAGGGCCCGACGAGGGCTTGGCGGCGACAAACACACCGTCCACGCTCCATGCGCGCGTCCCGGGCGGGCTTTCCGTGACGACGGACTCGTCCTCGATCACCTACGGGGCGACGCGCACGGCGGCCGAGTTTGAGTCAAAGGGCCCGCTTGTCCTCCTTGCGTCGTATACCGGGGTGTCCGGGACGTCGATTTCGGGCATCGGAAACAACCGGACGTTGGACGTCCACTGGATGGCGTTCAAAGATTCCGGCGGCGACGTTTTCGCCCTTGCGCCCGTGACGTGCACCGCCGAGGGCGAGAACAACGGAAAGGTCGGGTTCTACGACTTCGCCGGGGGGAAATTCATGCCGAGTTCGTCGTCGACGGCATTCGTTGCCGGCGGCGAGGGGTGCGCCTTCGTCGTAACGACGGACGAGTTCTCCGCGCCCGAACGGCAGTCGTTCGTCGTGATCGTCCGCTGATCAAGCTCGACCACGCGAAAGACGTGTGCAAGGCAAGACGCAGGGGCGCCGACGCCGACCGCGAATCACGCATTGGCGGATAGACCGTTTCTCTTTTGGCGGATAGGTTGTTCCTGAGATTGACTTGCGTGCGGTGGGTGTGGTAGAATCGCACCAACATCCAATTGGAGGGGAAGATGAAACTGTTTCTTTGCGCAACGGCTCTCTCGAGCGTCTTCGCGATCGGCGCGGCCACCATCACCTGGAACGGTGCGGGCGACGGCACGACCTGGGACATGGATGGCAACTGGCAGGGGGGTGTGGCGCCAGGCGAAGAGGACACGGCGAGAATTGAATCGTATGCTGGCGACATTGTCATCTCGAGCCCGACGAACGTCGCGGCCCTTACCGCGGCAACGACGGGCAGTTCGCACATCCATCTCTTCGTCCAATCGGATTTCACGGTGGCGGGCGAGGCGAAGTTCGCTACGCAAAACGGCGCGAAAGCCACGATTAACCAGAGCGCGGGCAAGACGACGGTTGGGTCGAAACTTACACTTGGCGGCACGAACAGCAACACGGTCGAATGGGACATGCATGGCGCCAGTGCTTCGCTTGAGACACCCGTGTTGTTTGCAGTCCAGTATCGAGGTGCCGGCAGCTGCGGATTTGTGGCGCGCGACGGCGCAACGCTGACCGTAACGTCGAAGGTTGACCTTGGACACGAGGGAGGGAACGCCAATACGCCGCCCGGGCTTGGCTATCTCAAGGTCCTCGACGGAGCGTCCGCAACGGTCAAGGATCTCGTCTTCGTGTCGAGCGGCTACGGCCAGGTTGACGTTTCAAACGCGACATTGACCGTCACGGGGACAATCTTGGGCAACGGCAGTGCGGATCCGGTCCATGGGCTTGACTACTCGACGGTCAACGTTTGGAAGGACGGCAAAGTCGTTGCCAGTACAATCGCCTTCTCCCAATACACAGCCAGCCACGAGCAGATGGTCCAGTGGCCCGGCAGCGATGTCCAGGTGGCGACGTTGAAGCTTGCCGGCTATGGCCAGGGAGGGACAGGAAGCGCCACGGACTGCCGGTATATAGTCAACGGCGGGACCTTGACGATTACGGGCTCGCCCGTTGTCGGCAGCAACGGACAGGGCGAGATGCACTTAAACGGAGGCACATCGACGATTTCAGGCTCGAACATCCGTGTCGACAACGTCAAGGATACGTCGACGACGCAGTACGAGCCTTCGAAACTCCGTCTAGCCGGCGACGCGATTCTTTCCGCATCGAATGCGAAGCTTTGGATGAACCGGGTCGACGACTGGACCATCAGGGGTGGGCGCGTTGCGCTCGAACTTGAAGGAGGCATGTTTGACGCCACGGTGAAGGGGCTTGAGTGGGCTACGGTAGCGAGCGATCCGCACCAGTCCATCATCGCCATTGTCGACGAGACGGGGCTTGCGGGGCTCAAGGTGAAGGAGAATGTCACGTTCGGTTCTCCGCTCGTCGTTGAGCCGTCCGCTCTTGAAGGCGCGCCTTACGGCACCTACACGATTCTCTCTTGGGAAGGAACGGCGACCGGGCTTGAAAACGTCTCGCTTTCTCCGGACGCCTCCCCGCAGTGGAAGCTCTACGTCCTCGAAGCGCAGAAGTGCATCCGCCTGCGGCACAGCCCCAAGCGCTTTATGGTCGTCGTCCGATAGGGGGCCTCGGCGCAAGAGTCCCTTTCCGCGCGCCGCCGCGCTGGCCCTTTGATGCGGCATTTCCATCCCGCGAGGCGGGAGGGCGGGTTGAAGGTGGGCTGAAGGCGCAAGGTGCGCGGGGGAAGGCTCCGGGCTGCGGACGTCGGCACGAGGTCCGCGGCCCTGGGTCCGGTGCCGCGACTCTCCCGGCGGCGTGCAGCCAAGAAGTTTGGGCGAAGTTACGCCACGCCGGGAAATATAGTGTATAATAGTGGGGATTTCGAAACCAGGACAACTGAGGAGCAAGACAATGAAGAACTACCTTGCAATCGACATCGGCGCGAGCTCCGGGCGGCACATCCTCGGGCGCGTGGAGGACGGCAAGATCGTCCTCGAGGAGGTCTACCGCTTCGTGAACTCGCAGGTGCGGCGGAACGGGCACGACTGCTGGGACGTCGAGAGGCTCGTGGCGTCCGTCAAGGCGGGGATCGACGCGGCGCTCGAGAAGGGTCCGGTGGAGTCGATCGGCATCGACACGTGGGGCGTGGACTTCGTCCTCCTGGACGGGAAGGGGGAGCTTTGCTGCGACTCCGTGGCCTATCGCGACGCGCGCACGGCCGGGGCCGACGCGGAGATCGAGTCCCAGGTGATGTCCTTCGCGGACCTTTACGCCAGGTGCGGCATACAGAAGGCCCCGTTCAACACGATCTACCAGCTCTGGGCGCTGAAGAAGGAGCATCCCGAGCAGCTCGAGGCGGCGGCCAGCTTCCTCATGGTCCCGGAATACCTCAACTACAGGCTCACGGGCAACGTCGTCCACGAGTACACCGACTCCTCGACGACGTCGCTCGTCGACGCGGCGAAGAAGGACTGGGACTTCGACCTCATCGAGCGGCTGGGGCTTCCGAAGCGCATCTTCGGCAAGCTGGAGATGCCCGGCGCCACGGTCGGCGAGTACAGGGGCGTCAAGGTGGTGCTCCCGGCGATGCACGACACGGGTTCGGCGTACCTCGCCGTCCCCGCGCGGGACGACAGGGCGGTGTACCTGTCGTCCGGCACGTGGTCGCTGCTCGGCGTCGAGAACGAGCGTCCGATCACGACGAAGGCGTCCTGCGCGGCGAATTTCACAAACGAGGGCGGCGCGTGGGGGCGCTACCGCTACCTCAAGAACATCATGGGCCTGTGGATGATCCAGTCGATCCGCCGCGAGCTGAACGGCGTCGAGTACGTCGAGGGCAGGGGCGGCGAGGCGACGAAGGAGGCGCTTGCGGCGCTTTCGGACTACGAGGCCGGCCGCGAGTACTCGTTTGCCGAGCTGTCGATGAGCGCGCGCGGGCAGGCCTACAACGTGACGGTCGACGTCAACGACGCGCGCTTCCTGAACCCCGCGTCGATGGTCGGCGAGGTCGTCAGGGCGGCGTCCGAGGCCGGCCGGCCTCCGTCGACGGTCGGGGAGCTCATGCAGTGCGTGTACCTCTCGCTCGCCGAGTGCTACGCGAACGCGATTCGGACGCTTTCCGAGATCACGGGCAAGGTCTACACGTCGGTCAACATCGTCGGCGGCGGCTGCCAGGACAAGTACCTGAACGCGCTCACCGCCGAGGCGACGGGGCTCGAGGTGTTCACGGGACCGGTCGAGGGGACGGCGATCGGCAACCTGATCGTCCAGATGATCGCGGGCGGCGAGTTCGCGGACCTCGCGTCCGCGCGCGCGGCGATCGTGCGCTGAGGGGCCGGCGATGGGCGGGTTTTCGATACGTCCGGCGCGTCTTGGGGACGCGGAGCGGATCTGCGCGCTGATCAACCTCAACAGCGACCTCCTCGTGCCGCGGTCGCTCGGGAACATCGTCGAGTCGGTCGACCGGTTCTTCGTCGCGGAGGCGGACGGCGAGATGGCGGGGTGCGCCTCTTACCAGATCCACCCCGAGATCGGCGCGCCCGAGGCGGCGACGGTCGAGATCGTCTCGGTCGCGGTGAAGAAGGTCTTCCGCCGCAGGGGGATCGGCCGCGCGCTCGTCGAGGCGGTCGTGGCGCGCGCCGCGGCGTTTTCGCCGCGCGAGGTGCTCGTCCTCACGTTCGCGCCGGAGTTCTTCGGGTCGCTCGGCTTCCGCGAGATACCGAAGACGAAGGTCATGCACAAGCTCTACACGGGGTGCATCAACTGCACGAAGCACACCGATCCGTTCACCTGTCCCGAGATTGCGATGATTCGCACCGCCGCCGTCTGAATTTTATGGTATAATATGCACTCAATTTTCGAAAGGAGAGGCACATGGCCGACACGGAAGCTTTGGTGGACCAGTTGAACGGGTGCGCGGAGACGCAGGACTTCGAGGGGGCTTTTCGGCTCGTGCGCGAGAACCAGGCCGAGCTGGGCAGGAAGCTGCAGGCCGGTGGCATCAGGGATGCGCTGAAGAAGACGACCGGGGATCGCCTTCTTCTTTCTTTTCTGGACGGCGTCGAATTCGGCGTGCGGCCGCTCGACGAGGTCCTGGTGCGCCTCGAGAAGCTTGTCTCCTTCCAGCTGGACTCGCTCGTCCTCAGCAAGGCCTGGGGCCTTGGCAAGGTCAGGCGGCTCGACTACTTCTACAAGCGCATCACGGTCGACTTCAAGACGAAGAAGGGCCACCAGTTCAACTACGCGGCGGCGTGCGACATGCTCGTCTCGGCGCCCGAGGGCCACATCCTCGTCCTTCGCGAGAGCGACGCCGCGGCGTTCGACCGGCTGCTGAAGGAACGCCCGGGCGACTTCGTGAAGGAGGTCCTCAGGAGCTACGGCGACATGACGGTCGTCCGCCTCGAGGACGTCTGCGTGCAGAACGGGTTCGTGAAGGCCGTCAACTGGAAGAAGTTCTGGGAGGAGGCGCGACGGGCGCTGCACCAGGACCGGCTCGTCGAGATCCCCGCGAAGCGCACCGACCCGATCCGCCTCAAGGCGTCCGTCGAGGACTACGGCGACGGCTGGCTCACGGCGTTCTCGCACGAGACCGACCCGAAGCTCGTCCTTTCGGCGGTCCGCGAGTACGTCTCGCAGGGCCGGTTCAAGACGGCCGGCGAGGACGCGAAGGCGAAGATCGCCGACCGCCTCGAGTTCGCGGTGACGGCGGCGCGCAAGGTGGACGACGCGCTCTACGCGCGCCTCGCGTGCCTCGTGCGCGAACTCGGCTTCGCGCGTCCGGCCGCCGAGGAGATGCGCGCCTACCTCTGGGAGCGCAGGCGCTACGTCAAGGCCGCGGCGGCGCTGCCGGCGCGCGAGGTCGGCGCGATGCTCGCCTTCCTGGCCGACTCCGACGAGGCGAAGGAGAAGCTCTACGCGGCGATCCCGGAGTTCTGCTTCGCGGCGGTCGCCGAGATCGTCGCGCGCTTCGGCGCGGAGGGCGCCTGCCGCCGCGCGGTCGGCGCGTTCATGCGCGACTCGCAGGCCCCCGCGACGCTGACGACGCTGATCGTCGGCAAGATCGAGCAGTTCGGCGCGTTCGAGTACGCGGACGTTCCGGTCGACGGCAAGAAGATCAGGGTGCTCAAGTCCTACGCGCTCTGGCCGGAGCTGCCGCCGGTCGCGACGCTCCTGACGCACGCCATCGCGCTTGGCGAGGGCCGTCGCGGCGGCGAGACGCTGAAGATGCAGAACATCGTCCGCCGGCTTTTCGGCGACAGGGCGTGGCTCGAGAAGATGTTCAAGCTCCTCCAGCCCGCGGACCAGGTGCTGTTCTTCGAGCGCTTCCAGGCGTCGATCGCGTGGGACCCGTCGACGCACCACACGACGGTCGTCCGCATGACGCACATCCTGCCGGCGCTCGAGCGCCATCTCGTCAGGGCGGAGAAGAAGCGCGAGTACGCGCGCGTCACGTCCTACCGCAGCTTCGCGCTGCGCAAGCAGGAGTACCTCAAGCTCATCAACGAGGACATGCCGGCGAACGTGAAGCGCATCGAGTTCGCGAAGAGCTACGGCGACCTTTCGGAGAACGCGGAGTACCAGTACGCGAAGGACGAGCAGCGCGCGCTCATGCAGAAGCAGACGGTCATGCAGGCCGACCTCGAGGCGGTGAAGCCCGGCGACTTCTCGGACGCGACGGCCGACGAGGTCATGCCCGGGGTCACGGTCACGATCGAGACGCCCGAGGGCGCGAAGTCCTACACGGTCCTCGGCGAGTGGGACAACGACCTCGAAAGGGGGATCATCTCCTCGAAGACGCGCCTGGCGGAGAACATGCTCGGCAAGAAGGTCGGCGACCAGTTCGAGCTTCCCGGCGCCGAGGGCGCGGTCGTGTTCGCCACGATCCGGGAGATCGCCCCGCTCTCCGGCGAGATTCGCGAGTGGATGAAGCTTCCCGCCGGCGTCCAGATTTGATAGAATAGCCGCGTCACAGAAAGAGACGAGACGTCACAGAGACGAGAGAGGAGAAGAGACATGGGATTCAGCATCAAGACCGTTTCGAAGAAGAAGCCGGCGGCGAAGAAGCCGGCCGCGAAGGCCGCGGCGAAGAAGGCCCCGGCGGCGAAGAAGCCGGCCGCGAAGGCCGCGGCGAAGAAGGCCCCGGCGGCGAAGAAGCCGGCCGCGAAGGCCCCGGCGAAGGCGGAGAAGCCCGAGGTCAAGCGCATCCCGCCGCGCATCGTTCGCCGCGTGGTCGCGCCGCCGCGTCCGGCGGTTCCGTCCGAGCCCGAGGTCGACACGGCGAAGGCCGTCGCGCTCGCGATGTCGATCGCCGAGGAGATGAAGCGCTCGGCGGCGAAGGCGGACCAGAACCGTGTCGAGAGCGAGATCAAGCTTTCGCGCCGTCCGACGAGCCGCGCGCAGGGGAAGTCGACCGCGAAGTTCCCCGCGTCGGACCTCAAGGAGTTCCGCAGGCGCCTTCTCGAGGCTCGCGTGACCGCGATGAGCGGCGTCGACGCGATGAAGGCCACGGGCTTCAACGAGTCCGACGACCACGAGGCGGACGGCGGCGACGGCACGATACAGACGCTCCGCCTCCAGGCGCTCGGGCAGATGGGCAACATCAACCGGACGATCCAGCAGATCGAGGAGGCCCTCCACCGCATCGACGACGGCACGTACGGCGTCTGCACGGTGTGCGGACAGCTGATCCGCAAGCCCCGTCTCCTCAACCAGCCCTTCGTGCTGACCTGCATGGAGTGCCAGAGCGAGATGGAGCGCGGCCGCGTCTGATGAAGCGCTTTCTGATCGTGTTCGCGGCGGTCGTCCACCTCGTCCTGGCGGACGCCGTCACGAAGGAGCTTGCCGCGGGCTGCCTCAAGGCGTCCGCGGCGGTTTCCGTCGTTCCGGGCTTCTTCAGCCTCGCCTACGTCGAGAACCGCGGCTGCGCGTGGGGGATGTTCCAGGGCCAGGTCTGGCCGCTCGCCTCGTTCGCGGCGCTCGCTTTCGCCTTTCTCGTCTGGAAGCGGAAGTCCGTCTTCGGCGAGGGGCGCGCCGGCGCGGCCGCGGAAGTCCTCCTCTACGCCGGCATCGCCGGAAACCTCGTCGACCGCGTCTTCCGCGGCTACGTGATCGACTTCCTCGACTTCCACTGGGGGGGCGCGTACCACTTCCCCTGCTTCAACCTCGCGGACGCGTTCATCACCGTTGCGGCGGGGATCCTGGTCCTATGCTCGTTCGGGAAGCGTACATCCTAGCCGGCCCCACGGCGAGCGGGAAGAGCGGCATTGCCGCGGAGCTGGCGCGCGAGATGGGCGCGTGGATCCTGAGCGCGGACTCGATGCTCGTCTACCGCGGGATGGACATCGGGACCGCGAAGCCGTCCGCAGCCGAGCGCGAGGAGTTCCACATGGGCGGCGTCGACGTCGTCTCGCCCGCCGAGGAGTTCTCGTCGGGGGCGTGGCTGAGGGCCGCGGCCGAATGGGCCGCGGCGGTCCCCGCGGGCGTCCCTGTCGTCGTCGTCGGGGGGACGGGGCTGTACTTCTCCGCGCTCCTGAGGGGGCTCGACCGCCGGTGGGAGAAGCCGCCGCCCGCGTATCCCGTGGTCCGCATCGACCGTGCTGTCGTGCGCGCGCGCATCGCCGCGCGGCTCGACGCGATGTTCCTCGACGGGCTCGAGGAGGAGAAGCGGCGCCTCAGGGAGCGCTATCCGGCCTGGTCGAGGACGGCGTCGCTCGCGATCGGCTACCGGGAAGGGGACGACCGGGCGAAGATCCTGGCTCGGACGTGCCAGCTCGCAAAGCGGCAGGACACGTGGTTCCGCCACCAGGCGACGCCGATCTACGTCGCGCCAACGGTCGAGGCGGTCCGGGAGTGCTGGCGCGCCCGCGGCCCCTGGAAAGTCACCTTCCCCACTTGATTTTCGCGGTCGAATGATGTATCATATAGCAAACAGTTTCACTCAAGGAGTCTAAAGATGAAATTCTCGACGATGATGGCCGCCTTCGCAGTTGCCCTTTCCTTTGCCGTTTCCGGTTGCAAATACAGCAGCCTCCGCTCCGGCGCGGACGGCGCGGGCGGTGCGGGCGACGGTCTTGGAACCGCCACCGGCAGCGCGATTGGCTCTGAACTCGAGACCGTCCAGGAGGGCGACCTCGACGCGGCGGGCGAGCGTCCGTTCGAGGAGTACTGCACGCGCTGCACCGACGTCGACTTCGCGCCGGTCTACTTCGGCTTCGACTCCACGGTCGTCCCGCAGGGCGAAATCGCGAAGATCGACGCCGTCGCCCAGCATCTTGCCTCCCGCGCCGAGCGCGTGGTCGTGGTCGAGGGCAACTGCGACGAGCGCGGCTCCAACGAGTACAACATGGCGCTTGGCGAGAACCGCGCGGTCATCATCCGCAACTACCTCGTCCAGGGCGGCATCGAGGCCTCGCGCATCCAGACGCGGAGCTTTGGCGAGGAGAAGCCGGCCGTCGACGGCCACGACGAGAGCGCCTGGGCGCTGAACCGCCGCGGCGAGTTCGTGATCTACCAGAAGTGACCGGCCGCAGATGACGCTGGCGGTCCTGTTCGACAGCATCGGCTTCGGCGAGTGGTTCGTGCTGCTCGCCGTCGTTCTTGTTGTCGTCGGCCCTCGCCGCCTTCCGTCCGCGGCGCGGACGCTTGGGCAGTACTATTCGCGGCTTCGCCGGGCGGCGGAGAACTTCAAGCGGCAGCTGATGGACATGGACGTCGAGTTCGACCGCGCGGCGCGCGAGCCCGGGGGCTCCGTTGACGGCGCGTTCGCGCCCGACGGCCCGGCGGCGTCCGCCGCCGAGCCCGAGCCGACGGCGGGCGGGCCCTCCGAGTCCGGGGAGGGCGCGTGATGGCGATCTCCCTCCTCGAGAACCCCGATGCGCGGAACGATCCGCCCCGTCCGCTCCTCGAGCACCTCCTCGCCCTGCGCGACATGCTCGTGTTCGGCGCGGTCGCGTGGGCGGTCTGCGCGGTCGTCGCGGGCTGCTGCACGCCGTGGGTTCTCGACTGGCTCAAGAGCCCGGCGGGCGACAGCGGCGAGCTTCTCCAGGGGCTCGACCTCACGACGGGCGTCTCCACGATCATCTCGATCGCGGGATGGGGCGGAACGGCGCTTGCGTTCCCGTTCCTCGTCTACGCGATCCTGCGCTTCGTCTTCCCGGCGCTCACCAACCGCGAGAAGGTCGTCCTCATGTCGATCCTCCTCGCGGGGACGGCGTTCTTCCTCGTCGGCATCGGCGTCGCGTACGCGAAGACGCTGCCGATGGTCGTCGTCGCGTTCCAGAAGATCAACGCGTGGTGCGGCATCCCGTCGACGATCATCCGCCTCGAGGGCTACATCTCGATCGTCCTCAAGACGATCATCGCCTTCGGGCTCGTCTTCCAGCTGCCGCTCGTCATCTTCGTCCTCGGGTGGTTCGGCGTGATCACGTCGAAGGGGCTTCGCGAGAAGCGCCGCATCGCGATCGTGCTGTCGTTCGTCCTGTCGATGTTCCTCACGCCGCCCGACCCGATGAGCCAGATCTTCATGGCCGTTCCGCTCTGCCTCCTCTACGAGCTGTCCATCTGGGCGGTCTGGCTCAAGGAGAAGGGGTCGTCCGGGCGATGAAGATGCGCCCGTCCTTCGCGCTCGGCTTCCTTGCGCTGATCGCCGTTGGCGCGGTGCTGCTCGCCTGTCCGTTCGCGCGCGCGGACGGCGGCTGGGGCTTCGGCACGGGGGTCTTCACCGCGTGCTCCGCGGTCTGCGTGACGGGGCTCACGGTCGTCGACATCGGGCGCGAGTACACGACGGCGGGGCAGGTCGTCCTGATGGCGCTCGTCGAGCTCGGGTGCCTCGGCCTCATGACCTGCGGCACGTTTTTCCTCATCGCGATCGGCCGGCGCATCTCGCTCTCCCGCGAGTTCACGCTGATGAACGCCTACGGCGTCGTGAAGATACAGGGCCTGCGGGGGCTCGTCTGCTGGGTCGTCGGGTCGATGCTCGTCATCGAGGGCGCGTTCGCGGCGGCGCTCTATCCGCATTTCGGCAACCTGTACGACGCCGTCTTCTACTCGATCATGAGCTTCTGCAACGCGGGGTTCGGGCTCGAGGCCGACTCGCTTGCGTCGTTCCCGCGCAACTGGGTCGTCGTCCTCATGGGGGTCGAGACGATCCTCGGGGGCATCGGCTTCCTCGTCATCTACAACCTCTGCACCTTCGTCGTCCGCCGCCGCGCCGCGGGCGCGCGCGGGCGCCTCTCGCTCCATACGCGCGTCGTCCTGCGGGTCACGCTCTACCTGCTCGTCCTGGCGTTCGCCGCGTTCCTCGCCGTCGAGTGGAACCTCGCGCTGAAGGGGATGGACCTCGCGGACAAGGCGGTCGTCGCCTTCTACCAGGCCGTCACCCCGCGGACCTGCGGGTTCTGCGTGGTGCCCACGGAGTCGCTCCACCCCTTGACGCGCCTTGTCTACGAGTGCCTCATGTTCATCGGCGGCGCCCCCGGATCGGCGGCGGCGGGCATGAAGGTGACGACGCTCGCGGTCATCCTCTACACGACGACGGCGATGTGCCGCGGCGAGACGGAGACGGTGATCTCCTGCCGCGTGATTCCGACCGAGATCGTCCGCGAGTCGCTCGTGATCCTGATGGCGATCGTCATGTTCGCGGTCGTCGTGACGGGCGCGCTCTTCGTCACGGAGGCGGGACGCGGCATCGCGTCCGACGCGCTTTTCTTCGAGGCGGTCTCCGCCGTGACGACGACGGGGCTCGCGATCGGCGACACGACCGCGTCGCTGTCGACGGCGGGACGCGTCGTGGTCATGGTCGCGATGTTCATCGGCCGCCTCGGCGCGCTTACCGTCGTCCTGATGATCGGCGACCGCGAGGCGAAGAGGCACGTGCGCTATCCGGCCGAGGAGCTCGTCGTCGGCTGACCCCGCTGGGAATCGTCGTTTCGTTAACATTCCGTTAACACTCTTTTCCTACAATGGTGGCGTTCAATCGGGAAGTCCCGAAGAAAGGAAGGCAGCCATGAAAAGGAAAGGAACGGTCATCACGGTCGCCGCGCTCGCCGCGGCAGTCACGCTTCTCGGGTCCGCGGCGGCCCGCGAGGAGAAGAAGGACGTCTCGCAGAAGTCGTCCGAGGCGTCGGTCGTCACGAACGACAACGGCAGCGTCGCAAGGACCTACACCGAATCCACGGTGGCCACCAACGGCAACATGGTCACCGAACGCCGCCGCGAGACGCGCACCACGCTCGACGCCGACGGCAACATGCTCGAAAGCTCCACGAGCGAATACGCCCAGAGCTATCCCGTCGGCGAGGAGGGGATGCGCTGCTTCACGACGCGCGTCGGGCAGGAGGACGGCGAGAAGTCCGAGGGCGCCAGAGTCGAGGAGGGCTTCCTCGGGCTCAAGTTCGGCGACGAGTTCAAGGGGACGAACCTCGTGGCGGAGGCCGACGAGCCGACGCTGCTCCGCGCGACGTTCACTCCCGCGAAGAAGCTCGCGGGCTTCGACGACTACTACGTCTACGTCACGCCCAAGACCCACAAGGTCGTCAAGGTCTACGCCTGCGCGAAGGAGGCGGTCGATCCCGGCTCCAACTGGAGGCGGCACTACCTCATCGAGGCCTTGGAGAAGCGCTACAACACGTGGGCGCGCCCCAGGAGCTGGTGTCGTCCGATCTACACGTTCGCCATCGGCTCGGGCCGCTTCGTGACCGCCTGCCTCGCGGACGCCTCGCGCGACTACGGGACGGTGCTCGTCGCGTGGGACGACGCGCTCCTGACGACGGCGGCGGACGAGGCGGAGGAAATCCGCCGCGAGGCGAGGAAGAACGCCGCCGAGAAGCGCAAGGCGAGGGTCGACGACGCGGCCTCCGCGTTCTGACGGCCCGTCGACCCAAGAAAGGTCATCGTCGGTGAAAAGCGTGTGGACACGACATTCCGCGCTCGTCGCGGCGCTGGGCTTCGCGTTCGCCTCGGCGCTGGCGGAAGGGCGGCCTGCTGCGGAGAGGCGGACAGAGGCGGCTGCCGACAGGTACAAGGGACTCTACGAGCGGTTCCTCGATCCTCCCGCCGACGTCAAGGTCGGGTGCTATTACTACTGGGTGAACGGCAGGGTGGACGAAGAGGGCGTCAAGAAGGACCTTCTGTGGATGAAGGCGAACGGCATCACGCGCGCCTTTCTCGCGACGGACATCCGCAACAAGCCGCACATCCCGATCCCGGGCGAGCTATTGGGGGACAACGTGTTCATGGGCGAGCGGTGGTGGCGGAACCTGCGCACGGCGCTCAGGACGGCGGGGGAGCTCGGCATCGAGATGGGCATCTTCAACGGGCCTGGCTGGTCGCAGTCGGGCGGCCCCTGGGTGAAGCCGGAAGAGGCGATGCGGAATTACAATCCGACGAACGCCGCGGGGTGGGAGATCAGCTGCAAGCGCCCCGGAGTGCCGGCGACAAACGCGCCCTGTTCGCCCGAGGCGACGGGCTGGGAGGTTGACAAGCTTTCCGCCAGGCACGTGCGCAAGCATTTTGATTCGTTCATGGGCGAGATACTCCGCCGCATTCCGGAGGAAGACCGCCCGACGCTGACGACGCTCGTCGTCGACTCGTGGGAGTGCGGCTGGCAGAACTACACCGACGACATCTTCGAGCGCTTCAAGGCGCGGTACGGGCGGGAGCTCGACTACTCCGACAAGGCCTGCCTTGCCGATCTCGACCGGCTCGTCGCCGGGCTCATCGCCAGCGAGTACATGGGGACGCTCTCGAAATGCGCGCATGAAAACGGCCTGATCACCTGGTGCGAGCCCTATGCGCACAGTCCGATGCCCCTCCCGCTTGGCGCCGACTATGGCGTGGCGGCGGACGAAGTCTCGGCTGAGTTCTGGGTCAACGGGGCCCAGTACGACATGGAAGTCAACTCGGCCGTGGGGGCGGCGAGGGCGAGCGGAAAGAACAAGGTCTATGCCGAGAGCTTCACGTCCGGCGACTGGCACAAGAGAACGAGCCCGGACGAGTGGTCGTTCGCCCAGCTCAAGCCTCTGGCCGACAGGTATTTCCACCGGGGCATCAACGCGACCATACTTCACGTCGTCATCTCTCAGCCGGGAGACGACTCGGAGCCGCCGGTGCGTCCATGGTTCGGAACCTATTTCGACCGCAGAAGCCGCCATGCGGCCGACTTGAAGCCCCTTGTGGAATACTGCCGCCGCTGCAATTTCATGCTTCAGCTTGGCGGGCCGCACGACGGCAAGGCCGACGAACGCGTCCTGGAAGACGGCACGGTCGTGCGCTTTACGCCCGATTCCCGCTTCGAGGTCGCAGGACCATCGGGGGCGGTCGAACTGTGGAATCCCGCGACAGGGGAGCGTACAAGGCCCGTGCCCATGCCATAGGCGCCTTGCGCCGCGGGGGGCGGAACATTCCGTAGGCCATCGCGACACCTCTTTTCTCCCTTCATTAACAAATCGTTAACATTCGCTTCGTATAATTACGGCGTCGAATCTGGGAATGCCCAGCGGCAAATGTGGTATAATACGCGAATATCCAATGAGACAAAATCGGAACAACCATGCTTGAAGTAAAGAACCTCGAAAAGCGCTTCGGCGACCTCGTCGCGGTGAAGGGCGTGTCCTTCTCCGTCAAGGAGGGCGAAGTGCTGGGCTTCCTCGGGCCGAACGGCGCGGGAAAATCGACGACAATGAGGATGATCACGGGCTTCCTTCCGCCGACGTCCGGAACCGCGGTGATCGACGGACACGACATCGTCGCCGATCCGATCGCCGCGAAGCGCGCGCTCGGGTACCTGCCCGAGTCCGCGCCGAGCTACCGCGCGATGACCGTGCGCGACTACCTCGCGTTCGTCGCGTCCGTCCGGCACGACGCGTGCCCCGACGCGGAGAAGTCCGTTGCCGACGTGATCGTGAAGGCCAAGCTCGAGAAGGTCGCCGGGCAGACGATCGAGACGCTCTCGAAGGGCTACCGCCAGCGCACCGCCTTCGCCGCCGCGATCATCCACGACCCGAAGGTGCTCATCATGGACGAGCCGACGGACGGTCTCGACCCCAACCAGAAGTTCACCGTCCGCGAGATGATCAAGGCGATGGCCGGGGAAGGCAAGGCGATCATCATCTCGACGCACATCCTCGAGGAGGTCGACGCGGTCTGCTCGAAGGTCGTCGTCATCGCCGACGGCGAGAAGAAGTTCGACGGCACGCCCGCCGAGCTGAAGGCCAAGGACCCGAGCGGGAAGCTCGACGTCGTGTTCCGCAACATGACCATGAAGGCCTGACATAGGGAGGCGGAAAGACAATGAAAAACATCAAGGCTGTCTTCAAGCGCGAGTTCAGGGCGTACTTCGACTCGCCCGTCGCGTACGTGTTCCTGACGGCGTTCCTCGTTCTCGCCGGGTTCCTCACCTTCGGCGTCGCGATGTTCTACGAGCGCCGCCAGGCGGACCTCACGCCGTTCTTCTTCTGGCATCCGTGGGTGTACCTTCTCCTCGTGCCGGCGGCGACGATGGGCCTCTGGGCCGACGAGCGCCGCAACGGGACGGCGGAGCTCCTCCTGACGCTCCCGGTGACGCTCAGGGAAGTCCTCGTCGGCAAGTTCCTCGCCGCGTGGAGCTTTGTGGGAATCGGCCTCGCGCTCACGTTCCCCGTCGCGCTGACGGCCGGCTACCTCGGCTCGCCCGACTGGGGGGCGGTCTTCTGCGGCTACCTCGGCTCGCTCCTCCTCGCCGGCGCGTCCGTCGCGATCGGCGTCTTCGCGTCGACTTTGTCGCGCTCGTCGGTCGTCGGGTTCGTCGTTTCGCTCGCGCTCGTCTTCGCGCTCCTCATCATCGGGTTCGACCCGGTGATCGGCGCGGTCGCGGCGTGGGGCGTGCCGACCGCGATCACGGACGCCGTCGCGTCCTGCTCGCTCCTCTCGCACTTCGAGGCGCTGCGCCGCGGCGTCGTCGATCTCGCGGACGTCGGCTACTACTTCGGCGTGATGGTGTTCATGCTCGCCGCCGCGAAGACCGTCACCGACGGACGCCGCGGCGCGTCGAAGGGCGTCGTCGCCCTCGTGCTCGTCGCGGCGATCGCGGCGTCGAGCGTCGTCATCCTCGCGAACCTGCCGCTCAGGGCCGACATGACCGCCGAGAAGCTCTACACGCTCTCGAAGGGCTCGAAGGCGGTGCTCGGCCAGCTCACCGAGGACGTCACGTTCAAGTACTACGTGAGCTCCTCCTCGGCCGAGATGCCGATGGCGCTCAAGACGTACGCGAACCAGGTCGGCAACCTCCTCAAGGAGTACGAGCGCGCGGGCGGCGGACGGCTTGTCGTCGAGGAGTACGACCCGAAGCCCGACTCCGACGCCGAGGAGTGGGCGCAGCGCTACGGCGTCGAGCCGCAGACCGGCGGGAATCCGTTCGGCGCGGGCATCTACTTCGGCATCGTCGCGGTGTGCGGCGACCGCGAGGAGACGCTGGGCGTCCTCTCGCCCCGCACCGAGTCGACCCTCGAGTACGACCTCACGCGCCTCGTTACGCGCGTCGCGTGGCCGGAGCGCCCCGTCGTCGGCGTGATGACGTCGCTCCCCGACGTCCTGGGCGGGAGGATGAACCCGATGATGATGCAGATGGGGCAGCGTCCGCCGCAGGGCTGGGCCGCGTTCTCGGAGCTCGCCAAGGACTACGACGTGCGCGCCGTCGATCCGGACGCCGAGAAGATCGACGACGACGTGAAGACGCTCCTCGTCCTCCACGCGAAGAACCTCTCTGACAAGGCGCTCTACGCGATCGACCAGTTCGTCCTCCGCGGCGGCAAGCTCGTCGCGTGCGTCGACCCGTTCAGCGTCAAGGACATGCAGTCGTCCCGCCAGGCGCAGAACCCGATGATGGGCGCAATGGGCGGCGACGGGCCCTCCACCCTCGGCAAGCTCTTCGAGGCCTGGGGCGTCAAGTTCGAGGAAGGCAGGATCGCCTGCGACCTCGAGGCCGCGACGAAGCTGAACAACGGACAGGGCGGCGTCGAGTCGAACCCCGCGTTCCTCTCGCTCGGCACGGCCAACATGGCGAAGGGCGACCTGCTCGTCGCCGACCTCACGAACGTCATGTTCCCGTTCGCGGGCGCGCTTTCGTTCGAGAAGAAGGACATGGACCTCGCCTTCGAGCCGGTCATCACGACGTCCAAGGACAACTCCTGCACGACGGACAAGATGTCGATGCAGTACGGCGGCATGAAGGACATGGTGCCGGACGGGAAGGAACGCGTCCTCGCCGCGCGCCTCTCCGGGACGTTCAAGACCGCCTTCCCGAAGGGCCCCGACGGGACGAACGACGTCTCCAAGGCGCTCGCCGAGGGCAAGGGCAACGTCATCGTCTTCGCGGACAGCGACTTCCTCGCGGACGACTTCTGCGTCCGGATGATGCGCACGCCCTTTGGGTCGATTCCGCAGCTCATCAACGAGAACCTCACGCTCTTCTCGAACGTCATCGAGCAGTTCGCCGGGCGCGAGGAGCTGATCGGCGTCCGTTCGCGCGGCGCCTCCGACCGTCCCTTCACCGTCGTGAACGAGCTCGAGGCCGAGGCGACGAAGAAGTGGCAGGCGCGCGAGGCGGCGTTCCAGCAGGAGCTGCAGGAGACGCAGCAGCGCCTCTCCGCGCTCCAGAAGGAGAAGAAGGGCGGCGAGCGCTTCATCCTCTCGAAGGAGCAGCAGGACGAAATCGTGAAGCTCCGCAAGTCGCAGGCCGACACGCGCAAGCAGCTCAAGAACGTCCGCAAGGAGCTGACCTCGGACATCGACTCGCTGGGGCTCAGGCTCAAGGTCGTCAACATCGCGCTCGTGCCCGTCCTGGTCGTCCTCTTCGGCCTTCTGCGCGGCTACCTTCGCCGCAAGCGCGCGTAAAGCAATCAGCCGCCGATGGCCTTCGGCTGCGGTCGGCGGCATTCTAAAAAGGAGTTTGAAATGACCTCGAAGCAACTTGCAACGCTCGTTGGCGCGGCCGCCCTGCTTGGCGGCGCGGCCTTCCTTCTCTCGTCCGGCTCGAAGCCGTCTGGGGCGGCGCTCAACGGAAAGCCCGTCTTCCCGAAGCTCGCGATCTCCGAGGTCGCGCGCATCGAGCTCGGCGACAAGCTGAAGCTCTCCGCAGGCGAGATGGGGTGGACGGTCGAGACGTTCCACAACTACCCGGCCGACCGGGCGAAGCTCGCCGATAACCTCCTCAAGCTCACGGAGCTCAAGGTCGGACAGGTCGCGCGGGGGAAGAAGCTCGAGTCGTCCGACACGCTCGTCCTCAAGGACGCCGACGGAAAGGCGCTCGCCTCCCTCCCCCTCGGAGAGAGGCACGCCAAGTGGGGGCACGGACGCTATGCGTCGTTCGCGGGCGAGACGGTGCTCGTCTCCGATGCGCTCGACGCGTTCGCCGAGGGCGGCAAGGCGTGGGTCGAGACGAAGATCGTCGACACGCCGTGGATATCGTTCAGCGACATCGCCGAGGGCGTCTCCGAGGAGGACCTCGGCTTTTCGACCGGCGTCGTCGCGAAGGTGACGATCGCGGGCGACACGAACCGCGTCGCGACGGTCGGCAACAAGGTGAAGGACGGAAGCGACCGCTACCTGAAGCTCGACGGATCCGACTGGGTCTACGTCGTCCCGTCGTACTCGGTCGACAGCCTCCTCCCGAAGCCGCCGCCGGAGCCCGAAAAGAAGGACGACGAGGCGGCCGCCGAGAAGCCCGAGGTTGCCGAGAAGCCCGAGGTTGCCGAGAAGCCCGAGGTTGCCGAGAAGCCCGAGGCCGCCGGGAAGCCAGAGCCAAAGTCCGAAGAGAAGGCCGAGGACGCGGCGAAGGAAGGACCGACGGCCGAATCCGGAAAAGAGCCCTGACTTCGCGGAACGAGCCCCGCTGCAGCATGGCTGGGTATCTCGACGCGCTTGCGGGAAGGCGGAGGTTCGGGATGCGCCCCGGGCTTGACGCGATTCGCGGCGTCTGCGCGGCGCTCGGCGACCCGCAGAAGGCGCTGCGGGCGGTCCATGTCGCGGGGACGAACGGAAAGGGCGCCGTGTGCGCGATCCTCGACTCCTGCCTGCGGGCCCAGGGGCTCAGGGTCGGGACGTACACCTCGCCCCACCTCGTCCGCCTCAACGAGCGCTTCTTCCTCGACGGCAGGCCGATTGACGACGCGACGCTCGACCGCGCCGCGGACAGGGTCTTCCACGCCGACTCGAACGACGACGTCCGGCTGACCTTCTTCGAGGCGCTGACCGCCGTCGCGTTTCTCGCCTACGCGGAAGCGAAGCCCGACTACGTCGTCCTCGAGACGGGGCTCGGCGGACGTCTCGACGCGACGAACGTCTGCGAGCCCGAGCTCTGCGTCGTCACGCGCATCGGACTCGACCACTGCGACTGGCTCGGCGGCACCGTCGGGGAGATCGCGGCGGAGAAGGCCGGCATCCTCAAGCCGGGCGTCCCGGTCGTCCTCGGCGCGAACGGACCCGAGGCGCGCGCCGTCGTCGAGGCGCGGGCGAAGGAGGTCGGCGCTCCGTTCTTCTATGCGCCCGACCTCTCCGGGGAAGGCGAAATCCCGGAGGGGTTTTCCCTTGCCGGCGCTTTCAACCGCGAGAACGCCGTGACCGCGCTTGCCGCGCTGAAGGTCATGGGGCGGCAGGGCCCGAACCGCCTTGTCGAGGGGTTTCGGAACGTCGTCTGGCCGGGGCGGTTCCAGCGCGTCGGTCCGTTCGTCGTCGACGGCGCGCACAATCCGCCCGCGGCCCGCGCGCTCGCCGCCGCGCTCGGCGAGCTGCCGGAGCGCCGTTTTGCGCTTGTCGCGGGCTTTTGCGGCGACAAGGACGTGGACGAGGTCCTGTCGGTCCTCGCGCCGTTCGCGGAGAGGGGGTATGCGGTCCGGACGAACAATCCGCGCTCGCTCTCCGCCGAGGAGACGGCGGAGAAGATGCGCGCGGCGGGAATCGACGCGGTTGCGTGCCCGTCTCTCGGGGACGCGCTCTCCGCCGCCTCCCGCGGCCCCGCCGTCGTCTGCGGGTCGCTCTTTCTCGCCGGCGAGGCACTGGCCGCTCTGGGGGCCTTCCCCTGGCCATCCGACCGCTTCGATGCGGCAGAAACCCTCAGGGTTTGATATAATCTTCTGACATGAAGAAGAGGAACAGAGGAACGCTTGCGCTCGTCTCGCTCGGGTGCGCGAAGAACGTGGCCGATCTGCAGGTCCGCGCCGGGAACCTCCTGAAGGAGGGGTGGACGCTTTCGCCCGACCCCGACCGCGCGGACGTCGTGATCGTCAACACCTGTTCGTTCATCGCCTCTGCGCGCGAGGAGGCGGAGGCCGAGATCCTGCGTGCGGTCGAGCTCAAGCGTCGCGGCCGCTACGGAAAGGTCGTCGTCGCGGGGTGCTATCCCCAGCGGTATCCGGAGCTCAGGGGCGCGTTCCCCGGCGTGGACGAGTGGGGGGGCGTGCCGCAGGACTGGGTCGAGCCGAAAATGCCGGGGATGCGTCTCACGGGCAAGGCCTTCGCCTACCTCAAGATCGCGGAGGGGTGCGCCCACCGCTGCGCCTACTGCGCGATTCCGCTCATCCGCGGCAAGTACCGCTCGCGTCCGCTCCGCTCGGTCGTGAAGGAGGCGCGCGCGCTTGTCGCGAGCGGCTGCCGCGAACTGAACGTGATCGCGCAGGACCCGATGCTCTGGCGCGAGGGCGAGAGGCGGCTTCCCGACCTTCTTTGGGCGCTCGAGAGAATCCCCGGCGACTTCTGGGTGCGCGTCCTCTACAGCTATCCGAGCGAGATCTCCGACGACTTCCTCGTGTGGATGCTTGCCTCGCGGCACGCGGTCCGCTACATCGACGTTCCGATCCAGCACACCGTCCCGGCGGTGCTGGAAAGGATGAACCGCGCGCCCGCCGTCGCCGATTCGCTCGCCGCGGCGGAGTTCCTCCGCTCGGCCGTTCCCGGCGTGACGCTGCGCACGACGATCCTGACGGGCTTCCCCGGCGAGACGGAGGCGCGCTTCCGCAAGCTGCTGGCCGACCTGAGGCGGATGCAGTTCGACCACCTTGGAGCGTTCGCCTACTCGCCCGAGAGGGGGACGAAGGGCGCCGCGCTCGGAGGGCGTCCGCCGCGCGCCGCGGCCCGACGCCGCGAGCGGGAGGTGATGGATCTCGCGAAGGAGGTCTGGAAGGTCCGCTCGCGGCGCTTCGTCGGCGGGACCTTCCGCGCGCTTGTCGTCGCTCCCGGCGTCGCACGGCTCGAGTCGCAGGCGCCCGACGTGGACGGCGTGACGTACCTTCCCGGAGACGGCGCGCCCGTTGGCGCGTTCGTCGACGTGCGCATCGCGAAGGTGCGCGGATTCGACTTCGTGGGCGAGGTCGTCGGCCGGAGGGGGCTGAAATGAGGCGCGGCATTCCATACGTGAACGCCGAGGTCGCCCGACGCGACCTCAAGTACTATATCTTCGACTGGGACGACAACATCCTCCATATGCCGACGCGGATCAAGATGGAGCACAGGGAGTCGCCCGACGCGCCGTGGCGTCCGGTCGAGGTCTCGACGGCGACGTTCGCGCTCGTGCGCGCCGACGAGGAGCACTACCGCGCGCCGGGAGGGGCCTGGGCCGAGGCGTTCCGCAATTTCGAGGACGCGCCCGGGCGCGACAACTTCATGGAGGACACGATTGCGGCGCTCGAGAAGATCGACCATGGCGAGAAGCCCTCCCCGAGCTTCAACACCTTCCGAAAGACGCTCGTCGAGGGGCGCATCTTCGCGATCGTCACGGCGCGCGGCCATGCCCCCGAGACGATCGAAAAGGCCGTCCGCGTGTTTATCAAGTACGTCCTCACCGAGGAGGAGCGCGAGATCATGATGTCGAACCTGCGCGGCTACCGCCAGTGGATCGACGGCGTCGGCGACGGCGAGTTCGGGACGGACGCGGAGGAACTCGACTACTACCTGGGCATGTGCCGCTACTCGGCTGTGACGTACCAGGGCTTCCGGGAGCGCATGCAGGCGGATCCGATCTACCAGGAGAAGCTCGCCGCCGCGACGACCGCCGCGAAGCCGGAGCTCGCCAAGGAGTTCGCGATCCGCGACTTCGTCGAGCATGTCTTCCACATGGTGCGGCGCAACGGCACGGCCGGACGTCCGGTCTCGATCGGGTTCTCCGACGACGACAAGGGGAACGTGAAGTGCGTGTCGGACTACATCCGGTCGGAGCTGTCGAAACGCTTCGAGGGCATCAAGTTCGTCGTCTACGACACCTCCGACAGGACGCTTGCGAAGGGCCGCAAGGTCTGCGTCTCCGGACAGCTCAACCTCCCCGGGTTCTGATGCGGCGTTGCGAACAGGAAGGGCGTGGGGCGCGTTCCGTCCGACGCGTCGAGTTTGACCGGTGAAACGGCGTTTTGCTATAATCGTCGCATGAAAAATTACATCGTTGCATTGTTTGCCGCGGGTTTCGTCGTGAACGGCCTTGCGGAATCCATTAAACTCCCCGCCCCCGACATGGGCTCCGGGCTCACGGTCATGCAGGCCCTCAAGGTTCGCCATTCAGAGCGCACGTTCGCGGAGTCCGAACTCTCCGAAAGTGAGCTCTCCGGGCTTCTCTGGGCGGCGAACGGCTTCAACCGTCCCGACAAGCGCACGAACGCGACGGGGATGAACAAGCAGACGATTGTCATCTATGTCTGCATGAAGTCAGGCGCCTACCGCTACGACGCCAAGGCGAACGAACTCGTCAAGGTGAGCGGCGAGGACCTGCGGCCGGCCGTCGCCGGGAGACAGGCGTTTGCGGCGACCGCGCCTGTCTCGGTCGTTGTCGCGGCGGACACGAGCGACCCGGTCTACAAGGGGGAATGGAGCGCGCTTTCATGCTATGACGCAGGCATCGTCTCCGGAAACATCTACCTCTACTGCGCCGCGCACAACCTCGCGACGGTCTGCCGCGGCACGATGGACCGCGAGGCGCTGAAGAAGGGTCTTGGGCTCGCCGACAGCATGACCCTTCATCTCAACCACCCGGTCGGGCATTTCGCGGGCGCGGCCCCTGTTGCCGATCCCCGGGCGGCCATAAGGGAGCGTTCCGCGAAGGACGTAGCAGAGTACGGAGCTGACGGCGTGCGCGAGATCGAGCGGCTGTACCGTGCCTACTCTGCCAAGTCCGGAGACTCGGAGAGCGCGCTTGCCGCTCTTCTCGAGAAGTATCCGAAGGCGAACCGCACCGGGTGCGCGGTGATGTACGCCGCCCAGCGCGCCCGCGGAGACGAGCGCGTCAAGCTGCTGAAGCAGGCGATCGAGAACCACGGTGACTGCGTCTACGGCGACGGCGCGCAGGTTGGAGCATATGCGAGGATGTATCTCGCGGGCGAGCTTGCGCGCTCCGGCGACACGGCTGGCGCGGAGAAGCTCTATGGCGAGATACGTTCGCTTTATCCGAACGCGCGTGCACACAACGGCAAGCCTCTTTCGGAGATATTGCCCGCCGCAAAGTAACGGCGAATTGGTGACATTTTCGCCGCGCGCGTGCATTCTCCCTTGTGATGGCAACGGAGAATGGAGAGTTTTACGGACGCCTCGCGCGGCGAATCCTGTTCGTGGCGGCGGCGACGGGCGTCTATGGCGCGGTTCTGGCCGTGTGGCGTTCGCCGCTCATGGCGGCGTACGTGGCGGTGAAGCTTCCGGCGGTGTTTGTCGGCGCGACGCTCGTCGTCTCGCTATTCTGCTGGATGGCCGCTCTTGCGACGGGCGCAGGGCTCAGGTACCGCGAAGTCCTTGAGGCCGTTTTCTTCGCGATGTCCGTCGCAGGCGCGATTCTCCTCGCGGCGGCACCCGTCGTCCTCTTCTTCGTCTTTTCCGCCGCGCCGGATTCCGGCACGCGCGAGACGATGCGCCTTGCGCATGCGGTGATGATGCTTGCGCACATCGTCGTGATGGGAAGCGCCGGGACTGTCGGTGTCGCGCTTCTCTATAGGAGTCTCAAGAGGCGCGTTCCGGCGGACTGCCGGCTCGTTCTCATGATGGTACTCTGGCTTGCGGCTTTTGCCGTCGTCGGATGCCAGCTCGGATGGATCATGCGTCCGCTCGTCGGGAGCCCCAACATTTCCGTCGAGTTCCTGCGATCCGACGCGCTCGAAAGCAACTTCCTTGAATCCCTCTTCACCCAGATTCTACCACACCTAATCAACGGAGGAGTCGTAAAATGAGCAATGAGACAACACCAGGACTCGGCGAGCTGCTGCGCGCGCCGGGTGACATCATGGGTTTTGCGGAGGGCCAAGCGTGCTCCTGGCGGCTTGCCGCGTTTCTTGCGCTCGTGACGGCGGTTGGATGCGCGCTGTTCGGTTTTGCCATTGGGGCGTTTGTGGACCTGAAGGTCGCGGCGCTCGATGCGGCGAAAATGGTCGGCATTGCGGCGTTTTCGTTCGTCCTGTGCTTTCCGACACTTTATGTCTTCGCGACGATCAGCGGATCGAAGCTCTCGGCGGCGCGGCTCGCCGTCCTCGGGCTCGTTTGCACGGCGACGCTCGGGAGTCTCCTCGCGGCGTTGGCGCCGATTCTGTGGCTTTTCTCCGTGTCGACGGAAAAGGTCGCGTTTATCGTTGTCCTGTCCTGCATCCTTGCCGCGCTGTCGCTTGTGTTCGTGGTGCGTCCGGTTGCCGCGGCGGCGGAGAAGGGGATCGTCGCGAACAGGGCCGGGCTCCACATGTGGCTCGTCGTCTTCGCCGTCGTCGCGCTTCAGACCGTCACGCTCGTCCGTCCGATGCTCGCGCCAATCGGCACGCCGCGCACGCCCGAGGGCAAGTGCTTCTTCCTCGTGCACTTCGGCGAGTCCGTCGGCCTCAATGCCGCCACGATGCGATGAGTGGGGCTCTATGAATGTAGAAAAAGCTGAGTTGCACAGGCGTCTGGCGCGGTGGATGCTCCGTTGCGGCGCAGGAGTGATCTGCGCTTTGTCGTGTTGCCTGTTTGCAGTGTTTTTTGCTGATCTGGTTTCATGTTGTCCATACATTTATCGAAATTTATTTCTGGAGTATGACTATAGTCGAGTCTTTGCTGGCGGGGCTCTTGACCAAAGCGGTCTTACGAAGAATGCGTTTATCGTATTTCTCTTGGAAGCCTGGACAGTCTTCAATTGGTATATGTGCAGACTAGTTTCCAAGCAGCGAATTTGGTGGTTTGCTCATACCTCTGTCTTTCTGCTTGTCTTGGTGTTTCCGATTCTGGTGTCGGCGTGGTTCACTTGGGAGCTGTGGCGGTATATTGTCGTTATGGGGATTACCGTTGATCGCGCAAAAGCCGTGTTGCTTGCGATTCTTTTTTTCTTCGTTCCGGCGTTTTGTGCAGTTAAATGGATTGCCGGACGGATGCCGCGGACGAAGAACTTGCGAGCGGCTGTGATTTGCCTTTTGGTCGCGCTTGTCGTTGTCATAGGAATCAATGTTGCCGCGCGGAGTTCGCTCGCCCGTCATCCGCGTCCGACCATCTGCGAACCAAACGACGTTTCCGTGCCTCCGGCGCAATGATGGAAAATGGGGGATGTTTGGAGCATCAATCTGGGATCGTGATTGCTCCGCGTAATGCCGTTTTGCTATAATAACCCTGTAAACTTGCAGAAAGGACATCGTGAAAAGACCGATGACAATTGCGTGTGTGGTCGCGCTTTCAGTCGTTGCGGCGATAATCTCCGGATGCGACCTGTGCTCGGAGACTTGCAAGACTAACGCTTCTGGTTCGTACTCGTTTTCATGTGACTCCTCGGATGACGGCATTCTCAAGATCAGGATCAGGGATGGGAAAGAGCGCGAGACGGTCGTCGAGACAAGGGCGTCCGTTTACCAAAAGTTCGACGCCGTCTGGATTGACGAGTCGACGATATTGGTCGCAAGTTCAGACATCGGTT